>Ga0315312_1000250_pt1 | contig 77873 bp, 74 predicted proteins | sample TDP7_MG_FD_203629 | JGI IMG/M metagenome (GOLD analysis project Ga0315312, IMG submission 203629) | Freshwater sediment microbial communities from Lake Towuti, South Sulawesi, Indonesia - TDP7 | ecosystem: Environmental > Aquatic > Freshwater > Lake > Sediment | place: Indonesia: South Sulawesi...
AAGAGGATCAAAAATGGGCAAAATAGGAAAACTTTTAAGTGTTCTATCGACGGTAAAATTAAGTGGAGGTGAGATTAGAAAAGGGCTGCTCAATTTATCGACGACAAAAATAATTTGAGCAACCCTCACTTTGGGGAAGGAGGTGAGATAGATGGCCGCTAAGAAGAAAAAGAAGAAAGCGACTAAGAAATAGTTAGTATGAAAAATAAAGGAGAATAAATGGTAAACAAAAATGTTTTCAAATTTGTAATAATAGGGGTTTTCTTCGCATTTATTGGTTGTGCAACAATTGGTAGCTACTGGACTACGGTTAGTGTGCCTGAAGAATCGGGAGTGGTCCTAACCAAAATTACTGGTAAAGAAGACCTCCTAGATACAACTGCGCCTTTTGCCATATCAAAAGATGGAAAAAAGATTACTTTTACCAGCTGGAAGACTGGGAATGGAGACATTTATGTGAAAGAATTGGGTGGAGGAAAGGCCTTGCTTCAGAGGACATCTCGTAGCGAAGGCGAATTTGGGCCGTATTTTTCTCCTGATGGTAAATATCTTTCATATCATGCATACAGAGATGGTCATTGGAATATTTACCTCATTGGAGCAGAATCAGGGGCAGCAATTCGCCAAATTACAACAGGCTCACCACCTCATGCTGTCTACCCTGTGTTTTCGCCAGATGGGAAAAAAATAACTTTTCACTCAATTGAATATACCGTAGACCAGTATGGAAACCCGATTCCGAGTGGGACATCTATCTGGATTTATGAAGTTGAGAGTGGAAAACTTACTCAATACACAGAAGGTATGATGCCAGAGTTTGCCCCTGATGGAAGAAGTGTTGTTTTTAAGAGGGCAGGGAAGACAGGCGAGGGGTGGCACGGACTATGGATGGTTAACTTAGAAACGGGAACGGAAACGAATATTTTTGGGGGTGAAGATTTCGGTGTTGCGGAGTTTGACGTTTCGCCAGACGGGAAGAAGATTGTTTTCTCCACAAACAAGGGAACTAAGAAAAGTGCAACCGAACGGGAAAATCTGAATCTCTGGACAGTAGATATTGACGGCACAAGTCTTACCCAGTTAACGTTTCATCCGAGTGATGACCGGTGGCCTCGCTGGGCCCCAGATATGAAAAGTATCTACTTCCTTTCTACCCGCAGTGAAGAGGATAAGAGCACAGCAAATATCTGGCAAATGTCCTATCAGGTTAAATCATAAAAAGGAGGAGAATTATGAAAAAAAGTGTTCTATTTAGCCTGGTTGCAGTTTTCTTTGGGGAATTTTTAAGCTCAGTTGCCTTTGCTGGTGCACCGCCAGGTGCTGGAGCGCCAGCCGTGGGGCCCGGAAGACCGACCACTCTCGGAAGGAGAGGTGCACTGAGTTTTGAAGTGGGATATTATGCTCCATCTCTTAAGACGATAAACGATGATGCAAAAGCAGCCGGGTTTCCTGAAATCGGAGGTAACCTTCTACTTACTGGTAAATGTTCATTTGGTGGCGCAGCTTTTCCTGTCTACCCTTATCTCGGCGTGAGTTATTGGTCAAGCTCGAGCACCAGGGAAACGGATGATGCCAAAGCAAAAGCTACGCTTCTCTCTATGCCTGTGGGTTTGGAAATTCCGATTCTAACCGGGACCCTGCCTCAACAGATAATGTTATTCCTTGATATAAACGGCAAGCTTGTTCTTCCATTCTGGCGCTATGAAGATACAACTGGTTACTTCAAGGCATGGGCGGTCGGATACGATGTAGGTACGAGGGTCGGTGGTCAATTTTTTGTTGTCCCCAATGTATTTTCTATCGGCGGTACCATAGGATATACTTTTTTAGGCAAAACTGGCCAACTTAAAGTCACAGACACTACATACCCTGGTTATGAAGTAGGCTATTTACTAGAGACTACGGATGGTGAAAAGGCCGTCTTTGAACTTAGCGGTATTACACTTATGTTTGATATCCGCTTATGGTTTTAATCGATAGATTAATCTTGGGAAAAAATAGAAACAGAATAAGGATACGAACAAAGATGGAGCCAATAATAGTGAATATGGGTGCAGTGGCAAGGATTAGAGGAAGGAGGAGATGAAATCGATGGCAGTGAAGAAGAAAAAGAAGAAGGCAGCTAAGAAGAAAAGGGTGTGCTAAAAACTCTGTCTTGCAGAATTTTCAAAAAAGAGCGACTCGAGCCAGGGTCGCTCTTTTCTTTTGTAAAAAGGCGACAGGTACTTTTTTCTCTTGGGCACCCTGAAAGCTCTGCTACAATGAGAAAATGGTCGCTGTCCCCATTTAGAAAGGAGAACTGAGTTGAAGAAAATCTTCGGGAAAATTCTTTTGCTTGCGTTGGCTGTGGGAATAGGATTGCCTATATTGTTTTCGCTTTTCGCGCCAGAAACAGGAAGGTCTATAGAGCAAGAGTGGAAATTACCCACTCCCTGGAAGAAAAGCAAAGTTAGCCTTGAAGAGGCATTAAGTCTTCGCAGGTCCAGCAAAGGTGGCTTTTTAAGTAAGGAATTAGAAGAAAAGGAGATTGGACAAATACTCTGGGCGGCAAGGGGGGTTAATCGTCCCGATGGGAAGCTTACTTCTCCTTCAGCTATGGCCCGCTATTCAGTCTCCGTTTACATTGCTACGGGAAAAGGGACTTTCCTTTATGTTCCCCAGAACCATTCTCTTTCACGCGTGAGTGGTAGAGACATACGGGAACGGGTGGGTACGCAGGAGTATGTAAAGACGGCCCCTATTATTCTGCTATTAGTCGCAGACCTATCAAAATTGCCTGAAACTATTTCCCTGGAGAGAAAGATTTCTTTCGTTAGCGCAGAGGCCGGAACTATTGGACAAAATGTCTATCTTGAATGTGCTGCGTTAAAGTTAGGGACCGTATTTGTAGCTTCTGTAGATAGGGATTTTGTAAAGGAATCGCTTAATTTTGGTGAAGGGCTCGAGCCATTATTCATTATGCCCGTCGGCTATCCCAGGTAGAATTGGCCCAATTTTCAGCGTCCAATTTGAGATTGACTTTAATCCGATAATTTAGTATAAATTAATAGAAATCCCATTTTATCGGAATTAGGCGTGAACCCGGAACTAAAAAAATTAATCGAACTACAGGAAGTCGACCTAGTCCTCGACCGCATTAGGAGTGAAATAGACCAGATTCCTAAAGAAATTGAGAGACTGAAAAAAGAATTGGAAGAAAGTCAGAATTTGATCGAGGAATTGAAGAAGCGACTTATTGAGTTACAGATAGAAAGAAAGAATAAGGAGCTCGAGCTCAAGGCTAAGGAAGATGAACTTAAGAAGCATCAGACTGAACTTTACATGGTAAAGACTAATGAGGCCTATACTGCATTATTAAAGGAGATCGAGGAAGGAAAGAAATCAAAAAGCAATATTGAAGATGCTGTTCTTGTATTGCTGGAGCAAGAAGACGATCTCAGTGGCCAGGAGAAAACAAGAAAAGAAGACCTGGCGAAGAAGAAAGAAGAAGTGGAGAAAGAGCAAAAAGAATTGGAAGAGAGATTGGTCCGGCTAAATGAAAATTTGCTGGAAGTAGAATCCGAAGAGAAAGAGAAAATAGCGAGTATCGAAGCTAAAATTTTTGAGAGATATCAGAAAATAAGAGAAAAGAAGGACGGACTGGCTGTGGTGCCAATAGTTGATGGATTTTGTGGAGGTTGTAACATAGCGGTACCACCAGAGCTTATAAATGATGTTTTGCGGGCGAAAGAACTGGTAGCCTGTACGAACTGTTTGCGCATACTATATTTAAAAAATATGAAAGAGGAAAAGTGAAGAAGTCTCAATTGAGCGAGGAAACTTACGGGATATTGAAAATTCTTGCTCAGGTGAAGTCCTTTGGCCAAGCAAAAAAGAAACTTCCTGGACTCATTGATGCGGATATATGGAAAGCTATCTCAGAGGCAGTTTGCGTGTTAGGAGATTTGGCCAGAGTTGGAAAACACAAGAGTCTCAATGTATATATTGATGGAGCTGCAGTCCCTAATCCTGGGCCTTCCGGAATCGGCGTGGTTATTTATGATGAGAGAAAGAAGAAAGTTAAGGAGGTAAGAAAATCTATCGGTTTAGCGAGCAACAATATGGCTGAATATAAGGCATTGATTCAGGGACTGAAAGAGAGCAAAAAGTTATCGGCGGGAACTGTTAATATATTTAGTGATTCCGAACTATTGGTAAATCAGATGAGTGGGAAGTTTCGCATAAATGACGAGGAACTGAAGGCACTGTTTCAACAAGCTAAGATTCTTGAGAATAACTTTGAGAAAGTGAGTTACCATCTTATTGCCAGGGATAAGAACAAGGTAGCCGACCAGCTCGCCAATATAGCGATAGAAAAAAGGTGACAAAAAAAGGGGACAGGCTACTTTTAATCGCACAAAAAGGGCAAAGGTACTTTTTAGTCTGGCTTCAGGAAAGTTCTCATTAACTATCGCGCCCAGATTTTGGTTTGTTCAGAACCATTTACATAGGCTTGAAGTGAGCCGGGTGGTTGCTCCGATATTTGTCGGAGAGGAAAGTCCGGACTCCAGAGGGCAGAGTGTTCCGTGCAAACGGAAGGGGAGAAATCTCACGGAAAGTGGCACAGAAACTAGGTACAGGTAATGCTGTAGTGAAAAGGCTAAACCCCACTCGGAGCAAGACCGAATAGCAGAGGAGAGGTGGCCCGCCTCGTTACTACTCTTTGGGTTGGTCGCTTAGACAAATAACCATCGTCCCGATTAACAATCGGGATACAGAATTCGGCTTATAGGCTCGCTTCAAGCCTTTCTATTTTTGGGCTTCCCTCGGGTTATCTTATCATCTCCATTACCCACCAAAATCTGCCAGCTGAAATCTTTAGCCTATAATTCTACGCGTATTGGGAGTCGGAACTACACATTTACTTCTTCAGGGAATATTGACTTTTTTACGAAAAAAATATAAGATAAAAAAGAAATTAGACCTTTCCTCAGAGAAAATGAGTATGGAAGCTATTGAAGCATTGAAGACGAGAAGAAGCAAAAGAAAATTCTTGAGCGTCTCCATCCCCAAAGAAGTGATTGAAGATATCATTGACTGTGCCCGGCTTGCTCCCAGTGCAGTTAACATACAGCCAGTAGAGTACGTTGTGGTCACCAAAGCGAAAGCGAGGAGGAAAATTTCAGAGCTGACAGATTACGGTAAGTTTATTGCCGGGGCTGCTGTGTGCATTGCTGTTTTCTCGCGCAAGACTAAATATTTCCTGGAAGATGGTTGTGCGGCAACAGAGAACATACTCGTCGCTGCTCACGCACATGGGTTAGGAAGTTGCTGGGTAGCTGGAGATAAGAAGCCCTATGCCGAAGGAATCCGCCAGCTGCTCGGGGTGCCTGATGAGTTTAAGTTGGTCAGTCTTATTCCCATGGGGTATAGTAAAGAAGAACCGAAACCTGCCAAGAGGAAACTTAAGGATATCCTTCACTGGGAAAAATATTGAGTCTGAGATTAAAAGATGCTCGTTGTAGGAATAGATGAAAATGGGTTAGGTCTTCGCAATCAGAGAATGCTGGGCCCTCTGGTGCTAACTGCTATTGCCTTTAGAGTAGAGAGGAGCTATGACTTTAATCAAGACTTCTTCTGGAATGAACTTAAAGAGGTCGTGTCGAGGAATAGAAGAAATAGAGATCGCCTTATTGTTTGTGATAGTAAAGAACTTTTCCGCAGCAATGACCATAAAGCTTGTGGACTGGGAGAGTCTACGGTATTTGCTTTCTACTCTCTCTTGCGTGGAAGGTTACCAGAGGAGTTCGATAACGATTTTCTTCCCGAAATAATTCTAAACGGACAAAGCCTTCACCGAGATTGCTCTGTAGGTTGGAAAGACTCACTTTGTGCAAATGGCTCACCTTACGCTCTACCCGCCTGGGAAGTGAAAACAGAATTCATAAGAGATACCTCAGAGAAATTGAGAAATATGCTGAGAAAAAAGGGAATCGAGTTCACCTTTTGGAAAAGTATACTATTTTGTCCTTCCGTTCTTAATAAAGCAGAAAGCCATGGTATAGATAAGTACTGGCTGGAAGTTCAAGGCATAGGTGATTATATTAATCTGTTTTTGAAAGATTATGGAGAAGAAGAAATTTCCTTCTTTTCCGGAAAAATAGATGGTTGGGGAAAGAGGAAAACTATAGATTGCCTGGGAGAAAGATTTGAAATTATCTCATCCCTTTCAAAAGCCGATGCGGACCTTCTCATAGTTTCCAACAAAGCGAGAAAATTGAAGCTACGTTTTATTAAGTCGGGAGACAAGTTCGTTTTTCCCATGGCTCTCGCGTCGATTTTAGGTAAATATATTAGGGAAATATTTATAAAGCGAATAAACGAATTTCTGCGCAAGTATGATAGCTCTCTAGATTGGTGCGGAGGTTACAGACAAGGCAAGAGATTTGACAGCTTCGTGAAAAAAGCAGCCAAAATAGTAGCTAGGGAAAGAGTACCAGCAGAATGTCTAATGCGATAGAGGTTTGAATTATGGAAGCTTTTCTGGATATTGAGACCTCTTTTCAGGGAGAAATCACTGTCCTGGGAATTTATCGGGCTGACGGCAAAATAATTCAGCTGGTAGGAAAAGAAATTACCAGGGCAAACCTGCTTGCCAGCCTTGAACGTATAGTCACGATTTATACCTATAACGGAAGCAGGTTCGACCTACCGATTATTAGAGAGAAGTTAGGCATAGATTTGGATGAGTATTTTGCGACTTATGACCTGATGTATGATTGCTGGCGGAAAAATCTTTTTGGGGGATTGAAGAAGGTTGAAGAGATTCTGGGAATTGAAAGGCACCTGAAAGACGTAAATGGCTGGACAGCTATGGAACTATGGGAACAATTTGAGAAAGAAGACAATAGAGAAGCTCTTCAAGTTTTGCTTGAATATAACAGAGAGGACATAATTAATCTTCCTATCTTGATGAGAAAACTTGGCAGAAAAGGTGGTGAGTAGCATGCCGGGAAAAGTCCCAACTAAGCGAGAGAAGAAAAAACCAAAAAAGAAGAAGTAATTAGCCATATATCTTGCACGGGAGGCCCTATGTGGCCTCCCAACCGCTACAAGCATTCAGTTCATTCTGCCGGCAGAAAGAGCCCTTCCAATGAACATCTCCATCGGTGGAAAAGAGTATGAAGTTATTGAACAACCGCAAAGGCACGTAGTTATGCCCACCAAGAAACAACTTCACGGTTGGTGGCCGGGAAAGAGAGAATGTACTTCCGAGAGAATGCTAATAAACCCATATAATGGTTGCGGGATAGGTTGTTTCTTTTGCTACTCGTTAGCATTTCCCGGCTATTTTCAGACCTTCCGAAAAGAAAATGTAATTATTGTGGCTAAAGACTTCGATAAAGTAGTCTCCGACCAACTCGATTCCATTGATTTTGCTTCCTGTGGTTACCTCTCTCCGGTAACTGACCCATTCCAGCCTGTGAACAGCCTTTACCATCTTTCGGAAAAAATAGTTAGAGCTTTCGTTGAAAGAAATATTCCTATAGAGTTCATTACCAAGGCAGAAATCCCCGAAGAAGTCACCGAGTTAATAGGAGAGCAAAAACATTCATTTGGACAAGTATCTTTTCTAACACTAAATGAGGAATTGAGGACCATTTTGGTACCTCAAGGAGCTTCCAATAGTGTGCTATTTGGAAACCTGGAGAGAATGGCAAGTAGGGGAATTTTTGCTGTTTGCCGCATAGATCCTATCTTCCCCTATATTACAGATAAGAGAAGCAATTTTTGCCAATTGATTAACAGGGCCAAAGATTCAGGCGCGAAACACGTAATCGCGAGCATTCTTGACATCCCACTTAAGATTAACCATGAAGTTTTGGGAAAAATAAAGACTTATTTTGGCCCGGGAATAGAATTTGACTACAGAAGGCTATATGTGGAGAACATTGATGGATATTTGAATGCAAAGATAGATTATCGAAAGAAAATATTCGATATACTGCGGAACATTTGTGAAAGTCTGGATATCACTTTTGCACTCTGCATGGAGTACGAACTCATTGATGGGAAGCCCAAAGGTCTAAACCGAGAGTTCACTAATTCAAGAAATTGCGAAGGGATTAACATTCCTATTTACAAGAGGAAAAATAAGAAATTCGTTCCCGCAGCAGATTGTCCAGGAGATTGTCTTAATTGCAGCGAGGCAAAGTGCGGAATCAAAGACCTGGCGATGAAGAAGGAAGGTTCAAAAAAAGATTGGCGGCTCAAAGATTATCGTCGCTGGTCCCGCAATTTGCAATCTGTAATTTGCAATTTGAAATTTGAAATTTGAAATTCATATTGTAGGTCCTCGTGGCTTTATCCATTCTATGATGTAGTTGCACAGCGAATCAATTATGAAAAAAATGACTATGCATCATAAGGCAAATCTACTTGGCGAACTGGCTGGCTTTGATGTGACTGGTTTTCCCCTGGCCATCCTTCCTAAGAAACATATTTCCCGTTCCAATCTTATCTATCCTGCGGTAGGAGAAAGAGGCGAATGTGTGAACCTGTTCAAAGTGCTGCAAACCAATATCTGCGAAAATAACTGCTTGTACTGCGTAAATAGAAAAGACAGGGATTGTCCTCGAGTAGAATTCACACCTCAAGAGCTTGCTTATCTTTTCCTGGAATATTACAAGAAAAGATGGGTTAGAGGACTTTTTCTTTCATCAGCAGTAAATCTTTCTCCTAACGCCAGTCAAGAGAAGATGCTGGAGACTCTCAAGATTCTAAGACAACGCTACAATTACACAGGATATATCCACTGCAAGATACTGCCTGGAGTAGATACCGGTCTTATTGAAGCTACGGGAAGATTGGCAGATCGGCTCTCTGTAAACCTGGAGGCGCCGAACCAGAGGTGTCTCTCCCAACTAGCACCTGACAAGAGCTTTGACCAGCAGTTATTGGCTGGCTTAAAGAATATTTCTTCTTTTCATGAGAAGAATCCCCTTAAGGGAGGTATAACCACCCAGCTCGTGGTGGGAGCAGCAAATGATAAAGACAGAGAAATCCTCTCTCTGAGCCACAATCTCTATAAAGATTACAAACTGCGTAGGGTCTATTATAGTGCTTTCATTCCCATAGAAGAAACTCCTTTAGAGAATTTGCGGCCGTGTCCTCCTTTGCGAGAATTCCGTTTATATCAGGCGGATTTTCTCTTGCGAAAATATAATTTCACCGCAAACGAATTGGTTTTTGATGAGAAAGGGGACCTCTACTTGGACAAGGATCCAAAATTAGCCTGGGCTTTGGCCAATATGACCAAGTTTCCTATAGAAATAAATAAGGCTCCTTTTGAGGCACTAACCAGAGTTCCTGGAATTGGCAGAATATCAGCGAAAAGAATTCTGGAATTAAGGAAAAGAACCAGAATAAAGGAAATGGAACAGCTAAAAAAGTTAGGGACTGTTACCAAGCGGGCGGGAAAATTCATAACCCTGGATGGAAAATTTTATCCAGGAAAAGAGAAACCAACGCCAGAAATAGACAAGCAACTCTTCCTTTGGGAGGAACTTTAAGAGGAGGCACACTTGGAAATAAGCGAATTCCAGAACCTAATGCAAAAAATCTACTATTCCAGGGACAAAAAGAGAGGACTTGCCAGGACCTTCGTTTGGTTTGTCGAAGAAGTGGGAGAATTAGCCAAGTTAATCCGAGAAGGCAAGAAGAGTGAATTTAAGGACGAAGTAGGCGATGTCTTCGCTTGGTTCTTAAGTTTAGCCAACCTTTTGGGCGTGAATGTGGAAGAAGGGATTGCGAAGTATAAAGCAGGCTGCCCGAAGTGCAAGAGAATTCCCTGCCAGTGTACCTACGACCTTCCCAGCTTCCAATTCTGATTCAACCATTCCGATTCCGGTCTCTGCGATGTAACCTTCAAGCCATCTATTAGCCACGAGCAAGCCTAGCCCTTTACATTCAGGTGTAATCAAATAATCCTTAAGATAGTCCAAGATGTGGTTTTAATTGACAAATCCTGATTGTTTTGCTATTCTATGTTATACCGACGAGAAGAGTGCAAATGTAAGACTGCTGGATACACCATTTGTGTATCTTGGTTTCTGGTTGATAGGAAGGGGTGAGGGAAAATGAAGATAGGTATAGTGGGAGTTCCGTCACAGGAAGTCCTGGATAAGTACAAAGGGAATGACTTCATAGATTTAGATACTCTTTTTGATTTTACTGACAACGCCAAAGCTGAAACCTATTTGCCAAAGATATATTGTGCTACAATCAAAAGTATTATAGCTAATTCTCTAACGCTGAAGTTCGACCTCATCATTTTTGATAATGGCTATAGCAAGTGCGACAATGGCAGGTTCGTCAGCGAAATTCTCAAAAGGGAGCTGGATATACCAATAATTACCACCCAGAATAATGCCACACAGAGGTATCCCCAGACAATATGCGAAAGCGACCTTGAATTGAGAAAGAAATTCGATTTGATAGTGGAAAGCGTGGTTAAGGACGTTGATAAGTCAAGACTGAAGTACATAGAGCCTGAGTACGGCTTCTGGGGCGTCCCTCCCAATGATTTCAGCATACTCGATTTATTCCCTAAAGAAACCCATGTTTTCGGCTGGGCGAGGTGTATGGAAGCAAAGGTTCCAGCAGACCTGGAATTAGAAATGATGGTGAAAGAGGACTTGCCTACGGTGTTCTATGCCCAGGCTTTCTGTAGCAAGAACTCTCTGGCGAAATATCTGGCAAAAAAACAGAATGGACTCTATGTAGAAGTTGACGATGTTCTGGATAATTCGGTTAGGAGTAAGATAGAGGCCTACCTCACATTAAATAGGGACAGCGACCATTTTAAATAGGGACAGCGACCATTTTAGAAGAGGGACAGGCTCCATTCGAGACATTCTACTTTTTCCTGAAGGTGGTTAAATATAAATAGGGACAGCGACCATTTTAGAAGAGGGACAGGCTAGTTTCTCTCCGTAAAGAGGGGACAGGCCCCATTCGAGACATTCTACTTTTTTCTTGAAGGTGGTGAGAAATATGCTTTTGGGCGACGTGGGAACCAGTTATACCAAGATATTGGACACAGAAAAAGGGAAATATAGTGTGATGAAGACGCTTGACCTTTTCCAGACTGACATAAGATTCGATATAGCCTGCGGGCATAATGCGAGATTGAGGTCAGACAGCGTAGTTAATGAATTGGTTTCCCTCGAGAGAGGCAGCAGGAAAATTCTTGGAAATGGGAATTTCCTGGTTGTGGATGTGGGAAGTAGAGACATTAAATACGTAAAAATGAAGAGTAATAAATACGAAGCGATGGACTGGAACGCTCTCTGTGGAGCGACTTTAGGTTTTTCCGTCGAACTTCTCGAGAACCATTTTAATGTAAAGACATCAGAGTTAGAGAAAGCCACCGAATCTCTTGGAGTAACCTGCGGGGTCTTAGGCATAGCTAAAATCTTCGATAAGATTTCCGAAGGATACCCGATAGACAGGGTCCTGGCGAGCTTTGTCAAAGGGATAACTAATAACATCTATAGATTTATAGACAAACCCGAGTTCTTCTATTTGAGCGGAGGGCTATGCAATAATTCTCTTTTTGTCCAGAGTTTTGACTGTAAAGTTGAGCCTCTGGGAAGATTTGTTCCATTGGAAGGATTGAGAGACTTTGAGTACGCTGGAGCTTAAAGGGATGCGTTTGGGATTCCACATCTGGATCGCTGAAGGGTTCTCTAAGGTGCCTGAGCTGGCACGAAAGAGAAGAGCCAGGACAATTCAATTCTTTTCGCACAACCCCAGGGGATGGGAATTTTCCCCTCTGGATGGAGAAGAAGTAAGAAGATTCAGAGAAGGAGTGGAAACGCTTGATATCAAGCCCCTATTTCTCCATATGCCTTATCTCTCGAATTTAGGATCATCGGACGAATTCTTTTATTCCAAGTCAGTTGACACATTGAGTATGGAGTTAGAGAGAGCAGAAATACTCGGCGCCCCATATCTTGTCAGCCACATGGGAACTCGTGGAGAAGCAAGTGAAGAAGAGGCCATAGAAAGACTCATTGAAGCCATAAACTGTTCTCTCGGCAGAGTCCGGAACAATGTAACTATACTGCTTGAGAACACTGCTGGACAGGGAAGGCAGATTGGATACAGATTTTCGCAAATCAAAACTGTTATTGATGGCGTAAAAAATAAGGGAAGGGTTGCGGTCTGCCTGGATACAGCCCACGCTTTTGAATCTGGATACGACATTTCAAACAAAGACGGTCTGGAGAGAGTACTGGAAGAGTTCGAGAGATTCATTTCGCTAAGAAAATTAAGGCTCCTGCATCTGAACGATTCTAAGACACGTCTCGGTTCCCGGATAGACAGACACTGGCATATTGGTGAAGGATACATAGGTAGTGAAGGTTTTAAGAATATCGTGAACCACCCGCAGCTATTCCACCTCCCTGGAATTATGGAGACCCCGCATAAGAGCGAAGAAGACGATATCAGAAATATGGCGAAAATTGAAAGTCTTGTATACCCCTCACCCTTGGCCTCTCCCCGACATATAGCGGGGAGAGGAAAAAAGAAAGGGAGAAGAGGAAAAAGTGAGTAATTAGTCATAAGGAGAGTGATATGGCTAAGAAAGGGAAAATTGCAATTATTCCAATCAAAGGAATGGTTATTTCTGAAGAAGCTGGCCCTTCGCCTTTTCCCCTTTTGGCTATGGCGAGGGTAGTATCCTCAGCAGAGATAATCCCGTTGATTGAGAGCGTGAAGAAGAATCGGCGTATGAAAGGCCTGATTCTGGAAATAAATTCTCCCGGCGGAAGGCCTTTTCCTTGCAAGGAGATTGCGGAAAGTATCAAAAGCCTGGGGAAGCCTACGGTAGCCTGGATCAGGGAATATGCCACCTCTGGGGGCTACTGGATTGCTTCTGCTTGCGATGCTATTGTAGCGGACCATCTGAGTACTCTGGGGAGTATTGGAGTAGCAAGCATTCGGCCTGACTTCTCCGAACTGATGAAAAAATTCGGGATAGATGTAGAGACTATGGCATCCGGAATATATAAGACATTGGGCATCCCCTATAAAAAGTCGACTCCGGAAGAGAAAGAGCTACTTAAAGAAGAAATGGATACTATCTACAAGAGCTTTATACAAGAGGTCACTAAGAACAGGAAGTTAAATGAGGAAGTGATAAGAGAAATATCGACTGGAAAGATTTACCTGGGGGAAGAAGCAAAGAAACTGGGACTGATAGATTTTCTTGGGGGAAGAGAGAAATCAATAGAGGTTATTAAAGAGAAGACGGGAATCAAAATATACAAGATAGTAGATTACGCTAAGAAAATAAGGAGGCCTTTTGGTTTTTTGAGAAGGATATTTGGTTCCCTGTTCCCTTTTTGTTTGCTATGAAAGGTCTAATTCTGGCTGCTGGTATTGGTAGGAGACTCCGGCCTCTTACTAATTCCCTGCCCAAGGCTTTAATACCTGTGGCGGGAAAACCAATGATTGAATACAGCCTGAACTATTTCCCAAAGGCGAAAATTAGAGAAGTGGGTCTCGTTGTAGCTGCCCCAGACCATCAGATTATCTCTGAACGACTGGGCGATGGAAAAGAATGGAACATCAATCTTACCTATATGGAACAGGAGAACCCACTCGGTACAGCCGATGCAGTGGCAACAGCACAAGACTTTATCGCCACAGACAATTTCTTGCTCGCTTATTGTGACCATGTCTCATTTTATGACCTAAAGAACCTCATTGAGAGCCATCTAAATTTTCGACCTTTAGCCACTCTTCTCGTCAATAAAGAAGATAACCCCGAGACCACGGGTCAGGTTGTCTGGCAAGGAGACTTAATCAAAAGGATAGTGGAGAAGCCGAAGGTAAAAATCTCTGATTATGGAATAAGTGGGCTACTGGTTATCGAGCCGGATATTTTTGAAGCCATTCCTAAGATACGGCCATCGGCAGAGGGAGAGTACCACATTGGAGATGCTCTACAGTACTTGATAGACAAAAAATTCGAAGTCCGTTATCGAAAGATTGATACCTGGCGGGTCAACGTGAACTCCCTTGAGGATATCAGGAAAGCTGAGGCGTTAATTCTAAGGAATCGAGATCAGAAGGAATTATGAGACTTCCAGAAAAGTTCTTTCTTATTTCGCTTTCTATCTCTTCCATTCTGAAATCAATCTCAGTAAGAAAATGGATGGGAATGAGCGTTTTGACCTGGGCTTCCTCGGCTATTTCTCCTAACTTAAGAGACGAGGTATGCATTTCCTCAAGACCCTGGGCAAAGCGGGATGGACAGGCGCAGTCGTGGATAAGGTAGTCGGCGTCTCTTGCTTCCTCGATGACCATCTGACTAAATGCTGTATCTCCGGAGTAGACACAAGTTAGGGAAGGCTCTTCCAGACAGATTTTTATCCCAATAGAGTCAGGAGCATGCTTCACAGGAAAGGATGAAATAAAGGTTTTCTGATTTTCGAAAAAATGGAAATTATTTCTATTAACAGGCAAAGTGCGGAAGGAGATTTCTGGAAACTTTTCCGGGTCTTCAATCTTATGGAAAGAGATAAGTCCTCTAACAAGGAGAAGGCATTCCTGCGTACCAAAAATATTTACCTTATTTCTCAGTTTATACTGGGAGTGTAATAGAGATGGCACTCCATAAATATGGTCAATGTGCGTGTGGGTTAATATGAGGTTAGAAATTTCCCGATAGTCGAAACCGAGTTTAGCAAGTTTTGCCACCGGGCTTCCGGCACAGTCTATCAGGAATTTTTCTCCTAAATCGTCCACAAAAAGTAAGGAGGTATTATCTCTCTGGGCTGATGCTACTGCCCCAGCAGTGCCTAAAAATATCATCTTAGCCATCGTACATCACTTGAATATGATATAGAAAAATGGCTCTAAATGTCAACAGTTTTATAAAATGGTAGTCGCAGGCTTCAGCCTGCGTGGTGTTGAATAAAGTGAAGAAGAATGTTCTCTTTACGGGCAGACCAGGGGTGGGAAAGACCACAGTGATTATGAAGCTGATTAGCGGGGTAGAAGGCGTAGATGGATTCTATACAGAAGAGATTCGCGAAAAAGGGGAGAGGAAAGGATTCAGAATTGTCACTCTCCGGGGCAAGAAGGGAATCCTGGCACACAAAGACCTGCACAGTAGTTATCGTGTGGGAAAATATGGCGTTAATATTGAGGACCTGGAGAATATTGCCGGCAAAAGCATTATTCTCGCTTTAAGCGACGAAAAGAAAAAGATTGTCCTTATTGATGAAATCGGAAGAATGGAACTCTATTCTCCCAAATTTCAGGAGGCAGTAATTAAGGCACTTGACAGTCCCAAAAGAGTAATCGCCACAATACAGGATAAACACAACAGATTCAGCGATGCCGTCAGAAAAAGAGAAGATGTGGAATTGATTGAAGTCACTTCGGAGAATCGAAAAAGATTACCCGGAGAATTAAGGGAGAAGGTATTGGAATCATGAATATCGGGACTATTGCTCTATTAACAGATTTTGGACTGGGTGATAACTTCGTGGGAGTTATGAAAGGAGTAATATATCAAATTAATCCCGAGGCGAAAATTATTGACATCTGTCACCAGATAGAGTCCCACAATATTATAGAGGCCGCATTCCTTTTGAAAAGCTCCTATCTCTATTTTTCCGAGGGGACAATCTTTCTCATCGTAGTTGACCCAGGGGTGGGAACCGGCCGGAAGGCTCTAATAGTGGAAACGAGGAAATATCTCTTTGTAGCGCCGGACAACGGAATTTTATCCTTCCTGGCGGAAGGGGACATAAGAAAGATTATCCAGATTGCCAATGAAGAATACTTTTTGAAACCGGTGTCTCGTACATTTCATGGTCGAGATATCTTTGCCCCAGTGGCAGCCCATCTTTCCCGGGGAGAAAAAGGAGAAAATTTTGGACCGACAATTAAGGAAATAAAGAAACTAAATTTTCCCGAGCCAGAAGTAAAAAATAATCGCCTGGTGGGAGAAGTCATTTATGTAGACCATTTTGGAAATTTGATTACAAATATTGACCAGGATGCTTTTCTCCGATTTATTGGTAGCACGAAATTTCAGATAGTCATAGGTAAGTTGAAGATATCCCAAATCAGTTCTTCCTACGAGGATGGTAGAAATGGTTCGCCCATTGCCATATTTGGCAGTTTCAACAATTTAGAAATTTCGTTTTATCGCGACGATGCTTCCCGGCGATTAAATTTGGGTAAAGGTAGTAAAGTTTTCATACATCTTGAGTGAGAAGATATAATTAGCTATCCACAAAGGCTGAGTCTCTTTTGGAGGAATTGGAATGGAAATTGTCGGAATGATCATCTTCATAGCAGTCCTGATTCTTGGCATTATCTCACCCTTTTTTGGATTACCCGGGACCTTCATTGTTGTCGCTGATGCATTTATATATGGATTAGCGACTCATTTTGAGAAGGTTACTATACGAGTATTGATTCTTCTCTTGGTTATGGCCGTCGCGGGCGAAATTTTTGAATTCTTTTCCAATATTGTTGGAGCAAAACACTACGGCGCCTCAAGACTGGGTTTGACCGGTGCTTTTTTAGGAGGAATTGCCGGCATATTTCTGGGAAACTCTATCTTCCCGGTATTCGGGCCATTATTGGGTGGATTAATAGGTGCATTTGCTGGCGCTTTCTTTCTGGAACTGTTCCGGAAGGAGGGGCCGAAGAGAGCCATTACCGCCGGATTGGGTGCTTTTCTGGGCAGACTGGCAGCAATTTCGGTCAAAATATTTATCACCATCTTAATGGTCGCCTTGGTTCTGACTAAAATCTTCTAAGAAATGAGAGAGTAGCCACCCCGACGTATCGGAGTGTACTCGGGAACAGAGATGAGAAAAAAGTAGCCTGTCCCCTTTTTGACGAAATGACAAAAAGTAGCCTGTCCCCTTTTTGAGTAAGTGAGACAAACCGTGCTTGAGTATATTGTTCGCAGACTATTATTTATGATTCCCCTGCTTCTGGGAATTACGCTAATTACCTTCATGGTGATTCAGCTCTCTCCCGGCGGGCCGGCAGATATGTTAACCGGACTCAGCCCAAAAGTAGGCGCTGAGGCTAAAGCGCGTCTCCGCCATCTCTATGGTCTGGATAAACCTATTCATATCCAGTATTGGCTCTGGCTAAAGCGTGTAGTGCGCTTCGATTTTGGCGAGTCTTTCAAAGACGGACGCCGGGTGATTACAAAAATTCTGGAGAGACTTCCGGCAACTCTATTATTAAATATCCTTTCCCTGCTTTTAATTTTCTTTATTGCTCTTCCCATCGGCATTGTTTCCGCTGTTAGACAGGATTCTTTCTTCGATAAGGGGATGACCCTATTTGTTTTTCTAGGTTTCTCCGTCCCTACTTTCTGGCTGGCCTTGCTTCTCATGCTACTTTTTGGTGTGATTCTGGGCTGGCTTCCCATTTCAGGGATGCATTCTGTCAATTTCCTCTATTTTTCTTTATGGGGAAAGCTCTGGGACCTTATCCAGCATCTCATATTACCAATGTTTATCTCTGCTTTTGGCGGGCTGGCGTACCTATCCAGATATTCAAGAGCCAGCATGCTCGAAGTGCTGCGGCAGGACTATATTCGTACCTCCCGGGCTAAGGGACTCCCAGAAAAGAAGGTAATATATAGACATGCCCTCCGTAATGCTCTAATTCCCATTGTCACTCTTTTGGGATTATCTCTCCCCGGTCTAATTGGAGGTGGTTTTATATTTGAAACTATTTTCGCCTGGCCCGGCATGGGGCGTCTCGGATATCAGGCAATTATGTCCAGGGACTATCCGGTAATTATGGGTGTGGGGATTATCGCTGCCTTTCTTACCCTGCTGGGTAATCTAATTGCAGACATAACCTACGCTTTCGTGGATCCCCGGATTAGTTATAGACAGAAATAGTGAGAAAAGTTCCAGGCGAGAGCGTTTAGCTTCCCGCAGTCTCAGACGGAAAAGGAAAAATAGATGTGGAAAATTTTCTGGAGAAGGTTTAAGCGAAATAGATTAGCTCTTTTTGGAGCAGTAATCATCCTCACGTTAGCGGTGACAGCTATTATTGCTCCTCTAATTGCTCCTTTCGATCCAAACCAGCAGGATATTCTCCACAGGTTAGAACCACCTTCTGCCAAGCATTTCCTGGGAACGGATGACCTGGGAAGAGACCTTCTCTCCAGAATAATATACGGCACACGGGTTTCGCTTCTTGTGGGATTTGTAGCAGTGGGAATTGCCATTATGATTGGAACTTTGCTCGGACTTTTCTCTGGATATTTCGGAGGACGGCTCGATGCTCTAATTATGAGATTAGTGGACATAATGCTCTGTTTCCCCACATTCTTTCTCATTCTAATGGTAATTGCTTTTCTTGAACCCAATATCTGGAACGTAATGGTAGTTATCGGCTTAACCGGTTGGCCCGGTCTAACGAGGCTGGTCAGAGGTGAATGTCTTTCGGTAAGGGAGAGAGAGTTCATTCAGGCAGCCAAAGCATTAGGCTTGTCAAATTTAAGGATAATGTTAGTCCATCTATTGCCCAACGTGATGGCTCCCATTCTGGTTGCGGCGACACTGGGGATTGGCGGAGCGATTTTGACTGAATCAGCTCTATCCTTTCTTGGTCTTGGCGTACAACCGCCGACAGCCAGTTGGGGCAATATCCTAACTGCGGGCAAGGATTACATCACTATGGCCTGGTGGCTTTCCCTGTACCCGGGATTGGCGATTCTTATTACGGTTCTCGCTTATAACCTCCTTGGTGAAGGATTACGGGACGTGCTGGATCCAAGGATGATGGCAGAATAGACCAAGAGAGTAATCTTAACTGGCTATTATGAATCCGATTAGTATATGGCAATGAAAAAACTATTGGAAGTGAGAAATCTCTCGGTTGACTACTATAAGGGAGAAAAAGTCATACACGCTCTTAGAGATGCTTCCATCAGCTTAGAAAAGAATGAAGTCCTAGGCCTGGTGGGTGAATCTGGTTGTGGAAAAAGCACGCTCGCTCTTTCAATACTGAAATTAATCCCGGAAAGAGAAGGAAGGATAACATCGGGCGAAATAATTTTCCGGGGAGAAAATCTCCTTGAGTTACCCTATGAGAGATTGCTCCAGATAAGAGGAGATAGAATCTCCATAATTTTTCAAGACCCATTTACCTCGCTCAATCCCGTATTCAGAGTAGCCAATCAGGTTGCCGAATCTATCTCTATCCATGAGGAAGAAAATATATCGAGTCACCAGATGGAGAAAGTTATAATCAAGCTTCTGGAAATGGTAAAGATGCCCAGGCCAGAAGAGACGATGTGGTCCTATCCCCATCAACTTAGTGGAGGAATGCAACAGAGGGTTATGATTGCCATAGCTCTCTCCTGTAATCCTGAAATTTTGGTTGCAGACGAGCCAACTACAGCCCTGGATGTCACTATCCAGAAAGAGATACTGGGCCTTCTGACTGAGTTGAGAGAGAAACTTGGACTTTCAATACTATTGATAACTCACGATTTCGGAATAGTTGCCCAAATCTGTCAAAAAATCTCAGTTATGTATGCCGGAATCATAGTTGAAGAAGCAGCGACTTCCGAAATTTTTCAGAATCCTCTGCATCCTTACACACAGGGGCTCCTGCAATCTCTTCCTTCAAGAAATGAACCACCCGGCTCTAAAGGACACGAGAAGAGAAGGCTTAAAGCTATCTCCGGACAGGTCCCTGACCCTGCCAATTTACCTTCCGGATGCAAATTCCATCCCAGATGTCCAATAGTTATTCAGGAATGCAAAGCTAAAGAGCCTGAGCTGAGGGAGATAGTCGGAGACCATTGGGCGAGGTGTATCCGTGCCGACTTGTAGAAGGTGCTGGGTTTATTTCCTCTCCCCTGGGGAGAAGGTTAGTCGGTTTATTCCCTCTCCCCTCGGGGAGAGGGTTAGGGTGAGGGGGTAGAGCAAAAGTGCACGAAAAAGTTCAGAACGATGGACTTATTTTGAGAGTTCAGAATTTGAAGAAATATTTTCCTGTGGAACGGGGCATATTCAGAAGAGTTGTCGACTATGTCCGAGCTGTGGATGACATCTCCTTTGACATCAGAAAAGGAGAAATCTTTGCTTTGGTAGGGGAATCAGGTTGCGGCAAAACCACCACGGCGAAACTGGTCGTCAGGTTACTGGAGCCCACGGATGGCAAGATTTCCTTCTATGGAAAAGACGTATCGTTGATGGGAAGGAGAGAACTCAGTCAGAAAATACAGATAATCTTTCAGGACCCCTTCGCCAGCCTCAATCCCAGACTTACCATAGGCACTATCGTCAGAGAAGCGGTCAGACAAAGATGGGAAGCCAGTGGCGAGAAAGTAAAGACTAAGGAACTGAGACAGGAAATAGAAGAGCTATTAGTTCAAGTAGGGCTGCCTGGTGATATCTTGGACGATTATCCCCACCAGTTTAGTGGAGGGCAAAGACAGAGAATCGGGATTGCCAGAGCACTGGCCATGCGGCCCGAACTGATTGTTGCGGATGAGCCGGTATCCTCTCTGGATATTTCTGTTCAGGCCCAGATTCTAAATCTTCTACTCGATTTGAGAGACTCTCTGGGCTTATCTTATCTTCTTATCGCTCATGATTTGAATGTGGTGCGGTTTCTGTCTGATAGGGTAACAGTAATGTACCAGGGGAAGATTGTGGAAGCAGGCTCTGTGGATGCGGTATATAACAGCCCTCAACATTTCTACACAAAAAGGTTACTCGAAGCCATCCCTAAATAGGGACAACGACATCGGCACGAATGGAGTAGCGGAGCATAGCTCCGCGTGCGTATAAATAGGGACAGCGACCATTTTTCGTAGATACTGAAGGCCTGTGCGGAAGGGGGTCCCGATTTTATCGGGACGAATAAGGAGCTCCGTGGTAGCGACGGGCGCGAGTCAGTGAGCGCCCAGGAGAAAGACTTCAATAAATAGGGACAGCGACCATTTTTGGGAATGGAGTAGCGGAGCGCAGCTCCGCGTGCGAGACGAAATACATAAATAGGGACAGCGACCATTTTTCGTAGATACTGAAGGCTTGTGCGGAAGGGGGCCCCGATTTTATCGGGACGAATAAGGAGCTCCGTGGTAGCGACGGGCGTGAGTCGGTGAGCGCCCAGGAGAAAGACTTCAAAAATAGTTTGTTCATCGCTAAGGAATTTCTTGAGGGCAGAAAACTTCGGACCACAAACTATTTTTTGAATGGCGGGGAAGCGGGATTTCCCCTATTGAGCACAGGTCAGACAGGACTCCGAACAGGCGTCGGACTCCTTCGGAGCAGATTCACATAAGGAGGGATGCAAGACATGGCCCCCAATAGAAATGATAAAGAAGAGAAAATTGATGAATTGTCACGTAAGGAGAGATTAAGTAGAGGACTGCTTAAAATTGGGGAAATAGCCAAGCTGGCAGAAGTAGCTCCTTCTCTGGTAAGGTACTACACAGATATCGGCTTGTTAAAGGTAGAGGGCTATACCAAGGGCGGTTACAGGTTGTATGATAAAGACGAGACTATCAGGATTATCCGTGAAGTAAAGCCAGCTGTGGAAAGAAGACGTACCTTAAAAGAAATCAAAGAAAGTTTGGAAAAAGAGGCAAAGAAAAAAAAGTAGTCCGAAGCGCCACTGGCAGCCGGAAAGGAGCGTTTCTAGAGAATTCCCCATAGTCAGTCTTAAAATGGTTACTATAAAGAAAGAAGACTTAAAATATTTGCCACTGCAGTTCTTAGTAAGAATCGAGCGATTGTTAGACCCCATTCCCTGGGAACACAAGGAATTCTTGAAGAAGCTAAAAGAAGAACTAATTAGGTCAAGTTCCTCTGCCAGAATCGAAGAGCAAGATATTTTTGGTCACCTTTTGGAAATAAGATTTTTTGGTGACAAGTTTAAACAGAAAGAAGAGAGAGTGCCTCTAAAACTCTCGGAAATCGCTCGCATCTTTAAACCCTCCGGTAGACTGAGAAAAGCCCTCACTTCTTACGAATACCGCAAAGAACAGGAAGAGATGGCTAAAGGAGTGGCCGAAGCTATTAATCAAGAAAAATATTTGGCTGTGGAAGCTGGCACCGGTGTAGGGAAGTCCTGGGCCTATCTCATTCCTGCCATATTCTGGGCAAAAAAGAACAATCAACACTTCATAATTTCCACGAATACCAAAAATCTTCAGGAACAGCTAATCCAGAAAGATATTCCTTTTCTAAAAAGCGGTTTGGGAATAGACTTTTCCAGCGCTATTCTGAAAGGGCGCTCTAACTACCTTTGTTTGAGAAGACTGGCCTCTTTTCTGGAAGAGATAGAGGAGATCCCTTCTCCATTGTTGACTCATGAGGAAAGAATGTTTCTGGTCCATCTTCTCCTCTGGCTGGCTAAGACAGAATCTGGTGACGTGGAAGAGACTCTTTATTTCGGGCAGGACCATTCCTTCTGGCACTTCTGGGATGAGGTCTCATCCGAACATACTTCCTGTCTGGGAACTGAGTGTCCCTACTACAGAAGATGCTTCGTTACCAAGGCACGGCAGAAGGCAATGGAAGCAGAAATCGTCGTGGTCAACCATTCCCTGCTTTTCACGGACCTCGTGGCAGAGAAGCACTTCCTTCCCGCCTATAGCCATATTGTTTTTGACGAAGCGCACAACCTGGAGAAGGTTGCTACTACTCACCTGGCGGTTGAGGTATCCTACTGGACATTGACGAGACTCCTTAATAGAATCTATAGAAAAGAGGGAAATTTGGAAAGGGGCATTCTCCCCAAATTAGCAAGCAGGGAAAAGAGATTGGCTAAACGCCTGGACGCCATATTTAAGGGAGTAGCGCAGGTCCGGAAATCTTCCCAAGACTTTTTTGAAACCTTGAAGGAAAATTCTTCACTCTTTCCTTTCGATGAAATGACCGATAAGCTGAGGTTCAGAGAAGGTAGTCCTGTCCATTTTTTTCTCAAAGAAAGGGTCCTGGAACTCCTCATTATCTGGAATAGATTCTTCTATCAACTTAAAGAACTGGTTGAAGAAATCGAGGATTTGAGTCTTAAGAAAGATTTGGAAGCGAAAGTGAAGGACGGCCTGGAGATAGCGGCAGCCCTTAATTTCCTCTCGGAAGTAAGCGACCCGAACTTCGTTTACTGGCTCGAGAGGGAAAAGGAAGAGATAAAGCTTTGCGCTGCTCCTCTGGAGCTAGGGCCACATTTGAATAACCTGTTGTATAGTCAGATTCCCACGCTAATTTTCTCTTCCGCTACCTTAACCGTAAGAGGAAGCTTTGACTTTCTGAAGAAGAGACTGGGGCTCGATTTACTGCCCGCGGAAAAGGTTTCTTCCCTTCTTCTGGGTTCGCCGTTCAATTACGATAGACAGGCTCTCGTGGGCATCGCCAGTTTCCTGCCCTCTCCTCAGGAAGAGGAATATCCAGGCCGTTTAGTCAAGACGCTCGCTAAAATCCTGGAGACTGTTCAGGGGAAAAGCCTGATTCTGTTTACTTCTCATAAAATGCTGGGCGAAGTCTACCAGGAGATTAAGCCTCTTCTCCAGACGAAGTTTCAAATATTAGCCCAGGGAATCAATGGGCCAAGGACAGTTATTACAGATAGGTTTAGAGAAGATTTTAGCTCGATCCTATTGGGAACTCACAGTTTCTGGGAAGGAGTAGACCTGCCTGGCAAGACTCTGGAGTGTTTAATTTTGACCAGGCTGCCTTTTGCTGTGCCTACCGAACCTATTGAAGAAGCCAGGGTAGAGCTAATCGAGAAGAGAGGTCTCGATGCCTTCCAGGAATATTCTCTCCCGGGCGCGGTAATCAGACTCCGCCAAGGAATGGGTCGTTTAATAAGAACCAAAACTGATAGGGGGACAATAATTATCCTGGATAAAAGGATTATAACGCGAAACTACGGCAAGAGCTTTCTGGACTCCTTACCCACAAGGAATTACCATCGCTATAACCAGGAGAAATCCCTCCTTAACGACATTGGAGATTGGTTCAAAACCGATGAAAGAAATATTTAAACTCGTATTAGACTTTGCAAGTAAATCGAACAGAAAGATTTTTCTGGTGGGAGGTTTCTTGAGAGACTTATTGTTGGGGCGCGAAACCAGAGATTTTGATTTTGTTCCGGAGGGAAATGCCGGAAAATTCGCCAGAGATTTCGCTACCGCAGCCGGAGGAAGTTTTGTTGTCCTCGATGAGAAGAACAAGATTTATCGGGTAGTAAAAAAGAAGAAAAATGGAGAGATATTCAATTTAGACTTCTCTCAATTGCGGGGCAAGAAAATAGAGGAAGACCTTTTACTGAGAGACTTCACCGTTGACGCCATGGCGGCAAGATTGGACCGGCCAGAACTCCTGTCAAGCGAAATCATCGACCCCACTGACGGTATGGCAGACCTGAGAAAGAGAGTGGTAAGGAAGACTTCCCATAGAATTTTTGACAACGACCCTTTGAGGTTAGTGCGCGGATATCGCCTGGCAGCCAGTCTCGGGTTTGCTTTAGAGAAAGAAACGGAAGATGAGATTAAAAAGAAAGTCAATTTGATTAAACGTGCCGCCAAAGAGAGGGTGAGAGACGAACTGTTTAAGATTCTATCTATCCCGGAAAGCCACCGCTATATTAGAAGATTGCACAGAGTAGGAATTTTGAATAGAATCATTCCCGAAATGGAAATTTTAGAGGAGAAACCTGAAAATTACTACCACCGGGAAGGGCTGTGGGGACATACCCTGGAGACCCTCAAGTCTCTGGAAGAAATCATTTCTCGCCTTTCCGAGGTCTTTCCAGGAATGTCGCGCCGAATATCGGCTCATCTTGAAGAAAAAATATTCGGGGAAATGGAGAGAAAAATTTTTGTGAAGTGGGCAGCGATTTTCCATGATATGGGAAAGCCGAAAACCGTAACCAGGGAAGAAGGAAGAGTCCGGTTTTTTGGCCACGAAGATGCCGGAACCTCGCTGGCCGTGGAAATTATGGAGAAGCTCAAATTCAGCAACAGGGCAATCAAAGTTGTAGAGAGAATAGTTAAACACCATATGCGTCCTGGCAACCTGAGCGAAGCCAAGCAATTAACCGATAGAGCAATTCATCGCTTTTTTAGAGACCTGTCTTGCGAGGCAGTGGACACACTTCTCATCTCTCTGGCTGACCGCTATTCCTATCGAAAGATTGTGCCTGGCCGAGATAAGGGACTCGGATTAGAAATGAGTCAGCTGTCCATCAAGAAGCACGAGAATACTGTAAGAAAAATGTTGGTCAGGTATTATTACCACAAAGAGAGAGTATTGCCTGAACCTCTTATTCGGGGAAATGAGGTTATGGAAAGTTTCAATCTTCCTCAAGGCCCTCTCATCGGCAAGTTATTGACGAGAGCAAGAGAAGCCCAGGCCGAAGGCAAATTGAAAAATAAGCAAGAAGCCTTACAATTCTTGAGGAAGATATTAGAAGAAGAGAAGATATGAAATTATCGGTTCTCATGCCAGTCTACAACGAGGAAAGCACAATAGAAAGAATCATTGAAAGGGGAAGAAAAAGGAGACAGGCTACTTTTGGCTCCAGTCTCCTCGGGTGGCTAATGAGTCTCCCGTCATAAACTTGACAAAACATTCTTTTTAAAATAGAATTTTCTAACGAACTGTGCCATCGGGAGTGCCAAAAGCGAGGACAGAACGAAAGTAGAGAAAGGGAAGGTCGCCAGATGACGAGTGGCGGGAGAGGAGAAGCGGGCGTAATTCAGTGGTAGAATGCAAGCTTCCCAAGCTTGACGTCGTGGGTTCGAGTCCCATCGCCCGCTCCATGTTAGTTCCGATTCGTGTCCTGTAGATACTTCTAATCGATTCAATTCTGTTCCTATCACTTGCTAAAAAATTTTTTGGTCTATAAAAGTCTATGTCCCTTCCAGAAGGGAGACATTTCTTGCAGTCTCCCGACACGGGGAAAGACCTGGCTCTAATAAACATTCCAGACCAATTAACGGAGCGTATTTTGAAAAATCTATATGTGGATTTACACATACACAGCACATTTTCTGACGGCGCTCTCACTCCAGAGGAAATTGTTAAGTATGCGAGCAAAAGTGGTTTAGCCGCTATATCCATTACCGACCACGATAGCACCGACGCTACTATTTCGGCCATTATGGCTGGAAAAGAGTTAGGAGTAGAAATTGTGCCGGGAGTAGAATTGAGCGTTGAACCTGAGTCTCCTGAAGATGAAGAGATACACATGCTGGGATACTATATTGACTGGGAAGATGGGGACTTTCAGGAGAAACTCCGCCATTTCAGACAAGCGCGTCGGGAGAGAGCTCATCAGATATTAGAGAAGCTTGACCGGCTGGGAGTAAAGGTTCAACCCGAGCGGCTATTTGAACTCGCTGGCAATGGTTCTGTAGGCAGGATGCACGTGGCGAAAATTTTAAAGGAGGAGGGATTCGTCAATTATTTACAGGAAGCCTTCGACCTATATCTGGCTTATGGGAAACCTGCATATGTTCCGAAGTTGAGAATGTCGTCTCAGGAGGCAATTGCCTTAATTTCCCGAATTGGAGGAATTTCCATCATCGGCCATCCACTTTATGGAGGAAACAAAAGGGAAATCATTCAAAAGCTGAAAAATTTTGGATTGGATGGAATCGAGGTTTATTACACCAATCACTCTCCTGAGGATGTAAAGAGATTTGAGAGCTGGGCTAAGGAGTTTGGCCTTTTAATCACCGGAGGCTCCGATTGTCACGGAGGGACAACAGAGGCTGAGATTCTGATGGGGAGCCTGGCAGTGCCTTACGGACTTCTCTCACAACTAAAAGAATATAAGAGGACAAAGTTAATTACACGAAACGAGGAAAAAGGGGACAACCGCTAAAAAAGGGGACAGGCTACTTTTTTGCCCCCGATCCACGACACCAAGCCTACTATATGTCTATGGGCAACTAAAGTAATTGTTAAGCTTGATAAATAACGCTCTAGAAAAAATAAATTTTTGTAGCTTCTCCGATACATTGGAATATACCCAGGAACAGGGAAGGAAAAAGTAGCCTGTCCCCTTTTACCCTTGTACATGAAGAAAGACTTGACAGAAAAAGGGCATATATAGTAAAATTAGGCGAAAATTTTTTAACCAGACAGGGGAAGTCCGTGAAAGACGGACACTGCCCCGCAACGGTTAGCTTCTTTTAGCAGGCGGCTAAAAGGAGTGAGTCCGATGACCTGTTTGCAATATGTTGCCTTCGCGGGAGGGTTGGCCGAATGCATAAGGCTTGAATCCCAACTTTCAGGTGAAGGTTGGGTTTTTTGATTTATGGAGACATATAAGTGTCCAAATTAATTCTTATTTTTGGCGGAGCGCGCAGTGGGAAGAGCAGTTTCGCTGTTGACAGGGCCGAGGAGCTATCGTCGGGCAGTGCAAAAGTAGTCTACGTCGCTACTGCCTCTCCTCTCGATGAAGAGATGCAGAGAAGAATAGAGAAGCACAGGAAAAAGCGGCCTCGTTCCTGGAGAACTATAGAGGAAGGAAAAGACATAGAAAGAATTCTGGCCAGGTTGGGGAAAGCCAGCGTCGTCATAATTGATTGTCTGACCATTCTGATTTCAAATCTTTTGCTTTCCGGAGAAAGGGAAGTGGCGATTCTAAACAGAATCACAGGCCTGCTCAAGGCACTCAAGAAAAAGAACTCCACTGCTCTTGTCGTTTCCAATGAGGTAGGAATGGGAATTGTTCCCGCAGATAGATTGAGCCGGAGCTTCAGGGATATCGCTGGCCAGGCTAACCAGATAGCTGCTCAACTGGCAGATGAGGTATACTTGCTGGAAGCAGGTATTCCGGTCAAAATTAAAGGTTAAAACCGCGGAAGGAAAGAATGGAAAGAATTCAAGAAGTTATCAAGAATATAGAGCCGATCGACGTGGGAATGATGGAAAAAGCAGAAAAGAGATTGGACTTTCTCACAAAACCCAGGGGAAGTCTGGGAAGGCTGGAAGAGCTGGCAAGAATTGTGGTAGGAATCAAGAGAAAAGAGAAGCCCGATTTGAGTAATAAGGTAATATTTACTCTTGCCGGGGACCATGGAGTAACCGCGGAAGGAGTTAGCGTTTTCCCTCAGGAAGTCACAGCGCAGATGGTCTACAATTTCTTAAAAGGAGGAGCGGGAATTAATGTTCTTGCGCGCCACATAGGTGCGAGAGTAATAGTAGTTGATATGGGAGTTGCTTGTCAACTGGACCTCCATCCCAACCTCATAATCAGGAAAATAAACTGTGGAACTAAGAATATGGCAAAGGAACCGGCAATGAGCCGAGAAGAGGCAATGAGAGCAATCAATGAAGGAATCGAAATTGTGGAAGGAGAATTAAAAACAGGGATGGATATTATTGGCACGGGAGATATGGGAATCGGGAATACTACCTCCTCCAGTGCCATTGTGGCAGCGATGACCGGTGCGCCCGTGGAAAAGGTCACCGGCAGGGGGACAGGGATAGATGAGTCTATGCTCAAGTATAAGATACGGGTAATTGAAAGGGCATTAGAAGTTAATAGGCCAGACCCAACTGACCCGATTGACGTCCTGTCCAAAGTTGGGGGCTTTGAAATCGGAGGACTGGTAGGAATTATGCTCGCCGGCGCTTCCTACAAAATTCCCGTAGTGATAGATGGATTCATTTCTGGAGCCGCCGCCCTTTTGGCAACAGCGATGGAACCGGAAGTTAGAAATTACCTTATCCCTTCACACTGTTCAGCAGAAGCAGGCCATAGATTTATGTTGAGCTTTTTACGCCTAAGACCAATACTCGACTTAGAACTAAGACTCGGTGAGGGCACTGGCGCGGCTCTCGGTATAAATATTGTGGATGCTGCAGTAAAAATACTGACCCAAATGGCAACTTTCCCGGAGGCAGGAGTTTCTCAGGAATTATGAAATCAATGGTAGCAGCAATTCAATTCTTGACTATTTTTCGGCCCAGGAAGAAAATCAGCCTTAATGAGAATTCTCTATCGGGTTCCCTACTCTACTTCCCCTTTGTAGGTCTTCTGCTTGGCGGTTTTTTAGTCGGAGCTAATTTCCTGCTCTCAAAACAGTTTAGCCATTCACTGGTTAATCTCTTCATTATTCTTCTTCTCGCTATTCTGACAGGCGCGCTACACCTCGATGGTCTTGCCGATACCTTAGATGCATTCTATGCCGGCAAGAATAGGGAAGACATACTGAGGATAATGGAAGATAGTCGTATCGGGACAATGGGCGCAATAGGATTGATTATCGTAATTCTTCTAAAATTTGTTCTGCTCGAAGGAATTCCCGAAGAGATTAAATACAAGGCTCTGCTTCTGATGCCTCTATCAAGCAGATGGGGAGTTGTAGTTTCTAGTTCTCTATCTCAAGCAGCAAAGACCGAAGGTCTGGGAAAGGTCTTCTGTAAGTCGGCAAGTTCAAAAGAATGGTTCGGAGCAACAGTATTCACGCTGATAGTAGCCTTTCTAATTTTGAAAGTTCAATCGTTCATCCTTATTTCAGCCATATTTCTTATCACTCTTATTCTGACGAGGTACATAAATAGAAAGATCGGAGGTATGACCGGAGATACCTTCGGCGCAATAATCGAATTGACCGAAGTCTCCACCCTATTAATTTTCTCTATGAAATGGTGACAGGTACATTTTTCCCTTAAAAAAGGGGACAGGCTACTTTTTTCCATAGAGCGAAGTTTCTCCTTTGGGGGAGAGGAAAAGCCCACCCATGCTGCCTGCCCATCCTGGGTAAAAATGGTCGCTGTCCCTATTTTCGTGCTGCCTGTCCATTTGGGCCTTAACGGCCAGGGTGGCATGAGCTACGGCCAGGTGTGGGGCATTACCATTTGAAACACAAATTCTTCTTAATTATTTCTATTTTACTGGTGGCTTCTTGCAGTAACCAAGTACCACCTTTAAAGTCAAGTTCTTCACGCGAGGTCGTTGGCACAGACGACCTCGGGAGACAAGTAAGATTCAACCACCCGCCTCGGAGGATTGTTTCTCTCGACCCCAGCGTCACGGAGATACTCTTTGCGCTGGAACTGAATAACGAGATTATTGGGGTGACAAGCTATTGCGACTATCCTGAACAGGCTAAGTTGAAGCCCAGGGTGGGTGGCTATTTAGACCCAAACGTGGAGCAAATTGCTTTACTCCAACCCGACCTGGTAGTGACCACCCTGAAAACTGAAACTCCGAAACTAATTCAGCAACTGGAAAATTTTGGTATCCAAGTTTTCGTCTTAGATCCCAGGAAGATAGAGGACATTTTTGATAATATCTTTTCCGTGGCAGTGCTGATACATCGAGAAGAAAAGGCAAATCATCTTATTGCAACTCTGAGGGAAAGGCTGGACGAAATCGAGAAAAAAGTTGAAGGAACCCATCGTCCCAGAGTATTTCTTGAAATGGGCGCTGACCCGCTCATCTCTGTGGGTCCAGGGAGTTTTGCCCATGACCTTATTGAAATTGCTGGAGGAAGGAATGTTCTTGGCCAGTCTATCTCCAAGTACCGGAGATGCACGCTTGAGGAAATCCTCTTAGCAGACCCAGAAGTAATAATTATCTGTTCCATGGTTCCCAATGACCTCTGTCTCAGACAGAGGAGATGGTGGAATAGATGGAAAAATATCTCTGCGGTACGCAATAATAGAATCTATATAGTGGAAGCAAACCTGGTAACCAGACCTGGGCCGAGAATGGTCGAAGGACTGGAGGAGATAGCAAAAGCAGTACATCCAGAAAAGTTTGCAGGGCCAGAAAGATGAAAGTCTTAAGTCTAAGGAAGTGGCTAATAACTATAATTCTTTTAACTATCCTCCTTATCGTAACCGTAATATTCTGCTCTTTTCAAGGTTCGGCTGACGTCAATCTCGGCGATGTAATCAATATATTTTCTAATCCACTCAGCCAGACCTGGTGGAATACCGAGGCGATAATCCTGTTAAAGGTCCGACTTCCCAGAATATTGCTTGCCTGTATCGTAGGCGGAGCACTCGCCGTCGCTGGTGTGGTCTTACAAGCCTTATTGAGGAATCCCCTGGCCGACCCCTATATTCTGGGAGTGTCCAGTGGTTCTGCCTTGGGAGCGATAACTGCTATCCTGCTTGGCTTGAACATTAGTATTGGCCTCCTTCCCTCGATTCCCCTTTTCGGCTTTGCTGGAGGACTGGTCACTATCCTTTTCGTTTACCATATCTCCAAAATACACCAGAAAATATCAGTTCAGACGATGCTCCTAGTAGGAGTGGTTACTGGAGCCATACTTGCCGCCACCATTATGTTCATCACTTCTATGGCTGGCCCGGACAAATTCCACGGAATAATCTTCTGGTTGATGGGCAATTTGGGCTCGGAGGAGTATCCAATGTTGGTGATAGTTTCTTTCTATGTACTCGCGGGAATTTTGGTACTTCTTTACCACGCTCGCGGTCTAAATCTTTTAGCCCTGGGAGAAGAATCAGCGGCCCAGCATGGCCTCGACGTGGAACGGGCCAAAAAGGTAGCTTTTATTGGTGCCTCGTTGATTACCGGCGCTGCAGTCTCGGTGAGCGGACTTATAGGATTTGTGGGAATATTGATTCCTCATCTTATGAGAATGGTCATCGGCTCAGACCACAGGTTACTTTTGCCCGTAGCTGGACTCTCTGGGGCTATCTATCTTGCGCTTGCCGACACCATTGCCAGAACTCTAATGGCGCCCACAGAAATTCCAGTGGGAGTAATAACTGCCATATGTGGCGGTCCCTTCTTCATCTATCTCCTCAAACGCAAGAAATACATATTCATATAAAATAGTATAAAATAGTGACAGGTACCATTTTTTGAGAAGATAGTGACAGGTACTTTTTTCCTTTTTTCTTGGCTTGTTCCGAAAGAGTCCCACGTCTATCGGGAGTCCTGTTGGATGGTCCAATACCATTTTTATTCGCCGGCTAAAGCCGTCGGCTACCGTCATTCAAGAAACCTGTCTAAGTGGTGTGAAAATGGATGCAATTTATGAAGTTGGGAATTTGAGGTTTAAGTATAATGAGAGCTGGGTGCTCGATGGTATCTCTTTCAGAGTGAAAGAGGGCGAAATTCTGGGCATAATCGGCCCCAATGGCTCGGGCAAAACAACTATACTCAGGATACTCTCCCGGGTGGTAATCCCACAGGAAGGAGAAGTCCGTGTTAGAGGGAAAAATCTATTGCAGCTGAGGCAAAAGGAGATTGCGCAGACAATCGCAGTCGTTCCTCAGGATGCCTATTTTCCCTTCCCAATTACAGTAGGCGAGGTCGTCCTTATGGGAAGGTCGCCCTGGCTTTCCGGCTTTGGATTCGAATCGGAAATTGATTTGCAAATTGCATTTCAGGCGATGGCTCTAACAAATACGCTAAATCTAAGTGATCGTCTAATTTTAGAACTCTCGGGAGGAGAAAGGCAAAGAGCCATAATCGCTCGGGCCCTGACTCAGAGACCCCAGGTAATGCTGCTTGATGAACCAACTGCTTATCTGGATATAGGTCACCAGATAGAAATTTACGATCTTCTCAAGAAACTGAACGCGGAAAGCAGATTAACTTTAGTAATAGTATCCCATGATTTGAATTTAGCCAGTGAGTACTGCGACCGCCTAGTTCTACTGTGCGAAGGTGAAATTTATAAGATGGGACAACCGAAAGAGGTGATAACCGAAGAGAATCTCTCCCATGTATACCAGAGCAGTGTCCTTGTGGAAGAGAATCCGGTGACCGGTGCACCGCGGGTAACTTTGCTCAGCAAACTGATGTCTGGAAAGTATTGCGAGAAAAGTATGACCGTTCACATCATTTCTGGTGGGGGAAGTGGTGCCGACCTGATGAGAAAGCTCATAATTGAAGGCTACAAGGTAACTTGTGGCGTATTGAATATCGGCGATGCCGATGAACTTGCTTGCAATTCTCTGGGAATTGAAGCGGCAAAGGAGGAACCTTTCTCTCCTATCTCAGTTGAGAGTTTTAGCAGAAATAAAACTATTGTGGAGAAGGCCGATATAGTCATAGTGGAGCGGACTAAATTTGGCAAAGGAAACATAAGAAATCTTGAGGTCCTCCTTGAATTTCCGGGGAAACGTGTAATCCTCTTAGAAAATGATAATTTTGATTACTCAGGCGGGAGGGCTACTCAAATCTACGAGGGGCTCAAATCCCGTGGAGCCGTAATACTCGGGAACCATTCCGAAATAATAGAATATCTTGAGGAGGTGGTAGAAATTGGAAGAGAAAGGATTGATTCAGGTTTATACGGGTGATGGAAAAGGTAAGACCACAGCGAGCATCGGCCAGGCAATAAGGGCGAAAGGACATAAATTTAAAGTATGCTTTGTCCACTTGTTCAAACACCCCGAAGATTTTCCGTACGGCGAACTGGAAGTTTTGAAGGGACTGGGGATAGAGACTATTAGTTTAGTTCCACACCATCCCCACTTCCACAGAAGCATTTCTCAAGAACAGATGCGAGAAGATTGCCTGAAGGCATTAGGAGCGATTAAGAAACTATTTGAGAAGGGCTACCATATGCTAATTTTAGATGAGTTTCTGGTCACCTTGCGGGATAAGTTCTTGAAGGAGGAGGAAATTCTGGAACTCCTGAATCAGAAGCCAACTTCCCTGGAACTTATCTTAACGGGAAGAGGAGCGACAAAAAAAATCATAGAAAAAGCAGACCTCGTCACCGAAATGAGGAAAATAAAACATCCATTTACTAGAGGCATAAAAGAAAGGAGGGGAATCGATTATTGACTCTGTTCTTGGTGGTAGTGTAGAGCTTTATGCCCGTAGTCTGGCAAATTGGAGTAGCGGAGCGCCAACACGGTGTTGTCTCTATGGAGTAGCAGAGCGAAGCTCTGCGTCGTAACTGTGAAGCCTGCTTCGCTACTCCAGCGAAAGGAGGCAATTTCAATGCTATTTAGAAAGGTAAATTTGTTTTTGATTTTGGGAACCATTCTACTCGTGCTTAGTCTTGCCTGGGGACAAGAAGAGGGCGTCTATATGGGAGACCTGGGAGTTATTCTAATTACACCAACCAGAGGCCCGAGAATGTTGAAAGATCTACCTACGAATGTCAGTGTTGTCACCAGGGAAGAAATCGTTGAAAGTCATAGCCAGAATGTGGGAGAAGTGCTAAGGAACCGGTTGGGAGTAGAAATAAGGAGATACGGAACCCTGGGGGCTTCTACCTACGTTGGATTGCGCGGCTGTTCCGCATATCAGACACTGGTAATGGTTGACGGCCGTCCCGTAAATAGCATCTCGGATGGGATAGCAGACTTGAGTCAATTTCCAGTAGACAATATTGAGAGAATAGAAGTCGTGCGCGGTCCTGCCTCTGCGCTTTATGGAGCCAATGCTCTGGGAGGAGTGGTCAATATCATTACCAGAGAACCAAAATTGGAGAAGCTCATGGTCGGAGTAGATGTTGGTCTGGGAAGTTTTGGCACTCAGATAAGCCGGTTAGATTTTGCGACAAAGAATAACAATATCAAGGCCTACTTCACAATGAGTAATAATACTTCGGATGGCTGGCGCGAAAATAGCGCCTACCAGAACCATAATTTTACTGGTAGACTTGGATATCACGCGAGGAAATTGGGCAATTTTGAAGTCAGAGGCGGCTATTTTAAGGGGAAATTGGGGCTTCCCGGTGTGAATTATGAATTAGACCCGATTACTTGGGAAAAGATTATCTTAGATGAGAGATACGCTTCGGATCCCACCCATAGCCAAGAAGACGAGAAAGAATACGCCATTCTGGAATATTCAAATGGGGGAGAGAATTCAAAACTGTTGCTCAAGACCTACGCCAGCAGTGACCGGAGGAGAGATCGTAATCCAGCTGAGCCCAGGGACGATTTTCACGACAATATCACCCGGGGAGCGGAAGTCCAGTTGAATACTCTTTATGGGGTAACGCTGGGTACGGAATTTCGACAAGACAAATATGGACAGAGAAATGAAATCAATTCTCGTACTTTAATTGGGGAAGAAAACCTTAATCAATCTGTCTTTCTCCAGGAGACCCTCTGCTTGGAACCGTTCACGGCGGTACTCGGAAGCCGCTATGACCACCACTCAGAATACGGAGGACAGATAAATCCCAGTTTCAGTTTAGTCTCTCAGTTCTCTGAGGCAGGAGAATCTTTGAAGCTTTCATTCAACCTGGGAAGGGGCTTTCGCGCGCCAACATTTTGCGACCTATATCAGCCTTACACAGATTATGTGGTCTATCAAGCCCAGGGAAATCCCAATTTAAAGCCAGAAAAGGCGTGGTCCTACGATCTTGGACTTGAATACCAGGGGAGCAATTTCCTATTAGGCAGATTGACTATATTCTCGACCGAGATAGAGGATTTGATAGACTGGGCACCGATGGATCCAGCAAATCTTTCGGGCTTATGGGTTCCTTCTAATGTGGCTAAAGCCTATAGCCAAGGCATAGAGCTTGAAGTTACACATCAGATTATCTCCGGACTCTTTCACAGCATAAATTATACATATTTCCACAGTGCAGGAAAAAGTGAAGGCGAAGATAAATACCAAAATGCTCCCTACAAGCCTCACAATAGAACCAATTACATGATTTACTATACCAGCAATTTTGGTTTAAAGGTTAGCTTAGGTACAGAATATGTCGGAGAGCAATGGAGCGGGAGAGGAAAGACAGGAGATAGGCTGGCAGACTATTTTCTGCTTAATATGAGAATTGCTCAGAAAATTCACAATCTCGAAGCATATGTCTCCTTCGATAACCTTCTTGATAGGAAGTATCAGACAGTTTTCGGATATCCAATGCCTGGCAGGACAATTGTTGCTGGAATTTCCTGGAAATTCGGCTCTTAAAATTCCAAATTTTCCTGTTTTTTCTTCTTGACATTTGCCAAGAAATAAACTATTCTTATGTTAAAAGTAGGGAATATTCACCCGGTATCATAGCCCTACTTTTTTTAGTTCCCCAGCGTAACTTAAGGTACCGTCAAATTTAATGAGAGAGATAGAAGAACCGAACAAAATGAACGCAAAAGAAATAAAAAAGTTTAAGGAAGAACTCTCAAATCTAAGAGAACAGTTGCTCAGCCTGGTTCAGAAAACAACGCGAGACGAAAAGGAGTACCCGAGCAGTGAAGTAGGAGATACTATAGATTTGGCAGCCGACTCTTCTGCTCGGGAGCTATTGTTCGAACTCAACCATAATGAAAGAAAGAGATTGGAAGATATAGATAACGCTCTAAAGAAGATCGAACAAGGTGTTTTTGGGATTTGCGAAAAGTGCGGGGATAACATAAGTAAAAAGCGACTGGAAGCAGTCCCTTACGCTCGTTTCTGCATCAAATGCAAGGCACAGCTGGAGAAACCAGGCTAAGAAATTCACACCAAGAAAGGCCCTTTAAGCAGGATGCGTAACTATCAATCCTGCTTTTTTATTCCGCAAGAGCAAAGAAAATGGTGACAGGTACTTTTTCTTACCAGAAAATGGTGACAGGTACTTTTTCTGCGAAAATGCACAAAGAGGCATAAATGGAGAAAAGAATCCTGGGCATGGTTATGGCAGGAGGCAAGGGAGAGAGGCTTTTCCCTCTCACCAAGGATAGAACTAAGGCTGCCGTCCCTTTTGGAGGCAAATACCGGCTAATAGATTTTGTCCTCAGTAATTTCCTTAATTCAGGCATCTATGCGGTATACGTGCTCACACAATTCAAAGCCCAGTCATTAATCGAGCATATTCAAAATGGCTGGCAGATGGGTCAGGTCATCAGGGAACATTTCATTGTGACGGTACCCGCGCAAATGCGCCTGGACGAGAGCTGGTATAAGGGAACTGCTGATGCAATCTATCAGAATCTGAACTTAATTGATATTTTCAAGCCAGACATTGTAGCTGTCTTTGGCGCAGACCATATCTATAGAATGGACATTCGACAAATGGTGGAGTTCCACATTAAGAATAGAGCGGATGTTACCGTAGCCGCTGTTCCCGTTCCTATCGACGCCACGTCAGAATTGGGAATAATCGATGTGGATGAAAATCGCCTCATCATTGGCTTCCAGGAAAAGCCAGAAAAACCCCGTTCGATTCCTGGTCGGCCCGGCGAAGCCTTAGCCTCTATGGGGAACTACCTTTTCAATACCGACGTATTGATAAATGAACTCAAAGAGAATGCCGAGAGAAAAGAGACCGGGCACGATTTCGGCAAGGACGTTATCCCTATTGTTTACGGAAAAAGGAAAGTTTTTGCCTACGACTTTAAAGAAAATAGGATTCCGGGCGAAGAGGGCTCAAAAGAGCCCGGCTACTGGCGGGATATAGGTACGATTGACAATTATTTTCAAGCAAATATGGACCTTCGTGCTGTGACACCCTCCTTTAACCTTTACAATCCCCGCTGGCCAATTAAGACCACTGGTTATACCGAACTCCCTCCAGCCAAGTTTGTGTTCGATGAACACGGACGGCGCGGCACGGCCTTAAACTCCATCATCTGTGAAGGCACCATTATTAGCGGTGGAGAGGTAAGAGATTCTGTCGTGGGAAGAAACGTATTCGTTCACAGCTATTCCGAGGTAGACCAGTCAATTGTTATGGATAATGTAGAAATTGGAAGATATGCACGGGTTAAGCGTACAATCATAGACAAAAATGTCAAAATTCCCGAAGGAGCAGCTATTGGATATGATTTGAATGAAGACCGCAAGAAATACCACGTTTCTCCTGGAGGAATTGTAGTCATTCCCCGCACAGAACCACAAGACTAAGATTGCCCCCATCCATTAATGGCAGTCGCAACCTTTCCCGCAAGTGATCCCTCGACAAGTCGGGGAGTCCCAATATGGCAAGAGCCCTCAATCAAGTCAGCAAGTCCCAATCTCACAAGGCCTCCCCGACAAGTCAGGAAGTCCTAACGCGACGTGGCGGGACGCAGCAGGTTGTGAATTCAACCCCTGTTCCAGACCCAAACCGTTCTTTATCAATAAGATGGAAAATTCATTTTACTTTTATGGATAAACTTGTATAATGTTAGTCAAGGTGAAACAGAATGGTCAAACTCAATGACTATATGACTATCAAGAAAGCCGCTAGCTTTCTCGGCGTATCCCCTATGACTCTGCGACGCTGGGATAATGAGAAGAAACTGAGAGCTATGCGTAATCCTATGAATAATTACAGGCTCTATCGGCGAAAACAATTAGAAAAAATCTTAAAAGAGATAGCGACAGGAAAGAGGGCCACTTAGGAAGTCATCAACATTACCGGGAATGCGGCAGAAAGGATTAAGTGCCTATGTCGGAAAAGATTATAGATAGGGTATTGTCCCTATTGAAAAAAGAGTATCCCAATGCCAAGGTCGCTCTAAATTTTACTAGTCCATTAGAGATTCTGGTTGCAACCGTTCTTTCCGCACAGTGTACCGATAAAAGAGTAAACATGGTAACCAAATCCCTTTTTCAAAAGTACAGGAAACCCGAGGATTACGCAAACGCCAATTTGAAGACATTTGAGAAGGAGATCCGTTCAACAGGATTCTACCACAATAAGGCAAAAAATATAATATCTGCAGCTAAGAAAATCGTAAAAGATTTTGGCGGTAAACTGCCAGACTCAATGGATAAACTACTGCAATTGCCAGGAGTGGCAAGGAAAACAGCAAATATAGTGCTTTTCAATGGCTTTGGTAAGATAGAAGGAATAGCTGTGGACACCCACGTCAAGAGATTAAGCCAGAGGCTCGGACTTACTAGGAACAACGACCCGGATAAGATTGAACAGGATTTAATGAAGCACCTGGATAGGAGAGAATGGGGAAAGTTCAGTTACCTTCTGATTGACCATGGTAGGAATGTCTGTGACGCAAAAAAGCCAAAATGTTTGGAGTGCGTTTTGCAAAAGTTCTGTCCTTCTAAGAAGGAGTTGTATCCTTGAATCCAATCTTTGTAGTGCAGAAACATCAGGCCACGCATCTTCACTATGACTTCCGTCTGGAGAAAGATGGCGTGCTAAAAAGCTGGGCTATTCCCAAGGAGCCGCCGGTAGAAGAGAGCATCAAACGATTGGCTGTCCAGGTAGAAGACCATTCTTTAGGATATGAGAACTTTGAAGGTGAGATTCCGGAAGGTTCTTATGGGGCGGGGACTGTAGAAATATGGGACAAAGGGTACTATATTCCCCTAAAGCTTCAGCCCCAGGAGCTAATATTCGAACTAAAAGGCAAAAAATTGAAAGGCACTTATTGCCTGATAAAGCTGCAACCGAAAAATCCTCAAGATAAAAACTGGCTCTTCTTCAAAAAGAAGAAATAAGGGAACACAATACTTAATTATTGGACCCAAAGCGGGACCCTGGAAAACAATTAAGTATTGTGTCCGTGAAAAGTAAAAAATTATGAAAATTATTAGATATCTTCTCAATAACGCTTATTTCAGTTGTTGGGCTGGTTTTATTTCATTTTTGTCTGCGAGTTTATTAGAGTTTTCTTTCCTCTTTAGGGGAGAAAAAGATGTTTACAATCTTTTGAGACTAGCCGAAGGGTATGTCCTTTTCGGTCTTGCCATAAGTATTGTTTTGGGGTTAAGTACATCAGTTTTCTCCATTATGTTAAGAAAATACCTAAGCCGAAAAAGACTTATTTCTTACTATGCAAGTCTATTCTTAGTCATCATCTTTATAATATATTCGGGCTACTATATACATTTGGTACCACTGGAAGGTATTCCGTATTATGCAATCAAATCTATTATATGTACAGCTGGAATATTTGTATTTGCTTCCTTTCTGTTTCTGGCACTATTTTTCCTACTTACCCGGGTGTTTGAATATTTTGTGCGCGAGAAGCTTTATCCTTCCAAAGTCAAAAAGTGGCCTTCTATTTTATTAGGGTTAATAGTTCTTATTACGATTGGACTCTACTATATAGAGCCACTTCATATAGTAGAGGCTATTACAGTTCAAGAATCGGAATTCCACATTGAGGATAAACCAAACATTATCCTGATCATAGTGGATGCTTTAAGATGCGATCACCTTGGTTGTTATGGCTATCAGCGAAATACTTCACCTAATATAGATCGCGTAGCCAAAAAAGGCATAATCTTTGACAGGGCCTACGCTCAGAGCAATTGGACTTTACCAGCCACAGCTACGCTATTTACGTCACTATATCCTACTTCGCATAATGTATTGTCTGGAAAGGAAATTCTGTCGAAACAGTCTAAGACATTGATAGAAGACCTAAAATTAGCAGGCTATAGGACTGCTGGTTTCTCCGGCAACCCCTTTTTCTGGGGAAATTTTGGCCTGCGGCAGGGTTTTGGTTCTTTCCATTTTGGTCAAAGCAATTTTATTTGTAAAGTATGGCCCTCTGTAATAGGCGAAATTTCAAGAAGGTTATTTATGCCTACAGATGAACATTTTATGAAGCAAGCGATATCTTGGATTAAATCGAATAAATCTCAGAAGTTTTTCATTTATTTGCACTATATGGCTACCCACGCACCCTATTGCATACCAAAGGCCTATGAGGAAATATATGCTAAAGAAGAGATTCCAGACCGAGTCGATTTTCCACATAAGCGATTTCTTCGTGATGTCGAAATTAATTCAGTCCAAAAGAAAAATCTAATAGACAGATACGATGGTGCCATAAGATTTGTTGATGACCAGATAGGTAAACTTTTTGACATTCTTCATTCTCTCGACTTAGAGGAAGATACGTTGTTAATTATAGCTGGTGACCATGGTGAGGCATTTGGAGAACATGGTGACTGGACACATGGATATACATTGTATCAGGAAACTATAAAGATACCTTTGATAATTTGGTATGCTAAGATTCGTTATAGCCATACGAGATCAAATGAACTTGCAGGACTCATCGACATAAAGCCTACGATTTCAAATACCGTGGGTATAAAACAGAGTGAAATCTATCAAGGCAAAGATTTAATTTCTCAGACAACAAAAAAAGGTGACCTTTACCAGCAGAGGGAGGGTCGAGAAGAGATATTTAGTGAAGGAGTAAGTGATTTGAAGTGCATTATTACTTCTACGAATTGGAAGCTAATTTCAGATAAAGCCAAAGGAAAAATAGAATTATATAACCTGGAGGAGGACCCTGAAGAGAAACACAATGTGTTCAACTTATATCCTGAAGTAGCAAAAGACCTCCAGGGGCGTTTGTCCTCAAAATTTGAAGAACTTAAGAAACAAGTGCTGAGACCAGCGAAGGCGTCTATCAGCGCCCAGACGAAATACGAGCTAAAGTCTTTAGGATACCTTCAATGAATTCCAATGAATTCAATGAATTCGGGGGACACAATACTTAATTATTTTCCCAAGTTCCGGCTTCGGGACGGATAATTAAGTATTGTGTCCTTGAAATTCTAATTCCCATTCGGGACGAATAATTAAGTATTGTTTCCCCATAATTCGAGAAATGAAAATTAAACAGTATTTATTGCTGGTAACATCTTTACTAATAGCTATATCCGGATGTTCAAGACAGAAACAGAATAGGGACATTCTATTTCAAATCTCAACTATTGACGCTATTTCCAGAGGGCTCTATGATGGGAAAATGAGCTATGGGGAATTGAGAGACTACGGTGACTTCGGAATAGGCACATTTGATGGCCTGGACGGCGAACTATTCGGACTGGCGGGCAAATTATATCAAATAAAGACAGATGGGATAGCCTATCCCGTTGAAGATTCAATGAAGACGCCATTTGCTGTATTCACTTTCTTTGAAGCGGATAGGATAGCATCACTGGACAGGATTTCCAGCTACGAAGAGCTGCAACAATATCTGGACAATCTGCTACCAACAAAAGACATTTTCTATGCCATAAAAATCGAAGGAGTTTTCCCATATATCAAGACGAGATGCGTACCTAAGCAGAATAAGCCATATCCTCCATTTTCTGAAGTGGTCAAGAATCAGCAGATATTTGAATTTCACGATGTACGGGGGACTATAGTAGGATTCAGATTTCCAGCCTATATAGGAGGGATAAATTACCCGGGATACCACCTCCATTTTCTCGCAGAAGATAAGAAATCGGGAGGACACTTGCTTGAATGCCAGACCGGAAATGCGGAGATTGAAATAGACTATACCCCCGAATTTCATATGCTGCTGCAAGAAGGCAGGTAGGGTATTAATCCGGGCAAGGAAGAAATTATCGCATGGCAACTAAGAATGATAAACGAATAAATCAAAGTTTGAAATTCTCCTTTTCCGACGGTATATTTGCCAGTGGGATGATTGGCTTTACTCAGGAATACTTCACTCCATTTCTGCTCGTCTTAGGGGCTGCGGCAAAACATATAGGAATGTTGAACGCTCTCCCTAATCTCTTTGCTTCCATACTACAACTTAAGAGTGCCGACCTTACCGAGAGACTAAAGTCACGAAAAAAGACAATCAATATATTTGTCTTACTGCATGCCCTTATGTTATTGCCAATGGTAATTATGGCACTATCGGGCAGAGGAAAAGCCATCACATTCATAGCATATGTGATTCTGTTTACCACTTTTGGGGCGCTTGCCAATCCTGCTTGGGGAAGCTTGATGTCAGACCTGGTGGAAGAAAATAAGAGGGGAACATACTTTGGCTGGAGAAATAGAATTCTCGGAATGATAACAGTCGTTGCCGCCTTCATAGCCGGACTTATTTTGCACAGAATGAAAAAGGTTAACATATTTTATGGCTTTGGAATTATTTTTGGTCTCGCATTCTTATTCAGGATGGTATCGTGGTACTTCTTGACCAGAATGTACGAACCGACTTTAGTGCACAAGAAAGGTGACTATTTTACTCTTGTTGACTTCCTGGCCCGGATAAGAGAGAGCAACTTCGCAAAATTTGTACTATTTGTCTCTATGATGAATTTTTCCGTCAACCTGGCAAGTCCATTTTTTGCGGTATTAATGCTTAAAGATTTGCATTTCAGTTATGCACTCTACACGGTTATCACGATTACTGCTACTTTGACGGTTTATCTTATGACAAGCCGCTGGGGTAGACACGCCGATAAAGTTGGTAACCTCAAAGTGATAAAATTTACATCGCCTCTAATTGGACTAATCCCCCTATTGTGGATTATAAATCGGCATCCGGGGTACCTGTTCTTTGCTCAAATATTCTCTGGATTCTTGTGGGCAGGATTTAACCTATGTACAACTAATTTTATCTACGATGCCGTCAGCCCCGGCAAGCGAACTCGTTGTATCTCCTACTTCAATGTACTAAATGGATTAGCCCTTTCCTGTGGTGCACTTCTCGGCGGATTCTTATTGCAGAGGTTGCCTCCACTTTTCGGATATAAAATCTTAACTCTTTTTCTTATCTCATCCATTTTAAGGATTATCGCTGGCACGCTTATGCCATTAACATTAAGAGAAGTGAGACCCGTAGAAAAAGCTAAAAGTAATGAACTTTTCTTCAGTATGATTGGCGTAAAGCCACTATTAGGAATTGAGAGAAAAACGATAAGGTATTAGAACTAAAATATGGGTAGAAAGAATATTAAAGATTTGACATTGGAAGAGCTAAGAAAGGCAATCGTTGATATGGGAGACCCCGATTATAGAGCCAGGCAGATATTCTCCTGGCTTTACCAAAGAGCTATCTCTGACTTCAATCAGATGACCAATATCCCAAAGACGCTCAGAGATAAACTTCGGGATAACTATTTTATAGGTAATCTTGAGCCTGCCGAGCATCTTAAGTCAGCCGATGGCACAGAGAAATTTCTGTTCAAGCTTCCCGATGGAAATTTCATAGAAACCGTCCTGATATATGCAGGAAAGAGAAAAACCGTATGTCTTTCCACGCAGGTAGGTTGCAAATTCGCTTGCACCTTTTGCGCCAGCGGAAAGTTAGGTTTTACCAGAAATCTTGCACCAGCGGAAATCATCAACCAGATACTATTTTTACGCGATAACCTGAAACACGATATAACCAATTATGTGTTGATGGGAATCGGGGAACCCCTGGATAACTACGAAAACGTGTCCCGAGCAATTACGATAATGAACCATCCAGAGGGAATGGCAATAGGAGCGAGAAGGATTACTATTTCCACCTGCGGCATAATTCCAGGAATGAATAAGCTCAAGAACCTGGGACTTCAAGTCAATCTATCCGTATCTCTCCACGCCACAAATAATAGACTGAGAGCCACGCTTATGCCGATAAATAAACGGTATCCATTGGAAAAACTAATCAAAGCATCTGAAGATTTCATAAATTCTACAGGAAGAATGATTACCCTAGAGTATATTCTAATAAAGGGCAAGAATGACTCACTACGTGATGCAGACGAACTTGCGAGTATAGCAAAAAGATTAAAAGCAAAGGTGAATCTGGTTCCCTGCAGTAGCGTTCCTGGCACAGACTTTCAATCTACTCCGAAAAAAGAGATAGAAAAATTTAAAGATAGACTCATTCAGAGAAAAGTAAATGCCACTCTCCGTGAATCAAAAGGTGCCGATATACAGGCTGCCTGTGGACAACTGGCGGGTAGGCTAAAGGAATGAAATATAAACTCATAATCTTTGATATTGATGGCACAATAACAAAACATATAAGTTCCTGGAGGTATATCCACGAAAAACTCGGCTTGTGGTATGACCTTGCATACCGTTATCAAGAGAAGTTTCTCGCGGGAAAGATAAGCTACAGGGAATTCTGCGAACTCGACGCAGCCCACTGGAAAGGAATGCCGGAAAAAAAGATAAGGGCAATTTTCCAAAAAGCGCCCTATGTTAAGAATGCAAAACGCTACCTAAGAAACCTTAAGGAAATGGGTTTCAGGCTGGTCGCTATTTCCACAGGTCTCCAATATATTGCCGATAGAATAAAGAAAGAACTCGGTTTTCACTATGTCTTATCTAACAGGCTAATCTCCAGAAAAGGAATTCTTACCGGCAAGGTTAAAATAAACATAACCCATGGAGCAAAAGGGAAGATCCTGAGAAGAATACTTAAAAGATTTCGCGTAAAACCAGAAGAGGTGATAGTCGTCGGAGATAGTTCTGGAGACATACCCCTGGTGAAGAATTCGGGATACTCCATTGCCTTTAATTCATCGGACAGAGAGTTCTCGCGGATGGTAGATTATGATTGCGGAACGAAGGATTTTAAGGAAGTAGTGGAGAAGATAGTTTCTATCTCTGAGACAAGAGATTAAAGGGAAGAAGTAAGTTGGCTGAAGAAATATACGATATTGCAGTTATTGGTGGAGGTCCGGCAGGAAGTATGGCAGCAATTCGTGCTGGACAGCTCAAGAAAAATGTAGTTTTGATAGAGAGAAATGAATGTCTCGGTAAAAAAATTCTCCTCAGCGGAAAAGGAAGGTGCAATATTACCAATACCGCACCTGTAGAAAAGTTTATGGAGAAGTTTGGCGAAAAGGGTCACTTCTTGAAACCAGCGTTCTATAGTTTCTTTAATCAGGATTTGATAGAATTCTTTGCATCAAAAGGCCTCAGGTTGAAGATAGAAAGGCAGGGACGCATTTTCCCAGTCAGCGATAGGGCCCAATCTATTGTGGAAGTTTTAGAAAGGTATCTTGAAGAAAATAATGTCCGAATATTCTACAATATGCGACTAGTCAATTTAGGAAGAAAGGACGGATTATTCTTGTTGCGGATGGAAGGCAATAAGAGGGTGAGCGCAAGAAAAGTCGTCCTGGCTACAGGAGGAGCTTCTTATAAAATAACCGGTTCCACTGGAGATGGGTTTCGTATCGCCAAGAGACTTGGACATACTATTGTCCCTCTAAGGCCTGCGCTTGTACCTTTAAAGACAAGAGAGCTATGGGTAAAGGAATTACAGGGACTCACACTGAAAAACATCCGTATTACTTTTGAATGTGGTAAGAAAAAGATAGTTTCCGATGTAGGCGAACTTCTGTTTACCCATTTTGGCGTCTCCGGGCCACTGGTACTCGATTTGAGTGGGCAAATCGTCCATTTCTTGGAAAGGGATGAGGAAGTCCGTCTCCTGATAGACCTCAAGCCAGGATTAAGACCTGAACAGATTGAAAAAAGATTATTAAATGAATTCAATACCGGAGGAAAAACCCAGATAAAGAATATTATGAGAAGTCTTTTACCACATAGATTAATTCCTGTATTCATTGGTCTATCTGGAATAGAGCCGGAAAAGAGAGGAAATCAGATTAGTCAGAAGGAAAGGCGATTAATAGAAGATTTGTTGAAGACTCTCCCTTTAACCATTATCGGCTCTTTACCCTTGGAAGAGGCAATGGTCACTGACGGCGGCATCTCCACAAAAGAGATAAATCCCCGGACAATGGAATCAAGAATTATTCCCGGCTTATATTTTGCCGGCGAAATCATAGATGGCTCCGCCCCGAGCGGTGGATATAATCTCCAGAAAGCTTTTTCCACTGGCTACCTCGCCGGCGAAAAAGCTACGTAAAACAAAAATGCCATTAACATATTGTTCCTAGACGACGATTCACTTCCACTTTTTCTTATCCCTTTGAGACTTGACCGCCTTTGATATTTCCTTCCAAGCTCTGTATTCACTATTCTAACAAAAGCCCACCGAATTTGATTGACAAAAACTGTAAATAAGTGTAAAATGCAAACTGATATGAAAAAATACAACATAAGTGAAACTGCAAAAGAATTAGGTGTCACCAGGCAGACTCTCCATAACTGGATTAGGAAGAACTGGATTAGGCCGAAGAGAGACTACCGCAATTATCCTGTATTTACCCTCCAGGACGTGAAAAAAATTAAGGATTGGCGAAACGCCTTACGAGAATTATGAAAATACAGGGACACAATACTTAATTCCTTCAATTATGTATTGTTTCCCTGTAGGACCCCAAACAAGGACTTAACGATTTCATATAATCTTCATTAGGAATTATGGGGAAATTATGGGGACACAATACTTAATTCAGTTCCCAAGACTAATGCACAATCATTGGACATCTGTGCTGAATCCCTCAGAATTTTGCAAGAATTTTTGAGCAAAACGTCTCTCGATCATTCATGAGGCGAGGAAATGGAGAATATTAACCGCAGAAACTTGGCTAAAGGGATAGAGAAATTCATAGAAACAAATGGAGCTGACGAGGCTGTGTCATAACCCCCAAAGTGACCATTTTTCGTCGAAAAAATGATAATAGATGGTAAAAGGCGACACATAATAACAAATCAAAATTGGCAGAAATGACATTGCGATACAGCCTCTGACGCTCCGTACTACGGTGCAAAGGAAATCGTTGAGCAGAGCGGTTGGCCACACATAGACAATGATAAAATAGATTTGGCAAAAGGTATAATTGATTTCTTGAATGCTTGGAAATGTAGGCTCAAGAAAGAAAATGCGATTGAAGAGCTGAAAAAAAAGCTGAAGGAAACAGCAATTCATTACAGAAAACTGACAGGCAAGCGTCTGGAGTCCTATAGTCTAAATGCAGACAAGAATCTGGATTCTACCATAAAGGAGATTTACGACATATTCAAAAAAGCCTGGATTAAGCTGGATGGGGTCAAGGTGAAAGGGAAAAGTTTCGGGGGCACTGCGGCTTCTAAAATAATGCATATTTTGAACCAGGACCTGTTCGTCATGTGGGATAATAACATCAGACTAGCTTATGAGATAGGGGAATCTTCAGATGATTATTTGACCTTCTTGGATAGAATGGCAGACATTGCGAGGGAAGTTAAACCATACTATAGGGAACTAAATGAGATATATTACCACAAGAAAAGTAAAAGTCTCCCCAAGTTACTCGACGAGTATTTCTATTCAAAGTACACAATTGTCTTACCAAAGAAGGAACAATATGTCAATGCAATCTGGCCAGAAAATGAAGACATTCTTACTAGAATTTTGAAAGAGAACCCGTTTGACGAAATCGCTTCTCTAATAGAAAATGGGCGCAGAAAATAAACCGTAATTTTTGACGACCTTTAATCTTGAACGGAGGAAATGCGTCCCTTAGACCCTAATGAGATAATCAGAAACACACCGAAAGGGAGGGAAGGCTCAGGGAGAAAGCTTACTAGAGAAGAAAAATTAAGTATTGTGTCCCCAGAAGTTTTGATTGCGTCGGCAGGAGTTTGGAAAATACTTGACTTTCCTATTAAATCATGTTAACATAGGTTAACCAACAATTGGTCTGTTAACCGATGTTAACCAATTGAATATGCGTTAACATTAGGTCAAAGTAAACTATTCAAACTGAGGTGTAATTTATGAAAGCGGAAAAATATCTAACAATTCCTCAATTAGCAAAAATTTTGGGATTAACAAGAATTGCTGTCTATAAGAAGGTTAAAAAAGGACAAATAAAATCTATAAGGATAGGGAAAAATTTTGCCATCCCTATAAAAGAGGTAGATAAAATTTCAGGTAAGACTTTGAGTGAAGAAGATAAGAAAACAATTGATAGAGCTGTTAATAAAACTATTAATGAATATGGGGAAGTCCTGAAAAAATTAGGAAGAGAATAAGAGTGTATGGTAAAAACAATAAGTATTTTGGATGTGCAATATCTGGCTTTCAGATTAGCCCAGGAACATATGTCCTTTAACGAACCAATACCTGATTTCTCAACGCGTTTTCCGAATATTTTAGAAAGCTGTCTGGCAACGCCTTTCCAGACTTTCTCTGGAAAATCTCTTTATCCGAACCTCATTTCAAAAGCAAGCATACTTTTCTATCTTATGATAAAGAATCATCCATTTCAAAATGGTAATAAAAGAATTGCTATGACAACATTCTTTGTATTCTTATATAAAAACAAAAAATGGCTTAAGATAGATAGTAAGGAGCTATATGACTTTGCTATCTGGGTAACTCAGAGTCATAGGAAACTTAAGGACGCAACGGTAAAAGGTATCGAGAAATTTCTAAAAGAGTATATGGTCGATTTAGAAGAATAGGATATGAGAAGAACTCTGCGGAACTTTGAAACTAATTTGAAATATGAAATCGGTTAATTTGAAATTCCATATCGGGTCTCAGATGAATGAGGCAGATTCGGAGAGTTTTACTTATATACTTCTTTTCTATGTTTTATTCTATAAATATAGATAATTTTTTCTTTGTCGTCTATGCGATACAGGATGCGATAATCACCTGTTTTTAGACGGTACCCTTCTTCAGCAGTTAGTTTTAGGCATCCTGAGGGACGAGGATTATTGGAGAGTAAAGAAATTTTATTTTTCATTTGATTAAAAATTTTAGTCGGGAGGTTATCTAAGTCCTTTTGCGCTGGAGGAAGAATAAATATTTTATACACGGCGGGTTCTTAAATATTCTTCAAAAGGTATGGCAAATTTTTCTTGTTCTCGTAAGGTCTTCAGGTCTAAAAGGTCTTCTTTCAGTTCTTCGCGTTCTAATTGTTCTTTAAGGGCCTTTTCCACAAAGAATCCGTATTTGATGCCATGTTCTTTACAGAACTTCTTGACCCGGTTTATGATATAAGGGTTCAGTTTGACGGCTAAGGTTAGTTTTTCCATATTTCCACCTCCACTTTAAATATAATATAGATTTATAACTTTGTCAAGCAAAAGTTTGCTAAAGTTTAAAATTAATAAAAAACAGTTGATTTGGTTCGTTTTCAATAATGGATAAGAAAGCTTTTATCCGGACTTTCGGATGTCAGATGGATGAGGCGGATTCGGAGGTCATGGAGAGGTTTCTGGAAAAGGAAGGAGTAGCAGACTTCAGTCTGCGTTTGGTTGTATTATTTGGAAAAGGAAGGAGTAGCTGATAGGGCGCACCCCAGAAATTGGCCTGGAAAAGATGATTATTATGAATACAAGCAATCGTGTACACCCACTTAGGTCTCAAGCAAAGGTATTACTGTCCAGCGTATTTGGCCCCTATGCACAAGACGATGAGTATGGAAGCCGAAAGATTAACCCGATGGAACTTTATCATAACCAGGTTACTCGGGTACAGGGCCCTTTTTCTCTTCGCATGTTCCATCGTTCATTTGGGTTGATGTTACTTCAGGAAAACATGGATGCGCCTTGCACGCTTTTAGATTTTCCTACCCTTGACCGCTTTACCAATGAAATCCAAAGCCATTCTTACGATATTATTGGTATTAGTTCAATTATTCCCAATGTCGGAAAGGTAAAAAAGATGTGCGAGATGGCACGTAAATATTTGCCTAATGCAACGATTGTTGTGGGTGGGCATATTGCCAGTATGCCAGATCTTCATAACATCATTGATGCGGATTATATTGTCAAAGGAGACGGTGTCAGTTGGTTTCGAAGGTTCCTGGGACAGGATGAAAACGCTCCAGTAAGACATCCAATAGTTCTTTCTGGATTTGGAGGCCGTATTTTAGGCGTACCTCTTTCAAGAAGGAATACAGCCGCGATTTTGATGCCATCGGTAGGATGTCCGGTGGGCTGTAATTTTTGTTCCACTTCCACTCTATTTGGCGGTAAGGGGAAATTCATAAACTTTTATAAAACTGGGGATTCTCTTTTTTCCGTTATGTGTCAGATTGAAAAGAGCCTCAAGGTGCGTTCCTTCTTCGTCCTTGATGAGAATTTTCTTCTACATCAAAAAAGGGCATTAAGGTTGTTGGAATTAATGGAACAGCACAATAAGAGTTGGTCTTTGTACATTTTCAGTTCTGCCCAGGCATTGAAGCTTTATACAACCGAACAGCTGGTGAGGTTGGGAATTTCCTGGGTATGGATGGGACTGGAAGGTGAAAACAGTCAGTATGCAAAGCTTAAAGGGATCGATACCCACTCGTTTGTACGAGATCTACAATCACATGGCATTCGCGTTATGGGGTCAACAATTATCGGTTTAGAAAACCATACTCCTAAAAACATCGATCAGGTTATAGACTGGGCCATCAGCCATAATACCGACTTTCACCAATTCATGTTGTACATCCCAATTCCCGGCACGGCTCTTTATGAACAACTCTTGAAGGAAGAAAGTATTTTGTCTGAAGAAGAATGTCCCATTGCAGATATACACGGTCAATACTGCTTTAATTATCATCACAAGCATATTTGTGAGGGCCAGGAAACCGAATTTCTTCTTAGAGCCTTTCATCGTGACTTCGAGATAAATGGTCCCAGCATTGCCCGAATGATCCGAACCATGCTAAGGGGATGGAAAAGATACAAGAACCATCCGAATCCGTGTATCCGCAAGCGCTTTGAATGGGGATTTAAAAAATCCTCAGTTTATTATGCAGGAGCGGTTTGGGCGATGAAAAAATGGTACAGGAAAAATGGACCTATGTTGGAGAAAGCCACATCACTTCTGCAGGATTTATACGGGGAGTTGGGTTGGAAAGCCAGGACAATGGTTTCACTGTTGGGTAGAGTGATGTACTTTACCATGAAAAGAGAAGCAGAAAAACTTGCCAATGGTTGGGTTTATGAGCCGTCTACGATTTATGAAAAAAACGCCAAAGCGCTGAAGCAGTAGCTCCGATTCATCGGAGCGTGTTATGCGAAGGACCGGACGACATAATTATTAATAAGAATAATTAAGATTGTGTTCCTATAATTTGCGGAATTTTGAATTTGAAGAATATAGTATTAATGTATATAGAAATACATAAAGGTTGGAAACTTTATAACTGTTATGTAAAATAATATATAATATGAATTCTTACAAAATTCTCAGAATTCTAATTCCACATAATACCCGGGAAATATTTGTGATTTGTAATTGGTAATCTGAAATTTGTGATTGGTAGTGCAGGGCTTCATGCCCGTAAATCACTAATCTGTAATCAGTAATCTGTAGTGTATTGCCTCCTCTCCCCCAGGGGAGAGGACGAAGGTGAGGGGGAGAAATGGTTACCCAAGCGCTTCATGCCCGTAAATCAGTAATCTGTAATTGGTAGTGTATGGCTCTATCCCCGTAATCTGTAATTGGTAATCTGTAATGTCCTCGCCATCAGGACATAGCCATAGTAAACATCATATACAAAAAAGCCCTAGAAGCGCAAAAAGGTAAATACATAAGCTAAATAATGCGGGTTTGGAGGTTATGGAGAGGTTTATTGTTACGAAAATAGGAGGAGACTTGCCCAGGTTGAAGAAGGATTCTGAAATGACTATTGGCGGCAATAACTGTTTTAACTCCCTGAGACAATTACTTATAAAAATAGAGATTGAGAAGAGGTAATTTATGTCTTTGAGTGAGGCCGATACCAGAGCAAAACTGATTGATCCAGCACTTCACCATAAAGGCTGGACAGAAGACCTCATTCGTCGTGAAGAAACTGACAGAGGAATTGACGTTGTAGAGGGTCAACCACGCCGTCGCCAGCGTGGAAGAATCGATTATCTGTTGCGGATTCGAGTAAATCCTAATACTCAACCTGTTGCAGTTGCTTTGATTGAAGCTAAAAAGGATAATGAACCCCCAGATAAAGGGCTTGAACAGGCCAAGAAGTACGGCCGTCTAAATCACATTTGGTTTGTTTATTCCTCCAATGGGCATCTATTTGTAGAATTTGACCGCTTCACAGGCAAGACACGGGGGCCGTTTCCTCTTCAGAAGTTTCCTACTCCCTCCGAGGTCCACAAACGCTATGAAAAAGGGGTTGGTTTTTCCTTAGAAAGTAAGTCTGCCAAACCACTTTTAGTCCCTTATCCTGGTGGTGAGGCAAGCCGACGCTATTACCAGGACGCTGCTATCCGTGCTGTATTAGAAAAAATTGGCTGTAGTGAAAAACGTATGCTTCTTTTCCTTGCCACGGGATCTGGAAAGACCTTTATCGCTGTGCATCTACTCAAAAAGATTGCTGAGGCGGGTCAACTTCGTCGAGCTCTTTTTGTCTGTGACAGGGACGAACTGCGTACCCAGGGACTCTTGGCTTTTCAGAATGTCTTTGGTTCAGATGCCGCTGAGGTCTCCACAGCAAATCCCCAGAAAAATGCCCGAATTTTGATCGCGACTTATCAAACGCTTGATGTTGCGAAAGAAGAAGATTATGCTGATTTCTTTTTGGACAATTATCCGAAAGATTACTTTAGCCACATCATCATTGATGAGTGCCATAGGAGTGCTTGGGGCAAATGGAGTATGGTCCTTCGCCATAACCCCAACGCTATACAAATAGGTCTTACTGCTACCCCACGCCATTGGGAAGGCGGCTCGGAAGACGAAAAAAGAGAAGATGAGGAAATTACGGCAAATAATATCAAATATTTTGGTGAACCTGTTTATGAATACGCTATGGCACAAGGGATAGAAGATGGCTATCTTCCTGCTTGCGAGATTGTCAAGCGGCAGGTCAATCTCGATTTAGCCGGGATAAGGCGTCAAGAAATTGAGCAGAAAAAACCCGTAGACGCTTATTCAGGAGAGCCTGTAACAGAAGTTCCGCGCGAACACTATAGAGCGCCTTCTTTTGAAAATATTATCCAGCTTCCTGACAGGATTAAAACTATGTGCCAGGACCTCTTTAATCTGTTTCTTCAAACCGGTGGACCTCATCAAAAGACAATTATCTTCTGTATGCGCGATACCCATGCTGATGCTGTGGCAAACGAAATAAATAACCTTTATGCTAATTGGTGCGTAATGAACAGTCAACAAAGACTTGAGCCTTATGCTTTCAAATGCACTGCCGCTGTGGGAGGAAGTCAATACCTTGCCGACCTGCGTGGTTCTTTGCGCAGTCATTTTGTTGCCACCACCGTAGAGCTGATTACCACGGGGGTAGATGTGCCTTGTATTCGTAATGTCGTCTTTTTCAAATATGTCTCCTCCCCAATTGCCTTCCAACAGATGATGGGAAGAGGCTCAAGGATTCACCTTCCCAGTAATAAACTAATGTTTCGCGTCTACGACTATACAAATGCCACCCGTCTTTTAGGGAAAGATTTCAAGACGAAACCAACACCCACTCGGGAGACTAAGGAGCCAGAAGGAGAAGGAAAAGAGAGAATAATCCGTGTGGAAGGATTTGATGTTCATATCAATCCTGCCGGAACATATATTGTTACACAAATAGAAGGCAAACTTCGAATGGTTACAGTTGAAGAATACAGTCAGATGATAGCTTCTCGCCTCGCACAAGAAGTCAAATCATTTGATGATTTTCAAGAGATTTGGATAGAACCGCAAAGGCGAAAAGCACTTATAGATATGCTTCCTGATGATGGCCCAGGACTCCGACTGCTCCGTGAATTAATCAATCGAAAAGGTTACGATTTTTACGATATCTTAGCAGAAATAGGGTTTGGCGTAGAGCCGAAGTCACGGAGCCAGCGGGTAGAGGCTCTAAAGTATAAACATGAGAACTGGTTGAAAAATTTACCTCCCTCAACTACAAATACACTCTTAGTCCTCGCCAAACAATTTGAAAGGGGTGGAACTGAAGAGTTAGAGAATCCTTATATCTTTAATGCCCCTGAAGTAATTAGGGCTGGAGGCATTGAGTCTTTAAAAGTCTTAGGTGAGCCAAAGGATATCATTAGCGAAACTAAAAAGAGGTTATTTGCAGTATGAAAAGATACAGAATATTTGTAAGTGCTAACCAAAAGGAACTTAAAGAAGAAAGAACTGCAGTAAAAGAGATAATAATCAATAATCCGACCTTGCGTGATTTTTTTGATGTCTTTCTTTTTGAAGATTTGCCCGCCAAAGGGAAACCGCCAGTTTCAACTTATTTTAAAGAAGTAAAGAATAGTGATATCTATATTGGAATAATCGGCAATGAATACGGAGTTAAAGACAAAGCTGGTCTTTCTGCTACAGAAAGAGAATTCAGACTTTTTACTAAAATAAAACCTCAAAGGGAAACCATTATTTTTATCAAAGGCAAGGATGACTCTAAGAAAGACAAAGATGCACAGAAGTTTATTAAGGTTGTTAAAGAGTCATATATTTATAAACGTTTTACTAATGTAGATGAATTAAAAACACAGGTTCTTAATAGTCTTATTTCTTACCTTGATGAAAAAGGAATATTAAGCAAAACACCTTTTGATGAAACAGTCTGCCGGGAAGCTGGATACAAGGCAATAAATGAGAAAGAGGCAAGGGATTTTTTAGAGAATAGGGCGATTAAACTCAATGTTGATATACCAAAGATTTCTATAAAATACTTTCTGATAAGAACCTTAAAAGTAATAAAAGAAGAAAATGGCGAACTAAAAGCTACCTATGCTGGTTTGCTTTTCTTTGGAAGAAATCCTTCCGAATACCTTCCTCAACATGAGATAAGGATTGCCCGTTTTAAAGGTACAACGCGCATAGGATTTATAGATTCCCAAGAAATAAAAGGTCCCATCTATAGAATGTTAGATGAAGTTGAAATGTTTTTTAAAAGGAATACCCACTTGGCTAGCAAGATAGTTGAATTTAAGAGGGTGGATATCCCTGAATATCCTTTTGAGGCAATAAGAGAGGCGGTTATCAATGCTATTGCTCATAGAGATTATACCTATCGCTGGGCACCAATTATGTTTTCTATATTTGATGACAGGATAGAAATAAGTAGCCCGGGCGGGCTTCTTCCGGGTCTGGATATTAGAAATTTAGAAGGCCATCACGCCACAAGAAATAAGGTAATCTGTGATATCTTCCATGAGACAAAAGATATGGAAAAATTTGGCACAGGCATTGGAAAGATGAAAAGACTGATGAGAGAGCACGGGTTATCCGAGGCTCAATTTATGGAAGAAGGAAATTTCTTTGTGGCAAAGTTTTACGGACCCGGTGATAAAATTCTAGATTTAGTTCCCAGCATCCCTGAAGAGAGACAAACGGATTTGCGAAAATTAGGCCTAAATGAGAGACAAATAGAAGCATTAAAGTTAATGATAAACGAGAGAAAGACCTTTTCTAATAGAGAATACCGTAAGAGTTTCAATGTTAGTAACCAGACTTTTGTAAGGGATATGCAAATTTTATCGAAATTAGGATTTGTTATTTCTGAGGGCATCGGGCGGTCTTTAAAATACAAGGCTAAATGATAATGTCACGAAACGAGACAAAATGTCACGAAAAATGTCACGAAAATGATTACTGAAATTTACACGATATATTACATAATTACTTAAGTCGTATAATTTTGAAAAATGTCGGATGTGTCGGATAACATAATTCCATTAAGACAGTGCCGAAATAATACAGCATGTAAAGTGGCTCGAAAGCTTTGAGTTTGGCTCGTTTCTTGGCTCGATTGAGATGTACTTAAAAATTAAAAGGTGTCCCTAAAAATGTCCGAAATCCAAAATGATGAATCCGTGCTCCCAAGAGGCTGGCGCTGGGTGAAGTTGGGTGAGGTGTGTCAAAAACCCCAATATGGATATACTGCAAGCGCTGAGTATAACATAGTTGGACCAAAATTTTTACGAATCACGGATATTCAGAACGGACATGTAGATTGGCATAATGTTCCATACTGTAGATGTGATAAAATCGATAGCTACTCACTTCAACTCGGAGATATACTGTTTGCAAGGACAGGAGGCACTACTGGTAAAAGTTATCTCATTACAGAAACACCACAAAAGGCAATTTTTGCCTCATATCTTATAAGAGTGAGACCTAAGAATGTTCTAGTATCAGAGTTTCTGTACCAGTTTCTACAAAGCGATATGTATTGGCAGCAGGTAGAAGCTAACAAGCGAGGAGGAGCGCAACCTAATATGAATGCCACTTTACTTTCCGGAGTGGTTTTGCCTCTCCCTCCTATTTCCGAACAGCGCCGCATTGCTGTAAAGCTCCAAGAACTAATGCAAGAAGTTGAGCGTGCCCGAACTGCCTGCGAAAGGCAACTCGAAGCAGCCAAATCCTTGCCAACCGCATATCTCCGTGAAGTCTTTCAAGGCGAAGAAGCAAAAAAGTGGGAAAGGAAGAAGTTGGGGGAGGTATGCGAAGTTTTTAGCGGTTCATCCGCACCACAAGATAGGAAGTATTTTGAGAATGGAAAATATCCATTTGTTAGAGTACAAGATTTAGGGAAGTACGGAAGAATCACTAATTTAGTGGATATTAAAGACTATATTAACGATATTGCTATAAAAGAGCTTAATTTGATAAAAGCCAAAAAGGGGACTATCGTTTTTCCTAAGAGTGGTGCTGCCATTACAACCAACAATAGAGCAATTTTAGGAATAGATGCTTTTATTGTATCTCATCTTGCTGCAATAGAACCCAAAGATAAAATTGCCGATATCTATTTTGTATATTACTGGTTGTGTATGACCGATATGATTAAATACATGGAGAATCCTGGTTACCCTTCGCTTAAATTATCTACAGTATCTAAAATATTTATTCCACTACCCTTTTTTGAAATCCAGTACCGTATCGCCACACGACTCAAACAAAAAATGGGAGAAGTTGATAAGCTTCGCACTTCCATTGGAAAGCAATTAGAAACCATTAACGCCTTACCGCAGGCAATTTTGAGAAAGGCGTTTAGCGGAAAGTTATAGAAGGAGAAAGTATGCTCATCAAATGCATTGAAGCGAAAAACTTTCGGTCAATTCGCGAAGAACGTCTTAACTGCGATAATTTGACTGCCATCGTGGGGCGAAATGGTGCTGGCAAATCATCTTTCTTGTACGCTGTAGAAACTTTTTATGATATAGCTGCACCAATATCTCAAGAAGATTTTTTTGGTCATGATGTAAACTCTCCTGTAGAGATTCGGGTAACTTATGGTGACCTTCGTGATGATGAAAAAGAAGAATTCCACACATACATAAGTGACGACAAGCTGATTGTTACAAAACGGATTTTATACGAAAATAATCGTATTGTTCAACGTTATTATGCTGCAGCTTTGCAGATACCAGCATTTGCTAAAATAAGGGCAATACCTGGGAAAAGAGACCGTATTAATGCCTGGAACGAGCTGATTGATAGTGGGGAGTTAGTCGAGTTAGGCGGAAAAACCAAAAACGCTGATGAGGTTGACCGATTTATGGCTGAATATGAGGCCAATCATCCAGAACTTATGAAACCTATTGAACGTGAAGAGCAATTTTTTGGTCCCAGAAACATCGGGGGTGGCAAATTAGACAAATTTACTAAATACGTTTTGATTCCAGCAGTTCGAGAAGCTTCTGAGGAAGTTACTGGCAAAAAAGGAGCAATCTATCAGCTTTTAGATATGATTATTTTAAGAAAAGTTAATGCTCGAAAAGATATACAGGAATTCAAATCAGAATTCCAAGAAAGGATTAGAAGACTTTATAGTTCTGAGAATCTTACAGAATTACCTCAACTCGGGGTTTCAATTTCCAAAACTCTTACAAAGTTTGCGCCAGGTTCTCAATTAAACTTAGGTTGGGATGAGATTAGGCCACCCGAAGTTCAACTCCCTACCCCGAGGGCTACCTTAATTGAGGACAATTTTGAGGGAGAGATAAGTCGAAAAGGCCATGGTCTCCAAAGAGCTTTAGTTCTTACTTTACTCCAGCATTTAGCCATGATAGTTCCTGCTGAAGCGCCCATTGAGGGACCTGCTGAGGAAGCTATCGTTGAAGAACGCAAAACAACTGGAACAATACGAGGACCCGATCTCATCCTAGGGATTGAGGAACCCGAATTATACCTTCATCCATCACGATGTCGTTATCTATCCGAGATATTGCTTCAACTCGCCGAAAGGCCAGGGTTAGGCCTTGGCGAGAGCAATCAAATTATCTATACTACACATTCCCCTTATTTTGTGGACCTTTATCGTTTTGATAAAATCCGAGTAGTGAGAAAGACACCTTCTCCAGATTCTGTCGTGCCCCAGAGTAGAGTTACAAGTTTTACTTTAGAACAAGCGGCGAAGGAATTGGCAAAAGTGTGTAATATGGAACCCACTAATTTTACAAGAGAAAGCATTCGTGCACGTGCAATGTCTATTATGAATTTGATAATTAATGAAGGTTTCTTTGCGGATGTAGTCGTAGTGGTGGAAGGGCAATCAGAAGTGGGCTCATTATGGAAGCTACAAGAGATTATGAATAAGAATTGGTCTCAGCTTGGAATAGCTATTGTCCCCGCTGGAGGTAAGAATAATATAGACCGCCCTACAATAATTTTTCAAGGTTTTGGTATTTCTACATATTTTATATTTGATGCGGATTCACAACTTACCGATGTAAAGAAAAGAGAACAAGCGAAAGAATGTAATCATCGATATCTTCGTTTAGCTCGCAGCTCAATTGAGGATTTCCCTGCTACTCAAGTTCATGAAACATGGGCTGTATTTGAAGAAAAGCTTGAAAAGACATTTAAAGACGAGTTAGGTGATAAAAATTTCATATCGATTCGGGATGAAGTAGCTTCTGAACTGGGATATGAGGATGCAGATAGCATATTTAAAAATATTGAAGGTACCGCTCGTTTCGTAGAACGTGTCTATGAAAAGAAATTTCGATTATCTACACTTGAACATATTGTTGAAGCAACAACTCAAATGGCTGAGAAATTGAAGGGCCATGTTCAGGAATAGGGGCGTAAATAACATGGTAATTAGAAATAACAACCGCAAACTTACAACCCCTCAATCTCTCAACACATACATCAAAGGTATATGTGATATTATGAGGAGGTCTAATTGTGCAGGGGCGCTGCAGTATGTTCCGGAATTGACCTGGATGCTTTTCTTACGCATTCTTGATGAGTTAGAAGAAGATGAGGCTGAACGAGCAGAAGCGGTTGGTTCAGAATTTAGGACTTCGCTTGAATATCCTTATCGCTGGCAGGATTGGGCTGCACCGGATGGGAAAAAGAGGAAAGAACTACAAATGGGCACACTGGGCGGATTTATGAGTTTTGTCAATAATGAGTTGCTACCTGTCCTCCGCAAACTCAAAGAGCAACCAGGAGCAACTTCTCGCCAAAAGGTTATAAGTGAGGTCTTCTCATCTGTTGAACGCACACGGATTGACACTGAGCGTAATCTTTTGGATATTCTGGATAGAATTTATGACTTAAGGCTTAAGCAGGTAGATGAAACTCATATGTTTACCCTCTCCCAGGTCTATGAAGGATTGCTTCAGAAGATGGGAGAGAAGAATAATGATGGTGGTCAGTTCTTTACTCCCAGAGAGGTTATCAGAGTAATGGTAAAAGTAATTGACCCAAAAATTGGAGAAACAGTCTATGACCCTTGCTGTGGCACAGGAGGATTTTTGGCTCAAGCCTACCAGCATATGAAGACTCAAGCAAGAACCGGGGATGATATTGAGATTCTTAAAACCCGGACTTTTTATGGTCGGGAGAAGGAGAATTTAGTCTACCCAATTGCTTTAGCTAACCTTATTCTTCAGGAGATAGATGAACCCCACATCTGGCATGGAAATACATTAACCGGGCTTGAAGTCTACGGCGGACTTTTTACAGACGCACCATCTCTTTTTGATGTTGTTCTTACTAATCCTCCTTTTGGAGGAAAAGAGGGAAAAGATGCTCAAACTCGCTTTGCATATAAAACCGGTGCCACTCAGGTACTTTTTCTACAACATGTGATGGATAGTATTAAGCCAGGTGGCAGATGCGGTATCGTAATGGATGAAGGAGTGCTTTTTAGGACGAGTGAAACAGCCTTTGTTCAGACTAAACGGAAACTTCTTAATGAATGTAATCTCTGGTGCATCGTAAGTCTCCCTCCCAAGGTCTTCGTAAGTGCTGGGGCAGCCAGTAAAACTAACCTTCTATTCTTCACTAAAGGAGAATCCACAAAAGAGATTTGGTATTATGATTTATCTGATCTTAATATTACTAAGAAGCAACCTTTAACTATTGAACAATTTGAGGAATTTTTCAAATTACTTCCTACCCGAGCGGTAAGCGAACGCTCCTGGCGTGTCTCAATCGAAGAAATCAAAGAAAAAAATTTTGACATAAAGGCAGTCAGCCCAAACCGAAAGGAAAAAGAAGACAAACGCACACCCCAAGAATTACTGGACACCATAGAAACACAGAAGCGAGAAATTGAAAACGCTTTGAGGGCCTTGCGAAATAAAATAACAAGATAATACCAATTTTGTCCCTTATTTTGCCAAAATAAAGACTATGGAAGAGTTTTAAACCCTCTCCATGATAGGGCGATGAAAGGAGAACTGGTGAATTAAAAAAGGTTTAACTATGGCAAAACTTGAACGGACAGAAAAACCAATAGATGTTATGATTGAGGAATGGCAAAGAGGTGACCTTGGCCTGCCCGAAATACAACGCGGCTATGTCTGGAAGCAAAGCCAGGTTAGAGATTTAATGGAGTCTATGTACAAGGAATACCCATGCGGGCTTATTTTACTATGGAAACCGCCGTCAGAAGTGCTAGAAAGCTTGAAACTTCGGGAATCGGCAAACTCCTTGAAGGAATCCATAAATGAAAAAAAGCCTACATTCTTGGTGCTCGATGGTCAACAGCGGTTAACCTCTCTTCTAAGAGTCCTTGAAGGGGCGACGGATGTCTATTTCAATGTGGAGGAAGAAAAATTTGAAATCAAAAGTCCTAAAATAAGGGGTAACCCGCTATGGATTTCGATTACGAAAATATTTAAGAATGGAGCGATAAAAGTTTGGAGAGAGGTAAAGGAAAGTATACAAAATCTCGCTGACGAGAAATATGTTGAATATCTGGAGAGACTTAGCAGAGTGGAAAAAATAAAAGGGTATCGCATTCCTGTAGAAATATTACACACAGATGATTATGAAGAAGTAACAGAGGCATTTATCCGTATTAATTCAAAGGGTACAAAATTGCGTGAAGCGGAGCTCGCCTTGGCCCAGTTAGCCCTCAAACTTCCAGGAATTGTTTCCGATGATTTTGAAAAGGCATTAGATGAATATGAAGAAATGAATTTTGAGTTTGAAGCACGATTTCTTATACGTTGCTTCGTAGCTTTTGCTACAGGACAAAGCAGGTACAAATTCCTGACTAAGCTATGGAAATTAAGTGAAAAGAAGTTACTCAACAACTGGAAAGAGACAAAACAAGGATTAGATTACGCTATAAACTTTTTAAGAAATAATGTTGGTATTGAATCTTCTGATTGGATTCCGTCTAATAATGCCCTTGTCCCTTTAGTGGTTTACTTCGCAAAAAAGGGACGACTTACACCGGTTACACCGGAAGAGGAGAGATTACTTTTATTTTGGTATTATTCTGCCTGTATGTGGGGTAGATACAGCAGTAGCGCTGAAACAAAATTGGACCAAGATTTGGATGTCTTACTTGATAAGGAAACGGGATTACCTAAAGAAGATAGTATTGACGCATTGATCAAGAATTGTAGAAGAGATGTAGCAGATTTGAAAGTTGATGAAGTGGAATTAATTGAGACCTATCAGAGAAGTTCGTTTCTTCCGGTTCTTTTTGCCATGATTAGAAAGAACCGGGCAAAAGACTGGTTTACGGGAATAGAGCTTAGTGCAACAAATGTGGGACCTTCGCATCAGATTGAGATGCATCATATACACCCAAGGTCTTTGCTGAAAAGGAAAGGTTATCATAGTAGAGATTATGATGATTTATCCAATATCGTTTTCCTTTCTCAAAGAGCCAATAGGGCGGTCAGGAACTCAGAACCCTATGATTACATAAGGCAATTCAAGATTGATAAAGAAAGAATGAAATCGCAATTTGTTCCTTTAGACGAAGAACTTTGGCGAATAGAGAATTTTGACAAGTTTATTAAGGTCCGTCGCAAGAACATTAAAGATGCTATGAATCAATACTTGCGAAATATCGGTGGAGCTTACATGGATATTTAGTGCGTGATAAAGCCTCCAATTTTGAACTCAGAGATGAGAAAAATATTTTTTATCAGGACTCTTTCGGATGTCAGATGAATGAGGCGGATTCGGAGGTTATGGGGAGGTTTCTGGAAAGGAAGGGATGTTAATTACTTATTGTGTCCTCAGAACCTCTGGAGGGAGTCAGAAAATGATTAACAAATTTTTTGAAAAGCTTGCTAAGTTTATAAAGGATAATCCAAGAATGACGAAAGAACTAATTAATCTTGATAGTGAATTCCCTTATCTTATGACAGATAATGAGAAGCGCAAAATTATTATATTTGATTGGTTCGTTTTTGGCCATAGACTAAAACCATTTGATAAAACGCCCTTGGAATATTTTATAGACCTCAATAAAGATGTGCCTCCTGAAGAAAAGAGAATTTATGAGAATTTCAAGAATAATATCTACAGCATTTTTGAAGTAAAAACCCTAAAGACAGGAAAACAAATGGTCCTAATCGACCTTACGACCCAAAAAGAATATTGGATTTGGGAAAAAACTGCTACTCAGCACCTCCAAAAAGGTCAGTGTATCTTCACCAGAATCTTGCCCTATGAGGACCATTATATCCTGACAGGAATGGTTCATGCATTTCCTAAAGATGCAACGTATGCAATGAGGCTCGCTTATAAAAGGATGAGAGAGAATAAAGTGGATATGAAGATAACTCCTAAACAGATAGCTGTAATAATCCATGATTTCCAGACTAAAGAAAAAATCAAAGATTTAGATTTAGATAAAGTTCAAGAAAGATTGACAGAGAAGTTGGAAGAAGTCGGATTGGCTGATGTCACCCCGGCATATATTATTGAAAGATTTAATCAAAATATAGAACCCGTGCAAGTTTTTAAAGAAATTGCTGAAAAGGCAATATTTCCTGAGGACGAAGATGCACACGAATTATTAGAACTTTTGGCTGCCCTTTGGAACAAATTTCCGCATAAGCCTATGGGTCATATTTCCCCTGAAGAGAAAGACAGAGATTATCCCCGTGGACCTCAAGAGCTTTCACTAATTCATGAGCTTATGTACCATTTACACAATGAATTTAGTCTAGATAATTATTCAAATAAAGAAGAATTAGACAGGACGCTTGCAGAAGTCCAGGAGAGGTGGCTGAATACACCTAACCCAGAGCTCGACGGGAAAACCCCAAGAGAACTTATTTTTGAAGAAAGAAAAAGAATGGACAACCCACGGAAAGAAATCGGACTGAGTATAACAGCTAACTCCATAACCAAAGTAACCAAAAAGGAAAAAGAAGCAGAAGAACTTTTTAATAAAGCATTAAGTTTCAGTAAAGAAAAGCGCTATGAAGAAGCCTTAGATTGTTATAAACGGTATGTTGAAATTTGCCCTGAAAATTATGTTGTCTGGGGAAATATGGGGTCACTATACGGGCTTCTCATAAACAAGAAAGAAACTTATAAGTGTTTGCATAAGGCTTTATCTATAAAACCCAACTATAAAATAGCCAGAGACAATTTAGCCCTATTAGAAAATGTAGATACAGAATATTTAAAGAAATTAACCGAGGACGGCTTGGTAAAGTGGCGCCGCAGCCGACCGCCCAAGAGAAAACCCTAGAACCATTCTTATTCTTGTTCCCTGACGCCAGATCTTTGTCAGCAGTTTCGGATGTCAGATGAATGGTGCGGATTCGGAGGTGATGGAGAGGTTTCCGGAGAGGGATGGGGTAGGGGGAGATAAGTTCTTCCTGAAAAAGGTATATGGCAATTACTAAAAAGGATAACTAACTATTTTATCCTAGAACTAAAAGGAGGTTTGTAGCCGTGACTCGTAGAAAAATTGAAAATCTACTTAGAAAGCACAAGGAAGAACTGAAAAAAAGATTTAAATTGAAAGAGATAGGAATTTTTGGTTCATTTGTTAGAGATGAGCAGAAAAAAAAGAGTGACATAGATATTCTAGTAGAGTTTGAGGAACCCATTGGTCTTTTTGAATTTATGGATCTGGAAGAATACTTAATGAAAATACTCGGAGCAAAGGTTGACCTTGTTTCCAAAAAGGCATTGAAACCAAGAATCGGAAAACATATTTTACAGGAGGTTATCTATATATGAAAAATCGAGAGTATGGAGATTATGTTCAGGACATTCTTGATTCTATAAATGACATTGAAAAATTTACCGAAAGTATGGATTCCAACAAATTCAGAAAAGATAAAAAAACAATTTATGCAGTGGTTCGTGCCATTGAAATAATTGGAGAAGCAACGAAAAATATCCCAAAAAGAATTAGAGAAAAATATCCTGGAGTTCCTTGGAAAAAGATGGCGGGAATGAGGGACAGGCTGGTTCATGAGTATTTTGGAGTTGACCTGGAAATTCTCTGGGGGGTTGTTAAGAAAGATGTCTCTATGATTAAACCACTTGTTCAAAAGGTATTTAAAGATTTGGGGAAATGAGCCAGGAAAGTGCTGAAAGGAAAAATTATGGAAATGGAGATACAAGGTAGAAAGATTCTCATTCGGACTTTCGGATGTCAGATGAATGGAGTGGATTCGGAGGTTATGGAGAGACTTCTGGAGAGGGAGGGGTACAAGAAGGTAGATTCTCCGGAAGGGGCGGATGTTATCATTGTCAATACTTGTTCTGTGAGGCAGCATGCTGAGGATAGAGCGCTGGGGTATATGGCGGCATTGAAACGCGTTAGAGAGGAGAACCCATCTGCGGTTTTCGTGCTGGCGGGGTGTGTAGCTCAGAGATTGAAGAGCAAAATATTTGAGAAGATTCCTTTTGTGAATATTGTTCTGGGAACAGATAATATACTGGAATTGTCGAAGTTGGTTAAAACTGCTATCAACAAGCCGAGAGAGAGATTTCTTGCTACTGAAGTGAGGGGAGATTTGCCCAGATTGGAGGAAGGGTTCTGGAGTTCTTCAACTTATGGTTGTGCCAGGAATTCTGAACTGACGGGGTTGGTGACAATTATCCGGGGTTGTGACAATTTCTGTTCCTATTGTATTGTGCCTTATCTCAGGGGAAGGGAAAGGTCGAGAGCTGTTAAGGATATAGTTTCAGAGGTTGAGCAGAAAGTAGGTAGAGGATGTAAGGAGATTATGCTTCTGGGACAGAATGTAAATTCTTATGAATTCAATAGTTCGGACTTTGCTGACCTTTTAAGTGAGATGGAAAAGGTAGATGGATTGGAACGGATTCGGTTTATGACTTCTCATCCTAAGGATGTCCCTGAGAAATTAATCGATACTATGAGGGATTCAAGTAAAATCTGTGAGCATCTTCATCTTCCTGCTCAATCTGGGTCAAATAGGATTTTGGAGGGAATGAATCGGGGATATACCAGGGAACAATATCTGGAGTTGATAGACAAGATAAGAAGAGAGATTCCTAAGATAAGTGTTACTACTGACCTTATGGTTGGTTTTCCCGGCGAAACGGAAGAGGATTTCCAGGATACTCTGAATTTGGTGAAGGATGTTGAATTTGATGGCGCTTTTATTTTCAAATATTCGCCCCGTCCAGAAACCAGTGCGGCTAAATGGAAGGATGATGTTCCTTTGAAAACAAAAAAGGAGCGTCTGGCTAAACTTAATGAAATTTGTGAGAAGATGGCATTAGAAAAGAACCGAAGACTTCTGGGAAGAGTGGAAGAGGTTCTGGTGGAAAGGTTTGTTCCCAGAGAGAAGAAGTTAGTGGGAAGGACGCGCACTAATAAGACTGTCTTCTTCTCGGGAGATAAGAATTCTATTGGGAATCTTGTGCCGGTGGAAATAGAAGAGGCGTATATGTGGTCGTTGATGGGGAGGGGATAATGTAAAGGACGCGAAGCTTTGCTTCGCTACTCCAAAATAGAAAGTATATTCAGAAAAAATCTTGATGGGGGGTGGGTATGAGTCAATTAAAGCTGGTGGTAGTTCTGATTTTTGCTTTCTTATTGGTCCTTCTTGCTGTGTCAAATCAGCCGCAGGTATCACTCAACCTTTTCTTCTGGAAGACTCCAGAAGTATCCCTGATTGTTATTGTCTTTGGCTCAATTCTCCTCGGTGTGATATTTGCCACGGCGTTGGGAATGGCAACACAATTTAGAATCAAGAAAGAGGTTGCCACGAAAGAGAAAGAGATTAAAGAGCTGGAAGAAAGAATTGTTAAGTTACAACTTGCTGCTGGTAAGTTGGAAGAAGTGAAAGAAGAGAAAGGGGCTTCTCCTCAGATGGAGCCAGAGGAATGATATTAAAGAATGAGATTGCCACGCCCTTCGGGCTCGCAATGAGAAATGGTATGAGATTGCTTCACTACGTTCGCAATGACAGGTAGTATTTGTCGGCAATGACAAAGGGGGTTAGAAGACTTGAGCAAATTCACTCCCTTGATGGAACAGTACCACAGAATCAAGAAAGAGTATCCTGATACTATCCTATTCTTCAGGTTAGGTGATTTCTACGAGATGTTCGGAGAGGATGCCAAACTTGGCTCTAAGGTTCTGGAAATTGCCCTGACTTCCCGGCAGAAAGTTCCTATGTGTGGAGTCCCTTACCACTCTGCCCACAAATATATTGCTACTCTGATAAAATCAGGACATAAGGTAGCGATTTGTGAGCAAATGGAAGATGCCAAAGTGGCAAAGGACCTGGTAAGGCGCGATGTCATCAGGGTTATCACTCCCGGGACAGTACTGGAAGAGAATCTACTTCCCGAGAAGAGCAACAATTTTCTGGCGTCAATATATTTTGAAAGGCCAAAACTTCAAAGAGCGGGCCTTGCCTTTGTGGATATATCGACTGGGGAGTTTCTGGCTACAGAGTTTGAAGCAGAGAATCTCCTGGAAGAGGTTTTTTTGGAACTGAGCCGGCTTCCCGTAGCAGAGGTTCTTCTGCCGAAGGAGGAAGAAACTGATGGTAGGTTCCTTAATCTCCTTAAGACTCATTCCCTTCCGGTGAATTATGTTGATGACTGGAACTTCATCAAAGAGAATGCTTATCAGAAATTGATAAACCAGTTCCAGCTCCAATCTCTGAAAGGCCTCGGTTTTGAGAATCGAGAACTGGCGATAAGCGCTTCTGGGGCAATCATAAGCTATCTGGAAGCTACGCAAAGGATGACGCTCTCCCATCTCTTGCGAATAAGGTTCTATTCGAAAAGTGAATTTATGGTTCTGGACGAGTCAACCAGGACGAATTTAGAGTTATTGGCTAATGTTCAAGATAATACAAAAAAGGGGAGCCTTCTCGGCGTTCTTGATTTAACCGAGACAGCAATGGGCGGAAGGAAACTTCGCCAATACATAATCGAGCCCCTCACTGACGTGGAGAGGATAAGAGCCCGCCAGGAAGGGGTTGATGAATTCTTCTCCGATTCTCTCAAGAGAGGAAAAGTTCGGGAAGTTCTTAAGAAAATTTCTGATTTGGAAAGATTGATTAGTCGTCTATGTTGCGGAACGGCTAATGGCAGGGACTTAGTGAGTTTGAAGAATTCACTTAAGCTCATCCCTAAGTTTAAGGAGTTGATAGCTGAGCCAAAAAGCCAGATGCTGCAGCAACTCCTCAACGAAGTGGACGACCTAAGAGAAATAGTCAATTTGATTGAAAGCGCAATCGTTCCCGAACCTCCTCCGACAATCAAGGAAGGTGGCATTATTAAACCTGAATATAATGGAGAATTGAACGAACTATACCAGATGGCAAGAGGTGGAAAAGAATGGGTCGCTGAACTTGAGGCGAAGGAGAGGCGGAGAACAGGAATAAATTCGCTCAAAGTTGGCTACACCAGTGTCTTTGGTTACTATATTGAAGTGACTAAAGCGAATCTGAAGCAGGTTCCAACCGATTATATCAGAAAACAGACTCTCATTAATGCGGAAAGGTTCGTTACTCCGGAATTGAAAGAGAAGGAAGCGCTTATTCTCGGAGCTGAAGAGAGAAAGGTCGAACTCGAATACCGGATATTCCAGGAAATAAGAGATAAGGTAGTTCGCGAGGCGGGAAAGATTCAGGAAGTGGCCAGGGCGATTGGGGAGATAGATGTCTTGAGTTCTCTGGCTGAGATGGCGGCAAACAATGGTTATGTAAAGCCCACATTGAATGATAGAGAAGTTATCTCTATTAGGGCAGGTCGCCATCCTGTGGTGGAAAAGATGCTGATGGGAGAGAAGTTCGTTCCGAATGACACTTATCTGGACGGGTGCGAAAACCAAATCCTTATTATTACTGGCCCGAATATGGCTGGTAAGTCTACCTATATTAGACAAGTAGCACTCATTGTTCTTATGGCTCAGATGGGTAGCTTCGTCCCTGCGGAACAAGCGACCATTGGCACAGTGGACCGCATCTTCACCCGCATCAGTACCAGAGATAGTATCGCTCGGGGCGAGTCTACATTTATGGTAGAGATGATTGAGACCGCCAATATCCTGAATAATGCAACGCCGAAGAGCCTTCTTATCCTGGACGAAATTGGCCGTGGAACGTCCACATTTGATGGCATAAGCATCGCCTGGGCGGCAGTGGAATATCTGAACGCGAGGGCAAAGAGAAAGCCTCCATCCGCTGAACTTGGAGTGGCGCTGGGGCCGAGAACCCTATTCGCTACCCACTATTTTGAACTTACAGAGCTGGCGCGGACTCTAACTGGCGTGAAGAACTATAATTTTGCCGTGCGAGAATGGGGAGACAGGGTCATCTTTTTACGCAAGTTGATGGAAGGGAGTGCCGACAAGAGTTATGGGATTCATGTAGCTCAGTTGGCAGGACTTCCCAAGGAGGTGTTAGAGCGAGCTAAGGAGATACTTTACCAACTGGAGAAGGACGCTTACCGGGAAGATGGAATGCCTAAATTGGCAAAGGTAGAAAAGGAGGAAAAGCAGCTTTCTCTGTTTGCTGAACTGGAGCAGGGTCTTGTTCAGGAGTTGAACGCGCTCAAGGTAGAAGAAATGACGCCAATAGAGGCGTTAAATAAGCTACAGGAATTGAAGAAGAAAGCAAAGAAAGGGGGAACTGGCTATGGAAGAAGAAAGGAGGAAGCATAGACGAATTCCGGCGATGTCCGTACTAAAGGAAGCATTAATTGAGTCGCCAGAATTGAACATCAAGACAGAAATTCCGGCCATCGTGTCCGATTTAAGTGCAGGAGGAATGGCGCTTATAACGTTTCTATCCGTTCCTCTAAATGCCCTTATCTCTTTGAATTTCGACATGGACGGATTGAAACTGAAGGATGTGGAAGGAAAAGTGGTGCGGGTTGAAGGAAAAAAGAAAACATACTTAATTGTTATCGCCTTCACCAAAATAAAAGACGAAGTGAAAAACCGCATCAATATGATGGCTGACGCATTCGACCTTTGTGAGACAAGAATTATGACGGGCGAGAAGGATGTATGCTCTACGGAATGTACTTATTATGAACTGTGTAGCAAGCCGATGAAGGTCGTAACGGACAGAGAGAACAATTAAATAGGGACAGCGACCATTTTCCGAAATTCAAATTACAAATTACGGGCATGAAGACCTACGCCACCAAATGATTACGGGCATAAAGCCCTGCACTACCAGGGTAAATAAGATGGGACGTAATATTATAATTTTATCTGAGGAAGTGATAAACAAGATAGCTGCCGGGGAAGTTGTGGAGAGACCAGCGTCGGTCGTCAAAGAACTGGTAGAAAATTCTCTGGATGCGGGAGCGACGGATATCAGAGTAGGAATAGGCAGAGGGGGAAAGAGATTGATCCGGGTAATTGACGACGGCTCGGGCATGTCCAGACAGGACGCAGAATTGGCTCTCCGGCGTCACGCTACCAGCAAGATAAAGAACTTAGAAGACCTCCAGTCCATTACCACTTTAGGTTTCCGTGGAGAGGCTCTACCTTCAATTGCCGCTGTAGCCAATTTGACATTGGTTACCAGGTGCGAAGAGACTCCTGTAGGATGTCAGGTAAGAGTAAAGGGTAACTCTTTTGAAGTCCTGGAAGCGGGATGTTCACCTGGAACTACAGTCACCGTAGAAGACCTTTTTGCTAATGTTCCGGCCCGCCTGAAATTCTTGAAGGCAGATTCTACAGAGAGTAATCAAATCACCCGAGTGGTTCAGAGCTTTGCCCTATCCCATCCCGAAGTAAGCTTTGAATTGAAAGAGGACGGCCGAGATATCATAAAGAATCTTCCCCGCGGCCAATCCTTACTGGAAAGAATTGCTTCCCTCTATGGAAATAAAATAGTTGAAGACCTCGTACCATTACACTTTGAAAACAAGTTTTTGAAAATTTCCGGATTCATAACCAAACCTGCTGTGTCTTACACGAACCGCCAGCATCAATTTCTATTCGTAAATCGCCGTTCCATCAGTAGCCGCCTGTTAGGCCACGCTATCTGGGAGGGCTATAAAGATTTTCTGCCGCCCGCGCGCCATGCGTCTATTTTTCTTTCCCTGGAAATTGAGCCAACTCTGGTTGATGTAAATGTTCATCCAACGAAAAGGGAAGTCCGTTTTGTCAGCGAGCCAACAATACATACAATTGTTGTGCAGACCATCAAACAAGCCTTGCATAAAGAAGCTATCACAGTTGAGGTAAAAGAGAAGACCGCCTATCCTGAGGGCTTAGCTGCTCAGAAAAGAAGGATTGAAGAAGCGATGAAAGATTATCTGGTAAGAAGCCAGAAGTGGCAGGAATCAATTTCTCCTGAGGAGCTTTTCACGCCAAAGACATTCCACTTTCCCGAGCCGGAAAAGAGAATAGAGATAAAGCGAGAAATAGTTGCCCTTGGTCAAATAGACAACCTCTATATAATTGCCCGTAGTGAAGACGGGATAGTAATCCTGGACCAGCATGCGGCGTGGGAGCGAATTCTTTATGAAGAGCTGGAAAATGACTATGCAGACCGGAAAATAGAATCCCAGCGACTCCTATTTCCGATTCAGCTTGAACTACCTCCCCATAATGTCCAGCTATTGATGGATAATCTAGACTTCTTTTCTCAGCTCGGCTTTGAACTGGAACAGTTCGGCGGTTACTCTTTCCTCATTAAAGCTACGCCACATATCTTGGGAAAAGAAATACAAAAGCAGTTTATTATTGACCTTATTGATGAAATTTCTGGTTCGGTAAAGAGAAGAGAGGGTAAGAAGGCAGTCTTAGAGATTTCTTCCGATATTTTCAAGATTATGGCATGCCGCGGGGCGATTATGGCCGGGCAGAGCTTGAGCGATGCTGAGATGGAAGAAGTCGTAAGGAGACTGGCCAGGTGCGAATCTCCCCATATCTGTCCCCATGGCAGACCGACAATGATTAAACTGACAAGGGAAGAACTGGACAGAAGATTTAAGAGAGACTAATCCCCCTCACCCCTAAAAAGGGGTCAGAGTCATTTTTTCTTCCCCCTCACCTCATATCCTCTCCCCCTTGGGGAGAGGGAGGACTAAAAGGGGTCAGAGTCATTTTTTCTTCCCCCTCACCTCTATCCTCTCCCCGCTGGAGAGAGGAAGAAAAGGTGAGGGGCTTCTTAGGCACTCAAATATGCAAAAGCGAATAATTGTTTTGCTCGGACCAACTGCTTCGGGGAAGACGGAGGTTGCTTTCTCTTTAGCTAAGGAGCTTAACGCCGAAATCGTTTCCGCCGATTCGATGCAAGTATACAAGTACCTCAATATTGGCACCGCTAAACCTTCCCGAACGATGAGGCGAATTATCCCGCACCATCTCATTGATATCAAATATCCTGATGAGGAATTTAGCGCTGGTGAGTTCCAGTTGAGAGCAAAAAGAGCTATTGAAAAAATTTTCCAGAAGGGAAAATTACCCATTCTGGTTGGTGGCACGGCCTTATACATCCGCACCATAACCGATGGCATCTGCCCCATTCCTTCCAAAAATGAAAGAATCAGGAGGCACTTCTTTCAACTTGCCAATAAATATGGGAGCAGCTACCTTTATAAGAGACTGGCAAGAATTGATAAATTTTCTGCGGAGAAGATTCATCCAAATAATCTCAAAAGAATCGTTCGCGCCTTAGAAGTCTATTCCCTGACAAAGATTCCATTCTCTATCTGGCAAGAGAAAAGATACCATCTTCCTTATCCAATAATCATATTCGGCTTGAATGTGGAAAGAGGCCTCCTCTATGATAGAATTAACCGTCGAGTTGATGAGATGATTAATGAGGGGTTGATTAAGGAAGTAGAGAGAGTATTGAGAAAAGGTTATTCTAAAAGACTCAATTCTTTGTCTGGGTTAGCCTACAGCCAGATTGTAAATTTTCTGGAAGGAAAATACGACTTAGAAAGGACCAAATATCTCATCAAAAGGGATACCAGGCGGTTTGCCAAAAGACAATTAACCTGGTGGAGAAAGGACGGTCGAATTTGCTGGATTAGCATAGACGGAAGGAAGGATGAAAGGGAAATAGCAAAAGACATAAAAAATATTTGCCAAGAAAGGAATTTTTTAGTACAATAAATTTGATTTTCGAAAAATGTTAACAAACTGCTTTAAATTTTTTGGAGGGCTATCTGATTAAGGAACTTAAGGAAACAGAATATTACAAAAAAGAAAGAGCGCTTCTGGTAGGGGTAGAGCTTGCAGGCAAAGATAGAAGGCCTGTTGAGGAGAGTCTGGAGGAATTAGCCTTCTTGACAATTTCTGCAGACGGTGAAGTTGCTTGCCAGACGGTCCAGAAAAGAGAACGAATCGACCCAGGCTGTTTTATCGGAAGGGGAAAGGCTTTCCACATAAGGAGTCTCTGTGATGAACATAAAATCAGTACAGTTATTTTTGATGATGACCTTTCCCCGGCACAGCAGAGGAACCTGGAAGAGATTATTGAGCGGAAGGTCATAGATCGCACCCGGTTGATTCTCGACATTTTCGCCAGGAGAGCGCGGAGCCAGGAAGGAAAATTGCAGGTTGAACTGGCTCAATTGACTTACCTCTTGCCTCGCCTGACGGGAAAAGGAATTACGCTTGCCCAGCAGGTTGGTGGAATTGGAGTCAGGGGTCCGGGAGAGAAAAAGCTCGAATATGATAGACGAAGAGTAAAGGAACGCATTGCTAAATTGCAGAAAGAGATAGACAAAGTAAGTGAGCACCGCGAACAGCAAAGGCGCAAGCGTAAAGGAGTTCTTCTGCCGATTATTGCGATTGTTGGTTACACGAATTCAGGAAAGACGACCTTGCTCAATACCTTGACCTCCTCAAATGTCTTTGTTGAGGATAAACTATTCTCCACACTTGACCCTACCATACGCAGATTGATTTTGCCCAACAGAGAGAAGGTTCTTGTTGTGGACACAGTCGGGTTCATTCATAAGCTACCCTATCAATTGGTTGCCGCCTTCAGAGCGACGCTGGAAGAGGTCACTTCCAGTGATTTGCTACTCCATATAGTTGATGTCTCACATCCTGAGTTTCAGAAACAGATGGTCGCGGTAGAGGAGGTCCTCCAGAAACTTAATGCTCTGGGTAAGCCGATGATAACTATTTTTAACAAGATTGATTTGGTCAATAATAGACCCCTTCTGCATCGTCTGGAAAGGAAGTACAAGGATAGTCTGAGTATTTCGGCTAAGAAGGGTTGGGGACTGAATAGGCTCTACGACGGGATAATTAAGCACTTCGGAAAGGAGAGAATCACGATAGACCTGGTAATCCCTCAGACTCGGAACGACCTCGTAAGTTTGGTCTACGAAAAAGGCATGGTCATTTCCCGCAACTATGACGGTAAAGATATATTGCTTCGGGCTCAACTTGACCGGAGGACAGCGCATATTCTAAAGGAGTTCATCAGGAAAAGACGCCGGCGCGAAGTACATTCTCCTATTGTGGGGAAATAACTTGAACCTAGCTAATTTTATTACCCTCTTTCGCATAGCGATAATTCCTGCTTTTATAATTCACTTACTGAAAAACCAGCCTTATTTACCTCTTCTTCTCTTCTCATTGGCAATTGTGACTGACGGACTCGACGGAATGGTCGCCCGTATTCAGAAACAGAGAACAAAATTGGGAAGTATCCTTGATCCATTCGCAGATAAACTTTTACTGCTTTCTGCTTATGTTACTTTAGCTATTCTCAAGCATGTTCCCTTATGGATAGTGGTAGTAGTTTTCAGCAGGGACCTGGTTCTCATCACGGGCTGGTTGATAATATATTTTTCCAAAGGCATATCCACAGCCGTTCCTACCTTGTGGGGAAAGGCGACATCTGTGCTACAAATGGCTGTGGTACTCTTAGTTCTCCTTTCCTCTAATGGCTACTTGGGAGAAGAAAAATGGCTAGCTATTAAGCCTCTCATTCTTTCTGCTATGATTTTATTTACCATAATTTCGGGTATGGAATATAGCTTCCGCGGGATCCGTCTCATAGCTAAAGAACCCATTTGAAATATCAGAAATGGATATATTACAATTTACACTAATATTATTGTGTGCTTACTTACTCGGCTCTCTGCCATTCGGTTACCTGGCCGGAAAGTTAATCAAGCATGTTGACCTTCGGCAAGAGGGAAGCAAAAATGTGGGAGCGACCAATGTCTTCCGGGTAGTGGGAATCCTGCCGGGTATAGCAGTCCTAATTCTCGATATTTTAAAGGGATTTCTTTCGGTTTATCTCCCAGACCTGTTCAATACATCTACAACTATGGAAATGTCGCCCCAAACTTTCAACTTAGTCAGGATAATCGCTGGCCTGGCAGCAATCTCAGGACACAATTGGACTATATTTTTGAAGTTCCGTGGAGGGAAGGGCGTAGCTACGGGTTTCGGGGTTGCCCTGGGGCTGGTTCCAGTTCCTACTCTAATGAGTCTGGCAATCTTTATCCTGGCCACTGGATTAACGAGTTATGTATCTTTAGGTTCAATTTTCGCAGTTTTGACGTTCCCTTTGAATTGTCTCATACTAAGGGAGCCGCTAATTTTGGTCTTCTTCGGCAGTATTTCCGCCCTGGTGGTGCTCGGCAGGCACCAGTCCAACATAAAGAGATTGGTTGCTGGCACGGAAAACAGAATTGAGTGGGGAAAGGCAAGGAAAGGATTCCGACTTTCGCGAGGGAACGAGAAGTGGTGAAAAGCGTAGCCGTAATCGGTGCCGGTAGCTGGGGCATAACGCTTGCCATACTGCTCTTTGAAAAAGGGTTTTTCGTTAAAGTCTGGGAATTTGAAAAAAAGCAAGCAGAAATACTGGATAAGAAACGCAAATTCAGATTCTTGCCCTGGGTAAATATTCCCCAGGAAATTGAAATCACCTCTGACATTTCCTATGCTCTAAAAGGAGTTCAGCTGATAGTAGTGGCTCTCCCTTCTCATGTGGTGAGGAGAGTGGCGAAAAAGATAGCCGAAGTACCTTTATCTGAGGGCGCAATAGTGGTCAATGCTTCCAAGGGGCTTGAAGACAAGACTCTTCTCAGAATGTCTCAAGTCCTGTCTGAGGAGTTGCCCCAAAGATTGCACAAACGAATTGCAGTCCTTTCTGGACCTTCGCATGCAGAGGAGGTAAGTAGAAAGATTCCCACTACGGTTGTAGTTGCCTCCAGAAACGAGAAGTTAAACCGGGAAATACAGAAAATTTTTTTTACTCCGTACTTTCGGGTATATACAAATTCGGATATTATTGGAGTGGAAATGGGTGGAGCCTTAAAGAATATTATTGCCGTGGCTGCTGGGATTGGTGATGGAATGGGACTGGGAGACAATAGTAAGGCGGCTTTAATTACCCGGGGACTGGTAGAAATTACGCGCTTGGGGAAAGCTCTACGAGGGAAACCGGCAACATTTTCTGGACTTTCCGGTATGGGAGACTTGATTGTGACCTGCACGAGCCACTACAGTCGCAATAGGAATTTTGGGGAGAAGATAGGTCAGGGCAAAACATTAAAGGAAGCTCTGTCCGAAATAAAGATGGTTGTTGAAGGAATTCGGACGACAAAAGCAGCCTATCAACTGGCAAGGAAGTATAATATCTCTATGCCCATAACCGAGGAAGTCTATAAGGTTCTTTTCAAGAAAAAGAAGCCGTCCGAGGCAGTTAGAGACTTGATGCAACGCGAAGCAAAGCCAGAAATTAAATAGGGACAGCGACCATTTTAAGAAAATGTGACATCTACACATAGAAGGTAGCCGCAGGATTTAGCCTGCGCTATCATAGGAGAAAAGAAATGAACAAGTCGGATTTGATTGAAGAAGTTGCCAGGGTCACCTGCGCCAAGAAGGAAGCGAAAGATGCGGTAAACGCTGTCTTTTCAACTATTAAGCAAGCTTTGGGGAAAAATGATAGGGTAGGAATTTCGGGGTTTGGAACTTTTAGCGTGCGGGCAAGGAAACCAAGGTTGGGTCGCAATCCCAGAACCGGACAGCCAATAAATGTCGCAGCAAAAAGAGTTGTCAGGTTCAAACCGGCTAAAGATATTTTATAGAGACAGTAAGTTACTGAGGGGTGATATAGGAACACTATGCAGATTCCAGAGAAGAATTTCTTTTCCATAGGAGAAGCGAGTAAGATCACTGGCGTAAAAGCGTATATCCTGAGGTATTGGGAATCAGAGTTTAAATTGCTTCGACCAGCCAGGAGAGAAAGCGGTCACCGAAAATATACGCGAAACGATTTGGAACTTATTGGTGAGATAAAAGAACTTCTTTACGAGAGAAGATTCAGTATAGCTGGAGCAAAGAAATATCTGTTAGAGGAAAGAAAGAACAGGAGAGAGCAATTGAAACTCGATTTGGAAAAGGATAGTGCGGCCATAGACGCATTGAAGGAGACAAAAAAAGAGATACAGGAAATATTGAAAATTCTGGAAAAAGAATAGAAAAATAAAATGGGGACAGCGCCCATTTAAAATGGTGACAGGCACCATTTTTTACTCCCCTTTAGCCCAGTTTCTCCCTCGAAGGGCGGGATTCACATCCTAAAGCTTTTCCCTTGAAGGGAGAATCCTGACCCTAAATCCTCTCCCTTCAAGGGAGAGACACTCTATGTCAAGGGTCTTTGAAAAAAAAGTTTTTAAGTGGCTGAACGTTGGTTAAGTTGATAACGCATTATACTAGCAAGATGCTGGTCTTCATTATAAGTGGTACCATCTTTCCAG
>Ga0315312_1000251_pt1 | contig 77753 bp, 71 predicted proteins | sample TDP7_MG_FD_203629 | JGI IMG/M metagenome (GOLD analysis project Ga0315312, IMG submission 203629) | Freshwater sediment microbial communities from Lake Towuti, South Sulawesi, Indonesia - TDP7 | ecosystem: Environmental > Aquatic > Freshwater > Lake > Sediment | place: Indonesia: South Sulawesi...
CGGATACCCCGTGGGGGCCATAGCCGGCCCATCGGTGATAATGGAGAGGATGGATCCATCGAAACATCCCCCTCCCGAGATAGCCTATCAAGGTGGCACTTTCTGCGGCAATCCGGTCACGATGGCGGCAGGATTGGCAACGCTTCGAGTTCTCGATAATGAGGCTGTCTACAGCCACATAAACGGTCTAGGCAGTGGAGCCAGGAGGGGTATTTCAGAGGCATTCGAGGGTAAGGGCGTAAATGTAACGGGTTTGGGTTCGACCTTCTATGTGCATTTCAAAGGTGGGGAAGTGAAGAACATCGGAGATGTGTTCAGCGGAGATATGGAGAGGCTCTGGAAGTACGGATTGTTCCTCATAAACCACGGAATCTTCGGACTTCCGACACACTTCCACAATATATCGTATGTCCATACAAAGGACGACATCACGAAACTGATAGACGTTACTCGGCTTTTCGCTGAAACCGTTAAGCCATAGCCGGGGGGAAGGTGGTGTGGAATCCAAGGAGCCCCTAGCCCCGAGGTGCGCAAAGATAACGTGTTATTAGACGGGAGGAAACTGGATGAGATGCGTAATCGGTGGCATAAGTCATGAGACCAACACATTCTCGACACTTCGCACAAAAATTGACGATTTTCGCATTCGACGCGGGGATCAAATACTAGATAACAAGTTCTGGGGTACATTCAATGAAGTGGACTGGGTTCCCACCCTCCTCGCCGAAGCATTCCCTCACGGCCTCGTAGAAAAAGGAGCATATCTTGGCCTCAGGGATGAGCTTCTTGATCGGCTAAGATCTTCGCTGCCAATTGATGGCGTGTTATTGGACCTGCATGGGGCGATGGAAGTTGAGGGGATAGGGTGTGGCGAAGAGGACCTTTCCAAGTCGATTAGGGAGGTTGTGGGGACAGAGGTCCCGATCGTCGCAAGCCTGGACCTACACGGCAATATATCGCGCGAACTCGCAAGCAGCATCAACGTCCTGACGGCGCTTCGAACGGCTCCACACACTGATGGGGCACAGACCAAGGAACGTGCGGTGAGGCACCTCCTTAGATGCGTTAAGGAAGGGATCAGGCCTTCGAGCCACTTGATAAAGCTCCCACTTATCTTGCCAGGTGAATTCGCAGTAACGGGCATCGAACCAGCAAAATCACTCTACGGACGGCTCGCTACGTTGGAGCATGAAGAGGGAATTCTAGACGCATCGATCATGATAGGATGCGCTTGGACAGATACGATTCGAACCTCCGTTAGCATAATCGTATGCGTAGAGGATGAAAAGTACAGTTCACGAGGACATAAATGCGCAGCGGATTTAGCGCGAGAGATCTGGGACAGGCGTTGGGAGTTCGCACCTGAAGTCGATACCCTTGGTATCGGTGAGGCGATTGAGGGGGCGATGAAGGCCAAAGAACGGCCCGTCTTCATCTCGGATTCGGGTGATAATGTCACGGCGGGCGGCGCAGGGGACATGCCGATAATGCTCGAAAGGTTACTCAAGTCAGGTGTTACTGAATCGGTCGTTGCAGGGATAATCGACCCAGAAGCCGTTTCAATCTGCGCCAGGGCCAAGAGGGGATCGAGGGTGCATCTGCAGATCGGGGGTAAGCTCGACAAGGTGAACGGCTGCCCCCTTAAGGTGACGGGAATCGTCAAGCACTGCGATTCCGAGATCGCCGTCATCGGAGTAGATGGCGTAGAGGTGATTTTGCTCTCAGGGCGTTGGCAATTCATGGACGCGATGGGGTGTCATGAAGTTGGGATCAATCCTCTCGATAGGAAGATCATCGTCGTGAAGCTCGGATATCTCTTTCCGGAAATTCGTGGCATCGCGAGAAGATCGATTATGGCCTTGAGTCCAGGATTCACCTCCCTTGATATCGGGAAACTACCCTACAAGCACATCATGCGCCCGATCTTCCCGCTTGACAAGGATTTCGAGTTCCACGAAGCATCTGCCGAAATGTCCTGAATCACGAATTAAGTAACCCGACTTCGGGAACCGTCTTCGTTTATTTCCTACGCCTCAAATCCCTAGTACATGAGAGAGCGGGAAGGTCGTGCACTGTGATGAGACCTGGCCTCGAAGCCAAGACCCTTGGAATTGCATTGATGACGATCGCCACAGTTGCGGAGTCGCCATGAATGCCTCCCCTTATGATCGCATCTACTGGCGGGATCCCGTCTATGAATACGGAATCATGGGGGTCGTCCGCATCGACGCGCATCTGGAGCTCGAGCATCACCACCTCCTCTCCATCAACTGTGCACCTCACGGTCTGCTTGATACCTGCTACCATTCCCTCCCCAACCCTCAGGAACTGGGTCTGGATGTCCCTCCGGGCCACCACGGGCTCGATGTCCTCAGCAATGCCATCGAGTTTCCATCCCAAGGCGTCGGCGATCATGATCGCGGATTCCCTCAAGCCAACATGTCCGATCGTTCCAGCTGAGGCCCTCTCCTCGAACTCCCTTACGGAGATGCCTGCGCCGATCTTCTTCTGCAACGGCAACCTGCGCTTAGACGCATCCACTATCCGCGTTGCCCTGATCTTCTTGACATCTTGGCAGACCGATGTCAAAGTGAGGGGGAGCGCGTCCATGACGAAGCCGGGATTCACACCGATGCCCAGCACCGCAACCCGCCGCCTCTTGGCCAGTCGATCTATCTCCTCAGCGATCTTGCCGTTTCCATCGAATGGGTAGACGAGCTCCTCGCAGGTTGAAATGACGCTACAGCCCGACTCTATGGAATCTATGAGCTGAGGACGGATGGCTTTGAGATGCGAGGCCGTCGAGTGAAGGACGAGCTCGGCCTTCGCCTTTCTGAGCACCGAGGCGTCGCCTGACACAAATGCCCCCAGCTTCCTCTCAAGGCCCAGGACTTCCCCGATGTCCCTCCCGATCTTCTCTGGATCGATGTCTATCGCACCCACAAGCCGGTATCCCGGCATGTCCAGGATGTGGCGGGTGATGCCGCATCCTATCGATCCAAGCCCATACTGAACGATCCGCACGTTTTTCCCCGATGCCTCCCTCACCAATCAGCACCACTTCCATCCCTGCCTTTAATACAGGCGTTTAAGGTTTGATGCTGAAGAGATGGGCAGAAAAGGGACACCGATCTTCCGTTATTTCGGCTTCAGCAACTGTGCGCTGTAGCTTTCGTAAACGGATTCACCTAGGGCCTTCACGGGCTCCTTCCTCAGCAGCGCATGGAGGAGTGAGGTTCGCCCGTAGACAAGCAACGATCCGGTTCCTTGCAAGAGTGCTTTGAGATTGTAGGCATTCAGGGCATGGTCGTCCTTGTGCTGGATACTCCAGACGGTCAGCGCCTGTTCCGGCGCATCCTGCAGATATGGCAAAAGCGCAGTACTAGGTTCGATGGCGAAGTTCCTCCTCACATTACGGGCCGCAAATTTCAGTGAGAGTAGGTCGCGCGAACCGAGCACAAGTTCCGTAGGTTTCAGCACATCCATGACCGCGATCGCCCCATGTCCCTGACCTGGCTCTAGGACCAGAACGGAATCGCATTTCGGATCTGCCATGTCCCTGAGGGCGGAATACATCGCTCGCGTACCATAATTCAGAGTATCGAATTCGGGTAGGCCAAAGGCGGTCTCAACTGGGTAGTTCCTGGAGAACGAAAGCGTCATCCTTTTCCTCTCATACTTTCGCTCGAGTGAACGGATCGGTGCGGTGAATGATATGTGGAAGACGCTGTAACCCCTTTTGTACTCCTTGTACAGGGTTCTAATGGCCTGGTTATCGAGGACCTGCTCCAGTGCCCTTGTGAGTTCCCGCACCACGACCAGCGCGAGGACGCCATCGCCGACTAGATGCGCAGCCGCGCCGTACACGAACGCTCTCAACCCTTTGGCCGCCATCTTTGCTGGGAAATTCGATACGATCAACGAGAACGTGTTCACGACCTGTTCATAATCGAGGCTCGGGTAGACCGTGACGCGGAGATCGTTTAAAAGCGCATTATGAGAAGCGAACGCGACTGCCAATGCGTCGCGATCCACCATGTGCACGTCGCGAGACGGGTCTAGTCTTTTCAAGAACAACCCCATCGGTCCGTACCCGCAGCCGAGGTCAAGTACCTTGGAATAGCTGATGGCGTCATCTTTTCGGAGGCTATTGAGTAAGGCCTTTGTGCCGACGTCAACGTCAAAGGAACTGAACAGCGATTCGCTGATGTCGAGCCACAAAGACATCCCGCCGAAATTGAATTTAATTCGCCTTTTTACGATTGAGGCGTCAAGAGCGCCCTGGATTGGCAAACCGGTTACCTATTCGCATGGATTACCGGCGCTGAGGCCTTTAAGACTTTTCGACCCAAAGATTGGACTTTTTTCGGCAACTTTTGTCATATGCCTCGCCGGATGATCATGATCGGGCCAAGCTGACCATCCTGCGAACCACGTCTGGGTAATCGCTCGTTATGCCATCAGCTCCGGCTTCTATCATCCTGTGCACGCTCTCGATTTCGTTGACCCCCCAGGCGATTACCTGTAAACCATACACGTGCGCGATATCCACCGCCTCTCGGGTAATAGATGCATGGTGGCAATTGAATATCACAGCACCCATTGAAGCGGATTCCATTATCGAACGTTCAGATGCGCGATCGAACGACGGCGCGATCTTCAACCTCGGATCTAATAACTTGATGAACCTCAGGGAACCGTAGGCACCGCTGACTATCGATCGCGCGTCGTAATTGTGCATGTGGATCAACTCAACGATCTGTTCCTCATATCCGGGGGAGCTGATGTCGAACATGAATTCAACATCGCTTTTTTCATACAGCTCCATTACCTCGGTAAGCAGGGGGACCCTCTCCCCGCCACCCGCGTCCAGAGCCTTAAGCTGTTGAACTGTCAAGTCCTTCACAAAGCCCTTCCCATTTGTAGTCCTATCAACTGCTTCGTCGTGCATGAGCACGATTTGCCGATCCCCTGTCATCTTGAGGTCGATCTCGATGATGTCGCTATCCATCCGAATGGCATGCTCTATGCTCTTCAGGGTGTTCTCCGGATAGTAGCCAGACGCTCCCCTATGGGCTATTACGAGCACCATTACAAGCTGTCCCTTTGTTCTCTAAACCAAATGCCACCCATGACCCATTATCCCCTTCGCTCCTCGGCCGCCTCATTGAACGGCCCAAAGAATCCAGGTACCGATGTCCCCCCTTGGGGCCCCTTTGTGGCGTCCACGCCCCCTCATCACGGCCGAGGGCGTCCGAGGATTCCCCTACGATATGCTTCACTTCTCAGGCCTTTAATTGCCCTGACCTCTTTCCCAGACAGGGCCCTGGCCTTGCCCAATAGCTTGCTGTAGATGATTATCTTCGCGCTCTCCTCAAGTAGCTCTGCCCTATAGAACGCCTCCTTCACAGTAGAGCCCACGCAAACTATCCCGTGATTCCGCATCAGAACGCAGTTGCTCTTCCCGATGCTCCTCCTCACCTTCTCGGCGAGATCCCGAGTCGTGGGCGTCACATATGGTATGAAAGAAGGCTTCCCCACGTATACGACGTGATCCGGATACATGGGCACGTCCAGGCTCTGGCCGACCGCACTGAGGGCGATGCAGGCAGCGGGATGGGCGTGGAACACGGCGTTCACGTCCTTCCTGCTGACATAGCAGGCTGCATGAAGCGCAACCTCGGAAGTGGGCTTCAACTTGCCCCCGACCTTCTCCAAGGTGTCGATGTCGACGGCAACGAAATCATCGGGTTTGAGATCGGCGAAAGACAGGCCACTCGGCTTCACGTACATCAACCTGCTGCTAGGCATTCTCGCGCTCGTGTTCCCGCCAGGGCCGCACGCAAGCCTTAGATCGTACATGAGCTTGGAATATTTCATCAGCTCTGCCTTAAGCCTCCTCGAACCGCTGTCGCTCAACGCCCTTCACTCGCCAATATGGACGCTATACTATACGAACTCCTTCCAGTAATTCGCACTTTCAACGAGGTCCTGCAGCACCTTGCTCTCCCTCTCCTCTGACGGGTGAATTATCTCCATGATCAGGGTGATGTCCTTTGCGCCGGAGGCATCGATGGCCTCCAGCAGCTTGCCCGCGTCTATTATGCCCCTTTCGTTGAACTCCTTCGTGAAGGGCCAGTGCCTGTCTCCCTTCCCGTCGGTCTGCTGGATGTGGATTACGGGCGACTCCTGCGCCAGCTCCCTGAGCCACGAGTAAGGATCTAGGTCCCTGCTGCCCTTCACGTCCCACGCGCATTGGTGTCCAACATCGATGCAGAACTTGATGAATTTCGCATCCTCGTTGACCTTTGCCTGCAGCTCCTTCGCGCGGTTAATGGCAGCTGGCTGTTCCCTTGACAACGGCATGGGTTCCCAGAGCAGGAACCTCTGGCCCTCCCTGGCCGCCATCGAGGCCAGGTATTGGAGGCTCTCGACCAGGAACGACTCCAGATATGATCGCCTATGCTCGTACCCGAAGTCCTTCACGCTCATCGAGGCCACGTGGCCACCGGTGCCCCTCGCCTTGAGCTTCGAGGCCACGAGGACGGCCTGCTCGTACCACCTCAGGGCCTCAAGGCGCATGCCGAGATTTGGATGCGTCAGAAGGTTCAGGCTATAGCCGATTAGGCCCGTGAAGGTCGTATCTATGACGACATCGTTCCCCTTACAGGCATCTACGCTCTCCTGGGCCAGAAGGGAGAGGAGCGGCTCGCGCGTCATGGGGTCGAGGAGGTCGTAGGAGAATTGGACTATCCCGACCTCAATGTCGCTTCCCACGATCTTCGCCCAGGCCTGGGGCTCCGGCCACCTCTTGACGGCGAAACAGTTGTTGATGCCGAGCTTTATGGACGTCATCGAGACCACTACTTGTATCCCGCGAGAAATATCCTCCTCGCGACATCGATGGCGCTGTGCACGTTACCCTCCGCTATCGCGGATTTAACCTCCTTATAGTTCCCCTCGACCTTCCTCTTGACGTAGTCGATGAATCCAAGGCTCTGTCCGACCGCCTTTACCGGATCCTCCCTGTATGGGAATATGTCGAGATCGTACCACCCGTCGTAGTGGACCTTCCTCAATTGGTAGAACAGCTCCACATACCTCCATAGGTTGATCGATCCCGCGATCATGTCATCGTCCCAATAGCCATAGGCGTCGTTGAAGTGCATGGTGAATGGTACGTGCCTCCTGTTGACCAGCACCACGGACTCGGCCAGATTCTCGTCCGACATGAAGGCATGGCCGACGTCGATCACAACGCCCAAGTTCTTCGCCTTCAGTTCATCCACGATGTACAGGGCCTTGCCGACATTTGCGGGCATAACGTGCGTCCTGGGTTCCTTCTGCTTGTATTCCATGAACACCGTCAGCGTTTTGGCATAATCCACGACCTCTCCGAAGCCGCGGACGATCCATTCCCAGGCCCTGTCGTAGTCGTTGAAGAGGTAGTCGTGGCCATCCTGTCCGAGCCAGACCGTGCACGCCTTGACCCCCATCTTCCTGGCTATGTCTATGGCCTTCTTGGTCGTCTTAATCGCCTCCTTCCTGATCTGGGGGTCTCGGGAAGTGAAGGAACCGTTCTGCCACTTGGGATCGGTGAAGAAGTTGAGGCAGATGGTCGGCACCTCGAAGTCATACTCGTCCATGAGGGCTTGGACCTTCTCGACCTCATCCTCCTTGAAGTCGGTGGGGAAATGAATCTCCACGCCCTTCATCAGCTTCACCTGAGAAGCCAAGCGAAGTTGCTCTTCGAAAGGTAAAGAGGGCTTATACCCACCGGGATTAAATCTATCGGCCACTCCGCCAAAGGCCCACAATCCACTTCCATATTTCACGCTCTCTTACCACCTGCACCCTCGGAGCGCATTCTACCTTAATAAGCCTGAAAGGCGTCGAAGTTCCAGAGAGGGCACTGCAAATTTATCAGTCAGAGGTCATGGGATTCGAGGTAGCTAATATAGGCCGCCAATAAGAAACGGAAGGGCCGATGAAGATGCGCAGCGCCCTCCGTAACGTAATCCTGTTCTTAGTCGATGTCGACGGTGTCATTATCAAGGGGAGGACTCCGATTCCCGGAGCCCCTCAAGCCATCGAGGCGCTTCGGAGGCACTGGGCCACTGTCATCTTCGTCACGAACAACGCCTCGAGGAGCAGGGACTCGCTCGCGCAGGAACTGTGCGAGATCGGCATAGAGGCAGCGCCCGAGCAGACCCTGACGACGGCCTATCTGGCTGCCAAGCACCTGCTGACCACCGATGCCAGGAGGATATTCGTGGTGGGGGAGGCGGGGTTGCTGGAGGAGCTCACAAAGGCCGGCCTGACCGTCGTGGGGGATGATGCCGAGGATTGCGACGCGGTTGTCGTTGGCATAGACCGGGGCTTCACTTACGGGAAGATGGCATCGGCCAACAGGTTCATCAGGAAGGGGGCCGGGTTCATCGCCACGAATACGGATGCGACGCTTCCGACGGAGAGGGGAGAAGACCCGGGAGCTGGGGCCATAGTGGCGGGCATAGCAAGGTGCACCGGGAGGAGGCCGACGATAATGGGGAAGCCCAGCCCCAACTTGGTGAGGATAGCGCTGGACCTGACGGGAAAGAAGTTGCGCCAGACCGCCGTCGTGGGTGACCGGCCGGAGACCGACATGGCGATGGCCAGGAGATCCGGGTGCCTGGGGATATTGCTGCTGACGGGGATCTCGACGGATAGGAGGCGCGAGGGCTATCCAATGAGGCAGAGGCCACACCTGATCTACTCCTCACTGCAGGAGTTGGCCAAGTCATACCAGGCTAGCAGGCCTAAGGCATTGTGAATTGATATACCGCTATCGTAAATATATAATTTGACCTTCTGACTCATCACTCATCGCGATTTTAAAAGAACGATATATGCTGGCTTGGTCGTTTTAGGTTGGCAATCGTCGAAAGAGATTTTAAACACCAAGAAGCACTAGGGGCAAGCCTCGGTGGCTCAGAGACCCCGGGTTTCACTCCGAATCGAGTAACCTGGTTTAGAGCGTAACCTTGGTAGCTTCAAGTACAAAGAGGTTAATGTCGCGAGTTCGAATCTCGCCCGAGGCTTATCCAAATTTCTCACGTCAATGCCAAATCAGTTGGTCGCTAACAGTTCCTCGTACAGGCTCTCCATCTTGTCGGCCACAACGAACCAGCTGAAATTATCCTCCACCGACCTCCTCGCCTTTACAGCGAGGTTCAGGGCGAGATCACAGTCGTTCATGACCCTCAGGACGCCATCCGCGAGGTCCCGTTCATCTCCCTTCCTGAAGAGCAGGCCGGTTACTTCATCCTCAACGACTTCGGGCACTCCCCCGACATTCGAGGCCACGACTGGCCTTCCGGATGCCATCGCCTCGAGGAGCGTTATCCCAAAGGACTCGCAATAGAGGGATGGCAGCACGAAGACCTGGCTCAGCCCGTATAGGTCGGGGAGCTTCTCGTTCGGTATAAATCCTAAAAGCTTGACATGGTCCTTAAGATCGAGGCTCTTGATGAGCATTCTGATGAAATTCACCATGACTCCCTCGCCAGCGATGAGGAGTTGGGCATCCGGTAATTCCCTAAGGATCTGTGGCATGGCCTTGACCAAGACGTGTATGCCCTTTCGATAGACCAGACGGCCAACGTAGAGGATTATGTGCTCACCGCCCACTTCATGCGTTGGATCCTCTTTGGCGCACGATCTCGAATCGAAACGATCGGAGTCTATGCCGTTCGGAATCACGACAACCCTCCCTCGCTCGGTGAAGTGGCCTATGAAATCAGCCGCCGTCTGGCTGACGGCTGTGATCAGATTCGCCTTATTGATGTACCTCCTGAACGGATAGAGGACGTAGCTCGTGGGAACCCATAGGGACTCGCGATCACTCGCCAGAAATATCGTGTGATTCGTAAGCACGGCGGGTATGCCAATCTTCCTTGCGACGCTGACGGACAGCAATGATGTGGGCGTAAACGCATGATGGGCGTGGACTACGTCGAACTTCCCCCGCTCTAGGACATTCCTGATATCATCTGCCCTTGGCGGGACAAGGATTACGGGTAACGGGATCGACGGCCTCAAGTAGCTGACCTTTCCAGCGGCTGAATATCGTGTATCGCCCTTCGCGGATTTTGTCAGGATCACGACCTCATGGTGCCGTCTCTCGAGCTCCGATGCCAAGCCCGCGACGTGAGACGAAACGCCCCCGATCCGTGGGTAGAAGTAATCAGTGCAGAGGGCGACCTTCACGGCCTCATCCTTCTCCCAGTAAGAATTGAGCCAGATAAGGCGCTGAGCCCAAGACATATACTGCACAAGTGCAGAGGTCAGTAAGTCGCAGGTAGCGCTCGGACCTAAATAGGAGCTTTTGGGCTGCAACTAAGATGCCAAGGGCGATGATGAAATATCCATAGCCAACGGAGTACGAGATAATCGCCAAGGACGTCCAATGAATCAGCAACAGGACGTAGAGGAGCCTTTTCGCGCTTTCGTAACCGATCCAACACACCGTCGTCCTCGTCTCCGATATTGAGTCCGCTTGAAAATCGTCGAGGTGATTGCGTAGTTCCAGCGTGATCGAGTAGATGAAGATGGAGGCGCCCACGATCATGTTCTGGGCAGTCGGGCTTCCGGCGACCGATGCGCCATAGAAGTAGAGAAGTGTCCCGAAGAATAGGCCGTGGGTGATGAGGTCTGCCAGGGGGATGGACTTGAACCTTAACGGCGGAACCGAGTAGGCGCCACCCAAGAAGACGAGCATCGAGTAGAGAACGAGGTGGATGACCCCGAACCATGAATATGCCAATACGATGCCGATGAGGGCTAGCGACAGGGACTGGGCCAACCCCTCCCTGAAGCTGACCAACCCCATGGCAATCGGATTCTTCCTCAGTTTCCAATCCTGCTGGAGATCGCAGCTTACGTCGAAGCAATTGTTGATGGAGAACGCGAAGGCGAGGTATAGGGCTATGGTGATAGCGAACTTTGGACCATCATAGACGAAAAAGCTTAGGGATGAGGCTCCAATCCTCCCCCCGAATCCTAAAAGGGCCATTCCGAAATAGGCCCTCCAATCCGTGATCCTAATGTTAATGAAGTAATAGGGAAAGATGCGCTGGAAGATGCGCACTAGGGCTGTCCTTGGGGAGATCATGGTTTTACCCCACGTCCCTATATCTCAATGCATGACCTCCCTTGGCATTCAATTCGCCTCAATTACCTCTCGAGATCCTTCAGGAGCTTTGTCACATCCTCTTTAGTAAGACCAGATCCGTGTGCGATGTTCCTGATCTTTTCCTTAACGATCTCCTTTTCCCGCTCCTTCAAGTTGAGGACCAGTTCTTTGAACTTGTCGAAGAGCTTCACGACTTGCCTTCCGATATCCGTAAGCCTGTAGCTCCTCCCACTTTTCTCTATCAGCCCTCGCTCCCGTAGGGTATTGACATGGCGCTGGAGGGCGGGGGCACTGCTACCGATCGTCTTCGCGATCTGTTGGAGTGAGAACCTTTCGACGTTCATGAGGATCGCGATCCGAGCTGGATGCGCCAGAGATTCGAACAGCTTCGTAAGGATTGCAGCCTCGTAGTTCAATGCGATCTTCTGCTCGACCATCATCTATCTTATTAACGCGAACGTTAATGTTAAATTTATACTTTACTTAAATGTTAATATGCGCTTGTGGGCGTCATAGATGACGGGCCATACTGTTCATGGGTAGGCCCGTTTGCGCGAGTCCATACCTTCCCATCGCTCAGCGCGTCCCTCATGATGGGAAGCAAACTTATGCGAACGAAACAATTATCTCCACTCGCCCTATAGCCATGTCTGCCGCGGTACCCAAGCTAGGTTCAAGGGGCCAGACTCGAGATCTGGTGCCTCTCCGAGGCCCGTAGGTTCAAAGAGCCCCTAAAAAGGCCTAGAAATTCCTGCCCGCGGCGCTTTTTCTATTATAATTATAATGAATGATGCCAATCCGATGCTACTCAGGTGATCATTCCACCTTCATGGGTGGATTCAGATGCCCACGGCCTTCCTATTTCTCGTCATAAAGGGGGGATCCTTCAGGACTTGACTTGGTTCGTCGTTTAGAGGAAGGCGACTTGCTGTTACCGATATGGCGACCATGGCTGTAGACCTCGGGTGGTTATTGGGCCAAAGAGGTGAAAGTGACCTTCGATCCATGTGGGGGGGAGAGGCAGACATCTTTTTTTAGATACACTAGAAGCTTAATTGCAGTCTTTAGGTTTATTTTCATTAAATGAACGTTATTTAAGCTCTATTAAAACGCGACCGAAAGTGGAAACCTTCATAGTGAACGTGGCGTTCCTGTGCTTCCAAACTTGGTCCATCATGATGTCCCACCTCAGCAAGTCCGTGCGCATAACGCTCACGTCAGCGGGCCTGATGAGCCTCATCTGCGTCTATGCCAATCTCGCGGCGCTCTTCTTCAACTTGACTTTCTCGCTGGTGTTCTGAGATAGGCCTTCATGGCCCGGATGGCGGGCTTTGACCAGCTCTCGTGACAAAGCCCCATCATAAATAGGCCCGTTGGCCTCCCCGCCGTCTGGGATCTCTACGTCAAGGACCGGACGAAGTACACTTGCAGCCATCTGCTTGGCGAACCTCGCCTATGCCCTCTCGAGCTCGATGCTGGGCCCCTCCCTCCCCACCATCATTAACTCCCTCTCGCTCGATGCATGGGGGGTGGGAGCAATCACTTCGGCCGTAGCCATTGGCTTCTTCTCCGTCCTCCCGGGAGGGGCCCTGGCCGACAGAAAGGGGAAGAAGAAGCTCATGCTCACGGGTCTCTTCATCGAGATGATGGGCTATTCGCTCGTGGGCATCTCCCAGACGTTCCAGCCCCTCCTCCTGAGCCTGATCCTCTTCGGCATAGGAGCTGGGTTCTGGGAAGTGGCCGTCTCGGCCTTCATCCCGGACACGTTCGCTGACAGTCCGAGTGGCCCCATGAACATTTTGCACTCGATGTGGGGGATTGGCGGCTTTCTGGGCCCGCTGCTCGTGGGCCTGGTGATCTCGTCCTCTCGGGATTGGCACCCGAGCTTCCTGGTTGCCGCGGTCCTCCTAGTTGCTGCCCAGATGGCCATCCTCCTCCTGAAGGAGGGCGGACGCCAGACTAGCGGAAGTCCACATCCACAGGGCGCCATCAGTTCGGTTCCAAAGGGCGCGGTCGTTGCCTTGGCATTGGGGTGGGGGGTCGAGTCTGGCCTCTACATGTATCTGCCCCTGCTGCTTGAATCCGAGCGAGGTTACGGGACCTTTGATGCCAGTGCTGCGCTGGGCATCCTGCTGCTGACGATAGCTGCCGGGAGGATTGTTTGGAGCAGGCTTAGTGGGAGGATGGGGATAGCGAATACGATCAGGATCAGCGGGATCATGACGGGCCTCTCAATCCTGGCTGTCGCGACCATGACGGGGCCTCTCACGTTCCCCCTGATACTCTCCATGGGATTCTCCATCTCGAGCCTCGCCCCGACGATCTTGGCCTACATCGGGGGAAGGACCACTTCGTCTGGCACCGGGATCGCGATCGGACTGACGCTATCAGCTGCCAGCGTAGGTGGTGCCGTCATACCGGCGTCGACGGCACTGATAGCCGGATGGGCCAAGTTGTCGATCGCGTTCGTCTTCCTCGGCGTGCTCCCACTGCCAATATATTTCCTGATGAAGTCTCATGACAGGGCCCATATTCGAGAGGGCAACTCCCATACTGGCGGATGATCGGCCCCACTCCCTCGCGTATAAAAACCCGAGGGGCAACATTTATCTCAATGGCGTATTGCGTTTGGAAAAATGACAAGGATGTGCTGCCATCACATAGGCGTCCTATTTCTGTATCGATCTGCATGCTACTTGTCGCACACATCGGGTACTAAAGGATGAGGCGAACTTGGACAGCGTTCTCACAGAGATAAGGGATCGCCTGATCGACCTCGATATCGAGGCCACGAAGCTGGCGTGCGGAAAAGCAATGAGGGCCGGAATCGACCCCTTCAAGATACTGTACGAGGCTTTGGCCCCCGCTTTAAACGAGGTTGGCAGGAAGTTCGAGGTTGGAGAATATTTCCTAGCCGAACTGATCATGGCGGGAGAGATAATGAAGGAGTCCATGAAACTCCTCGAACCCTCAATGGCAGCCGGCAAACCCGACGTGAGGGGCAGCGTCGTCATCGGGACCGTCAGCGGGGACCTTCACAGCATCGGCAAGGACATAGTCGTGACACTGCTCAGGGCGAACGGCTTCGAGGTCTTCGACTTGGGCGTTGATGTGCAAACCGCCAAATTCGTCGAAGAGGTCAAAGCGAAGAGGCCAGACATCCTTGCGATGTCAGCGCTGCTAACGACTTCGATGCCCGAGATGGACAAGACGATAAAGGCCTTGAAGAAGGCCGACCTGAGAACGGGATTGAAGATAATAATAGGCGGATCACCAGTCTCCCCTGAGTTCGCGAGGGAGATAAGCGCGGACATGGCTTCCAGAGACGCAGTGGAAGGAGTGAACATCTGCCTTGAATGGATCAAGTCCAAGCCTTGATCACGAGCGAGGCTTTCCGTACTTAATTCAAATAGATCTGTCTAATCTATTCGCAAAAGGCCTTTATCCGCTCAGTCCCAATGATTCAACATGGCGCAGGCTAAGGTCACCGACGCGGATGTCGTACAGGTGCTACAGACGCTAGGCAACTCGATCCGTAAGGCTGTAGTTAACTCGCTGGCAACGGCGCGTCAGCCCCTCAGGTTTTCGGAGCTCATGGAAGCCTCCGGCCTCGATCCCAACTCCGATACGGGACAGTTCCAATATCACCTGAACGAACTCGTGAGGAGGGACATCATCTTGAGGGCCGAAAATGGATATGACCTCACGAAATTCGGGTTCAAGCTTTCAAAGCTTCTGGATACCATTGAGAGGGAGTGCTCCTTCCTCCTTTCGGAGGCGAAGGGGCATGTCGGGGATCCAGAACGCGAACTGGATGAACCCCCCTTCCGCATAAGACCGTATGCTGACTCCGACTTCGAGGGAGTTGCCGGGCTCATCATGAACATGTATAACGATGCCTGGTCGGAGATGTTCGGTCCCGATCACCGAATGTCCCTAGAGGAGGCGAGGAAGGCGGTGGCCACCGATCTGCTCGTCCCCGACACACGCGCCCTGGTCCTCGAGCACGGCCATGAAGCTCGACTTGCGGGCTTCGTAAGCTACGCCATCAGGCATGGCGGTGTGTACTTCATAGAGTACGAGTGGGTCGAGAAGGAATACAAGAGATACGGATACGCTGATGAGCTATTCCAGCGCGTGGAGGACGAAGCCAGGGGAGCGGGGGAGGATGTGTTCATCCGCGTCAGCCACAGGGAGCACAGGTTCATCGACTTCCTCATACGGAGGGGCTATGACACCCTCAACATGCTCGAGCTGGCCAAGTATTTGGGCAAACCTCCGGAGGATTATGACGGCAAGGCCATTGAGATCGAGGGTCGTAGATTCAAGCTCCGATGAAATGCTCATCAGATGACGGCCCTCGGCGTATCCCTATTCCGTGACGCTTGCGACTTCAAAGCCTTTCGCAGCCTACTTTGACCTCAGCCTCTGCCTCGGTCCCCCCTTCACTGACGAGAGTGCGATCTACTCTTATAGCCGATGGAGGCGCCTACATTGGGATATCCATGACGCCCCTGGGTGACCCGACAACCATCTACCAACGTCCAGTCGAACTTCTACAGAACCTAATCCGTTTCAACACGACGAACCCACCGGGCAATGAGGCCGAGTGCATCCGTTACGTGGACGGGCTGCTGACTGCGGCGGGATTTGAGACCACGCTCCTCGCCCGCGACCCCACGCGCCCTAACCTGATCGCCCGCCTCCCCGGGCTTGGGGAAGCGTGGCCATTGCTGATCTACGGACACATAGACGTAGTCACAACGGAGAACCAGAGATGGCAGCACCCTCCCTTCGAAGGGAATCTGGTGGATGGCTACGTCTGGGGCAGGGGTGCCTTCGATGATAAGGGCGGAGTGGCCATGTTGTTGGCCGCCTTCCTGCGCGCTAAGGCCGAGGGCCTGAAGCCACCTGGCGATGTGGTGCTGGCAATCGTGGTTGATGAGGAAGCTGGGGGTTGGTATGGGGCCAAGTACCTGGTAGAGAACCACCCTGAATTATTTGAAGGCATCCGTTATGCCATCGGCGAGTCAGGCGGATTCACGTTCCACATCGGGGAGAAGAAGTTCTACCCCATCATGGTCGCTGAAAAACAGGCATGTCTGATCAAGGCGACGGTTCGGGGTCCGAGCGGACACGCTCTCTTGCCTGCGCGAGGTGCCTCGATGGCGAGACTGGCCAAGCTGCTTGCACGGCTGGATCGACGCCGTCTGCCGGTGCACGTAACGCCTGTCGCCCGCAAGATGCTAACGGCCGTCAGTCAGGCCTCGCCCTTCCCTACCAATCTGGTTCTAAGCCTGCTCCTTAACCCGGCTCTGACTGACAGGCTGCTGGACGCACTTGGTGCCAAGGGGCAGGCCCTCGACCCCCTCTTGCATAACACGGTTACCCCCTATACCATCCATGGCGGTGAGTCGGGGAAATACGTGGTACCTGGCGAGATCGCCATTGAACTGTCGGCATCATTGTTGCCGGGGTGCACCCCTCAGGATGTGATGGCCGAGCTGCGCGGGATCGTTGGCGATGAAGTGGAGCTCGAGACCGTCTTCAGCGACTACAGTCTCGGCCTGGCTGAGCCCGACATGGGGATGTTCGAAAAATTAGGAAGCATATTACGAGAGGCTGATCCGATGGGCATACCCATACCCCTCATATTGCCCACACCAACGGATGGCCGCACCTTCGCCCGACTGGGCATCCAGACATATGGCTTCCTGCCCATGAACCTACCTGCGTGGTTCGATGTTTCACAGATCAGCCACTCTGCCGACGAGCGCATCCCGGCAGAAGCACTCGACTTCGGGGCCTCTGCAATTCATAAGGTCCTACAGAGGTTCGGGGATAAGTAGAATTTATCGGATACTGATGGCTGGGTAAACAACTTGCAAACCCCACCAGGGATGGGCGGGTCCCCCACCAAAACGGATGTCAAGACAACGACGAAGCGTGCCCTCGGCCTGATCTTCGCTATAATGCTAATGGACATCGTCGGCCTAACCATTCTCTATCCAGTGGCAACTTACATCGTGCTCCGCTACAGCGGCGACGCCCTGATGGTCACAATGATCACCTCCGTGATCTATGCGGCGGCGCAGTTCCTCGCCGCGCCCGCATTGGGCAAACTCAGCGACCGCTACGGACGCCGACCTGTTTTACTGATTAGTGTATTCGGCTCGGCAATCGGATACGTGATCTTCGGTATCGGCGGCGCATTGTGGGTGCTGTCCCTCTCGAGGTTGATCGGCGGCATCACCGGTGGCAACCTGTCCACGGCCTCGGCCTACATCGCTGACGTCTCAAAGCCCGAGGAGCGCGCTAAGAACTTCACCCTAATCGGGATGGCGTGGGGCCTCGGCCTCATCCTCGGCCCGGCGATGGGCGCTGCGCTCGGCCAGATCAGCCTCGAGGCGCCCGCATTCATCGCCGCAGCGCTTTCGCTGTCAAACGTGCTGCTTGGCCTCTTCCTGCTGCCGGAGTCGCTGCCCAAGGAACGGCGCGAGACGACGCCCATTGGTGTTAACGACCTCAATCCACTCGCAGCCATCGGCGAGATGGTGCGCAAGCCCGGCCTTGGCTGGCTGTTACTAGTGCTGTGCCTGTTCAACTTCGCCTTTAACGGCATCAATAGCATAGAGACGCTATTTCTAATTCAGAAGTTCTCCGCGCAGCCATGGCAGATAGGGTTACAGCTTGTGTTAGTGGGCATCGCCATAGCCATGGTCCAAGCCGCATTGGTGCAACCGTTGGTGCCACGTTACGGCGAGAAGGCCATAGCCAAAATCTGCCTGCTGGGACAGGGGTTCAGTGCGCTGGCGATGTTCTTCGCCCCGATCTTTTGGCTGATCTACCCGATCACCGTGATCAAGAGCGCCGTGAGCGGGTTCATCTCCACGACGCTTACCGCGCTCAATGCTAATAGCATATCGCCACTCGAACAGGGCGCGCTCATGGGCGTGATAACCGCACTCGGCAGCCTCATGGGCGTGCTCGGCCCGCTGTGGGCGGGTGCGGTATACGAGGGCGTGATGCTCGGAGCGCCCTATTGGATGGGTGCAGCCGTCTTTTTCCTTGCGGCGCTCATGCTCGCCCGGGTTAACGTCAGTGCTTAGATTATTTCAGAAGGACTCTACTATAGATGATTGACCAAATAGGATGGGGATGTGAGGCAATTCACGTATTCTCTATTGCCATGCACTTGACTATGGCCCTTTTTACATTACAATAATGTGAACAGTGATAATCCCTTTGATGAGGCTTGGCATGTTCACAATTCGCAGGTGGTTTAGATGGGGCTGATGAATATTTGGCCTCATTATCAGGCCTACAATTCTGCACCTCTTTACAAATTAGGTTTCGCAGGGTTGTCGTACTACTTCTCCCTTCTTCAACCTTTTGGCTAATTGTCATGCCTACCACCTATTTTGAATAACTAAATTAGTCCTATAACTTTATTCATAAGCCCGTATATCATTATGAATATCTAATGTATGATAAGGCAAAGATAATCATCTCTTACTTATTTCCGATTGTCTTGGCTTAGTCTAGCGAGTCGGAATATCCTTATCTTCGTACGCGTTAACCAGTAGACGGATAACGTTCGATATCTTATCAGCCTTCTCCGGGTCCTTAGTTCGCTGCAAAGCGGCATCGATCTCTTGGCGCTCTAGGCTTTTTGAAGCCTCGAACATGTCCTTCAGGAATTTAGGCGTCTCCATGCGACCACCAGGAAAGCCAGACCTCATTAGGGAAAGGTTGCTCGTGCCGTCAAGTCCCAGATAGAGGGAGTGCCCAGACCTGATCAGCGAGAGCGCTAAGTCCATGTCCCCGGTTAACCCCAACAACATAGGGAAAAGACAGTGTTCGATTGCCAGCATTGCGAGCACCGAGATGGATCGCCTCGACTCATGAGGCATACGGTCGTAGTCTGCTAGTTTGGCGTAAAGGGCATCAATGTTATCGCGCAAGTCAGCCGAGAATCCATCCAGTGACGTCTTTGAGACATAAACGGAGATACGGTCTGCACTGCGCTCGTATCTAGCCTCCCGAAAACTACGTGACCGCCTGCGGCCATATGCCTTGCGGCTATATGTAGCTACGTGACCGCCTGCGGCCATCAATATAATCGCACCGCGTGCCATATATGCCTTGCGGATAGAAACGACCTTGGAAGTCGGTGAAACTGGTTAGTTAATGAATGTGCTACAAGGGTCTATAGAAGTTCAGGGGGAAGTAAAACGCCTACCCGAGGGTCGACGGGAAAAGGGCTATTCGGTGGACGATAGTATAATTTTTTGTCAAGAAGTTAAAATAATGGGACCGTAATCCTATATTGGCGAGAACATGGCTGCTGACGAATCGATCATTCTCCAGGTCCTGGCCAATCGCCTTTGTGCGCAGGTCATCCTCCACCTCCAGATGAATCCCGGTGCCAAATATTCTGACCTGCTTCAAGCTTGTTCCCTTGATCCCTATTGTGAATCGGGAAAACTCGGTTATCACCTCAATCGACTCACCTCATTGGGCTTGGTCGCGAAGGGAGATTCCACCTACAACTTGACCGATGAAGGTAGGAAGGCTTCACGGCTTTTGGAGGCCATAAAAAGCGAGAGCAGAGAGCTTTTCGATAGGTCCAAAAAGCAGATTAAAAGGGAGAATGTCGTCTTGAGAGGAGCTACCTACGCCGATCTGCAGGGGCTTATCAAACTCTGGAGAACTGCCTATCAAGACGATGAACCTGACTACCATATTGCTATGCGTTTTACAGATGCGGAAGGGCTCAAGGCCAAAATCCTGCGATCACCAAAATCCTACTCTGGCAAAGGACGTATTGTCTTTGTGGCGGAGCATGAAGGTGAAATTATCGCCTGCTGCCTGGTCAATCTGCTGAGCCTAGCCCATATGATGGCGGAATACGTAGAAATTGTAAGGGAAGATGAACTGCCAGCTGAGCTGCGATTGCCGATATCGGAAAAGGAGAAACAATTCTATGATCGGTATTGGGAGGCCGAGAACAGGTTAATAGAGACAGATACGAAACGAAACGCCTATATCGAGATAGAGTATGGCGTGACAGGCACTTGGAGCTTCCCGTTCGAACCTATCCAACTCATCTTCACCCAGAAGAGGCTCGATACGGGGGAGTATGTCACTGCTGATCTAGAGGAGATATTCGATGAAATACTTAAATGCAGGAAAATCATGGAGCAAGCCATCGATATTCGTAGGCAGACGCAAGAGGCCATAGACGGGAGCAATCCTGTCCACTGTTATGAAATATATGCATTAGTCCATCCGGATTACAACAGGGAAGAGGTAGCGGGAATGGTCTTAAGATATATCGAGGATGAGGCGTCTAAACAAAAGATTGGATATATCGTGACAGGTGAAAATCCCGACGAGATAGAAGCTAGGAAGTTCTGGAAAGATAATGGATTCGCAGAGATTCACCAACATGAGTTTAAATATAAACCCCAGCTCGCTTCAGCGGGAAGAATTGAGAGATATCTATTCATCAAAAAGCAGACCTGACTATGGAAACTTATTTTCAGGGAGCTGAACAGGTAGAGCTTCCTGCAATTACTTTGCAGGTGAAGTAGAAGCAAGTACAGGTAAGACTGGAACTAGAGCATTACCAGAAACAGGTACAGGTACTAACTGAGTGCTTACCTGAGCTGGTTCAGCAACTGGGACTTGTTTCGCTCTTCTATGTGTCTGAGTGTCAGATAGCTTACCTGGTCTCGGAAGAACTACTCTACAGGTAAACGGGCAACCCGAAGTTTCAGTATTGCATTCATTATTTCGTAGATGAGGAATCTTGTGTTCACACTGAAACTGGTCACATTCATCACTCTTGCAGACTGTAAAATCAGTTATCTCATTGATTATTATACCTGACTGGAGTCTTTCTCAATTGCGAGTAACCGGGTCATATAGACTACCTGATTGATGATAAATAACTTGGTATACTCGCAAAAACTACCTGCTCTACCCGAATCAATGAACTGCAAAGCTTTGTTTCTTTACAGACATTTAGTAGGTTTTACCATTCTACTTTTACCGATCTCAAACCAAGATGATAAATTTCTCACCTACATAATATACGACTAGGTGTAACAAGAATGGGAGAAGTAGAAGTGAAGAAAGAAAGTAAGCGAGGAGCTCCTGCAGTGAAGTCTACTGCAGAGAAGAAAGTTAAAAAGATAAAGCGACTAGAAAGACGACTGCTAGAAATAGTCCGAGGAGATAAGAGCTACAAAGTAACTGCACTAGAGCTGCCAAAGTACTGGATCAATACATAAGCGTAAGTCGTAGTATACTAATGCACCATTACTATCTATAACCTTATTGGCTCCAGTCCATTATAAATTGTAGAGGCGCTTTGGTTCATTACCTAGTTCGCCCCTACTTGGATAAGGACTTCGAAGATTATGCTAATACCCTCTTGAAGACTTGGCCTTTTGAGGATATCCAAGAAGCTAGGAATGAAGTTGCAGGGGCGGTAAAGCGGGCAGAGGAGGGCAAGGAGGAGATATGGGTTGCCAAGGTTGACAGGAGAGCTGAGGGTTTCATGGTGCTAGAATTTACCAATGTGTGGGAGCGTGAAGGAGAGGTATTCGAGAAGGAAGGGATCTGCATCGATTGGCTTGATGTCCATCCAGACTTCCAACGCAAAGGTATCGGCAAGGATCTGCTCCGAAAGGCGGAGGAAAGGGCAATAGAGAAAGGGCTTCGTCGCCTGTTCGCACACACGAAAGTCACCAATCTGGCCATGATAAACTTCGCCTCGAAGAATGGATTCAGGTTCGAGAGGCATTTGAAGGAGTTCTGGGGGAAGGGAACTGGGGATGCCTTCCTCTTGGTAAAGGAATTATGAGACTGATATACCCTATGGCACAAAAGTACGACTAATAATCGCCTTGCATTATCTTCTTCTCAAGCCACTTCTTAAAGGATCTATTGCTCTCCTTCTCCGCATCCGCATAACTAGCCCGTTCTTCAGGAGGGATCCAGCTGCATTCCGCCACCAGCTTCTTGGCAGGGCCCAATGTATCGGCGAAGAAATCCAAATAAAATCCCTCTCCGCAATGGCGAGTATATGGGCAGCCTCCTCATCATCGAGCCCCCTTTCCTTGAGTGCGGCCTTGACCTCTTCCTCTGTTAGAAACTCGATCTTACCACCTTCGAAGATCTCGGCCAACATATCGTAATATCTCTGCGTTTTGGCCTTCTCTGCTTCCCTAACGCTCGGATCGATCCACTTGTAGAAGCCGGAATCAAGCTCTATGATCTTGCGCCTTTCGGCCTCATCCAGTGCTTCATCTACATCCTCGTATTCAAACCCCCTCTCCTGGAGCATTTTTATCAACTCTTTCGATTCTACTTGTTTAATCTCCCCGTCTTTGAATTCAACCTCTATCATCTTGACGATCGTCTCAAGACTCATCCTTTTATGTCACCTTCTTCCTCCCAGGCCGAGTCTAACCGCCTAACCATCTTGGAAAAAGCTTCTTTTCCTTGCACTCTGATCTCCCACTTGCCCCTGAGATAACCATTTTCACCCATGTATATCTGATGCGGTCTGATTTTCGCTTTGACGCCATATAACTTATCAATGGCCTCCTTTTCATCTTGCAGGATCGTAGGAACCCATTCTTCTGTCATTTTCGATACGAGGTCGTCGTATACGTGCCTTAGTTCGAACGGCAGTTCCTCCCTGAGGTGTTTGCTAAATACTATGTAAGTTTCCTTCTTCTCAGAAGGTAGGGTTGTCTCACCTTTAGGTAGACGATTAATAATCACTCGATGGTCAAGTTTGACTTTGGATTCGATCTCTCTTGCGCCTATCAGGCTTATCGGGTATCTTTTATAGTCTCTACTTCCGTCATCTCGGATGGCATGTTCAAAGTAGGAATTCCTAATGTCATAGTCGCCGAACTTTACCATGTTAGGTAAGTGGTAGTCCTGTTCGGTCTTCTTTCCTTCAACCGCTCCTGCTTTCAGAAGTGCCTCGCCAATAATAGCTGATGTAAAACATATACCGTACTGTTTACCTTTACGGTCATAAGTTGGACTTGGTTCAACATCCCCGATAACATGACGGACCGCCTCAGTCACAATTTCCCAATTCTTAGGGTCGTAATTCGAGTATTCGAAAATATGACCACCTGTTGTGACATCCCCGTCCTTGAGAGCTGCCGCTAAGAGCCTTGCTCCATAGACATTTTCCATGTCAATAGGGAACTTGGGGTTCATTATTGCTTCCTTATGTGAGGAACTGCCAACTGATTGAATGTATGGCGTTAAGGTTTCATATGGCATGTGCAATATGTCCATGAGTTTCATCATATTCGCTACAGTCAACGAGTCCCTTCCTTTCTCTACGATTCTATGTAGATCTCCAACATGTATTCCGAGGGCCTTTGCAAGTCCTTTGTAGGATCCCTGTGGGCTCTTCTCCGTTGGAAAGAGCCCCTTGGCCTCCAAGAACATCTCTGTCAGTTTACCATGAATAAGCGTTAAAACATGCTTCTTGCGTATCTGAGTCCACTCTGTCGTTAAGAGCCTCTTGTAATCTTCTGGCTCTGTGATTCCTATGCCTCCGTTCAGAGCCGAGACATTATGCTTTAGCTTAGACGCTCTTGTGAGCTTAGGGGTGATAGGTAATGGCTCTTCATCCTTTCCTTCGAGCCTTTTCTTCCAGAGCCTGTACTCCTTATCCTTCTTCTCGCGTACCTTCCGCTTCTCCTCCCTCCTCACCCTCCTCCATGCCAATATCATGGTCGTTATGCCAACGGCCCACCAAGTGACGGTGAACGTCACTACTACGGATAGGATCATACCTATCTGCGATCCGACAAGCGTCAGTAGGGACCATACCGGAGTGCTTCGAACCCATTCCACGAACTGGCTGAAGTCATCGCCAACGACCCCTATCGTCCTGAGGAAGAGGAAAAGCAGGTAAAAGAGGATCTCCGGCCCATTAGGCACGTTCAGGATAGCGTTATAGACCGGGAGATCTATGATCGAGGCGAGAAGGGCTACGACGGTGTTTGAGACCCCCCTCCTGTCTTTCAGGAGGTTCCGCCGTTGCAGACGCAATCATTCAGCACTGCTAGACCACTTCAAATCTGCTTATAACCGCCAATGAATCTCTTATTCGGGGATATTGACTAGATAGGGCCGGTCTTGGCAAAAAAAGAGCTCTTGTAATGCCCTATCTCTGGCGCAGTCGATCCCATGCCCTCCAGAAGAGCTCGATGTTGCTGGGGGTGCCCGTCACGTCGGACAGGAAGTGGGCGGGAACGGTCTTGGCGAGCTTTGCGAGCCACTCCGCCTCTGCGACGACTTCCTCGGGCTTCCCGTAGTTCATGGTTTCGTAGTTGGGGCCGAACATCAGCATCTTCGTTTGGCCATACCTTTCTACTATGGATTCGAGCGTAGAATGGCTTAGTCGAGGATCCCATTCCAAATGGTACGCATCCGCGCCGACATCCGCCAGCCCCTGCATGAGCGGGACGTAGTTCCCGTCTGAAACGAAGACAACCTTCAATCCCACGTCCTTGGCGGGCTTCCATATCTTCCTGTAATATGGGAATAGCCTCTCCTCGAACCACTTTGGCGCCATAATCGGTCCCTTCTGCCCTGCGATGTCGTCGTGCGAGACCAGGAGCCTGATCCCCGTCCTCGACCAGGCCTCGATGTGCTTCGCCGTTATCTCCGCGTACCTCGATGCCAGCTCGTCCAGCTCCTCTGGGCTCTGGAATGCGAGCCTCGTGACGAAGACGTGCCCTATGTGGATGAGCAGATACGTGAAGAGGGTCAGGTAGAGTTCGCCGGCCACGAGGGTGAGGTCGCCGAATAGCTCCTGCTCGCGCTCGTATGTCTCCCTGTATCCCTCGGAGATCTCCCCGATGCTCCGCGGCTCATCGTCCCTGGGATCGTATCGTTTGAGGTAGTGCAACAGCTCATCGTAGTCCTTGAAGGGCCTCTCCACCACCCAGAGCTGCGTCGCGTCCTTCGTCCTCGCGAGCCTGCAGCCCTTATACGCGATGTGAAAGCAGTCCGTGTATGGAAACCCCTCCCTCAGTTCCTCAAACGATCCCCCCGTAATTCGAGCCGATGGCGTTCCAACGTCCCTAGGGGCTCCCAGGATATAGATCAGATCCACGTCCTGAATGCGGTGCTGTTCGACCCTCGGCCTTTCCCTCGAAAGGTCCACCCCATATACGCCCTTGATGAGCTCCGACCCTCCAACAGGTCCCATGAGAAGGTTGCTGTCAACGGGCTTGAGGTCTATGGCCTGAAGGGCTCTTAGGAGGCCCAATGGTCGCTTCCCTTATCACAGGCAAAAACGTACTATATGTCTATTTTGCGATAGGACGGATATCCTTAAGGCCATTCAATGGCCCTTCCCATCACGCCGACCGATGGGGTCCACGCCCGTGGACTCCAGTAATTACTAAGACTTATCTCTCCGAGGCACGACATCGAGTTGATGCGCGATTGACCGGAGAGAGGATTCTCGCCGCCTTGATATGGGCGCTGATTTCAGTATCTTGGACAGTGGCCCTCATGACGATAGCTGGCACTTGGAACCCGATGTCCACCGCGATATTGTCCGCCTCGATGATCGTTTCAGCCGCCCTCTGCATCGCCCTCTGGAAGGCCCTCAAGAACCGACAGGCCTTCCTGCTCGCCATATCGTTGGCGGGCATGGCCTCCTTCCTCGGCTCTTATCTGATAATGTTCTTGATCGCGGGAATATCCCTGTAATTTATCCGCTCTCAGTTATAAGGGATTTCGTTCCCGAGACGTCGTTAATGTTTTCCCTTCGCTTAGCATGCATCGAAACGTCATCGGCGAGGCGTTTCGGATTAGAGCCTTGTAGGGGGAAAGCGTTCCTGCTAACCGCAAAGGGATCATGCATTTTTCCATCGCATCGTCGATCCAAAATTCGGCGAGGAGAATCGATGTAAATCGTAACATTGTCATACCGAGAGATCCTCATGGTATTGGCGCTCACGAAAGATAAAAATCCTAGTTGTGGCGATTCACATCTGGAGTCCCTGGATTGAATGAGGTCGGCGATCAATATGACCACGCCAGTTCTCGATAGCAAGAGGTTGGAGATCAGAGAATTGGAATGGTCCGATAATGTACATTTCCCAATCGATAAGATCCAACAATCGCTGGCAAAGCTCAGGGTGCAGATCGAGAAGATGGACAACCTCTACAGGTCGTTAAAGGATCGCGACAAGCGCTTCCTCGACATCTGCATAGAGGCCCTTGCCGCGAGGGACTCGGACAAGGCCTCGATATACGCGCAAGAGATAGTCCAGATGCGGAAGATGGCCAAGAAGATCCTCCACGGCCAACTGGTCCTCGAGCAGGTAAAGGTCAGGCTAGAAACCCTCGAGGAAGTGGGTGATGTCGTAGGCGAGCTCCTCCCGTTCACGAGCGTGATCAACGAGATCAGAGGGCAGCTTGCGGGCTTCATGCCGGATGCCGCGTCGTCCCTCGACGATCTGAACGTCCACATCGGGAGCATAATCGCGGCAACCGCGACGCCCGATTCCGTGAGTCAGAGCATGTCCACCGAGATCGACGAGGAGGCGAAACGCATTCTCGAGGAAGCTTCGAACGCGGCGGCCCAAAAGGTCAGCGAGAGCTTTCCGGAGATCCCATGCATCTCGATCGAGAGGATGGTATTCGAATACGCCAAGGCCAATCCCGAGACTTTCAAGATCCCGAAATGCGCCAACGAATTGAGCTTAACTGAGGACCAAGTGAAGGAGTCGTTGAATTCTATGGTGAAGAAGGGACTGATCGTCATCGAGGCCAGGGAGCAGGAGCTCGCGTAGGGCTACAAGGCCCCGTGGATCCTAAACCAATTCTCGGTCTTGGCCAAGGCCTCCTCCGTGACGCTGCTCCCCCTGCGCCTTATCGCTTCCTCGAAGTCGCCCATCGTGATGGGCCTCGGCCTAGTCCCCGGCCCTGCCTGACCCGTTTCGAAGAGCTCCCTGTTAACCTTCAACTGGGCCTCCATGCAGACATCGTGGATGTCGCTCCCGGAGTAATTGGGGGTCATGTCCGCCAGATCCTCGGGCGTGACAGTGCCGTCAACGTTCAGCTGCGAGAGGTACTGCCCGAACATGGCCGTCCGCGCCGATCTGTTGGGGAGCGAGATGTAGATCCTCTTGGTGAACCTCCTTATGAACGCCGTGTCCAAATCCCACGGCTTGTTGGTCGCCGCGAGTACGCAGAGGTGTTCAGACCTTCCCTTCTCGGTCAGGCCATCCATCTCCTTCAGCAACTGGTTCCTCGCCCTCGCCTCGCCGCCGACCTCCACCTGCCTCACGCCCGTTAAGGAGTCGACCTCGTCTATGAAGATGATCGCGGGCTTATTCTCCTTGCACACGTCCCTGGCCGAGGAGAAGAGGTTGGCGATGTTCTTCTCCGATTCGCCCAACCACTTCGACATGACCGCAGCCGCGTCGACGTAGTAGAATGAGGCGTCGATCTCGTTTGCCACGGCGGCCGCGAGGAGGGTCTTGCCGCATCCCGGCGGCCCGAAGAGCAATATCCCCTTCGGCCAGCCAAGCGTGTAGAGGTCCGGCCTCCTGTACGGGAAGACTATGCTGTCCTGCACGGCCTTCTTGGCGTCCTCGAGGTCAACGACGTCCTTCCAAGTTACCTTCGGCTTCTCCTTTATCACGAGGTCATCGAACTTCGCGGTGCCCTGTTGCAGCGGAACCTCCATCCCCCTCGCGGACTTCAGCTGCTCGATCCTCCCCTGGTACTGCTTCACCTTCTCCCAGTAGATGGCGCGCATCCTCTCATCCTCGGAGAGCTCCACCAGTTTGTAGAGCAGCTGCACGGCCTGCTGGTACTTGGCGATGGCGGCGGCCCTCGATCCCTGCCTGTCAAGCTGTACGGCCTCCTTAGCTCTCTCGGTGGCTAGTTGCTCCAACTCCTGCGACATCAAGGTCTATTTACCGCGGGCCTTCGATATTATCAGCATTCCCAAGTATCTCTCTGATTTATGTATTAGTGTGGTCATCGGGGATATTCCAACGGGAGCCGATTGGTATTCCCTTATGGCCAACTAACAATTACTTATATAACAGCCAGAGTCTCCAAAGGTCACCCAACGGAGTGTGCGTTAAGATCGTAAGGTTTCCGTGGAGTAAGAAGAAAGAAGTGCAGCCAGCCCCTGTCCAACCCGTAGAATCCGGCAAGATGAGGGACAGGGTCACAGAGATCATAATGCGGTTGAGGGTGCAGAATGAGAAACTGAACAGGACGACTCAAAGGCTCCAATCGAGGGCGAAGGAGCTCTTCGACCAGTGCGTCCAGGCGGAGACCAACAAGGACAAGGACAGGGCCGCGATCTATGCCAACGAGATCGCGGAGCTCAGGAAGATGAACAGGGTCATACTCAGGAGCCAGCACTCGCTGGAGAGGGTCACAATCAGGCTGGAGACCGTGAAGGAATTCGGCGACGTGATGGGCGTCCTCGGCCCCGCTGTGAACATCGTGCAACAGATCCAGGGCGAGTTGACGGGAGTCGTGCCGGAAGTCGCGGGCGACCTTGCCAAGGTCGACGAGATGCTCGACACATTGCTCGTTGAGGCCGGAACCGTGACGGGCGAGACCGTCGACGTATCCGTTCACGACGAAGAGGCCAATAAGGTGCTTAAGGAGGCCTCCGAGATAGCGGCCCAGAGGATGAAGGTCTCATTTCCTGAACTTCCAGAAGCGTACAAGCATCTCGAGTCGGGTGAAACGAGAGGCTAGGAACGCCGAATTACAGTGGTGGCCGGTCAAGGGCATACGGATTCCCCATGGGCCTTCATCGCCAAGTCCCTACAGCCATATTTGGCCGGATGTACCTATACGACCCCCGGCCACTCACCTGAATAGCTGGGGCATCCGTTTCCTCCTCCAGATGACATATTCAGTTATCAGGACGCAGATTGCCAGGCATAGTGTTGCCATCGTGGCGAAGAAGATGGCCGTTGAGACGGGCGTCAATCCGATCCCGAAGAGCGTCGCAAATTCCCCGACCGAGACCCGGAGTACCGCTGACGAATCGCTCAAAGTTACCAGGCCGATGGCCTCCAAACCACTGTGCCTGGCCCTCACATAGTACTCGCCAAAGGGCAGGGCGGCCGAGACGTATCCCTGGCCGTTGGCCTTCCCAGAAAAGACCAGTATCCCCCCCTTCCACACGTCGACTTGCGAGTCGGACAGCCCCTGGCCGAGGACGCCAGCAACGTGCACGACGAGCTTCCCGACGTTCCTGGCCGTCAAATAGTAACTCCTTGAAGCCGAGACGGCAAGCGCGTCTGGACTGACATCGACGCCGTGCCACATTGCCTCAACCCGATATGTCCCCGAAGGGACGTAGAGGATGCGAACGGTCCCATTCGAGTCCGTCACCCCAACCTCGGACATCGTCCCGCCCACGAGAGCGGCGATCGATACCCGCGCGCCCGCGATGGGATCGCCGCTCTGGCCAACTAGCTTGAGATCGAGATCGTGCACCGAAGTCCGAATGGTCAGTTCGGTATTCCCATCGATGCTCACGGGCGTCCTTAGGATGCTCGTCGGCTCTGAGCTGAAGGGCGATCGCCACTCGGCCTCAATGGCCGACGTCCCGGCCGGGACGAGGCCCATCCATGCGTTCCCCTCCGAGGTCGTGGCGCAGGTCCCATTGATGATCGGGTCGAGGTCATACGCCTGGCCGAGTTGTGCCATCCTGACCCTCGCGCCCGAGATGGCCCTGCCCGTTTGGCTGACCAACCTGACCCTCAGGCTCCAGACGCTGGCCCTGGCGATCCTGAATTGTGCGGGGCTCCAATCAACGCCGGAGGAGTCCGGCGGCTCAACTCCGAGATACAAGTACCTGTGCTGTGGCTCGTCCGTGAGTGAGTCGTAGACCAGAAGGCCCTTGACGGGCCCAACTACGTCTGGCGATCCTCTGACCGAGTAGTAGATCCTCACGAGATAGGTGGCCTTGAACAGGTTCAGGCTCAAGGGCAGCGTGCCCTCGTCCGTGTGGACGACGCCCGCCGCAAAGCCTTGGGCGTCCGTCATCGAGGCCGTGACGTTCGTACCCGGGACGACATCCCCGATTTCGCCCGTATTCCCATCTATCATTGCGTTCGTGCCGTAGCTCACAAGGACCCAGGCCCTCTCGAGGGGCGTGCTCCCATCCCCCGCGAATGCCTGTATCGTGAGTTGGGCGGGCCACTGCAAGACCAGGACTTGGCTGGACCACGTCGGCGTTAGAGCCCGCGCAAGCCATTGCATGCCGTAGAGTTGCCAGGCGTAGATAAGGTCGGGATCGGTGAGGTTGACCGTTGAAACCGCATAGCCGTAGGCGCCCCAGAGGATGAAGGACCTGCTCGATGACAGCGAGAGGGGTTCTGAACCCGTGAAGAGCACGAGGTGTAACGAGAGGGCGTCAGACGTGATGTCGACCCTCTGGTGGGGAAGGGCGTTCCCGGAGGCGTCCTTCACGATTATGGTCAGGTCATTGGCGGCAACCCTGACGATCACGGGCGACTGGTGCGTGCCGTTGGTCAACAGGCCGATGCCCTTCGACCTCGAGAGGCCGAACGCAGTCGCGGATGAATTATCTACGAGGCCGGTCAGGTTCGCGCTATGTACCCCCTGCCAGGGCGGATACCGTCCGGACCAGGGCGCGTCGCCGAGGTCCGTCCTCGGTTGGTCCAACATCCCGACGAGGGCTGCACCGGCACCCAAGGGCACTCCGGCCGTGATGCCGGGTACGGTCCTGACGTTGACATAGGCCGGGGTGCCGAAGATCCTGCTGCTGTCGTTCCAAACCGGGATGATGGCCTGGGCCTCGCCGTTCGCGTCCGTCACGTCGCCCTCGATCGCCATGTAGGAGGAGAAATACGGACTGAACCTCTCATAGGGCAGGAGCTCTATGGATTCGTTGGAGGGCGGTGGCCCCCACATGCGCTTGACGACGCTCGCGTCGAAGCCGCCATGTAATTTTGTTGAATTGAGGAGGGCGAACTCGTCTACGGCCTCTCCGCGCGTGAGATTGACGGCGGGCCAGTAAGATGTCCTCAGGCCTGCCCATGTGACGTCGACCTGTAAGTTGGGGATCGTGAAGGAATTGTTCGAAGGTGGGTTGTTCATGATCCTGAAGACGTAACCGTAGGCGGACGTGACCAGGGCGCTCTCCTCGGAGACATAGGGGTTCGACAGCTTCATCGAACCGTTGAAGACGAGCACTCCCCTGTAGTAGACGATGAACCTATAGCTCGGGCTGGACAGGTTGCCGGATCCGATGAGATACCTCGACTGCTGGGGGTAGTTGATGGCCGGGTTCATGAACGCTATGTCAGTATCGTTCAAGCCCCTGCTGGCGTTGTATGAGTGGAAGACGTTCGTCGCAGAGGAGTTGAACCTCACGAGGTAGGCGTTGTAGTCGCCCATCTCGGCATCTTTTTGCTGAAGGTGCCATAGGAGGCCGCTCGTCCCGTTGGCTGACCTATACGGCTCTGCTAGGATAATGGCGGAGTTCTCGAACAGGCAGAGGGGTATGCCGGAGGCGTCGAGGGTCGTGATCCTTGGGTCATAAACGTAGGTACTCACATCGACCGAGATGGATCGATCCAGCACGACGCTCTCTCCCCATGGGTCCATGCTCCAGTAGAGCGTGGCGTTGGCGTCGGCGTCCCTGAAGCCAGCCCCCCTCGCGCCGCTGCCATTTGGAACCGCTACCCTGATGGCGTAATTCGCGGGCGGCATCAGCTGAACCCTCAGGGGCCACGTCGAATTCGTCGACCAGGAGCTCGTCCTATACTGCACTACGGCCGACTTCGATGTCCCCGAGGGCAACCTCTGTAGGATCTCCCAGCCCTCCGGCAACACGCTCCCCCCACTCCCTCGGGATGAGAGGATGCGGTCCAGGACGTCGTTCGTGATCCCGTATTGGGAGAGGTTCACCGTCGAGTAGAAGCTCACGTTGACGTTGATGAGCTTGAACGTCCTGCGGAAGTTCCAAATCGTCATGTTGAAGTCGTAGGCCGGGAATAAGAGCTCGAAAATGCGCTTCGAATCGCCATCGACCCTGATTCCAATCGGCCCGACGTTGGAGGCATTCATGGGGCGCATCTTGTAGAGGATCACAAACCCGCTGTAGTTTCCTGCCGAGATGCAGCGCAGGGTCGCGATGCCGTTCCCGTCCGTCCAGATCGTCCTCCTCTCGCCGCTCGGGAGCGTGACGAACAGGGCCACATCGGAGGCGGACGAATTTACCCTGGAGTTGCCGATGAGGACCTTGAAGCCGACATCGTATATCCCGGCATAGAGCCTCAGGGTCCTGTCATAGTCCGTTATGGCGGGATCGACGATCGGGATGCCATTCACAAATCCAGGGCACCTGAGGGAGATCGTGGAGTTGAGGGGGAACGCCCTGGCCGTGTCCAAGACCTCCGACCCCTGGTACCGGACGACGATGTCCACAGCGGACCTCGACCCATTCGGGAGCCATCCAGTTGCAGCAGTCGTCTCATCGATGCCATAGGGGATGGGGGCGGGTGAGGCCAAGAGCCAAGCAAGAGGGCTGTCCGGTATCGCAACATATCCGTGCCAATAAGATAGCTTGGCGCAGTGGGTTGGCGTCTTCACGACCTCGCTCCTCAGCTGGAACTCGATCTCATCGACCTCGTAGGATTCGAGGGGCTCCGGGAGCTGACCCGAGCTGAGGAGCTTCAGCCTGACCCTCACCATGTCCGAGTACAGGTCGAAGTTCCCAACGCCATCGGGCTCCGAGTTCGATGGGTTCGCCAGATCCGGCGAACCCGGCCTGCCGGGGATCAGCATCCCGCCGGGCTGACCCAAATCGCTCTCAAAGAGCGTCACGTTTACGGTGATGTCGTACCAGGTCACGACGACCTTGATGCTCGTGTTGATGCTCGGGTACCTGACGAGTACGCGAGACGGATTGAAGTTCGGAGGCGTATAGGGATCGATTGGCACGATCGCGCCAGGCCAAGGATACGGGCTCCCGATGTCGTAATCGTACAGCGTGAGCTTTGCGCTCCTCGTGGGCCAGCCATTGTGGTTCTGATCGAAGAGGTTCACGTAGACCCACCTCACGGAACACACGACGACGTGAGTGCCGTTGCCCTGGAGCTCGGCATCTAAAGTGCGAGCGCCATCGTCCGAGTCCAGCCTCCCGTCGATGTCCGCCCCGTGCACCCACGCCCCATCGGTCGGCGAAAGCCAGCGAGTGGCCGTGAAGTTGCCGACGACCGTTCCCCTGTACTTTAGGATCAGCGACAAATTCTTCACGAGCGACGAGTCAGCCCCGCTCACCTGCTGAATCGTGGGAATCCTGACGATGATCCAGCCAACGCCCCCGAACTCGGCCGGTCCAGTGTTGGGCGAGAGGGGATCGAGCGTCCCGAACTCACCGCCACAGCTGCCATTTGTGATCGACTCCCCCCACGTCGAGCTCACCAATGGCATCGGCGAGTCGATCCAAGGCGGCACGACCTCGTTCGTTATGAGCGTCCCATTCGAAGGGCCGAGCCCGTAATCGGAGCAAAAGCTCGCATGGACCTCCGTCACCGGCAGAGGATACCCCCTCTCGTCAACCGCCTTGAACGCCACATAGAAGAGGCGAAGCCTGAACCTCCCCCACTGATTGGGCGGAAGGCCATAGGGCCCCGAGGAGTAGGCGGCCGAACCGTTCAGCACGCTCTCGAGGCGCACGGCCGTCCTGGTGGGCGCGAAGGGCAGCGAGAGGACGGTCACGTTACACAGCGTGATGGGCGATGCCGATCCGTTGACCTTCATCTTGACGACGAGCCTATACTCGAGGTCTATGCCGGGAACGTAGGAGGAGTTCCAGCTCGACGGCAGGCTGTGGATCGTGACGTTTCCACTGCCATCGGCGTCGCCCCAGCCGATCAGCTCCCAATCGGCATAACTGGCGCCGGTGGAATTGTATAGATACGCCCTGGCCTCCGACACAGGCAGTCCCCAGTCATCGACGAGGCCAAACCTCCAACTGGATTGGGACGCTGCGTGACCCAGTCCCGATCGAGAGGTCGAGAGGAGGGCCATCGCGACAGCAATGGCCAGCAGTGGCGCGATCGACGCCTCGGTCGACATCCGGCACATGGGGGCCTTCAAATCGTTACCGTACCCCTCCTCTTGCCCGATCATCGCAACGACGATATTTAATGTTAATACATCGCCCAGCTCAGTTCAGAGCAGAACTCTTAACTACGCTCATCGATATCGTCTCAGAGGTAATCCCAGTTGGAGAAGCCCGCTTTCCTATTGCTCGTGATCCTGCTTTCATCTCCGAACCTCGGCGCGATTTCGCAGCCGGAGAATTACAGCCGCATCGGCCACATGGGCCATCACCTCTACTACGTGATCTCAGCGCCCATCGAGGCCAAGGTGGGAGAAGAGGTCAACATAATCGTGGAGGTTTGGTCAACTTACGACATAGTGCTGACCTCCTTCAGGCTCAGGGTATATGGCGCGGGTGTTAATTATGAGGATAGGAGCGAGACGAATGCGAACCTCCCACAAGGCACGGGCATACCGAAGGCGATCTCGATAACGCCAACTGGCGAAGAGGCGATATACATCGAGGCGAGTGCGGAGTACGACTGGGAGATCGGGGGCCAACACCAACAGGGATATGGCGACATAAAGATGCCGATAACATTGGCCAGGGCCGAGACTTTCGAGGAGCTCGAGCAACAATACGCACAGCTATCGAGTAGATACTACAACTACACGGAGCTGGAGGGGCGGTATCAGGAATTGACACAATCCCTGCAAGTTGCGGAATCCAGGATCGAGGACCTGACGACGAGCTACGACGACCTGAGGGCGTCTTACGAGCAGCTCCTGTCCGAGGACCAAGCGCTGCAGGCGAATTACAACGACGTGCTGAACCAGCTGGAGGTTCAGAGGGCGACGGTAAATAGTTACGAATACTTGGCCATATCGTCAACCGCAGCGGCGATCGTAATCCTCGTGGCCGCGATCCTGACGAGGAGGAGGGCAGGGAGAGCGCCTGGGAAAATGCCAAGCCGAAAAACTTAAACTGGAATGAAGGGCAAACCCCACAAGGGTCGGTGGTCCAAAGGCATGATGCCACCCTTACATGGGACGCCTAGGCGAGATCCACCTTAAGTGGCACGTTATGTGGAGATTGCAGGTTCGATTCCTGCCCGACCCATTCCCCTTATGTATTTAGAACCTAAACAAGGGCGCCCAAGACACTCTATCCCTGAAGGACAAGAGATCTCGACAAGAAGGAGCTGAAGCGGACCCCTCTCTGGAGATAAGAAGGTCAGGGTCGCTTCGATCTAATCACCCATAAGTCTTAGGATCGGAGACCTGCTAGAGCTGACATTAAGCGATCAGGGGATTGAGTTTATGAAGTGGCGTACGCTTTCGATCGCTTTTTACGAACCTTGGTCGCATCGATGACAAGGGAAAAAGGGATCCTGTGATGCTTCCCCATACCAGGATGTACCTTGGCTCCCTCTTCGAGGGGCTTTGGCTCGTTGAGTTTCGTGATGACGAACCCGTTCTTGGTTAACGCATTTACGTAGTCTGAAAGGGTTCGGTGGAAGCTCGTAGTGACGAAGCTCGAGGTCAACCTCTTCATATTCCACTCAACGGTGTAGCTGTGCCTCCGGAAGTAATCCTCGACTCGGTAGTAGAGGTGCTCCACTGAGCCGTCCTTGCGAGGGCGGGTTTTCCAGCCGCCCACCATCTTCCCCTTCAGGGATCTGGTATCGAAGCAGGGGTGCTCCATCAGGATGACGAACCTCCCTCCTGCCTTCAGGACGCGCGACGCCTCAGATATCGCCCCCTCGTAGTCTGCGATGTCGTCCAACGCTATATGGCAGTAGGCGATGTCGAAAGTCCCTGAGCCAAGCATGTGGAGATCTGCAGCATCGGCGACGTAGTACTTAATCCCCAAGCGGTGCCTCTCTTCCTCCTCCGCGGCTGCCTCGATCATGGCCTCGCTCAGATCGACGCCCGTTACATCTGCGCCCACGCTCGCGAAGAATCTAGAGAAGCATCCCTCTCCGCAACCTATATCGAGCACCCTCTTTCCCCTAACGTTTCCGACGGCCTCCTTCAACGCTGGGCCGTTCAGGTACTCAGCGTAGTAGTTCTTGCCACTTCGGACGAACTGCATCCAACTCGTGGCTGCCTTGTTCCACTGCCTTCTCTGCCTGATAGTCTCAGCCTTGGGCTTGCTGACCATGAATGCACTAATGAATAAAACAGATATAGAGGATTTAAGCTAATCTAATACGAAAACGGCTTGGATTTAAGTCCTACAAGACCCACTCATTTAAAACCGACGAGACATCCTCTCTAGGCAAAGAAAGCCATCCATATGTCTAGCCTGTATTCCCTGTAGTATGAGAGCATCGACCTTTCCTTCTCGGCTATGTTAATCATCGCCCTCAGGTTCCCTGAAACTTTCTCATCGAATCGAGAAGTCCCGATGTCCTCAAGGTCGACCTCGAAGAAGAGCGTCAAAAAAGCATAGCAGGAATCAGTGTTCGGCTCCCCTCCCCACCAGAGATAGACATCCGATGGCTCACCCCTGCCCTCCTGCACGAGGTACTCGCCCAATTCCTTGGTCTTGCCCCATGGATAAGCGGCATACAGCTCCCTGAGCCTCTTCCTCTGCCCCATCTACGAGGTTCAGGCCGTTATGAAAGTTACAAAAGTAACAAATTTTATAAGCGACTGTTATCTTTGCTATCTTTGTTAAGTTTGACGACGAAGATTCCCTTCAAACCAGGCACACCTGTAGAACCAGAGTATTTTGGTGGTAGGGCAAGAGAGCTACGAACAATCCGAGAGGGTCTTGAATATTCTATGCATGGTAACCCTCATCATCTAGCGATACTGGGTGAAAGAGGAATAGGAAAATCTTCACTCTTGAGAAAAATAGAACAGATAGCAAGAGATAGTGGCTGTTTGGTTGTCCGTAGGGAACTAGATGTAACTGTCGACTCAATATCTGCACTCTCTATGTTTATGCTTGAGGCTTTGAAGTCAGAAGGCTCTTCTTATATGTCACACAAGAGAAGAGCTGTGAATAAGATAACAATCTTCTTTACAAATTATAAGGTAGGCATATCGGTCATGGGAGAAGGTTTCTCTATTGAGAGATTAACTAGGTCTGTGGCAGTTCAGGACTACTTGCATAAGGAATTGGTTCATGTTTGGAATGGAGTAAAGAGCGAGATAAAGGGTATCGTTTTCCTAATGGACGAGGCTGAGAGATTACAAAGCATAACTGGAGGATGGGGGTTCCTGAGATCCGTATTCACGAGAATGTCGGAACAAGACGCTGCTTATATGTTGGCAGTATCAGGTAAGCTTGGACTATTCAGAGGTATAAAGGAGATATTCTCACCTATGGAAAGATTCTTCACACCAATTGAACTAATGCCTATGACTATTGATGAAGTCAAGGAGACTTTACAGAAGCCCCTTGACGAATTTTCAAAGACAATAAGCGATGAAGCTGTTAAAATGGTGTACCTATATAGCGGGGGCCATCCATACGTCGTGCAGACTTTCGGACTTTATGCCTTTGAAGAAGGAGGTTCTAAAATAGATGGGGATCTGATTAAGAGGGTATTGCCCAGGGTAATCGCTAGGCTCTCAAGTCAGATATTCAAGGATAGATACAATCAAACTAGCCCACAAGAGAGGAAAGTACTATTGGCCATGAGTAAACTCGGGGAAGAGGCGACGCCAAAACAGATCAAGGATGCATCAAGTCTACGCAAGGGAGTCCCTACTATTATCAATAGGCTGATAGAAAAGGATTGCGTGATCAGGAGGGAGAGAGGGAGATATGCACTTTTTAATCCGTTATTTGCAGAATACATCAAAGGCTTTTTGTCTGAGTAAGATACTACAAATGTAACAAAGATAACAAACTTTTATAAATAGTGTTACTATTGTTATAATTGCTAGCATTATCATATTAAACTGTAGAAGAGCATACAAACTTCGGTGAAGTTGGTAGTCCTTGCGCGCATGTTTAACTCCTCCATTTAATATCTTCATCAGCTCGTTTACAAGCTTTGTATGAAGATCGACTAAGTACAACTTCAATGATGGTCATCAAGTTCCTTGAAACGATCTCATCGAATTCTGGTGTCCGATATTTTTTTAGAGGGCATTAGATTTATAAGTAAGAAAGTAAGGTTGTCTTACTAGCGATGTTGATGGCAGAACCTGAGGTAACCACCGTGAGTTCGAAGGGGCAGGTCGTCATACCCCAGACCTTACGCGAGAAGCTCAAGCTTAAGCCAAAGACCAAGCTCTTGATCTATGGTGTAGACGATACCATAATCATGAAGAAGCTTTACCTTCCAGACTTGGGAGAAGAATGGGAGAGGATAAGGCAGATCGTCGCGGAGAGAGATAGAAAGTATGGCCCTCTATCCGAAGAGGATGTCAAAAAGGAAGTCGAGGCACATAGAAGGGCAAAGGCAAAGCGGTGACCCTCGTTCAGAGCGGTTTTCGACACCAACGTGCTAGTCTCGGGAATGTTGTATGCTGGAAAGTCGAAGCTACTAATAGACGCAGTGTTAGACGGAAAAATTACACTTGTCTTATCGACTCAACTTATTCAAGAGTTTAAGAGGGTAATTGCTAGAGATAAATTCAAACTTTCCAAGGACCAGCAAAATGAATTCATTAACTTCATTTTAATGATATGCGATATCGTGGGAATAAAAAGCAGGTTTAGAGTTGTGAAGGAAGATCCTAACGATGACGTAGTCTTGAGAACTGCCTACGATGGAAGAGTCCATTGTATTGTATCGGGCGATGAGCATCTACTTTACCTAAAGGAGTTCAAGGGAATAAAGATATTGACGGTAAGTAGGATGCAAGAGTTGATGGGATAGTGATTATAATATTATGGTAGTATAACTCGGTTGGTCTTGCATGGTTATATCGGGTACTCAGGCGATAGCAAGGCTTACGCTTAATTCCCCCTCAAGCTCGACGAACATTCTCCTTCTCATTTAACCCCTATAGGCTCTTTAAAGATTGCAGGCTCGATTTCTACCCGACCCACTCATTCCGCTTCCCTGAGGACAACGTCCCCCTTCTTATTATGTGAACGAAGTGGGTTAGCTAGTGCCTCTAGGTTAGTGGCTAAGGCTATCCTTGACAAGGAATTAGAGTATGTATCTAGAGAGCCGAGAGGGCCAGCGCAATGGTACAATCCTCATGAGAACCGAGGATGCAAAAGAGGCGATATACGGCGATTTAAAAGGAATGGGGGCCCAAATGCTCCCTATGCGAAAGTTAATCCAGTTTATGGAAAGTACTACGTAGAAAGCTCACGGCCTTGTTGCCAGCAGCGAGATGGCATCTAGAATAAGTAAGATTTATTACTCTAATTTCTTACATAATTGCCTGTGACAAATTGACCGAGACGATCCTCTCCTCCAAGGGACAGGTGGTTATACCAAAAAGAGTCAGGAAGGCGTTGGGCCTGAAACCTAGACAAAGGCTAGAGATAGAGGTCCTATCGAATGGAACTATGCTCATGATTCCGATGCCGACGGACGTAGTAAAGGCCATTAGGCTTCCGGCTGCTGAGAGGCTGGGACATGTTCTAGCCGAGGAAAGGGCGACCGAAGAAGAACGCGCCAAAGCGATAGCTAAGAGGTTGAGAAAGGGTGAAAGTATTTCTGGACACATGGGTCTTGATCGAAAAATACAAGGGAAATCCAGATGCCGAGAGGCTCTTTGACAGAGCTAAAAACGAATTGGAGGCCCACATAAGCTACATAACTATAACGGAGCTGATGAATGTAATAAGCCGTGAGTACGGCGAGAGGGAGGCACGCGTGCAATACGCATATTTGAAGTGGTCTCCCCTTAAACGCGATCCCATAACTGAGGGAAACGCACTAGAAGCTGGCCTATTGAAGACGAAGTATAGGTTCTCGTTGGCTGACGCCATAATCTTATCATCAGCTGTGACTACGAGAGCTGATGCGTTGGTCACGGGTGGCGTCAAACAGTATGAAGAGGAGTGGAAGAAGGTTACAGAGATACGAGTTTTTAAGCTCTCCGAATTCATGAACAGTATGTGCTAACCAACGGTTCATGAATGCCGCCATTTGAACCGATGAAGGCGTGTACTACTAATGAGACGGGTTGTTCTAGACTTTAGAACTAACTATGCTCATTTCGAACCCAGGCTGACTCGCAAATATTTGGAGGTGAAAGCGCAATGAACGTTCGAAATGGGGTCGCGAAGGTGGGACGTGTCCAATCCTATTGGGAGTGTCAGCTCCGCATACAAGGGGCGATCGCCTTGGGCATGTTATGCCTTTCTATCGCGACGATCATCGTAATACCCGCTGCCCCCGGTCCGCAACTAATCTTGCCCTATGATGCTCGGAATATGGCCATCGCCGAGATGATCCGAAGGGAGCCGGTTAAGGCCAGCAGCTTAATGGCAGAGATCACTTGGGAGATGCGGGACCTGACGCCTGAACTGCTGGGCGCATCCGCGGTGCAATACGTAGGTAAAGCTCGGTCCATAACGGTCTCATACCCGGTGGTGTTTCAACCGACGTATACGGTCGAGATTCAATACAATGAAGTGAATGGCTTCATTTGGAGATTGACCGTTGACCAGGCCGGAAAGATCACCGAGCTATAACGCCCTTGATGACGATGACTTTTACAGCGGATGACCGGCCATTGCGCAGGCATGTGCAACGATACCGTACTGGTTCCCGTCGAGAAGGTGTTTTACTTCCGATGCGGCAAGGGCATATAGTTCAAGTGCAGCACGGCATGTCTCCGCGAAGCCTTCATTTCCCGCACCGAATGCAGCCCCCTGTACCCTCGTCCAGTGGTCTCCCATGGCCTCGGCCACGAGATCCCAAAGCCTGTTTTCCGTTTCATAGAGGATGCGGCGGTGGACGGCCATGATCGTTCCCATGCGACACGCGAGGACGAAACGCTGGACGGCCGCAACCCAGACTCGACCGATCTTCAGATTCCCCAACAACCTGTGCACCTCCTCGGCATAGCCCGTGATCTCGTCGGCGACCCAGGCATCGCAGCGGTCGCTGATCGCATCCCACCTCCAGGCTTCGGCCTCCCCCTTGAGTTCTGCGGCCAGCCCATCCGGGTCATGGACTGCAAGGGCGCCACGAATGGCCGGTATGATCTCCCCTACCTCTTGAGGCTTGGTGAAGGACTCACGGACGTCGTCCACTGTCCGCCATGACACCGAGACCAGGAACCCCATCCGGAGGCTTGGCCAGTACGATTTTCCACCCGGGCCATTTCCGAGTATCAAAATATCGACGTCCGATTCCGGGTAGGCCTCCCCGCGAACATGGCTTCCGGTGAGAAGGACCGCCTTTGCGCCCTGAGAGGCGAGTTCGCATGCCATCTCGTGCGCCAGGTTGAGGGCCTCAGGGACTATCGCCACGTGCCCCTTCCCCCCTTCGGCATTGGCGTTCATGCCCCCCACTCCATTTAATCGAATAAAAACATGCGGCCCCATCCTTCATATTCAGACTTGAGCTAATGTCCAACGTATCCGATGTGGCTTGAACTACGTGGAGGCAGGTTCCCGTGGATCCTGACAGGGATCAGTACCAGCCGAGGGTCCCTTCCCGTTTAGACCTGTCAACACCCCATCGGAATATCCTGTAACCAATGGGGAAGAGTATGACGGCGAACACGGAGCCCTTCAGAAAATCGATCGCGGTAATCGGATCCAAGAGCGAAACGTTGGTCAGCATGGAGAGGCGGCAGAGGTGGTAGACCCACGTCTGTGGGAGGAACCACGAGATCGTCGAGGCCCCGGGGAAGAATATGGTATTCAGATAGATCACGGGGAACGTGACCCCCGCGAAGAGGTTCTGGAGGACATTTATCGACCACGTGACTGGATCCGTGGATTTGGTCACGATCCTCAAGCCCGTTGAGATCATGGCCAAGCCCATCATGATGGCCGCGGAGATCAGGAACGCCACGATGACGGATGGTATGTTGGCATTCAGTCTCACGTTGAAGAAATAGATGCCGATGATGAGATAGGGGATGAACGTGATCACGGAGAAGATGTACGTCCACATGACGTTTCCGACTATGAAGACCGTGGTGCTTATGCCCGTCATCAGTACCGTCTCAAGTGTCCAGGGATTGAGCTGCGACTGTACCCCTTGAACGAGCGGCATTATGAGGTTGCCGATCGCTATCCCAACCACGAGGAATGAAATGTAATCGCTGCCATACATCTCGCTCACGGGTTTCTGCACGTAAGCGGCACCCACCCCCCACGAGAAGACGCCTATGAAGATGTTGATGATCTGGGTGATCACGGTGGCCCTGTAGGTAGTCCAGCTGTGGAAGTCCCGCTTCGTGAAGGCTATGATCTGCTTAATCCCTATGGGGATTTCCAATTTCCTATGGCCTCACCACCTTTGCGCTGCCTCGTGATGGCGATGAACGCCTCCTCCAAGGTCGGCTCATTGGTGTTCACCGTCCTCATCTTCAACCCCCTCTTCATGACGGCCTCCAAGATCTCATTGATGTCCATGTTCTTGTGCACCCGTATCGATATCCCCCTGAAACTCCCGTCGAGATCGATCTCGGGTGTGACGCCATGGGCTCCGACCAACTTCTCCAACTCGTCCACCAACCCCTCCCCTTCGTCGTTGTAGATGGCATCTGTGAAGGATATCGCGAAGACCTTCTCTTCGAATATAGCGTGCCGGATGTTATCCGGTGTATCGCACGCCGTTATCCTCCCACGATCGAGGATGGCTATGCGATCGCACATGTCCTGCGCCTCGTAGAGGTTGTGCGTGCTCAGAAGGATGGTCTTCCTCTCCTCCTTGGCTAGGGTGTCGTGGAGCATGCCTCGAAATTCCGCCGCGGACGCCGGGTCCAAACCGACCGTAGGCTCATCGAAGAGCAATGTGGGCGTATTCCTAAGCAAGGCCCTGCAGAGCAAGAGCTTCCGCTGCATTCCGGTGGAGTACCGCTGATAGCCATCATTCGCCCGTTCCTTCAGCCCAGTGAATTCCAATAGGTAATCGATCCTCTCCTCCGCCTCCCTCTGCCTCAGGCCGTAGAGCAGAGCATAGAATTCCAAATTCTGCCTTCCAGTCAGCCTCCAATTGAACCCCCTGCTCTCGGGCAGGACCGCTTGGAGGTTCTTGAGCACCTCCGTCGGCTCCTTTCTGACATTGAATCCATTGACATAGGCTTCGCCCTCGTCGTGGATGACGAGGGTGCAGAGGATCTTAATCAGCGTCGTCTTGCCCGCGCCATTGGGCCCGAGTACGCCGAAGACCTCCCCCCTCTTGATCTGGAGGCTCACTCCTCGGAGCGCCTCGATGAAGGGGCCCTTCGACCTCCTAAGCGCATTCAGAACCCCGCTGAAGGAGGTGACTTGCCCCCCGTGATGAAAACCGCCCCTCTCCCTCCTTACGCCCGTCGGATATCTCTTGATCAGATCGACGGTCTCTATGGCGTTCTCCAGGGGCATCGTCCTTCTGAGCCCATTTTCGGAAGTGAGATTTCAAGGGAGGTATATGGGCATATCGGTGATGAATGAAGGGGTCTGTTTCCTAATCCCATCCCCATCAATTGAGGTGCCTTCGAATCCAACTCAAGCGCGCTTTTGCCATCGCCGTATCTATTCTTTCGTTCTCGTCACCGCATTCCTATGGTGGTGAGTGCCTCCTGACGGGGCCCTTCGGCCCCTCTTCGCCGAAGACTATGGCCCTGAAGCTGTAGAACTTTGTCTTTGGATCCAACCACTGGTCCGGTCCGAGACCGGCCTTCAAGCAAGTGTACATCAGGAACTCCTCAACATCCCACTTCTCCTCAACTGGAACTTGTGGCAGGAGCAAGCCCCTGTTCCACCCCCTTTCGGCTATCAGCCCATCGCGGCCAATCCTGACGATCTTCACGAGGTCTTGCGGCTTCGCTTCGATGAGTTCAGGCGGCGTCAAGACGCTAACTTCGATCTCGACGCCCTCGAACTCCCTTTTCGTCAAAGGCTGGAAGCGCGGATCCCTTACGGCAGCGCTGATGGCTGCATCGACGACGGCCTCGAGCAAAGGCTTAACGGGTTCTGGGAAGCCGATGCATCCCCTGAGTGAGCGTCCTCCGATAGAAAGGAGATGAAGGGTTACGAAGACCCCGCACTTCTCGTTCAGGTGCGATGGGGCGTCAGATGGGGGCTCGATCTCCTCTTTCCTCTCGAGGTAGTCGGTGATCGCCCTCCTCGCGAGGTTAACGATGAGGATGCAGTCACTGTCCGAAAGCTCCAATGCGACCCGTTAGTGACTTTCATCTGCCTCATCTTAAGGATTTCCATTTCCACGATAACATCGCGGCCCTCCCATTACGCCTTATAGAACAGCCTCGGCGTGAAATATCTCCCTCCCTTGTGCACGATCGTCTTCGCCTTCGTCACGTCAAGGGCACCGTCCAACATCCCATCTTCGACTTTGGCCGCGATGACCCATCCAACGAACAGCGTGTGGTCGCCAGCCCTATAACTCCTGACGACTTTGCATTCGAGATGGGACACGCACTCCTCGATGAGAGGCGGCCTCACCCTCTTGGCCGGTTTGGGCGTAAGTCCCGTTAACTTGAACTTGTCCGCACCCCTGCCGGAGGACTCGCCGCACACCACGACCTGCCTTATCAAGCGCATCGGCGGGACATTGATCACGAACTCCCCGCCGTCCTTGATGAGCCTGTGCGAATATCTCCTCGGCGAAACCCCTATCGCGAGGAGCGGGGGCTTGGTGGAGATGGGCATGTACATTCCGAGTGTAATGATATTCGGCCTCCCATCCCGCGAGGCGCAGGTGACCAACACAACGGAAGTGGGCGGCCCCACTCGCAGGGCCCTGTCGATATCGACGTCCGACTTCGTCACGGTTCCGTCATCGTCCCATTACATGCCCACGGAACCATTTATATTCGAACTCATCCGACGAGCATAGGACATGGAGCACAGGTATAGGCCATCTAAATACTACTACCTGTTCGGGCCCTTTGAGCCGGCCCTCAAGTTGAAGTCCGGGGATACGATCGTGACGATTACGGCGGATGCCGGAGGGAATGACTCCAAAGGCAACCCGATCCCCCCCGAGATGCTTCAGAGGAGCGAGGACACAAAGTACAACGAGTCCAATCCCCTGGTCGGCCCCTTCTGCGTAGAGGGAGCATCGGTGGGGGACACGCTGGCGGTGAAGATAGAGGGCATCACACTCAACAGGAGCACGGCCTACTCCATGATCATGCCACACTTCGGCAGCCTCACCGAGGAGGGCCCCGACAAGAGGCTCCTCCTCAACGAGCCGCTCAAGGACGCGAGATACGACTGGAGCATTGACCTGAAGAGGAAGACCGGCCTGATAGAGCTCGGCGGCAGGAGGATCGAAATACCGCTCGAGCCCTTCATCGGCTCCATCGGCGTCGCCCCCCGCTTCGGGACATATCAGATGTCGCTCACTCCAGGCGAATACGGCGGCAACATGGACTGCCCCGAGACGAGGGAAGGCACAACGCTATACCTTCCCGTATTCGTAAGGGGGGGCTACCTCAGCTTCGGCGACATCCATGCGGCCCAGGGAGATGGTGAGATCTGCGGCGTCGCCCTTGAGACGACCGCCGAGGTGAAGTTGGGGATCGGCCTCCAGAAGGGGAAGGCGATAGATTGGCCCAGGCTGGAGGACTCGGACCACATCATGGTCGCCGGAAGCGCGAGGCCGCTCATGGATGCCTTCAAGATCGCGCATCTGGAGCTGACCAAATGGCTTGCCTCCGACTATGGCTTCAGCGTCCCGGATGCGTTCCAGATCCTCTCTCAGGTCGGGACGTGCAGGATAGGCAACGTCGTTGATACGAACTACACGGTTGTGGCGAAGTTCCCGAAGAGATACCTGCGGTGATGGTCCCTCCTAAGTCCCACGCGGGCTTTTCAGCAGTTTTCGCAGGGAGCCGTAAGCCTTAGTCCTTGAGAAGGGGGAGCTTTACGGGCCTCCCTTGCGCAGCCGACATGTCGGCTGCAAGCAATATCTCGTGGGTCTTCACGGCGTCCTCGATGTTGGCGTGCGACTCCCTATCGTTGAGCACGCAGTCGACCAGGTGGTCGATCTCACCCTGGAATGGATGGTGCGTAACATCCCCGCTGTCGGGCAATATCGTCGGGATTGTGGCGAAGCCGGTCTGACCTGGGAACTTGCTGGGCGAATAGAGCTGGTTGTTCCTCACTGTCCCCTTGTCGCCGAGTAGCATGATGTTGAATATGTAGGGCTGCACGCACTCCAGCGAGGAAGCGACCTTCCCTATCGATCCGCCCCTGAACTTCAATATCGTTACCGATGTCGGGTCATACTCGTACTCGAAGTTCTTGCTGTGGCTGTGGGTCGAGTAGGATTCGACCTCCACGGCCTCGTCCCGGACGAACCACCTCAATCCGTCCACGGCGTGGCACCCGGCCGACAACAGGCTGCTGCCACCGATGGCCCTCTTCACGTTCCACTCGTATTGCTTGTACCACGGCCCGATCCCATGGAAGTAGTCGACCTCCCCATAGAAGATCCTGCCGATCGCCTTGTCCTCTATGAGCTGCTTTATGGTCATGAAGAGAGGATTCCATCTGAGCACGAAGCCCACGATGGTCCTGACGCCCCCCTTCCTGACGGCATCCCTGACCTTCATGAGGCCCTCGAGATCCAACGCGATCGGCTTCTCGAGGTACATGTTCTTCCCCGCCTTGGCCGCCAAGACCGCCTGTTCCACGTGGAGATCGTTTGGCGTGCAGATCGAGACTATGTCGATGTCGGGGTTACCCACCATCTCCCCATAATCGGTGTAAACGGTACAATCTACGCCCCAGCCCTTGACCCTCTCCCTAGTTCTGACCTCGTCGCGCCCGCAAACCGCCAAAATCTTAACGCGGGGATTCCTCAGGTAGGCCTTCGCGTGCTCCCCTGCAACCCAACCGGGACCTACGATCCCAACTCCTAGTTTCTCCATGATCCCTCGCCCAGCCCAATGGAGTGGGGGATATATTTGAGTGATTCCATTCCAAGCGAAATTTAAAACCCTCTTGCCTTAAGGGGCTGCTCCCAGCCCATCTGGAGGGGCAAAAAGTGGGTGAGGCATGCATGCGCGTGTGCGTACGAAAAATCACACGTTCAAACCGTGGATCCCAGGAATTTATTGAAGAAATCGAATGCCGTCCTGCCCGAGAACCCATGTTCCCCTGGGAAAACCTCCACCCACAGGTTCTCAGGTTTACCGATGACCTCGTATGCCCTTTTGACCGTCTGGTGGGCCTTGAGCGCGGAGTGGATCCAGAAGCATGTATCTGAGGCGCCGCTCTCTATGAGGAGGGGCTTCGGGGCTATGGCGGCCATCACGTCCGGAACGTCCGCATACTTGTATAGGAACGGGACGAGCTGGGATCCGCAGAAGTTGGGCCTCGATATCGCGTAATGTTCCGTCGTCGTTGCATAACAGATGATATCGGCCGCCTTGATCCTGTCGTCGAGGAGGGCCAGGTAAGTGGTCATCGTGCCCCCGAATGACAGGCCCATGCAGCCGATCCTCTCTCGGTCGACCACCTCGCGAGAGACGAGGAAATCCATCACCCTCATGCCATCGAAGACGTTCGCCCCCAATAGTACCCTCCCCAGGATGAGGTGTTGGATGAAGTGGATGTTGCAGAGGTCGCCCCCGGGATAGGGGCTGTGGTAACCTATCCTCTCCCCGAAGCTCCTCCAATCGGGGACGACGGTGACGAAGCCGGCCATGGCCATCTGCTCACCATAGTTGTAGTTCGCCGACGAAATGCTCGCCTTCCTGTCGGAATCGTTGAAGTGCACGCCGGCAACGGAGTCCTTCCCGTATGTGCCGTGTCCGTGCGCGCACAGGATCGCGGGCAGCCTTCCGCCCCTCCCCTTCGGCACGAGCAAGTATAACGGGACCCAACAGTCTTCCTCGGACTGGATGATCCACTTCTCCCTGACGTAGCGATCCGCCTCCTCACTGGAGAGGAGCTGAGGCCTCAACATGGCGGGCTTCGGGAATTCGCCCAGGAGCTCCTTTACTTTAGCCCTCAGTGCCTCTTTCCACTGTAGTAGGCCCTCCGGCGTCGTCGCTCCAAAGGCCATGGAGGGCCTTGTCCTTTCATACAATCTCCGCAGGAAATTGTCAGTCACCTGAGGGGCATCTATCATTTCGACCATCTGATGTCACCTTGCCTTAGGATTTCCGGATAAAACCTTATCGAGACAGTGATCAATACCTGGGGCTCAAGAAGATCGTGAGAAGGCGAGGATTATGGATGAGCGGATAGACATAGGATATTACGCGTCTCGAAGATCAGAGCTCCTCAAGGAATTCGGCAAAGATGCTCGGCATTGGGGGAAGGTCATCGCCAGCCATCATGGAGACGATCTTGCTAAGGCCATCGTGAGGGAAGCCCGCGAAGAGTACGGGGCCATGATCCCCACTATCCCCTATATTGGGGGAGATGAAAACCACTTGACCCGTTCCTTGATCAAGTCGGCCGAGTGTCTGGCCCTCTATAAGGCCATGAAAGCACGAGGCAAAACTGCAGATGAAACTGGTAAAGTCCTCCATGATGCAGTAAAGTTACGAGGCCCTACCCCTCCTGTTCCACCGTCCAAGAGGCTGACCGCCGAGGGACTCGTGAAAAGACGGCGGGCGCGAGCTGAGAGGTCGCAGAAACGCCTTTTCTCGGGCGATTGGGCGTATCGCTTCGTTGAGGGGGACGGTGTGGAATTCGATTATGGCTACGATTTCCTCGAATGCGGCACTCAGAAATTCTATCACGCCAAGATGCGGACGAGTTTCTCCCCTTTTACTGCTTCCTTGATTACCCCTCCAGTAGGGCCGACGGCCTGGGATTAACTAGGACGATGACGCTTGCCGAAGGCCATAAAAAGTGCAACCATCGATTCAAGAAGGGCAGGAAAACGGAGCTAGAGTGGCCCCCACCGTTCCTAAGTAGAGGTAAAAGGGGCTCTTGAAGGGGCATTCCCATGCTTGAACTTCTCATTGGCTGGGCCTCTGGGGACATCACCCCATCGCGCCCTGTCATGCTCAAGGGCCAGTGGCACGTCCGCGTCTCCACGCGCGTCGAGGACCCGCTCACCATCACTGCGTTGGCCCTCCGGACTGGAGGCGCGAGACCCGAACAGGCCGTCCTTGTCTCCTGCGACCTGTGCTGCATCCCGGCCCAACTGCAAGAGCGGGTCCGCGAACGCGTACGTAAACGCCTCCCCTCGCTCGATCCCCTGAAAATCCTCCTAAACGCCACGCATACGCATACAGCTCCTGAGATGGAAGACGGTTGGTACCCATATCCGGGCGGCAATGTCATGGCTCCCGTCGAGTATGCCGAATTCCTAGCCGAGAGGATCTCTGAGGCCGTCATCGAAGCCTCGAATGGGTGTCAGCCCGGCGGCGTGAGTTGGGCGCTCGGCCATGCCGTCGTCGGCCACAACCGCCGCGTCACATACTTTGGCGGAAATTCACAAATGTACGGCAAGACCGACGACCGGGACTTCGACTGCATCGAGGGTTATGAGGACCATGCCGTCGAAATGCTCTTCACATGGGATGCCTCCCAACGCCTCACCGGCCTAATCCTCAACCTCGCTTGTCCCTCGCAGATCGTCGAGGGCGAGAATTACATCTCCGCCGATTTCTGGCACGATGTCCGAGCTGAGATCCGCCGGCGACATTCCCCCGACCTCTTCATCCTCCCCCAGTGCAGCGCCGCGGGCGACCAATCCCCGCACCTCCTGCTGTATAAGGCGGCGGAAGCTCGGACATGGGAGAGGCGCGGCGTCACGGAACGACAGGAAGTCGCAGAGAGCATCGCCGACGCCATGGACCACGTCTACAGGGCCGCGCAGAGCGACATCCACACCGACGTGCCATTCCAGCATCGCGTCGAGACCCTCGAGCTCCCACTTAGGAAGTTGAGTCGCGACGACTTCGCTGCGGCCCGTGATTACGTCCGGAAGAATGAACAAAAGACCGACGCCCCTGGACGGTTATTCTTCGAGAGGGAGACAGTGGCGCGCTATGACCGGCAGGAGGGTGCGAATGCGCCCACCTCGTATCCCATGGAGTTGCACGTCCTTCGCTTGGGGGACATTGCAATGGCAACAAATCCCTTCGAGCTTTTCCTGGACTACGGCCTTCGGATTAAGGCGCGCAGTCGAACGATCCAGACTTTCGTCATCCAACTCGCCTGCGACTATGGGATGTACCTCCCCACTGAACGTGCTGTTAAGGCCCGTGGTTATGGCGCAGAAGTGCTCGTGAGCAAGGTCGGTCCGGAAGGCGGGCAAATCCTGGTAAACCGGACAATCGATCTAATCAATAAGATGTAGCCTTCATTTCAATCTATGGGTATGTTCTTTAAGGCTCTCCCTAGTGAAAAGGGCAATTCGCGATAAAGATTCCGAAGAGCAAAATGAAATGGCGATAAATTATAGAGAGTAATGTTGTTTCTCCATTTGTTTCGTATGCGTGTCTTGGATTGAACTAAATCATCGCCATGGATGTAATGAGCCTGTATTGCCTCGTCTTATAGGAGATTTTTATCATCGATGATGATTACCTCGAAATTCTACATATTGTGGGGGGAAGGAGCCCGACGCGCCGCCTCCAAGATCTTCATCAGGTCCTCCTTCGCTATGGTCCGTTTGAGATCGTAGGTAATCCTGTCCGATCGCCTTTCCTTAACGGTCCTGAGAGATGCGGACATGGTTTAATGCCCTCCAACTGTAACTCTTCATTCGCATTTGACCAGCTCCCTCAGTAGATCTTCCACTTCCTCCCTCGATGGGAATCTATCCGCACCTCTTCTCCTGCTAGACACAGCCAATGCCCCCGTGGCATTGGCGAACTTGGCCGTTTTCCTCAGATCCCAACCACGAAGATAGCCGAGCATGAAACCTGCGTTAAAGGCGTCACCCGCGCCCGTTGCGTCAAATGCATCGCATTTGAATCCAGGTACCCTGGTTGTACCCTCTCCGTTGGCGACCAAGCAACCCCCGGGCCCGAGCTTTACGGCGACAACATCGGGGCCATAGCTCAGGAGCTCCTTGGCGGCTCTTTCTGGGGATCGACAACCCGTGATGCCCTGGGCCTCCTTCTCGTTGGGGAGGAACACGCTCACGGATTTCAAGACCCTCCTGATGCCCCTCACGGTTCGTGATGCCCAGCCTTCAGGATCCCAACCCGTATCAAATACCGTAACGACGCCAACGTCCCTGAGGGAACTCATTAATTCCCCGGCCTTATCGGCCATTAGATTTTTCATGAAGAAGTAACCCCCATAGTACAGCGCGCGTGCACTCGAGATGAACCCAAAGCTGCGCCTGACATCAGCCAAAGACCATCTTGAGAGGTTCCCGACGTAAGATACGAAGGCGCGTTCGCCATCATCCCTGACGATCGATACGCATATTCCAGAAGACATCTTGCGTTCAATGCTCACACGGGCTTTGATCCTCTCCCGCCTCAATTCCCTGAGCATGAAATCACCGTACATATCGTCACCCACGCCAGCTACGAGGCCGCACTTCATCCCCAGTTTGGCGGACGCGATGGCAAAATAGCCCGCCGATCCGGCGAGGCGCATCTCGAAATCCGATACCAAGAGCTCCTCCCCCCACCTAGGCATCGAAGGCGTTTGTGCGAAGATCAAGTCGATGTTAACGTTCCCAACTGCCACGATGTCCAAATCCATGCTTTGACCTCCCAAACCTACTCGGTGGTCCAGGTCTTCCTTATGTTCCTGAAGTGGTCCGGATTGATGCCCCTCTCCGCGGCAAGGTGATAGGCGAAGAGCTGGAGGATCGGCAGGTATGCGAACGATGCCTGCCACTCGTCGATATTCCCGGGCATCGGTATGAACTCGTCGGACAACTTCTTGGTATCGGCGTCATCTCCGCTAGCCAAGGAGATCACGCACGTGCCGACCTCCTTCACCCTGCCAATCAGCCTGAGCAATGATGCCCTCCCGATGCCCGGCGGATTGATGGCGATGAAAACGGAATCCCGATCCAAGATCTCCATGGGGCCATGTCTGAACTCCTCAACGGAGAAGGCCTCGGCGTGGATGGACGTGGCTTCCTTGAAAAGGTTGCTGGCCTGGAGGGCGCAAGGAAAGCATGGCCCGGACCCCACGATGTAGACGTCCTTCATCTCCTTGAAATTTCCAGCTAATTCCCTCAAGCCCCTGTCTTTGGCCCTAATAGTTCGTGTAAGGGTTTTCGGAGCCTCTCTTCCCAAGGTTGAGATCATGCGATTCAGCTTGCTTGGTGCGTACGAATCCATTTCTCTTGCCATGATCAGCGCGAATTTGTAGATCAGCATCATCTGGGTGACCACAGTCTTAGTCCCTGGGCCGATCTCGACGCCAGCGTAGGTTAGGATCGCCGTATCAGCCCCTTTGGCCAGAGAGCTTTCTTTATCATTTGTCAAGCCAAGCACGTAAGCTCCCCTCTCCTTCGCTTTCCTAAGCGCTTTGAGGGTTTCAATGGTTTCGCCAGATTGACTCAAGCAGAACACTAAGGATTCGGCGTCAATAGCGGAAGATGCATAATGTACGAATTCGAGCGCCGGAACAGCGGAAGAAGGGATCTTTGTAAATTCTTCAAGCGCGTATTTACCGGCTATGCCTGCATAATACGAAGAGCCACAACCAGTCAAACAGATCCTCTGGTATTTCCTATGCTTTAACGCCCTGGCTATCTTTGGGAGTTCCTTCTCTCCCGATCTAGCTGTAAGTTCAACCGCCTTCGGTTCGTCATAAATTTCCTTGAGCGTGTAATGACCATACTTCGCCTTAACCATCTATATTCCCCTCGACCATGCTAACGAGAGTAACCGATATGCATTGCGACGCGATATAGATATTTGTGACGGAAGATAATCCCATACGAGCGGATTGGAATTAGGATTATGACGTTATCCCCTTCTCCATTTTCAGTATGATCCCGCGAAGCTTGTCCGCCTCCCTCTCGGCGTCCTCTGGTAGCCTCAGCGTATAGATTATGATGGTCCTTGGGATGACGTGCTCGGCTACCGGGCAAAGGCCGGCAGGGTACTCGATGCCCTGCGCGATGCCTTTGCAGTGGAAGACGTGAGCCAACTTCCCCTTGATCACTGGGTGCTCATAAGCTGGCATCTGGGTATAACCGATGCTCGCGGAAAGCCCGGCCTTGGTGACGGCGCTCCTGAACTCCTCTAAACTCATGCCGTGCCTCTCACCCTCGAACGTTGCGGCCCAGAAGTGGTATGTGGATTCGGCGTAGTCTGCCCTCTGGGGCCTCAGCCACTTGCATCCCGAGACGGCATCGTCGAAGTACCTCGCATTCCTCTTTAGGCCATCTACTACCTGCGGAAGCCCATCCAGTTGTGCCAGTCCGACCGCAGCCGTCAACTCGTTCATCCGGTAGTTGTAGTGAAGGCCGTATCCAATCGAATGGAATGTGGGGGCACTGGCGTGAAGGTCTAGCGTTTTGGCCAGCTCCCCATCATCGGTCGTCGCAATCCCTCCGTCGCCGAGCGACATCTGCTTGCTGGCCTGAAAACTGAATGAGCCTATATCGCCCAAGCTACCGGCGAATCGCCCCCTGTAGGTTGCAAGGATGGCATGCGCGCAATCCTCGATGACCAGTATCCCGTGCCTGTGGGCGATCTCAACGATCGGATTCATATCGGCAGGAAGGCCCCAGGCGTGGGTGACGACAAGAGCCCTGACCCTGTCGGTTATCGCATCCTCGAGCTTATTCGGATCGAGCGTGTGCGTTACCGGATCGATGTCGACGAACCTCGGGATCATATTGGCATACAGGGACGCCATTGGACCGAAGATGAAGACGGGATCGCAGATCACCTCGCTCCCGATCTCGCCTTCGCCATTGGCGCACATGACGGACGCGTGCAGCACGCTCATCGCCGAGTTCATCGCAACAGCGTATCTCGTTCCCACCATCTTTGCGAATCTATCCTCGAACATGGGCGTGAATTTTCCGTTAAGGGAACCGAGTTCTCCAGAATCGAGGACCTGTTTCAATAGTTCTAATTCCTTATCGCCGTAGATCCTACATGCCATAATGACCTCACACCCCTCGTTTTACACCGTATTTTTCGATATGGATCGCATCCCTGAGAGATCTTTTCACCCTCGGTGAGGGCGTCATATCTGGGCACCCTATCGGGACGATAGCAATGGGTTTAACGTTTGGTGGCAGTCCAAGGAGTTCCGAGACTATATCGTCCTTAAAGTCGCCAACCCAACACGATCCCAAACCGAGTCCCTGAGCGGCCAAATGGATGTTCTCTGTAGCTGCCGCAGCGTCACAAATTGAGTACAATTCCTTTCCCCTGTTCCCATATCCTTCCGAGTACCAAGCTTGATTTACGCAAACCACGATGTTGATTGGGGCATCGCGGATGAAGGGGTGGTCGGCGGCCCTTCTGTAAAGCTCAGATTTCATAGAGACATCCTTGATGACTATGGATTCCCAAGCTTGGAAATTACCAGCTGAAGGCGCCGATGAAGCGGCTTCAAGTGTCTTTTCCATAAAGGCCTCTGGTACGGGTGTCGATTTGAATGCCCTTATGCTCCTCCTGCCATTGATTGCCTCGAATAGGTCCATCCTGGTATAACCTCTCCTTATGTCGCTTGTTTATGATAAAATATTTCCGATCGGTTTACAGCGTAGTCAGGATCCTGGTAGCTGGTGTGGTAACCAAGATCCTAGCATCCGGTCGACGCAATCTTCATTATGTCCAGTTGCAACGCCAGTGTTGAACTTAATTTGATGACCTCAAGGGAACGCTGCATCAGGAGCATCCTGCACGAGGAGCCTGACAGGATCCCACTGATACTCAACATCAGGCCGGAGCCGTATGAACTACTGAAGGGCGCGCTGGGCACCTCCGATAACGCTCGCGTTAGAGAAATCCTCGGAATCGATGTCGTGGATGCGGGGATCGGTCTCAAGGGGGGCTATCTCCCGCCAGGAGTTGAACTAAAGGATGGCCCATACTCGTCGGCATACACGATTGGCGAGCGTGACGGCTTTGAGATAAGGCGCGATCTGTGGGGCATCGAGAGCCTGTGGGCACCGGACCACACATACACCTACACGTATTACAGACACCCGTTGCAGCACATCCCCTTGGAGGAATACAAGTGGCCGGAAACCGATGAGAGCACCTTTGGCGAGGCCCAGATTACGCGCAGGAACTATGAGGACTACTGCCTATTCGGAGGAGTCAGCCACTTGTGGGAGATGGCCTGGCAGATCGCGGGCCTCACAGAGATCATGAGGATGTTCTACACGGAACCGCAGAAGGCCGACGCGATCATACGCAATCTGGACAAGACGCGGCTTGAGCAGGCGAGGCTCCTCTGCGAGGCGGGGGCGGACGTCATATGCGATGGGGATGATGTGGGCATGCAGCAGGGGATGATGGTGTCCGTCCAAGTTTGGAGGCGTTTCCTCAAGCCAAGATATGCCGAATTGGCCAAGCTTTGCCACGATCGCGGGGCCTTCTTCTTCTTCCACAGCGATGGTTGGATCGAGCCCATCATCCCGGATCTGATCGATCTGGGAGTGGACATACTGAATCCGATCCAACCAGAGTGCATGGATCCTGTCAGGCTGAAGGGGCTTTATGGGGAGAGGCTGTGTTTCGAGGGCACGATTGGCGTGCAGAGCACCCTACCATTCGGAAAGCCCGAGGACGTGGCCAAGGAGGTGAAGGATAGGATATCCCGCCTCGGTCCCACTGGCTTGATATTGGGTCCAACTCATGCCATGCAGCCAGACGTATCCGTCGATAACGTGCTATCCCTCTACAGGACGGCGTTGAAGTATGGGTGGAATAATAGGAGGCGGTGAGGTTTTAGTCGATGCCTTCGCGTGGATTCGAGATTTTACCTCGGGAAGCGACGAGGGGACAATCGGAGTTAATGCGTTGTTTCCTGAAGCCGGAGAGTGATGATTGAATCAGACACAAGCATGCAAAAATACTACAGGTAAAGTTTAATTATCATAAGCCAAAGAGCAAGCCTCACGAAAGCATGGCGATGGGGATGAAAGTAGGAATCATGTTGATGTCGGATAGGGGACCCGATGATAAGCCCTGGGATTGGCGCAAGCACCTGCAGGAGTGCAAGAGACGCGGCGTCGAGATCGTTGACCTATTTGAGTTCATGCTTGGAAGCATAAAGCTGAAGCCGGCTGACGCGAACAGGGTGCTCAAGGAGCTCGGCCTTAGCACCAGCGTCTTCGGCGTGCCAACCGATCTCGTGTCTCCCGATGCCAAAGTACGCGGGAAATCCATCGACATGATCAAGTATGGCGTTGAGGTATGTCGCCAGCTCGAAATAGGCCATCTCCTCAGCCACGGCGGACAGCACACAAACAAGGGGGAAGCGGCACTGGAACGGTACGTCGATGGACTCTCCCAGGCGGCGGACATCGCGAACTCCGCTGGCTTGACGCTCAGTATAGAGAATGCCGGTACGCTGTGCCACACCGGTGAGGAGCTGTTTAGGTGTATCAGATCCGTGAACAGACCTAACATGAAAGTGACATTCGATGGCGGGAACTTCATACTTGCTGGATCCGATCCGCACAAGGCTGCCGAACTCCTGGCCTCTAAAGTGGTTCACGTTCACGCGAAGAGCTTTGAGCCGGCCCCCGGCATTCGGGAAAGGCCTTTCAAAGACAGGCCTTACAAATACTGCCCCATAGGGCATGGGTTAGTCGATTACCACAAGATACGCGACATACTGGCCGCTGCAGGCTTCGATGGATGCTTCTCCTTCGAACCTGAAGGTGGGGAAAATTCCAAGTGGTACCAGAGCCTCGATACGCTGACTGAAATAGTTAAAGGCTAACTGATCATCGGCGTTGTAAGGGCACTAGATGCCGTAGTGGTCGTTTATCTCCCCCTCATAACCTCCGATTTTTCCGCTTTCTATGTCGTCAACCGTTACTGTTCGTTTAAGACGAGATGACTCTATCACAGCATAGCTAACCGCTAGGTCCCTCAACCCCTCCCTTCCAGAGGTTTCCATATCACGCCCCTCTTGAATGGCCTTTAGAAACTCCAGAGTTTCCTAGGCGAAGGGGTCGGTGATCCCCAACGGAAAGAGCCTCCTCCTCGCCTCAGCAGTAGCATTCCTTTCGAAGAGCTCTTCAACGTTCGTCCTCGTCTTGTCGTCCGAGATCACCATGCTGTCCTTTATGCAGCCTTTGCTGCCATAGATCGTCGTGCCCACGATCGTTGGCTCCCCATGGAGCGCGTATGAGAAGATGATCTGGCCAATGGCCCCGCCTTTGGATTTCGTAGTAGCAACGAACGTGTCATCGACGTCGTTGTCGACTTTATCCACTATCCTTCCCGACTCGTCGCGCGTGAATCTGATATCTTCGAGGTTTCTGATAGCGCCACCGACTTCTTCGATCTCACCGCAGTAGTACCTCGCCAAATTAAAAATGTGCACTCCGAAGTCAACCGATGGCCCACCACCTGCCATGATCTTTCTGTGCCTCCAAGGAGTCCCGCCTACGATCTTATCCGGCGACCAATAGCACCCTATCATCGCGTTGACGAAGAACTGTATATGGCCTATGTAGCCCTGGTCTATCGCCCACCTCGTCATCCTCGCGTCCTTACTATATCGGCCGACCTCCGCAACTCCCAGGACCTTCCCCGCCCTTTCCGCGGCCTCAACCATCGCGCGGGCAGCCTTTACCGTTACCGCTAACGGTTTTTCAACCAACACGTGCTTACCGGCAGCCAGGCCATCGAGCGCCATTCGATGATGCTCGTTAGGCGGCGCGTATATGTCAACGGCATCTAAATCGCCTTTGCGCAACATCTCCTTGTAATCCGTGTAGATCTCGACGTCGACATCCTTCTGGAAGTCATAGATCCACACGTGAGGGGCAACGAGGGGATCCCCTGGAGGGCCCGATGGGATCCTGGGCGGAGGGCCCTCACCCCGTTTCCTGAACCTCAGTGCGCCCTCTCTCCTCCTAGCCACAAGGGACGTTATCCTGACGTCGACGCCTTTCCCCATCAACTCCATGTAGCCATTTAGGTGGGCGGGCATTATGCGTCCGCAACCGACTAAGCCAACCCTCACTCCCTTTGACATCTATTCCATACTTCCTGAGCGAGTTGTAAGGACCTTCTCGCGCAATTTCTCCAACCCCTTCTTGATTTCGACCATGTCCCTTTTCTGTTCACCCAGATCCATGGCCTCCCTCTCGATCGTCAGCGGCCCTCTGTAGCCGATCTCCATCAACTTTCTGATGAACCTCTCAGCCCCAACGTCTCCTTTGCCGAACGGCACCTCTATCGGCCTCTCCCCCTCCAACTTAACGTCCTTGCAATGAACGCCAATTACGTAGTCTTTGAGTGTTTCAAGCGCCTCAATTGGGTCGCCAGAGCCGTAGAACAGCATGTTTGCCGGATCGAAATTGACCCTTAAGTTATCCCTTCCTACATCTTTGATGAAACGCAGGAGCGTCTTCGCCGTTTCTTGGCCCGTTTCCAAGGCAAAGAACTGCCCATTATTCTTGCAATAATCCGCGATCTCCCTAATAGTCCCCACGATGTCTCTGTATATGGGATCTCCAGGATCCTCGGGCACGAATCCTATGTGGGCGGCGATCACATTTACCCCAAGCCCCTTCGCGAAGTCCGATATCCTGAAGGTTTTCCTCACCCGCCCTCCTCTCAATTTCGGATTTCTAAATCCTATAGTCTCCTTCGTAGTTTCCAAGGTTGCATAGTCTTCGCCAGCATATCCGCAGAATACCGTTGTGACTCTTATCCCGGACTTTTTAAGAAGATTTACGAACTCATTCTTCTTCGCTGAATCGTAGTCATCAGGTGGACATCCGAGCTGCATCGTCTTGACGCCAACAGCTTGAGCCAAATCGATGGCCTCAATCGGATCATGTAGAACCCATGTCATCACGCCTATCGGCATCTCTTCCATTCCCCGATGCACCTCTGACTACCGTTCCCCTTTATCTATAAGATAAATGCGAGTAACTAGTATCGCCAATGATCGGCTAACGCGCGCATATGCCAAATCGATCGATGGCAACATGCCTTCACCTCTGTGAAGGCGCAAATGGCCAAGTAAGTTCGATGGTCTTCGCCATATCCTTTACACGTTCGATGTTGTCCAACACCTTCCTGAAGGCCTCAACGTAGAGTTTCATCAGACTGAGGTCATTCGGCGGCGTAATCCTGCTTATCATCAGATACTCATCGATCAGCCTGAGGGTTTCCAGATAGTCCTCGTTGCGATATATCACGGGAGTGTGGAACGGCTCAATACTGTTCGTGTAAAACGGGCAACTCCATGGACAGCCTAAGCCATAACCATCCTTGAATTGAAACACGCTCTGGGATGGCACTGGCACCGTCTGCCACTGGCCTATCGGCACGCCCTCCGCATTGAGAGCCCTTTCGATGGCCGTCCTAAACTTCGCGGCATGAGGGTTGAGACCTAACTCGTCCCTTTCCTCCCGTACCTTTATGCCGAGCCTATTCATCTTGAGTCTGAGTACATAGAAGAAGTATACGTGGGTCCTGTCAGGGGGAACGAAGGGAGGTTCCACGCCCTCGATCTCGCTCAAATGTTTGGAAAGATACTCACAGTTTTCTCGGCGCAACTCGTTCAGCCTATCCAATTTCCTCAACTGGCATCTAGCGAATGCCGCTGCGAAGAAAGTCATCCTGTAATTCCAACCCATCCCCAGGGCATTGTAGACCCTTCGTTCGCCGGGCCTTATCACCTCGCCGAATTCCCTCATCCTTTTCGCGCGCTCGTAAAACTCCTCATTATTCGTTACGAACAGTCCACCCTCCGTCCCGCACGATAGGTTCTTCCCCACGATTATGCTGCATGCCGCTATGTCCGATAGAGCGTCGACCTTTCTGCCCTTGTACAGTGAGCCCTGCGACTGTGCCCCATCACCGATCACTACCAAGTTATGTTTCCCGGCTATGTCATTTATCTCGTCCATATCAACAGGAAGGCCGTGAAGGTGAACGGCCATTATCGCCTTTGTCTTGTCTGTGATCTTCTCTTCTATCCTATTCGGATCCATATTGTAAGTCTTTGGATCGATGTCGACGAAGATGGGAACGCCATTTTGGTGAAGTATACACGATGCGGACGAAAGGAAGGTGAATGCGGGAACTATCACCTCGCTGCCGGGGCCCACTCCCGCAGCCGCGACGGCGAGGTGCAGGGCTGAGGTACCGCTACTTGCTGAGACGCAGTACTTCACACCGACGTAATCGGCCCACTCCTTTTCCAATAATTCCCTGGGATCTGGCCGTGGGCCATACGGTGCTGGTAGCCAGCCTCCAGGATCGCTGATAACATCCAGGACCGCCTGCCTTTCCTCGTCAGTTATCCAAGGCCATGGCCTAATGATCCCTTCCGGGACGGTCCGAGGGCCTCCGTCAATGGCTAACTTATCAACCATTCATTCCACCCAACGGTCTACTACTTAAAAATCCTTATTTAAATTTCTCATTCAGGATTAGGGAGTTGTTTTTCCATAATTATAAAAACTATGTTATCAATCGGGATGCAGCCTGTATATCCATATGAATGAACCTGGCAAAATAATACATCATTAACATCATTCACCTCGCATCGCATCGAACTCTCGTTAAGTGCGGGCGAGCAGCGTACCAAATCGCAGGGAACGACGCGACTAGGAGCACCAGACCCAGCTCTAGCAGCTAGTTGGGCATTAGGTGTGACGACGGCGACTGCTCAACCTTTAACGATGTCCTGGGCAGCCCTTGAGGTTTTAACAGGAGGAGTTGCAACGCGAACTCACATTCTGCCCTCGGCTTTAACCAAGCCACATTCACCTTTGGTCTGTCAGTCTTTCGTTCAGCCAAGATATGGGAATACGCCTCTCCCCACGCGCGTATGTACTCAATATGGAATCCATATCGAACTGAACCGGAATCCATCTTGTATAAAGGATGCTACCCTAGATTGGCCCCTTGGCTCCTCAGGGTCCTCTGAAGTAATGCAACATCCAGCCTCCGAGGGAGCACGTTGAACTTCGCAGATAGGGCGGCGGCCACGCCGGCCGCTTGGCCCATGGCCACAACGATCGGGATCACCCGTATTGCGGACTGGCCCTCATGGGTGCTCGATATACACCTTCCAGCCACTAGCAGGTTGTCGACATCCTTCGGCACAAGGGACCTGTAGGGTATGTCGTATGAAGCGCCAGGAGCCATGGGGGGATTCACGGTCCCCTCACCGGTTGGGCTGTGGATGTCTATCGGATAGGAACCCCTCGCTATGACGTCCTCGAACTTCCTGGCCTCGGTGATGTCCTCCCCCGTGATGACGTATTCACCCATTATCCTCCTCGATTCGCGTATGCCGATCTCCGTTCCCGATGATGCGAGATAGGCCCCCTCAAAACCTGAGACCTTCTCCTTGAGGAACTTTACCAGTTCGGCCATCTGCCTCCTGCCCTCTACCTCCGCTCGGGTCAAGTCCTCCGCGTTTGTCCCATCTGCCCTGACGACCCTAGTCGTGTTGAAGTGTATCTCGCCCCTCCTCGTCGTCGGGAACCAGAGGACATTCTCCCTGGGGATCGTTATCTCACCCTTGGCCTTCGCCTCCTTAAAGCGCCTGTTGATCTCATCGCTGGCGGGCACCCTCTCGACATCGACCCCTCCCATCTTGAAGTTAAGGGTCATGGGTTGTGTAAGGCCATCCTCCTTCCTGCCCTTCTCATATTGCGCCCCCGCCATGACCGACACATCTCCATCGCCTGTCGCATCGACAATGACCTTACCCAAGATGGCCTGTCTGCCCGATTTATTGTGTACAACGACCCCACGAATGGCATTCCCCTCAACCAGGGCATCTATGACGCACGTATGTAACAACAACTTGACTCCGACCTCCTTCACGATCTGGTCGGCCGCGAGCTTCATCGCCTCTACATCGAAGGCCTGCGTCCTCTCATCGTAACCGTGCAGGTCCTTCAGGCGATCGACGATCTCCTGGAATATGCCCCGGACGATCTGCTCTCCATCAGCATGGAACTCCATGAATGGGTTGACTAAACCAGCTGTCATGCTCCCGCCCAAGAAGCCATATCTTTCGATCAGGAGTGTGCCAGCTCCATTGCGCCCAGCGGCGACCGCAGCCGCCACTCCAGCCGTACCGCCGCCAATGACAATGACATCGTGTTGAGACGCAATTCTCAAATCCAATTACCCCCAATGCATATTGTGCCAAATGCCAATTCCCTATGCTTATTAGCATTGACCATGATGAGCAGTTAATTTTATCTTAATTTATTACGTCAAATTAGCAGTGTAACAACATTGTCCGTACCTCTTAATCTCTCGAAGGGTGAGGTCAAGGTTTCCACATTACGTGTTGAGATGCCTAATCGAAAGGTACAGAAGGTGCCTTTCATGATGATTAGGGGGGTTGGGGATGGACCCACTTTCTACGTGCAAGCGACCCAACATGGAATCGAGATAACTGGCGTGGAGACGATCAGGAGGCTCGTGCTCTCCCTGAATCCCAAGGCATTATCTGGTTCGCTCATAGCCGTTCCCGTAGCCAACCCATTGGCCGTCAGGTGTAGGACGCCCTTCTATGGCATGAAGGAGGGCGATCTCTACTCGATGGACCACCCGCATCAGATGAACACGCTTTGGCCAGGTGATCCAAGGGGAAATGAGACGGAGCGGATCGTCCACGCCCTCCATCACAATCTCATTTCGAGAGCGGACTATGTGATAGATCTACACTGTCACGTGCAATGGAAGTCTAAACTTTCGATAGGTTGCTCATGGGATAAACACTCAGTTGAGATGGCTCACTACTTGGGTCTACTATTTGTTCAAAGGGAACCGAAGGCGAAGTTCAAAGGTAGAATGAAGGGAATGTTGCACTACGCAGCAACAATGGAGGGGAGAGCCGCCATCGCTGTGGAGCACTCGGGCATGAGATGGATATGGAGCGACCAGGCCAAGACGGTTGCCGGAGGCATCACGAACGTAATGAGGCTCTATGGGGCACTGCCAGGAGAACCAGTCGAACCGAGCGAGCAGTACCTCTTCTTAGAGGATCCCCATGTGGAACTGGAATCAGAACTTGAGGGCTTGATAATAACGGCCAAGGGGCCTGAGGGGAAGGTGTCAAGAGGCGAGAAGCTTTTAGAGATAATGGACCTCAACACCCTCGGATCTACGCCCGTCGAGTCCCCTATAGACGGAGTGATATACGAGCTGGGAATCATGACACCCAATCCAGACACGAGGTTTTCGGACACGATGCCTCTAGCGACCAGGGGCCTTAAACTTGCATCGATCTACCATGCCAAGAAGGCAAGCTAGATTAGCTACAACTACACGGATCAGCTATCTTGTTTTCCACTATGTAGGCTCAGAATGGGAAGATGAATCTGGTCACGGACATCAGACCCATTAGTAATAGCGCTAACACGTAGCCAAGGAAGAATCCCGATGCCAAGGGGCGGCAGTGATTGAACAAGGAGAACCGGGTAGCCTGCGAACCTCAAGAATCCAGTTCTCATCCTAGAGGGGTTCATATTCTAGTTCCTGATTAGCCAATCTAACCGGTTTCTATTAAAACTAAGCTCTAGAACAGATAGACGTTCTATTCTCAACTGATTTATGATGATATACGACCCAGTTAACAAGGGAACGCCCATACTCAATTGTCAATGGTTGTGTGAAATAGATGTATGAGGCCATAGGAAATCTGGCAAAAGGATCTCAGTTAAGAGTTAAATGCGTTTGAAGGAGGAGATCGAAGCGGTCAGCATGTCCTCAAGCCCAATCAAGGTGAGCGAGAATGGCAGATATTTCGTTCTCCCCGAAGGCAAACCCATCTTCTGGTTGGGTACAACGCAGTGGCAAATCTTCAGGGAACACCCGTTAGCCGATGTTGAGTTGATCCTCGAAAAGACGAAGGGGAATGGCTTTAGCTTCGTCCAGGCGATGTTACTGGGTGTAGGCGACGGCACCCAACCGAACATTCACGGCAAGACCCCTTGGGAATATGATGATCCTGCGAAGCCAAATGAGGCGTATTTCGAACACGCGGATGCCGTAGTTCAAGCAGCCCGCCATAAAGGGCTCGTCCTCGTAGTAGGCATCTACCATCAAACGATGGGCAATCGCATTAATACAAAGAACGCCCGTATGTGGGCACGATGGATCGCCGAGCGTTATAGGGATACGCCGAACCTAATGTGGTCGATGTACCCCCGGGCCGAACCCGAATACACCCAGCTCTTAAGGGAGCTGGCCATCGGGCTTCAGCTGGGCGATGGAGGCGTTCATCCGATTACGGTTCATCCAGATCCTTCGCCGACAACGTCGAGCACTTACCTACACAACGAAGGCTGGCTGGCCTTCAATTCGATGCAGCCCTGGGGGCAGGTTGAATTGATGTATTCCATGATCGCCCATGACTACGGCCTCAAACCCGTGAAGCCCGTCGTCATGGCGGAGGGAGCCTATGAGCATGGCACGGAGTACGGCTTCGACATCACGCCGCTGTGGATCCGCAGGCAGGCCTACTATTCGTACTTGGCTGGCGCACACCACAGTTATGGGCACAACGACAGCTGGCGCATGCTACCAACATGGAGGGAGGCCTTAGAAGCGCCTGGTGCCAGACAGATGGGCATATTGAAGGATGTATTCCTTGGCCTCGAGGAGTGGTGGAGCCTCGTCCCTGACCAGACAATCCTTGTAAGTGGTGGTCAGACAGATGGGAGATCGTTGAACCTCGCTGCACGCCATTATAATGGAAGATGGGTAATCGCGTATTTCGCAGACAAGGCCTCGTTCAAGGTCGATATGGGCAAGGTTACGGCGGGAAACAAAGCCGGAGCCCTCTGGATCGATCCGAGAAACGGCAAATCGACACCGACGGGCAGCTTCGCGACCGAGGGCACGAAATCTTTCACGACGCCTTACGGGTGGGAAGACTCCCTATTTTTACTGAAGGCAAAGGATGAATAACTCAAATGTATATGCGAACGTATCTAAGATAACAGACGTCCACGCAACTAACTCGTCGCTCATAGGCTAGCGATCGGCGCGTCGCCTGACCGGCATCATGAACTCCATACAGTCGTCGTTAGAAGAGTACGACGGCGGAAACACATCTACGTGCAGGCCCACCACGGTGTTGAAATCCCATCCAAGCTTTTTTAATAGATTATAAGGTTCATCCTGCCAGAATTTACCTCACTGCGCAGCGAAACTTTCTATCGTAAATACGATCCATTCCGACTCTTTAATGTGTATAGTATACAAGCTAACGCCAAGGCGGGCGTTTCTTTCTTGGTCCTCGGACGCTTTAACTGCAAGGGTATAGCGGTAACGGCCTTTCGTACATTCTTTGTCAAACGACGCAACGCCAAATATCGTCTTATCGTCACCGGCGATGTTCCTGAGCACCTCCCACCTGCCATCGCCTCTCACCTCGTCGTACAGTTCGCCACCTGATTCAACGATTTTTGTGAAGCCAGTCAGGTCGAACGCAGGCAATCTCTGGTATTTCGTATTATAGCCGGTTAGAGCCTTGTTGTCTTCTGTATGTGATGTCCTCATAGTAAATCGTCGCTCATAAAAACAGGGCCACGTATATAGACCTATCCTGAATGCAACAATGAAATAATGCATTAATTTTCTTGTACACTTCCCTTTTCAGTTCAACTTATTAAGAGCGTGGTATCAGGCAGGAAGACTCCTAAACACTACATGATTACCATCTGGGTCATCAAAAAGCATATTGCGGGCGCCCCAAGGTCTTGTAGTTGGAGGTTCTATGACCTTTACACCGAGTTGCTGTAGTCTCTTAAATTCCTCGTCAACATTTTCCACAGTGAACGCAATGATCATGTTTTCATTTTTACCCTTTTTTACGTTCCCATTATTATGGATCGTTAACGCTGCACCGGCTGTCATAATCGCTTGATGAATTTCATCGTCACAATCGGATGTTGTTTGTAAAATCTTTTTGTAAAATTCAGCCAATCTTGAGGCGTTTGTTGTCAACAAACATACTTCTGCGAAAATCATTCCATTAACCTTCGATGAATATTGTGATGCATTCGTAGCGCTCGTCCAGGTAGGGCCCCTGTGTGTTTACCGCGGTCTATCACCATTTTCCCGTTAACGATTACGTACTCGATCCCAACAGGATATGTGTGTGGCATGGAGTAGGTTGCCTTGTCCATAACTGCTCCACGGTTGAACACGGTTATGTCCGCCCAGAATCCCCCTCTTATCAACCCCCGGTCCCTCAGTTTCAATTTTTGGGCCGGCAGGGAGGTCATCTTGCGGACGGCCTCCTCCAGCGTCAGCAAGCCCCTTCTACGCGCGTATTCGCCCAGAACCCTTGGAAAGGTCCCGTAGGTCCTCGGATGCGGCTTGCCCTTTCCCAGCACGCCATAGGGAGCGGCCGCAGAACTGTCGGATCCGATCATCGAAGCGGGATGTGCGAGCACGGCGCGCAGGTCCTCCTCGCGCATCATGAAGTTAACGATGCCAACGGAGGCTTTCTCCTCTATCAGCAGGTCGAAGACGAAATCGAAGGGGTTGCTCCCATTGAGCCTTGCGAGTTCAGGAATTTTCTTCCCCTCGTATTCCCTGTGGCCGTGGCAGTAGGAGATCATAATAGTGCCCCACCCGCCGGCCTTCAACATGCTCGACCAGCCTCTCCCGCCCTTCACCATCTCGCGCCTCAACCTGCGGCGAGTCTCCGGATCCTTCAACCTCCCGACCAAACTGTCAACGCCCCCCTCCCAATAATGCGGCGGAAGCACGGAGTCCAATCCAGTGCTCCCGGCCAAGTAGGGGTAGACGTCGCAGGTGACGTCGATGCCCCTGACCCTTGCCTCGTCGATGAGTTTGAGGGTCCGCTTAACCTTCCCCCAATTGGCCTTGCCCGCCGCCTTGTGGTGGGAGATCTCAACGGGCACCCCGGATCTGCGGCCGATCTCTATCGCCTCCTTCACCGCGGCGATGAGGCTTTCTCCCTCCCCCCTTATGTGGGAGGCGTAAATCCCCCCATAACGAGCCACGATCCTGCAGAGTTCGACCAGTTCCCTCGTATCGGCGTAGCAACTTGGCGGGTAGATCAGCCCGGACGAGAGGCCAAACGCCCCCTCCTCCAGGGCTCGGGCCAGGGCCCGCTTCATCTCCGCGAGTTCATCGCCTTTGGGGGCGCGGGCTTCGAACCCCATCGCTAGCACCCGCAGGTTCCCATTACCGACCAAAGTGACTACGTTCTGGGCGGTTCCTTTCCCCTCCAGCCTTTTCAGATACTCATCCATCGTCGACCACTCCAGCCTTAATTTCGCATCCTCTAAAATTGGGGACGTTTTTCCCATCTCCTCCTTTAGGACATCATTCAGCGGCGCGGCGGATGATCCACAGTTGCCGACAACTTCAGTTGTGATGCCCTGTCTCACTTTGCTCTCAGCTCGTGGATTAACCAGTAGCGATAGTTCGGAGTGGGTGTGAATATCCATGAATCCCGGGGCCACCACCAACCCCTTAGCGTCCAAGACTCCTCTGGACTTTGCTAAAGGCAGAACGCCAATATTCGCTATCTTCCCATCCTTTATCCCCACGTCTGCCCTATACCAGGGATTGCCAGTGCCATCAACTACAAGTCCGTTCTTAATGATCAAATCGTACATTGCACGTCAATGAATGTCCAACAGACATCATTCTTATTAGCTCTTTGCCATGCGATGAGTCGGGAGATCCTAAGCGAAATGACCGAAGGGCCATTGCGAGCGTCTTTGGCTGATTACGATTCCATAATAGATCTTGCCAACGAGTGTTTTCCAGACGACAGGGATAGCGGGGGAATGCTCGCCCGTTGGCCTCACTGCTATATCCGACGGAATGAGTTCGTTAGGAATTATCTCATCATCAAAGACGGGCCCAAGGTCGTCAGCCAAGTGGGATACATCGATCAGACGTTGCTAGTCGAAGGAACTGGAATCAAGACCGCAGGCATCACAGGCGTGTCCACATCGCCAAGTTATAGACGCCGCGGTTTCATGACGAAGCTGCTCAACTATTGCATGACACTGATGCGCGAGGAGGATTACGCGTTATCCGACCTTGGGGGTGATAGGCAACGCTACGGACGCTTCGGATGGGAGAGGGCAGGCCGCCAGTGGCTTTTCGACATCACGCCACGCTCCCTCCATGCACTCGAGGCCCCGAAAGGTTACCAGGTCAACCAGTACAGGGCGCGCCCAGATGAGATAGATTCCACCCTCGCCATTCATGAGGGGGAGTTGCTCGGCGTAAAGCGCACTCGCGACCTTCACGAGATGCTTTTGGGGCGAAAGGGAAAGGAGGTCTGGCTCGCACAGGGCGGCGAGGGGATAGCCGCATACGCGGTCGCCGATCGGGAGGATAAGAGCCAGGAGATCATCGAATTCGGTGGCACTCCCAATGGAATGCATGCCCTCCTCACTCACCTGACGGAGGCCCTCGGCAGTGAGTGGATAAGGATCTACTCGCCGTGGTCGCATCCATCGAATACCCTATTCTTCTCAATCAGCACACGATGGCAAGTGAACTGTCAAAGGATGATCAAGATCCTTGACCTAGAGGCTACCGTACGCGGCTTTGCGAATCAGCTTATAAGAAGATATCGCGAGCTTGGACTCAAAGGCAGTCGAAGCATCGCCCTTGGGATAGAGGGGACTGACCAGCAGGTGGAGATCGAATTCTCACCTGAGGAGCTTCTGGTGAGAAGGGCCTCAGGCCTTTCAGGGGCATTGATGTTGTCAGAATATCAGATCGCACGGATCCTCTTCGGACCGGGCACACCGAGTGCCGAATTCACCTTGCCACCAAATGCACGCTTTCTAGATGGCATCTTGCCACTCGACTTCTACATCTGCGTTAATGATGCCGTCTAATCTCGTCTCCTTACACAAGATATATATTCTAATTGAATTCGACGGTCATTCGTGGAGCTAAAATGGTTGGTAAAATAAAGATAACAGTGATTAAGAGACTTAATCCCACTACCGTGTTTGGCACAAACATCCCAAAAGATCCAACGACCGGTAAGGAGTTCGAGGTCTGCTCGATGTTCAAAGAAGGCCAAGAATTTACCGTTGAGAATGGTGAAATGCCCCCCGGTTTTTGCACATGGGCTTGGCACGACATATACAAGGATTTGTCCGTCCTTTTATTCGGCGGTAACTTCCCTTGGGTTGGCACTGGAATAATGTATACCTGTTGTACCGATGGGACTCGTCCTGTGACGTTCAAGCTGGAAAGGCTCGAGTCATAAGTTCTAAAATCAATTTCCACGCGAGACAACAATAAGAATTATATGGGCTGTACATATTGCACAGTTGACGTTCATGGAAGTTGGTGAAAGGATTAAGGCCGTCCTATCCGGTGAACGACCGGATAAGGTGCCTTGGACTATCTACTCGATGCTACTCCCAAGGGGGCACTTTGAGCGAAAGATGAGGGACATGGGACTCGGCATAGTTGGCGGTTGCAGTTTGTGTAAGGCTTCGATGCCAAACGTTAGGGTCGAGACCAGAACCGAGGGCGACTATGTCTACACTACATATCACACGCCGATCGGCGAGGCATCATCTAAAATAAGGACGGGATTGAAGTTCCAATCGCCTGGCGGATCGGCGATCGTTGAGCATCCGATAAAGGGCATCAAGGACATCGAGGTAATAAAATACTTGATCGAGGATTTGGTCTACGAGCCCGATTATGATGGTTATGGGCAGTTGGAGGAGGAACTTGGTAACGACGGGGTCATAACGAGTGGAATCGGATACACGCCACTAATGGAAGTGATCATCAACCAGATGGGGTTCAAGACGTTCGCGATGACTCTGGTTAGGCATCCGGATGAAATAAGTGAACTCGTCGAGGTGTTTGGCAGGAAACAGATCGAATTACTCAGGATCTTGAGAGATTCCCCAGTTGGGATCATAAGCCTTGGGGACAATATCGACGGCGTCTTCATCTCCCCAGCTCTGTTCGAGAAGTACCTTTCACCTTACTACGATAGATATACTGACTTGCTTATTGGAAAGGTGGTCATGTCACACATGGATGGAAGGCTTAGGGTGCTCAAGGATCTAATAGCCAGGACAAAACTGGGCGTCATTGAGGCATTTACGCCACCGCCGATGGGTGACCTTCCGATAATAGAGGCGAAGGATGCGTGGAATGACAAGGTAATATGGATGAATTTCCCAGAGGAGATATTCCTGAGAAGCGCTGAGGAGATAAGGAGCTTTACCGTAGAGCTTCTAGAGGAGATAGCGCCAGGCGATGGGTTCATAATAGGCATAACTGAGGACATAAATCCGCACCACTTCAATAAGGGTATGGAAATAGTCACGGAGACAATATCCAAATATGGTAACCTGCCCATAAGGCCACCTTTAAGAGGTTAGGGACCAAAGTTTTCAGCGATCGATCTATTTGGATTTTGTAACGGGGACGCTATCAAGCATCCCCGCGCTTTATGAAAAAACACACCAAGGTTTTATAAACCATTTAATCCGCCAGAAGTTACAGGTTCCGGTTGAACATCAAGGATAGGATTGTTGCCGTTCTACATGGGGAGAAACCCGACAAGGTTCCCTTTCTCCCATATGATAACCTGATTCTGCGGGGAGAGCTTGAGAGGGATCTCAGGAACAAGGAGATGGGTTTCTGCGTGAGGTGCGGGACGTACTGGAGTGAGCACCCTAATGTGAACGTTGAGACCAGCGTGAATGGGAACGTCGTAACGACGACATACAAGACCCCTGTGGGTACCGTCTCGACGGCTGCCAAGACGCATCTGGGGAGGGGGGTGGATTCCCAGCAGCTGCACGGCATGATCAGAACCGATGCGGATTACGACGCGGTCATCTACTTGATCGATGACACGATTTTCCACAGCGAGTATGAAGACTATGACAATGCCGTTCGAGATCTCGGATGCGACGGCATAGTCAGGGGCAGTGGAATGGAGCCCCCATATTACGAGTCCGTGTGGTCCTATTGGCCGGACATCGCCGGCTGGGTCGTGGCGCAGTACAAGCACAAACACGAGTTTCAGAAGCTCTTGGGGGCCATTGAGAGGAGGACCGAGAGGCTCCTCCCCATCATAATCGATTCCCCGGCGGAGTTCATAAGCTTCGGGGGGGTAAGCGGGCACTATGGCCCATCCCAATATGAAAAGTACGACCTCCCATTCTACCAGAAATACATGCCCCTGCTGAAGGCAAAGGGGAAGATCTGTTCCGCGCACGCCCACTCCTCAGACCTGAAGTTCCTCAAGCACCTAATAGGCCAGACTGGCCTCGACGTCATAGAGGCCTTCACGCCACCGCCGATAGGTAACCTTTCGGTATCGGAGGCCAGGGAGGCATGGGGTGAGGACGTGGTCATATGGGTGAACTTCCCAGAGACGATCTTCTGGAACGGCCCAGAGGAAACCAAGGAATACGCCTCCCGCCTTCTCAGGAGCGATGCGCCAGGCGATAGGCTTGTGATAGGCATGACGGAAATGGGGACCTTGGGGATAAAAGATGCGGAAAGCGAAAGAGTGTATTCACTCGGGATGCACGCGCTTGCGGACGCCATAAACACATACGGCAGATATCCGATCAATCCCCGATGAAGGTGCACTACCCATACGCCAATCCGGTCTACGTATGAGGTGCGCGTGAATAGATCTATAGATTATGAGTCTCTATAGAAGAAGTTGCTATCTTTTTCTATATCGGATAATCGTAAATCATAATTGGGGATATGGTGATTACCATCAAGGAGAGATTGTCCACCCTTATGGATACAGCCCGAGAGGGCGCGACATCGCAACGAATGAATGTTCAGCAGGGGAGGAAGAGGACTGTCCAAAATATATGTTTCATTTTCTTTTCGGGTTTGTGCACAATCGTCGATGCGACGACGACGGCATTGGGTGTCTCTTCGAATCTAGCCTTCGAAGTCAACCCACCTGTAGCCTGGCGGGTGGCAAATCCAGCCCTGTTCATTGCCACTGAAGCTGGATGGTTCTTCATCACCATTGCGGCATTTCAGCTCTTTAACCACATGCAGAAGAAATACAACGTTCGTAAGCCCTTCCTGTGGAACAGTTACATCATAGTAGTCGCGGTCTGCGGTTTACGCCTACTCTTCGGTTTATATAATATAAAGGTCATCATGAGCGCTTTTTGGGGAATAACTTAGTGACGAACGATTCCATTCCAAATTGATGGGGTCTATAAAAAAAAGGGGTATGGTAGGTGGGATGTCTTAGAACGGCACGAAGAACCTAAACACGCCGATGATCCCGCCTACTAATATACCCAACATGCAACCTCCAGCTATACCGCCGAACAGAGGGAGGCCAGTCGATTCGTATGCTTTGCTGCCGCCGATCCTCAGCGTCGCGAATTTGATAACCCATGCGATCAGGAATGGAAGCCAGTAGCCGAACAGGATCGAGGAGTAGCTCCAACCGAGTATCCAACCGATCGGCTCGAAGGGGAACCAGACGAATCTCGAGTGGAGGATCGAAAGAACCCCCGCGATGACGAAGCCCACTACCAATGGCTCTGTCAAAGATCCTGCGGCCGGCTGTTCGTTGTAATACCATGCGCTGGCGAGGTGGCTGATTATGCCATCGCCGTAACCCCTGCTTTGGTACCATACGCGCGTGCCGAAACCATATCCTATCATGATCGCCGACATCAGCGTTATTATCGGAACTATGACTATAACGGCCATTAGCGTTTTGAAAATGTCCCTGTTGCTCACACCCGTTAAGCTTGCCATCCTATACGAACCGAATGAACCGAAGAGGTTGCCACCCCAACCGTATGAAGGCGTGTCGATGCCCATTGTCCTGGCAAATATCACTGACAGGACGAAGTCCCTCGTCCTCGTCTCCGGGATTGTAGGCCAGATGGATTTATAGAAGATCATGCCATAGCTGTCGCTCCTCAGATGCATTCCAGCCAAGCCGTAAACGCGGCTAAAGGCGAGCCAGAAGATGAAGACCGTGAACATCATTATTATCGACGAGAGGAGGCTTAAGCCCGTGATCAACCAGAAGATTATGAGTAGCGATAATGAACCGATGAACATCGCGTATGAGATCCGATACGGTACGGGCTCATTCCTCTCAAGCTCCTGCGACACCGAAGGACCGCCAAACGCTGCCTTGATGGTGGAGATTATGTAATTCCTGCTCAGGAACAGATAGAAGACCGCCAGGCCCACAGCTCCTCCGACATAGGTCATTACGTGGAACTTGTAGGGGGGATCGTTCAGTGTTGATGGGTGGCCCCAGCCCCTGCAGCACCCTGGGGTTGACTCAATGCCAGTATAGTAACCCATCATTTGTGCTATCTGGGCAAGCACCACAAGTATGAGGTACCAGAACCAAGTGTTCAGTAGGACGCTCAGTGGCATCATGTAACCTATGGCGACCGCAAGCGGTTGTTTGTTCCATTCAGCGAGGCCCGCGATGCCGGCAAAGGGCGAATCGGGAGTCACATACCCCGCGCCCGTCGGGCAGGTGTTCGTCCTCCAGCCGTATATGTCCGGAAACCATGGGAAGACGTTCTGTAGGAAAATGGGGATCTGAAGTGCAAAGCCGGCTGCGATGCCCATCAGGAAGATCATCTTCGCCCTCCTCGGTTGCTGATAGTCTATGGCTATGGGCTTCATAATTTCGAATACCGCCATCGTTTGTGGGAATGGGACCTTCTCGATGTCGATGTATTGGCGTCTGAATATGGTCGCTATTGAGAGCATGAAGATGCCCATCAATATCTGCTGAATCCACCAGTACAGCAGTGATGGTATCCAGTCTCCCCAAGGTATTGGTACGCCACCTAATGTGAGTTGTTCGGTTATGCTCCCAGGAGGGGCCATGAACCATGGCACGAACTCCTGCGAATCCAATGGGTACATGTGCCTGTCCATCCAAAAGCGGTTCGGTATGTTAAAGGGCCAGTGGGTTGACAGGAAGTAGGAGGTTACGATGCCGACGACGTACAAGTATGTGAGGGTCTTCATGTTGATCCTGTCCCTAGTGGACTTGGTCAGCACGAATGGGGCAGCGAGCAGCATGAGTATGAAAGGTGCGGATGTCAATTCCATTGAGCACAGCACTATCCCGAGATCATAGGCGGAGTTCAACGATCCAGGGAGGACCGCTTCCCACATAGGGCCGATCGATGCCAGTACGATCGTAGTTGCTAATACCAGCAACCAAGGTATCCTATCGACTTTAGCCTCTGTAGTGCCCATTTTCTCCCTCCTAAGAATAGGGCTTCTTGATTTTATTATATAAAGTTAATTATCGATTTTAGGAATCAGATCGTGTCCTCAGGTCATCATCCAAGATCCTCTGGTGCCTCCCTATGATGTTCGGATTTACGGTCTACAGCTCCATCTCGCAGGCCGATAATACCAGCAAGATACCGTATCCAACCCCTCGCGAGAGGGTTCTTGGCGTCCATGCAGTCGATGCCGTTGGTTATGATGACAACATGAAGATCAAGAACGACAACGCAGCGGATGAAGAGGAAGGGACAACGGGGGCGTTTCTCATCAGGGACTCTTGGGGCAAGGAATGGGGGAGCGAGGGATATGGTTGGCCCCCCTATGAGCATGTATTGAAGGGCCTGGCCATCGATTGGTGGTCGCTACTGAAGAACGAGTGGATAGACGCCGGGGAGTTCGTTGTAAAGGAGTAAATTACGAAGTCGCTCTTTGATCGGATGATCGGATAGTGGCCCTCAACGGGATGACATCCCCCTGGATCTTAAGAAGTCATCAACCTCCACCCATGTCGGTATGGGCGCCACCGCTCCTAATCCTGTCGTCGTCAGAGCCCCGGCTGCGTTTGCGAAAGTGGCCGACTTTCTGGGCGACCAGCCCTTCAAAAACCCCAGGACGAATGCGCCATCAAAGGCATCGCCGGCACCCGTTGTGTCCAAGACGGTCACCTCATATCCCGGGACGTGGGACCTTTCCTTTTCATTTACTAACTTGCAACCCTCACTGCCCAGCTTCAGGACGAGCAACTTGTGTTCAGCTAGCGAATATATCCTGTTAACAACGTCGTCGATGTCTTGCGAGTATAAGTTGCTAAGATCCTCCTCACTGGCGAAGACCAAGTCCGCCGCCTCAATTGCCTCCTCGATATGCGGCCTCGCGACGTCTTGAGGCCAGAGCTTCGGTCTGTAATTTACGTCGAAACTGAAAATCCCCCCCGATCCCTTTACTATATCAGCTCCCCTGAGCACGGCTTCCCTGCAGCTCTTGCTCAGTGCCAACGTTATCCCGCTTGAGTGAAAGAGCCTCGCCCCCCTCAGGAACTCGACATTCAGGTCTGAGGGTGAATAGTGACTGGCGGCCGAGTTCTTCCGAAAATACGTGAAGTCGTGCCGGCCATTCGAAAGCAGGGATGTGAAATAGACTGCGGTGTAACTGTCCCCCTCCATGACGACCTGCGATGTGTCCACTTTCTCCCTCTGCCAGAGGCCCATGAACGACCTTCCGAAATCATCGTCACCTATCCTGCAGATGTAACTGCATCTTCCACCAAGCCTCGCCACCGCGATCGCGAAGTTGGAGGTGTCGCCGCCCCATCCCCTCTTGTACAACTGGGCATCTTGGAGTTTACCTACATCGGTGGCGCAGAACTCAACCATCGGTTCACCAAAACCGACTATGTCTGCCAAAGACTTTACTCTCGTCCACACAAGGTTATCTATTAAAATATAGTACCAAACGTTGATTTTCGACTAGATAACAGATAAGGTTAATGCCTTTTTTGGAGCATCGAATACCAAACCGCTTCCTTCTTGAATCCGCATTTTTCGTAGAATTTATCTGGTCCCTCTTCCACTTCGGCGTATACCAACTCGACGCCTTGTTCGAATGCGAGTTTTGTAAAGCTAAAGACGAGGGACGAGCCGATGCCCTTCTTTTCATGCTGCTTATCCACCATCGTTGAGTGTATCGCCGCCTCTCTCCTCCTTGTCGGTACAAAGTATCCCAAGATGAACCCCACGACCTGCTGGCTTAGTTCAGCCACCAGGAAGACCGCGTTTGGTTCGGTTATCGAGTTGCGAAAATCACCCCCTGAAAAGGCGTCATCTCCTTGCGATGCTTCTACTTCTAAACACGAGGGGATGTCCTCAGGCACGGCCCTGCGTATTGTCGTATTTGAGCCCTTCAACTGCATCTCACTAAGCTTTGCACACGATCGCCAGACTTGCTATATATCTGTGAAGATGGCACATCCTTTCTTATGATATTGATACAGAGACGGGGGATATTATACGCGACATCAGTTCTATGGTAAATTATTTACATGGGGCCATATATCTAGTCTCGATGAACGAACGGGAGAACTATCTGGCGACAATCGAATACAGGGAACCTGAGTGGATCCCTTGTAACATTGGCTTCCTGCCTGGGACATGGAAGCGCCATCGGAAGGCGTTGGAGGAATTGGTACTCCGCCATCTTCTGATCTTCAGGGGGTTCAAGGAAGGGAGCGTGAATTATGACGACATGGGGCATTGGAATAGCGGCGAGTGCTTCACGGATACATGGGGCGCCGTGTGGTATCATGTGATCGATGGTATTTACGGACAGATAGCCAAACACCCACTGGACGATTGGGGCAAGTTGGCAGCCTATCGGCCACCTGACACGACGCGCTTCACCGAGGACGGGCCGCGCGAGGATTGGGCCATTGCGAGGCATAACGTGGAAACTGCGAGGAGAGCGGGAGAGCTCACGTGGGGTGAAGGGGGTAATCGATTCTTCGAGCGGCTGCATTTCCTGCGCGGTTTTCAGAACCTGATGGTCGACTTCCTGCGCGATCCACCGGAGCTTCAGAGGCTGATCGATCTCGTGATCTCCGCGAACATGCGCGTAGTGGAGAAGTGGCTCGAGATAGGCGTCGACGTCATGAGCTTCCAAGATGACCTTGGCACTCAGGTATCCTGCATGGTCAGCCCCAGGACGTTCAGGCGTCATCTCAAGCCCGGATACGAGAGGATGTTCAAGCCATGCAGGGAGGCGGGCAGCCACGTAGCATTCCACAGCGATGGCCACATATTGGAAATCATAGGAGATCTAATCGATGCCGGCATTACGGTCATCAATCCACAAATCCGCGCCAATGCCTCGGAAGGGATCGCGAGGACGATGAAGGATAGAGTTTGTGTCAATCTGGATCTCGACAGGCAGCTTTTACCATTCGCAACCCCCTCTGGAATAAGGGAACACGTCAAAGAGGCTGTGATTAGGC
>Ga0315312_1000252_pt1 | contig 77646 bp, 77 predicted proteins | sample TDP7_MG_FD_203629 | JGI IMG/M metagenome (GOLD analysis project Ga0315312, IMG submission 203629) | Freshwater sediment microbial communities from Lake Towuti, South Sulawesi, Indonesia - TDP7 | ecosystem: Environmental > Aquatic > Freshwater > Lake > Sediment | place: Indonesia: South Sulawesi...
CCTGCTTGAGAAGTGCCTCCTCTGTCACTTCTGGATTGGTAATCTTTAATGGTTTCATGGCTCTTCATTATAGAGCCTTTTAATATGTTTGTAAAGTTATTTTTTACCATTAGTTTAGTACAGGAAGTACGCTTCAAAAAAGAGGTTAAGTATAACACCTACAACTGTTCACATCGATAGACTTCGATAAGTTGATAATTACTCATTGTAAGCGTGGATAACACTGCAGACCGTCACAACTCGGCATCTTGTGTGACAAATCCGATTTTCTTGGCGAAAGCGACTTCGATGACACCGACTTTTCCTGGCACGCCGACGAATCCACCGAGCAGAGGCCACACCAGAGCAATGAGAGCCGGAACAGGCTGATGGTGCAGTAACAAATAGATTGCACTTCCGATTGCGGATGGCCACTTGGCCCAAACGACAACGAGGCAGCCAATCGTCGCAATAGTCACGTTAACGCAAGAATTCCTCATTAAACTCCATAGAACACCGAGCACTACGACGGTGGCTATGACCCAGTACCACGGGAAGAAAATGAACATGATCGGTGCCAAGGATTGAGAGACGTAGGCCGGAAAGGCAGTCCACTCGGCTGAACGAAGCCATAGCCACCTTTTGATTTCGTCCTCAGTCTAGTTTGTGAAATTCGACTTCAAAAATATATCCTCCAATTTATAGCTAATTCGATGAAGCTTCAGTCGCCCTTGTGCAAGCAAATCCACCGCTTCTTTGTGTCCTAACTTGGCTTGAGACAGATTGGAGTACTCTCGCTCATAAAGAGCATAATCCATGGACTAAGTCACAAGCTAGCCTGTAGGCGTCTTCAAAAGGATCCGGCTGTTTTGCATTTCGCCCACGAACTGCTCAACGACCCTCCTAGTTTCACGATACGCTCTGTCTCGATTCTTTTCATAAGCAACATTGAATTCAGGAAGCACATCCTCAACAATAGATTTAGCAAAGCTATAGACGGGATGTGATGAATAGAGGCGCAACGTTTGATTTATTTCTCTCCATATCCTCTCAAAAATAGTCGGTAGTTCCTCGTCGTAAGAGCGCAAGTGCAAAACAGAGATTTGATCTGGCTCGGCCCGTACCTCTCGCAGCTTCTTATAGAATGCATTGTCAACGTATGCTGCGGTAGTGTACATGTGATCTACCAGTACAAAGAGGTCCAGTTTTTCTTTGTTCCAGGCGGCCTGCAGGTCATGGGCTGCCGAACTGAGCTTGCTAAGCTCGGCTGTTGCGGAGGACACGCGGTCGTACAAATCTCCCACTTTCCACCTCTATGGGTTGAATCTCTGCGTATGCTGAGCTTGTCTTCCCACTATGCTGATGCAATCTTCAATAAGACAAGTGTAGTTTCTCACGGGCTCTTCTGGATAAGTAATGAACTCGTCAGCAAACTGCTCCTTATCGTCCAGTCCCCTGTACCATGTGGTGACCCTGGCAGTGTTGGAATAGATGAATATTGGCTGCCTAGAGGGGACGCTATTTGCGACAATCTGGTTTGCTGTTTGGGGGCTAATTCGGCCAGCCCTCCGAAGAGCCCTAGCAAACCGCTGGATACGATACAGGGTTGAAGAATCGTAAAGACCTATACTAATCCATCGCGCAATGTCTAAAGGGTTAGAAGAATCTACCAAAGGGTTAGCGTTAGCTCCAGGAGCAAAGTATACAGGTGCCATGTCCATGTTGCCATCAAGTCGTTGTTGCCCCGCCCTGCTAAAGTCAGGCACCCTCAGCTCCCCTTGATTGCAGGCTCTAGCAATATCAAGAATTACCTGGTCCATTGCCGTTACGATTTCTATACCTGGCGTTGGAACGCTCTCGACGTCACAGGGCGAACTAGGATTATGTTGGTGTCTAGGAAAGTAAGCCAAATGCTAACCCCCGAACCTCGATGCCACCTTATTTTCATAATAACAGACTTCCAATGTGGATGCAAGTCCAGAAGGAGTCACCCATACCGCCAATTACTACCCATAACTCACCATCAAGATGTGTAACTTTATCTTATCGATTACCATTTGAAATGTTGTATTGTGTGGCGAGATGTAAAAATCACTACTTCAGGAAGAAAGAAAGTGGGTTTATTTAAGTTATTCTGAGGCTTTCTGAGAGGGGAAGTTTTTGTTTCTAAATGTGAGGGAGCCGACAGGGCAAACCTTAACACACTCAGCGCACTGATCACATTTTGATTCACCAATGGGTCTGTCTTCAAAGGTGGAGACCATTCGCTTAAAACCCCTTCGGGTAAAGCCAATGGCTCCGATGCCCAAACGCTCCCTGCATACCCAGACGCATTTGCCGCAGAGAACGCACTTGTTTGGATCGTAGATAAAGAGAGGACTACTTTCATCGATAGGGAGTTTCCTCTCGAGCTTTCTCAGCCGCTTTGTTTTCAGTTTTATACCCAGATGTTTGGCAATTCTTTGAAGTTCACAGGAGCGGTTTTTAAGGCAGTGCCCACAATCCACAGGGTGGCTGGCTAAAAGAAGCTCGACAGCAGTGCGCGCAAGTCTCAGAGCGATTTTGCCCCGCGTCTTGACCACCAGGCCTTCTTTTACTGGTTGGGTGCAGGCAGTGACAGGCTCATCCTCGCCTTCAACTTCCACGAAGCAGAGGCGGCAGGAAGCAGAAGGTTCTATCTTCTCCCGAATGGCGCAGAGATTGGGTATGTATATACCGTTGTCCAATGCCGTCCAGAGGATCGTCTCTCCCTCATCGGCTTTTATTCTTTTACCGTCAATCGTTAAAGATACTTCCTTCATCTTTCGGATAAAAACTGTCTCCCCTCCCTTGGTGGAAGGGGGGACTAAACTCTATTTCTCACCCTCACCCTTGCCCTCCCCCATCAAGGGGGAGGGGATAGAAATTTATTTTGAAGCAGGTACCCGATCCGGTGGTGACAGCTTGATGACAGCATTGTACTGCGGTGGACAAGCACTGAGACAGGTCCCGCACTTGACGCATTTTCCCTGATCGATGACCTTGATTCCCTTCTTATTGGCTGAGATTGCCTCCACAGTACAGGTGCCGACGCAGGCATCGCATGAGCGTACGCACTTTTCCGGGATGATGTAGTAGGCGACGAGATCCTGACACGTCAACGCTGGACATCGTTTTTTTATGATGTGGGTCTCATACTCTTCCCGGAAGTATCGCAAGGTTGTAAGAACTGGGTTGGGTGCGGTTTTCCCAAGACCACAGAGGGACCCAGCTTTTATGTCCTCAGCCAGATCGCTGAGAATCTCTATATCCTCCATTCTTCCTCTGCCTTTTGTGATGTCCTCCAGGATTTCCAACATCTGCTTCGTTCCGAGCCGGCACATGGTACATTTTCCACAGGACTCCTTCTGAGTGAAGTCGAGGAAGTAGCGTGCCACTTCAACCATGCAATCATCCTCATCGAGAACGACCATCCCTCCAGAACCCATCATGGCCCCGCTCTCCTGGAGCGAATCGAAGTCAATAGGGATATCAAGGGACTCTTCAGAAAGGCAACCGCCGGATGGTCCGCCGATTTGCACTGCCTTGAAGCGTTTTCCCTTGGTGATACCACTGCCCACCTGAAAGACGAGCTCTCCTAGCGTGGTGCCCATGGGTACTTCTACTAGACCTGTATTCACCACTTTGCCTGCTAAGGCGAAGACAGCCGTCCCTTTACTCCGCTCGGTGCCCATCTGGGCAAACCAATCGGCTCCGTTTTTGATGATGTGGGAGACATAGGCAAGGGTCTTCACATTATTGAGAACCGTTGGTTTTCCGAAAAGACCTCTGGTGGCCAAGCGAGGGGGCCTGTAACGAGGAATTCCAGGTTTTCCTTCGATAGAAGCGATCATGGCTGTGGCCTCACCGCAGACGAATGCTCCTGAACCTTGAAAGAGGCTGATGTCAAAACTGAAATCACTTCCCAGGATATTTTCTCCTAAAAACTTGAGCTCCTCTGCCCGACGGATGGCAAGCTGAACCCTTTGCACGGCAAGGGGATATTCCGCGCGGACATAGACATAGCCGTGGCGGGCACCGATCGCATAGCCTGCAATGATCATTCCCTCTATCACGGAGTGGGGATCACTCTCAAGGATCGCTCTGTCCATGAATGCGCCCGGGTCGCCCTCGTCGCCGTTACATATGAGATATTTCGGTTCGCCTGGAGAGCTGCGGCAGACTTCCCACTTCTCTCCAGCTGGAAAGCCGGCACCGCCCAGGCCTCGCAATTTAGACCTCTTAATCTCCTCGATGATCTCATCCGGTTCCATCTGGAGTGCTTTTAGGAGACCTTCGTATCCGCCATTGCCAATATAGTGGTCGATCTCTTCGGGATTGATATGGCCGCATCTTTTTAAAATGATCTTCTTCTCATATTTTGACCGGGGAAAGTCAGAAAAACTTGGAATGAGGTCATTCGGTTCAAGGGCGCCGAGAATAAACTCGAAGCAGGGATCGTCGTTTATGAGGAAGTTGAGGATCAGATTTTCTGCTAATACGGAGTTCACATGGCCATAGGAGATGGGGGGGTACCCGGGTTTGCCTATAATCATCAAAGGCTCGGCATAGCAGTGGCCCATGCATCCTACTTCAGAGATGGAACAGTTTAGATTTTGTTTCCTTACTAATTCTTTTATTGCCTCGAGAACTTCGAGGGAACCAGCAGCTCTGCCGCAGGTGGCCGTGCCGAGCAGAATCACCGGCATCTGGCCATTCCACAGTTCCTGCCAACAGGTTTCCGCTCGTTCCTTTATCTGTTTAAATGCTGAAATCATATACGTCTTTCTGTAGGGGCAATTCATGAATTGCCCCTACTATGGATTTCCTTACCTTCTTTCTCTTTCTGAAGCTGATAAGAGAGCAGAATACCATCGACTCTCGTGGGATCGACCTTAGCTTCCACTTTCTTGTCAACAACGGTCACTGGTGCCATCGCACAGCAACCGACACAGGCAACGGTGTCCAAGTCGAACTGACGATCAGGAGTGGTCTCGCCCGGCTCTACCTTCAACCTCCTCTGCCACGCTGCCAGCGCAATGTGACCACCTTTTACATGGCAGGCCGTTCCCATGCAGACCTTGATGGAATGTTTTCCTGGAGGAGTAAGGCGAAACTGGTTATAGAAAGTAGCTACACTGTAGACATCGATCTCTGGGATATTCAGGTGCCTGGCGACCTCGAGCATGGCCTCTTGGGGAAGATATCCAAACCCTTCCTGAATCTTCTGGAGGATAGGGATGAGGCTTCTCCCTTCGTTCTCTATGCCTTCCAATATTTTTCTCGTTTTCTCTTTAACCTCTATTTCTTCCTCGGCCATCTTCGCCTCTTTTTTTGGGATGACGAATCGTTGGCTGATTCCAGCATTGGGTGACGATGCAAAACATGAATTATTTATAATGTATTTTTTGCCGATTTGAAACTGTAAGGAAGGCATGATGCAGATTTCTACATTAGGCCGATGGAGCCCAGTACTTCGCGGGGGCTCGTGATCAGTTTATGGATGCCGACCTCCTTAGGAAAGGCACCGAAGGCGAGGCCCATCAACTGGGTGATATAAAGGATGGGAATTCCGTAGCGGGTCTTATACGTTTCCTCAATCTGTCTTTGACGGCCGTCGAGGTTGGCCTGGCAGAGGGGACAACATACAGCGATAACATTCACCCCTGCTTCCTTTGCCTCACGGAGAATGTCATTTGACAGTTTGACAACGATGTCAGAGCGCGTAAGGGTCATTGAAACCCCGCAGCACTCCGTTTTGAAAGACCATTCAATAGGCTGGGCGCCCAAGGTTCTGACGATGGAATCCATGCTCTGAGGGTCTTCCACATTATCAAAACGGGCGACTTTAGGAGGTCGGGTAAGGACGCATCCATAATAACAGGCAACCCTCAGGCCAGTCAGTTTCTTACGCATCCTCTGGCAGACCTTCTCCAGACCGATTTCGAGAAAGACTTCTAAGGGATGGTAGACCTTGACCTTCCCCTCATATTTATAATCAAAGATTTCATCAATCTTCCTCTTTAGCTCCGCATCGTGTTCCAATTCTACATTGGCCACCTTGAATCGGGAGAGGCAGGCGAGACAAGGAGCGATCAGTTTATCAAATCCCTCCTTCGCCGCGTGAGAAAGGTTTAGGACCGGTAGGACCACGGAGAGGAGATGGGAGGTTGCATGAGCAGAGGAGGCTCCGCAACAGACCCAATCCTTTACTTCTACAAGATCGACTCCCAATGCCCGGGCAACATATTTCAAAGAGAGGTGGTAATCATAACCGGATGAACTGAGAGAACATCCTGGGAAATAAGCATATCGCATCATCAAACTCCTTTTTCAAGTTCTCTGATTTTGGCCATCACCTGACGAAGTTCTTTTGCCCCGCGACTTTTATGGGGAAGAGGTTTGAGCTTTCCTTTCATCAGCATGGGAGAGGCCATATCAATATCTTTGAAGGGTGTGAGCATCCTTAGGTTGATGAGCAGGGCGAGGCCCAGTTCATAGACTCTTCCAAATCGTTCTACAAGGGCCATGAAGATTCGGTGCATCGCAGGGATGGCAGGCTGAGGATTGTAGTGCTCAACTCGCTCCGACATCTCCCTCAGGCCATCAATCACCCGAAGGATGTTGATGTCCTGGGGGCAACGGGTGTTGCAGGTTTCGCACGAGAGGCAGATCCAGATAGTTGCTGACCAGTAGATCTCTTCAGTCAGGCCAAGTTGGATCGCTCGCATCAGTTCGTGGGGCTTCATCCTCATGGCATAGGCAGAGGGACAACCTAACGTGCATTTTTTGCACTGGTAGCAGAGCATGACATTCTCGCCCGTCAAGGATTGAAGATCTTGGGCAAGTTTCAGACTATCTTTTGAAAATACGAAACTCATGATTTCTCCTATCAAACTGATTACGTTTGACACGTCGTTGGATTTGACTCTTTTGGTAAGAGGACGGTGAAGGTCGTCCCCTTCCCGACCTCACTTTCGACTGAGATAGACCCCAGATGCGCATCGACAATACTCTTGACGATTGAAAGTCCGAGACCTGTCCCAATGATCTGACGAGTCTCTGCTGTTTTCACCCGATAGAATTTATCAAAGATCCGAGAGAGGTCCTCCTTTTTAATGCCGATCCCTGTGTCGGAAACAGCGGCCTTTACAAATCCACCTTCCTCACCCAAGGTGACCCAAACCTTTCCTCCCTCTGGCGTATATTTGATTGCATTGGAGATAAGGTTGGTGAAGATTCCCTCCATACTATTCCGGTCGGCTTGGATGAATGGGATTTCCGAAGGAAAGGAGAATTGAAGATCGATCTTTTTGGCCTCGGCCTCGGCCTTCATCAGATCGATCACCCTCTGGATCACTTCTTGAAGGGGGAGGGGCTCCTTGTATTGAACCATCATTCCCGCTTCGATTTTGGATAGATCCAGAAGATCCTTGATCAACGTGAGAAGCCCCTTGGTTCTCTCTTTGGCCCGGGAAAGAAGTCTTTCTTGCTTGGCCGTCACCTCCCCCGCCATCCCATTCAGGATAACGGTCAACTGTTGTTCTACAGAGGCAATCGGCGCCCGGAGTTCGTGAGCAACCATGGCGATGAACTCGGATTTCATCTTGTCGAGTTCTTTCAGATGGCTGATATCCTGGAGGACAGTGACAGAGCCCATGGTTTCGCCGAGGTCATTTTGAACGGGTGCGGTGTGGCCGCGGAGATAGATCTCGCCGGGTTCACCGATGCTTAGCTCTTGGGAGAGAGAGCTATAGCCTATGTCTTTCGTCTTCAGGCTCTCCTCCATGACCTTCGACAATTCCGATGGAAGGTTGCACTGGGGAAGGAAGTTTCCTAAAAGGGAGGTTTCAGAAATCTTGAGCATCCGGCTTGCAGCTGGATTGGAGAGGACGATACAGCCATCCCGATCGCACACCAACACACCATCGCCCATGCAATTGATGATCGTTTTGATCTTTGATTTTTCTGTGGCAATGTCGCGAAGAGAGCTCTCGCGTTCCCTTCGCAGGAACTCCGCCTCTTTCTGGAGGGTTCTTCTTTCCAAGGCCCTTCTCACCACAATGCGGAGCTGATCCGGGGTGAAGGGCTTGGGGATGAAATCGTAAGCCCCTTTCTTCATTGCCTCTACAGCCAATTCCACTGTAGCATAACCTGTGATGACGATGACCAGCAGACTCGGATCGATGGTTTGTATGTGATCGAGCACCTCCATCCCGCTCATTCCCGGCATCATGAGGTCAAGTAGGATCACATCGATCTTCTCCAAACGGGCTTGAATCTCGTCCAACCCCTGTTTCCCATTCTCGGCACAGATTACACCCCACCCTTCTTTGGAGAGGATGCGCGAGCAACCTTCCCGCATGATCAGCTCATCATCGATGACAAGGATGTTTACTTGATCCAATGTTCAAACCTCGCCCAAATACTTCCCCTCCCCTGGTGGGAGGGGATGAAGGGGAGGGGGCCTAAATCTTTTCACCCCTACCCTCACCCTCCCCCGTCGAGGGGGAGGAGAGAAAAGAGAATCATTTGGTGAGGAGGGTTTCGATCCTTTTGACCAGTACTTCAGGTTCTACAGGTTTATCAATGTAATCGTCCGCTTCAGTCTCAAGCCCCATCTGTTGTGTATAGCGGGATGTGGCAATCTTGGAGACGACGGCCGTCAAAAGGAGTATAGGGATGTTGCTCAATTCAGGATCGGCCTTCAACTCCTTACATACCACATACCCATCCTTATCCGGCATCATGACATCGAGGACGATGAGGTCCGGGTTTTCGGTCCTTGCCTTTTGAAGTCCTTCGATGCCACCGTATGCGGCAGCAACTTCATAATTCTTGGACTCCAGAATCATCGTCACCGCCTCCACCAAATCAGGATCGTCATCAACGATTAAAATCTTCTTTGGCATCTTCCTCCTCCTTCTTTTTATATCGTGTCCGTGTCCGTTTTCCGTGTCCGTAGTTTTTCGGACACGCGACACGGATGACGGTCACGTGATTTGCGGTCTTGGTAGAAGGCCTGCGGCCTTGGCAATCTCCGACACCTTCTCCTCCCACTCGATCGCCATAATATGTATCCCCCGAACCCCAGGAACCTCTCTCAGCCTCTGGATCGTCTCCACACAAATCCTAATCCCCTCCTCCGACTGCTTCTCCTTCGACACCGACTTGAGCCTCTCTATCATCTCATCCGGCACATCCATCCCAGGCACCTGATTCTTCATGTAGCGCGCCATCCCCACCGACTTAAATGGCGTCACCCCCGCCAAGATCGCACACCTCTCATGCAACCCCCGATCCCTCACCATCCCCATCCACCGCTCAAACCGCCCCATATTATAGATACACTGAGTCTGTATAAACTCCACCCCTGCTTTTACCTTCTTCCCCAACCTCGCCGCCCGTATCTCAAAGGGATCAGCAAAGGGATTCTCCACAGCCCCTATAAAGAGCACCGGCCTCCCCTTCAGCTCCTCTCCCCCCAAAAACTTCCCCTCATCTCGCATCAGCTTCACCGTCTGGATCAACTGCACCGAATCCATATCAAAGACATTCTTCGCCTTGGGATGATCCCCAAATTTCTGATGATCCCCAGAAAGACAGAGGATGTTATTTATCCCCAGGGCTGCTGCCCCCAAAATATCACTCTGGATCGCTATCCGATTCCTGTCCCGACAGACCATCTGAAGGATCGGATCAAACCCCATCTCCTTGAGAATGAGACACGATGAAAGGGAGGACATCCTCACCACCGAAGTCTGATTGTCCGTCACATTGACCCCATCCACTACCCCTTTAAGCAAATTCCCCTTCCTCCTTATCACCTCAGGATCTGCCCCCCTCGGAGGCCCACACTCAGAGGTCACCACAAAGCCACCAGATTCTAAAATCCTCTCAATGTTCGACTTGGTCTTCATCTCCTGCCTCAATGATTAGGATAGTTCGGAGTTTTTAGTCTTAATCTCAGAACTCCGAACACCGAACTCAAAACTTAACTACTCTGAACTCATCACTTTATAGCCTCAAATCTTCTCTGATCCTCTTTCGCGGCCCCCCATCCCTCGCAGGCGTCCAATCCTTGACCGGGATGATCTCCTCATATCGATCCAACTGATCAAGTTCCTTCAGGCGATCTATGATCAACTGCCATCCACAGTCTAACTCCTTGTCCACCTCACACTTCCCATTCGAAGATCCCCCACAGGGACCATTGAGCAAACTCTTCGCACACCGAGCGACCGGACAGATCCCACCCGTCATATGCAAGACACACTCCCCACAACCCTGACAACGCTCCAACCATACCCCCTGCTCAAGCGTCACTCCTAAAAACGTCGTGTTCACCGCAGGAAGCACCACCTTGCTCCGATACTTCTCGGCCACATACTGAACCCCAGCCCCACAAGCCATCGATAAAATTACTTCATAGTCCCCAACAAATGGACGAACCTGATCAATATACTCATGATCACACTGACGCTCCAACGTCTGCTCTCTTACTTCAATCTCCTCACCCTCCTTGGCACGAGCCAACCTCAACTCCGAAGCCAAAACCCCTACCTCACGCTCTCCCCCCACCGCACATACCGTCACACACTCATTACACCCCAAAAGAAGAACTTTTTTGTAAGGCTTAAGCATAGTTAGAATCTCTTCAAGGGATTTACGATTCGCTACAATCATGCTCTCCTCCACACTTAGGTTAAAGGAGAAAGGTGTAAGGGAAAAACTTTAACCCTTAACCTTTGACCTATCACCTCGTCTCTTCACTGGAGATGGCCCAAGCACCCTGATCTTCTCGGTCATCTCACGAGCCACCTCGGCAAAACGCTGACCCTGAGCTGAACTCATGTTGTACATCTCCAAACGCCCTGACCCCAACCCCACCTCCTCCAATAACCCCTTCACATACTGAACCCTCTTCTTCGCCCTGAGATTCCCCCTCAAGAAATGACACTCTCCCTCCAAACACCCTGCCAAATAAACCCCATCCACACCTGACTCAAATGCCCGAAGAATGAGTAGTATATCCACCCTTCCCGTGCAGGGAACCTTCACGATCTTCACATTCGTAGGATAAGAGAGCCTCATCGAACCTGCCAGGTCCGCCGCACTATAAGCTCAATGCTCACAACAAAAAGCCAAAATCTCAGGCTCAAAGTCGTGTCCGTGATCCGTGTCCGTCCCTCGTGTCACGTGTCCCGACTCTAAACTCTCTTTGGCTAACTCTGACATCCCAACCCCTTTCAAGTTCAAAGTTCCTGCCTACCGCAGGCAGGCAAAGCTCACCCCCTCCCATCCCTCCCCCGTCAAAGGGGGAGGGTGAGGGGGGACCTTTCAGCTTTCAGCTATGGGCATCACCAACGCCTGAGACTTGGCCCAAAGCTGTTGATCACGGAAATGCATGAGCTCAATCGCCCTTGCAGGACACTCAGCCACACAACTGCCACAGCCCTTACACTTTGCTAAATCGATTTCCGCCTCCCCCTTGGCATTGATCACCGGCACCCCATACGGACAGACCCTCACACAGGTCAAACAGGCCGCACATCGCTCACCCTCCACCACCGCCACGACGCCACCCACCAACATCTTCTCTTTTGATAAGATGGTGCAGGCCCGAGCTACCGCTGCGCTTGCCTGTGAAATGCTTTCGCTGATCAATTTTGGTCCGTGGCCCGCTCCAGCCAGGTAGAGACCATCCGTAGCGAAATCGACTGGCCTCAACTTCATATGGGCTTCTAAGAAGAAGCCCTCTGCGGTTCGAGGGACTTTTAGCATCGTGGCCAATTCTTCATTCTCCCTCGGAATGGTGGCCACGGAAAGAACCAGGAGGTCGGGTTTTATTTCCATCCGCTCCTTCAAGATTCGATCCATGAAGGAGATGGAAAGACTTTGTCCATCCTTTTTGACCTCTGGCTTCTCTTCAGGCTCATATTTGATGAACATGATCCCTTCGTTCCGGGCTTTAGCGTAATAGGATTCCAAGAGACCATAAGTTCGCATATCCCGGTAGAGGATGGAGATTTGGGCATCGGGATTTAGTTCCTTGATTTTAAGGGCATTCTTCACCGCTGCGGCACAACAGGTTCGGCTACAGTACGGCCTCTGCTCATTTCTCGATCCTACGCATTGAATCATGACGACCCGTTGAACTCGACTGACTTCGTCTGGCTGATTTACAATCCGGCTCTCTAATTCGAGCTGAGTGGCAATGCGGGAGTCTTCGCCGTAAAGGTATTCTGTGGGTTTCCACTCTTCGGCACCTGTTGCCAAGATCGTTATCCCATGTTCGATCTTCCGATAGTACATGGTGGGTGCCACCATCACCCCCGTTGTGAAATTCCCCTTGGAGCCACTGAAATCGACGACCAATGAATTGGTGATGACATGGATGAGGGGATGGTTCGTCACCCGAGCGATCAAATCTTTCAGAAAGGCCTGAACATCTTCACCTTCGAGGGTGTAGTAGAGGTTTCTAAGGTTTCCTCCCAATTGGGCCTCTTTCTCAAGAAGGAAGACCTCATATCCCTGCTCCGCAAGCTTGAGGGCAGCGGTCATTCCGGCCGCTCCACCTCCGATGACCAATCCCTTCTGGATCACCGATACTGCCAGCTCGCCGAGGGGCCGAATCAGCCGAGCATTGGCGACAGCCATCCGGACGAGGTTCTTCGCTTTACTGGTTGCCTCTTTCTTCTGACGCATATGGACCCACGAGCATTGATCCCGGATATTGGCCATCTCGAAAAGATATTTATTCAAACCTGCATCCCGAAGGGTCTCTCGGAACATCGGTTCATGTGTTCTCGGGGAGCAAGAGGCGACAATGACACGGTTTAGGTTGTGTTCCTTGATCGCATTCTTTATCTTCTCCTGGGTGTCCGTGGAGCAGGTATAGAGGTTCTCATCAACATAGACAACATTCTTCAATGTGCAAGCATACTCCTTCACCGCGGGCACATTGACCACTCCTCCAATGTTGATGCCGCAATGGCAGACAAAGACCCCAATTCTTGGTTCTTCAGTGGCCACATCTGCTTCAGGAGGATACTCCTTCTTGGTGATCATTGTCCCTCTTAATTGAGCGATAATCACGGTAGCATCGGCTACCGCACCACTGGCCTGAGTCACAGTTTCCGGAATATCTTTTGGGCCCTGAAACGCACCGCACACATAGATGCCTGCTTTCGACGTGGAGGTGGGTTCAAAAGGCCTCGTCTTGCAGAATCCGTAAGTATCCAGCTCAACACCCATCCGTTTTGCCATCTCGATGGTCCCTTTAGAAGGAATCATGCCGACGGAGAGGACGACCAGTTCGAACTCCTCATCCACAAACTTAGCTTCCTCGTCCAGGTAGGTGAGGAGAAGATTCTTTGTCTTAAACTGTTCTCTCACCTTGGAGACCATGCACTTGATGAACCGGACTCCGTACTCGGACTTGGCCCTTTCATAATAGCCATCGAATCCCTTTCCATAGGCTCGGACATCCATATAAAAGATGGTCGGCTTTATGAAGTGGACATGTTCTTTGGCAATGATGGCTTCCTTCGTGGCATACATACAGCAGATGGAGGAGCAGTAATCGTTTCCACAGTTCGAATCCCGGGAGCCGACACATTGGATGAAGGCGATTCTTTCTGGAATCGTTCCATCCGAGGGACGGAGAAGGTGACCGCGGTGAGGCCCAGTTGCACTCAGGAGCCTTTCAAACTCGATACTCGATACCACATTGGGATAGATCCCATAACCGAATTCCTGTCGTAAACGAGCATCGAAAACCTCATAGCCTGGAGCGAGGATGATGGACCCGACCTCGATCTTTTCCGTCGTCTGTTGATCACCATAATTGACCGCCTTCGCCAGACAGACCCTTTCACACAGCCCACACCCGATGCATTCTTCCCGATCTATGAGAAAGACTTTTGGTATGGCCTGTGGATAGTTGATGTAAATGGCAGCCCTTCGGCTCAATCTCTCATTGTAGGTATCGATGGCACTGACTGGACAGTGTTTGGCACATTCGCCGCAGCCTGTGCATTTATCGAGGCGAATATACCTTGGTTTTTTGGTGATGGTCACTCCAAATCGGCCAGGTCCGCCTTCAATTCCTTCGACCTCTGCATTTGAGACGATGCGGATGTTGAGGTGTCTTCCGGTTTCCACCAATTTCGGCGACATGATGCACATAGAGCAGTCATTCGTCGGGAAGGTCTTATCGAGCTGGGCCATCACCCCACCGATCGTCGGAGAGGTATCGACCAAGTAAACAAAAAATCCTGACTCTGCCAGGTCTAAGGAGGCCTGCATTCCGCCGATTCCGCCTCCGACCACCATCACAGCCCCAATGGGCTGTTTCTCTTTTGTCTTATCGATCTTTTTTGCTGCTTCCATATCTAAAGCTCAATGCTCAAAGTTCAAAGCCCTGTTTAATCCCCCTTTGTCCCCCTTTAGAAAAGGGGGATTTAGGGGGATTTGATTTATATATTCCGAATATATCTGGGTACTTTTCCTTCCTCAGAAGGATCAAACCCTATTTTCCCTTCTCCCACCAACGAGACCAAGTAGGTGAGGGTATCTTTCAATTTCAGGTTCAATGTCTGACTGATCTCTGTCGCAGCCAAGGGTTTGGTCTCAACAAGTTGGATGATTCGATTCTTGATCAACTCATCTCGAATCGTTCCCTCGATCATTTCATCCAGTCTCTCTTTGGGGAGATGTTCTCCGTAGACATTCTCCTTTTCCATGAGTTCGGGGCCTTTGCCAACCATCCAGCGGATCTTCTCTCCCTCAAGAGATGCTCTAACTGCCTGAAGCTTTCCCCTCATTTCCGTATCGAGACGGAAGGGACCGAAGTTACGGATCTTTTCGATGAACTGGCGAACGACCTGTGAAAAACGTTCACCTTCACCAGCGGAGACCCAGTCCAGAAGAAGCCTTTCCGATTCGACGCCGGCCATGTCCAGTAGCTTTCGGGTCAGGTTCATCTTCTTTTCGGCCTGAATATTCCCGCTTAAATAATGGCAGTCTCCTGGATGGCATCCTAAGACCATCACGCCATCGTATCCAGCGAGGAAGACCTTCGGGACAAAGACTGGATCAACCCTACCTGAGCACATCACCCGGATGACCCGGGTGTTGGGCGGATACTGAAATCTGGAAATCCCTGCCAGATCTGCACCGGCATAAGCACACCAATTACACAAGAAAGATAAAATTCTCGGCTCAAAACTCATTGGACTCACCATTCTAAATTCCAAATTCCAAATCCCAAATCCCAAATAAATTCCAAATCTCAATTTCAAATGACCAAAACAATGTTTTGAATTTGGAATTTTGGTCATTGGGATTTGTTTGGAATTTGGTGCTTGTCATTTGGTGCTTAACCTCAGGCTGCTTCTTTCTGCATTACGGGCATGAGGGCCTCGATTTGGGCAGTCAACTGTTCATCAGAAAAATGATGAATGGTAATTGCCCTCTGGGTACAACTGGCACTGCAAACCCCGCATCCTTTGCAGGAGGCAGCGATCGTCTCTGCCTTGCTTCCTTTCTCGGTTTCGACAACGCGAATGGCGCTAAAGGGACAGAGAAGTTCACAGAGTCCACATCCCACGCAGCGCGTCTGATCAACTTCTGAGATAGTAGGAAGGACGTTGACATATCCCTTAGCGATCACGGCAGTGGCACGGGCCACAGCAGCATCGGCCTGAGAGATGGATTCGCTGATTGTCTTTGGAAAATGGGCCAATCCAGCCAAGAAGATGCCATCCGTAGCGAAATCGACTGGCCGCAACTTCATATGGGCCTCGAGGAAGAATCCGTCAGCGGTCAAAGGTACCTTCAGCATCTTCGCCAAGGCCTCATTCTCGTAAGGAACGATAGCGCTGGCCAAAACGATGAGGTCCGGCCGGAGATCTACCTCTTCGCCAAGAATTCTGTCCTTGACCTTTAATCTAAGAAAACCACCTTCCACGCTCAGTTCCGGTTTTGAATCAAGATCGTATTGGATGAATTCGATCCCCTGATTTCTCGCTAGGGTATAGTATCGTTCCATCAATCCATAAGTACGGATGTCTCGGTAGAGGACGGTCACCTTGATCTCCGGATCCTTTTCTTTAATCCTCAACGCATTTTTCACGGCCACGGAGCAGCAGATCCGGCTGCAGTTTGGACGCTCTGGGGTTCTCGAACCGACGCATTGGATCATCACAATGTGTCGGGCTCGGTTAAGTTCATCCCAGTGATGGGTGATCCTCTCCTCCAGTTCTCTTTGTGTGATCACCTTTCTTTCCTGGCCGTAAAGATATTCTGCTGGGACGCTCTCCTTTGCTCCGACGGCAACGATGACCACTCCATGTTCAAACTCTTTCTCGGTACCATTCGTTGAAATAGTAGATTTGAAATTGCCGACGTAACCACTGAGGCTTTTTAGTTCCGCCTTTGTGAAGACCTGGATGCGAGGATTGTCAAGAACCTCCTTCATTGTTTTATGGAGAAGTTCTTGTGGATCATTTCCGTCGATCGTGGAGTAAATATGACGGAGATTTCCACCTAATTCGGCCTCCCTTTCCACCAAGGCACAGTCAAATCCTTGTCGGGCCAATTCCAAAGCTGCCCTCATCCCTGAGAGTCCTCCTCCGATGATCAATCCTTTTTTGGTGACCTCCACGACAGGTTCTCTCAATGGTTGCAAGAGACGGGACTTGGCGATAGCCATCCGAAGCAGTTCTTTTGCTTTTTGTGTGGCCTCCGGAGGCTGATGCATATGGACCCAGGAGCACTGGTCTCTGATGTTTGTCATCTCGAAGAGGTATTTATTCAAACCCATTTCGCGGACCGTCTCCTGAAACATGGGTTCATGCGTTCTCGGAGAACAGGAGGCGACAACCACCCGGTTCAGTTGGTTTTCCTGGATGGTCTTCTTTATCTTCTCCTGAGTGTCTTGAGAGCAGGTGTAGAGGTTTTCCTCGACATAGGCCACCCCATCCAACGTTTTTGCATATTCTTTAACCTCGGCAACGTTGACGACTCCGCCGATATTGATCCCGCAGTGGCAGACGAAGACGCCGATCCGGGGTTCCTGGCCTGTGACATCAATCTCAGCAGGGTAGTCCTTCTCCCTTGTCAGAGTTCCACGGGCGTCGGCGAGAAGGCTCGATGCACTGGCCACTGCTGCACTGGCCTGAGCTACGGCCTCAGGAATATCCTTTGGTCCCTGAAATGCGCCGCAGACATAGATGCCGGGCTGGCTGGTTTGGAGCGGTGAGAACTCCTCGGTCTTGCAGAATCCATAGGTATCCAGCTGCAGGTTCATCTTCTTAGCCAGTTCCTTTGCTCCTTGAGAGGGCGTCAATCCAACGGAGAGGACGACGAGATCGAACTCATCCTCCTTGACCCGTTCGACCGCGCCAGGTCCCCCCTTTGAAGATGGGGTAAAGAAGCGCGGCTCAGGGTCAACCCTGAGCAAGCCCTGGCCTTCAGGCCGGGGAGTCGAAGGGTTGACGCGGCCATCCGAATCGACATAGGTAATCATTAAATTCTTTGTCTTCGGTCTTTCGGCAACCCTGGAGATCATGGAGCGGATGAATCGAACACCGTATTCTCTCTTCGCTCTTTCGTAATAAGCGTCGAAATCCTTTCCGTGGGCCCGGATGTCCATATAGAAAATCGTGGGTTCCACCTCGTGATGGTGCTCCTTGGCAATGACCGCCTCTTTAATGGCATACATGCAGCAGACAGAGCTGCAGTACTCGTTTCCTCTGTTTCCACTCATATCTCTGGAGCCTGCACATTGAATCCAGGCTACCTTCTTCGGTGCCTTTCGGTCTGATGGTCTCAGGAGATTTCCCTGGAAGGGACCTGAGGCGCTGAGGATCCGTTCGAACTGAATGCTCGAGATGACATTGGCAAAGCGGCCATATCCATAAGGGGCCAATCGCTCTGCATCGTACTCGTCAAATCCAGGACTCAATATGATCGAGCCGACACGGAACCTCACTGTCTCTTCTTCCATCTGATGGTTGACCGCTCCTGTCTTGCAGAGGGCAACACACTGGAGACATTCAGAACAGATTCCGCAATTGAGGCACCGAAGAGCCTCTCTTTTTGCCTGTTCTTCAGTAAAACCCTTCTTCACCTCTGCAAAGGTCCTCTGTCTCTGTTCGAGAGGAAGCATCTCCATCTGCTCTCTTGGGGCCTTGAGTTGGTCAGCATAGATCTCTTCAAATCGAGCCTTTTCGAGTTTTGGTTTCTCCCTTCCTTCGTTGAGATCCCGTCCCCTTAGGTAACGGTCGATGGAGATGGCTGCTTCTCTGCCTGCAGCCACTGCCTCAATGGCAATCCAAGGCCCGGTGACAGCATCGCCTCCTGCAAAGATACCTTCCCGGGAAGTCTTGAGAGTAACAGGATCGACTTTGATCGTGTCTTGAGGAGTTGTTTCTATCTCCATTCCTTTTAGGAAAGAGAGGTCAGGAGTCTGGCCAATCGCAGGGATGACGGTATCGACCTCGAGGGAGAAGTCAGACCCCTCTATGGGAATCGGACGTCTTCGGCCCGAAGCATCGGGTTCACCCAATTCCATCCGAATACATCGGAGAGAAATGATCTTTCCATCTTTCAATAGAATCTCTGTTGGAGCTGCGAGGAATTGGAACTTGATTCCTTCTGCCTCTGCTTCTTCGACATCCTCCGCGCAAGCAGGCATCTCACTTCGTGATCGACGATAGATGATCGTGACCTCTTTGCTTCCCATTCTCAGAGCAGTCCGGGCAGCATCGATAGCTACATTTCCACCACCAATGACAGCAACGCGTTGGCCAATCTCCACCTTCTCACCAAGATTGACCTTTCGTAAAAAGACGACGCCTGGGACGACGTTAGGATTTTCCTCTCTAGGGATGTCAAGCTTCTGATCTTGATGAGCACCGATGGCAAGAAAGATGGCTCGATACCCTTGCCCAAAGAGATCGTCGAAGGTGAGATTTGGGCCAATGGGTGAGTTGGTTTTAATCTCCACGCCCAGGGATTGAATAGACTTAATCTCTTCTTCTAAAATCTCTCTGGGAAGACGATAGGCAGGGATGCCTGTATAGAGCATACCGCCCATGACGGGCAGAGCCTCAAAGACAGTGACCGGATATCCTCTCTGAGCTAAGGAGACTGCAGCGGTTAGCCCGGCTGGACCAGAACCTACAATGGCCACGCGCTCCTCTTTATTCTGTTCCCGAATGGCTCGTACGGGCAATTCATGAATTGCCCCTACAGGAACCTGATCTGCAAGAAAACGCTTCAACCCGCAGATGGCAATGGGTTCATCCAACTCCTTGCGATTGCATTCTTTTTCACACGGGTGAGGACAGATTCGACCCAATACTCCAGGGAGAGGGAGATTCTCACGGATCAATGAGAGAGCTTCTTTATATTTACCCGCTCCGATCAGAGCAATATAACCTTGAACATTGATACGGGCAGGGCAGGTGAGACCACATGGTGCTCGGTCGCCTTTTTCAATGGTAAAGATGTTTGGGAATGCCTGCGCATAGGGTCGATAGATCGCCTTTCGATCGATCAAGGCTTCGTCAAACTGGCTTTTGATATTCACTGGACATGCCTGTGGACATTCCGCGCAACCCGTACACTTGGCCGGATCGATGTAGCGGGGCTTCTTCCTCACCGTAATTTCAAAGTTTCCAGGCTCGCCTTCTACCTTCACCACCTCGGAGTAGGTAAGGATCTGAATATTGAGGTGGCGGCCTGCCTCAACCAGTTTGGGAGAGAGGATACACATAGAGCAATCGTTGGTCGGAAAGGTCTTGTCCAACTGGGCCATGACCCCACCGATTGCAGGCGATGACTCCACGAGGTAGACATAGTAGCCAGATTCGGCAAGGTCGAGAGAGGTCTGAATTCCTGCAATCCCACCTCCGACGACCATTACTGCTCCAACCTTATCAGCCATCTTATTCCTCTCGACGAACAATCTTAAATCCGAAATCCGAATATCGAAATCCCTGCCTGCGGCAGGCAGGCGAAACAATTTCGAAATTCAAATATTCAAAACCACACTATATCTCCCTCTCCCTTGACGGGAGAGGGCGGAGGTGAGGGTGAATAGGGTTCGTTTCCCCCTCCCCATCATCCCCTCCCACCAGGGGAGGGGATATTTTGATTTAATCCTTTTTTGAAAATTTGTGCTTCAGTCATTTGAATTTGTTTCGAGCTTCGCCTGCCCGCCGAACAAATTCTTTGGCAGGCGGGGATTTCGTGCTTCGAATTTATAATTTTTCTACATTAGTCCTTTGCCATTTAGCACCTTGATGGGGTCGGTGATGTGACGGCCCAACCATTTTTTGACATCTTTGTGGCCCAGAGCCAATCCCATCAATTCCGTAAAATAGAGGATGGGAAGATTGTACTTTTCTCCTGCCTCCTTCTCCAATTCCTCCTGACGGGTGTCGAGATTTGCCTGACACATGGGACACCCTGTGACCAAACAGTCAGCCTCTGCTTCCTTGGCCATGGAGAGAATTCGTTGACTCAATTTCTTAACGATGTCGGTTCGCGTCATCACCAGACTGGCTCCACAACAGTCGGTCTTATAAGACCAAGGAATGGACTCCGCACCCAGCAGTTCCATTAGTTGGTCCATATGTTCAGGGTTTTCATATTCCTTGATTCCAGTCAGTTTGGGTGGTCGAACCGTGAGGCACCCATAGTAACAGACAACCTTCAATCCAGAAAGGGGCTTGGTCCGCTTCTTCTTTACCTCCTCTAAGACCGGTCCGTCACAGAAGAAATCCAAGGAGTATCGGATTGGCACATTCCCTTGATAAGGGAAGTGGAGCTTCTTTGAATGCTCCTTTAACTCTTTTTCTACTGTTTTGAATCGGCTGTAGCAAGCCACGCAAGGAACCAACAACTCCCGATCACTCTTTTCCGCGATGGCAAGATTTCGGGCGGCAAGGTCAATGGCAAGCTCTTCATCTGTGCAGTGAGCAGAACTGGCGCCGCAACAAGTCCAGTCTTCTAACTCGTGAAGTTGGATATTGAGGAGATTCGATACACCTCGAATGGAGTCGTCATATTCCCTGGCCGTTCCATGGAGGGAGCATCCTGGGTAATAGGAAATGTCTTTCACCTTCTTTCCCCTTTCTCAAAAGCGTTGAAGATCTCTTGAATCTCCTTTCCTCCGCCAAACTTGGAAGGAAAAAGTTTGATCTTTCCCTTGCGGTACATCTTCCATCCCAGTCCAGCATCTTTTAGAAAATCACGGGTCTTGGTCTTAAACTGAAGGATGAGACTCAGCTCATGTATTCGGCCTTTCGATTTGATCGTATCCAGAAAGACAGAGTGAAAAAGAGGGATATCCTTCTCCCCTGGTTTGATACCGGAATGGATTGCCAGATTTCTCAAGGTATCCATAATCCTGGCAATGTCGATGTTGTTCGGACATCGCACACTGCAAGTATAACAGGAGGCACAGATCCAGATGGTCTTCGAAGAGAGAACCTTTTCCCTGTGGTCGTATTGGATATGACGGAGGATCTGATTCGGGAGGATATCCATGGCATAAGCGACCGGACACCCTGCTGAACACTTCTGGCACTGATAGCAGGCTTGGAGTTTTTCACCAGTGGCCTGAACGACTTCCGACAGGAAGGAATTCTCTTTGGTCCTTATCTCCTGACTTGGATTCATCGTTCACCTCGTCTCCTGAATAGGTTGCCCTTCGAGAATGGGCTTCGTTTCAGGATAAGTGGGAAGCTCGATCGTAAAGGTGCTTCCTTCACCAACTTTGCTCTTTACTCTGATCTTTCCTCCATGGCTTTCCACAATGCCGTAAGAGGTGCTGAGACCCAATCCTGTGCCTTTTCCTACATCCTTTGTAGTGAAGAAGGGATCGAAGATCCGAGTGAGGTTCTCTTCAGAAATACCCTCACCTGTATCCGTGAACTCCACGAGGACTGACTTTCGATCTGGAGCAGTAGAAGTGGTGATGGTAAGCGTTCCATTGCCATGCATCGCCTCTGCTGCATTGACGATAATGTTCATGAAGACCTGCTTCAATTGGCTGGCATTTCCTCGGACGAAGGGCAAGAAGGGATCGAGTTGTTTGATGATTTGAATGTTATGAAAGAGAGCCTGGTTCTCCAAGAAGAAGAGGCCGTCGGTAATGGCCCGATTGATATCCGTAGGCTCCATCTTCGGTTCTGTCTGCCGGGCAAATTCGAGGAGACTCTTGACGATCTCCTTACAGCGTCCAGCTTCTTGAACGATCCTGGCCAAATCCCCTCTCTTAGCATCACCCTCTGAGAGATCCTCCATCAGCAGGCTGGAATAGATGAGAATTCCTGCAAGGGGATTGTTGATTTCGTGAGCGATGCCGGCTGCCAGTTTCCCGAGAGAAGCCATCTTCTCTGAGCTGACCAATTGGAGGTGGGTTTCCTGAAGTTTTTTCTCCATGATCAGACGGGGCCTCAGATCTGTGAAGATCCCGACGCTGGCGATCTCCCTGCCCGCTCCGTCGTAGATGAGGGCTGCCGAAAGTTGGATAGGAATCTCCTCTCCGGCCTTATTGACGACATTGAGCTGGCTTGGTATGAACTTTCCCAATCCTCCGTAATCTGGGCTTCTGAGTTTCTTCATGATCTCTTTAGCCCCTCCCTCCGGATAGATCTTTGTAATATGGATCTTGCCGATCACCTCTTCGGCAGTGTATCCAGTGAGGTTTTCCGCTCCTTTATTGAAGATGAAGATATTGCCCTTCGTGTCGGCAGCAATGATCCCATCCACAGAGCTTTCGATCAGGTTCATGAAGAATTCGTTGGCTTCCCGTAGCTCATTTTCGATCCGTTTCCTTTCGGAGATATCTAAATTGATTCCTTCGTAGCCAACGACTTCTCCGTTTTCGTTTTGGATAGGATGGCCAGTCAGCAGGACGGTGATCCTCTCACCGTTCTTCTTCTTAAATTCAACCTCCATGTCTTTAACATAGCCATTTCTTTCGATCCTCTCCTGGAAGATCTTTCGATCCTCGGGCTTGACGTAGAGATCCTGGGCAATATTGATTTGGAGAAATTCCTCTTTTGTCGGATAACCCAGCATTTCGAGGAGGGCTTGGTTACAGTCCAAGAATTTTCCTTCCTTCGAACTGATAAAAAGGCCGTGTCTCACTCTCTCGAAGAGAGTCCGTAATTTCTCCTCGGAATCCTTGATCTTTCTCTCCATTCGTTTCGCTTCAGTGATATCCCGGAGATAGGCGTAACCTTTTTGAACTCCAAGAGGTGTTTTGGCCAAGGCGATGCAGACTTCCGCCTCTTTGGCCTCGCCCTTGGAGGTGAGCAGTTGAATCTCGGTGCAGACTTTCTCACCGTAACGCTCGGGATGGACAAAGATATCTTCGAGAAAAGGTTGATTTGACTTACCAAACAGGGAGAGAGCGGTCATTTTTAACAACTCTGCGTTCGAATAGCCGGTGATCTCTGAAACCATACGATTTGCAAATTCGATTCGGTGATGTTCATCGAATACGAGTATCCCGTCGTTTCCCAATTCGGCGATGGCCTGAAACATCTCTCCTTCTGCCGTTTGGTCGGGAAGAGGGAGTCCGTGAGAGATCTTTCTTTTTTTTGCTGAGGGAGAAGCTTTTCGAATCGCCATAGCTTTTTCAAAGTATCATATCTCCCTTAGGTTGACAAGGGAACCAGCCTGCCGCAGGCAGGGATTTTAAACTTTAAACTTTAAACTTCTACAGTCCTACCTGGTCGAGGAGTGGGGGCACCAAATCCTCCCATCCGATGGGGATGATCTGAATCCCTTGGCAAAGGGGCTTCAATTGTCTGATCAGATCTCCAGCGATCTCAATGCTCGCTTGTTTTTTATCGGAAGCCCTCGTCAACCGGTCGACGATGGAGTCAGGAATCGAAGCCCCTTCTACATGTTTGTTCACATATCGGGCCATGCCAACCGATTTGAGAAGGGTGATGCCGACAATGATCGGAACCTTGAAGTGAGCAACCTTCTTGGCAAAGTTCTCAAAGAGACCCGCATCGTAGATCGAGTTCGTGAAGAAGAAATCAACTCCGAGTCGAATCTTCTTCTCCATGTCCATGACCTCCAGATCCAGGACATGGCCTTTCGCCGCTGCGTTAATCTGGGTGCCTATGAGAAAGTTGGGTTTCCCTTTGAGGTCGTTGCCCATGAGGTCATAGCCCTCTTGCAGGCGTTTGGCCGCTCCGAGCAGACCTATCACATCGAGATCGAAGACCGCTTGGGCCTCGAAGTGATCTCCAATGGATGGATGATCCCCCTGGAGGATCAGGACGTTCTTCAAGCCGAGGGCAGCGGCATTGAGGAGTTCCGATTGGAGTGCCAAACGGTTTCGATCACTGCAGGAGAGGTTGAAGATCGCCTCCGTTCCTTTGGCCTTCAGCAGGGCACACACGGAAAGGGACCCCAGCCTCATGATCGCATTCTGGAGATCCGGCACATTGATGGCAGTCACACGACCCTTCAGGCGTTCGGCAGTTTCGAAGATCTCGGAGAGGTCGGTTCCCTTTGGAGGCTGGAGTTCAACGATGACTGCAAATTTTCCCGAATCCAATTGTTCTTTTAATGTCATGGCCTTTCTCCAAAGATCATTTCAAATTGATCAATTAGCAGTGATCAATTAGCATTGATTTAACACATTGCTAACTTTGCATTGCTAATTTTGCAATTTGCATTGATATTTTATGAATTTCTTCGTCAAGCTATTTTCGGACGGGGTAACAATCCGGCCATCTCGGTGATCTTACTCACCATCTGCTCCCATTCGATGGCCATGATATGAACCCCATGAACCCCTTCAATCTCTCTCAATTCTTGGATCTGTTCGACACAGATCTTGATCCCTTCCTCAGCCGGTTTTTTCGCTTTCACCACTCGATCGATGATCTCATCAGGGATGATGATCCCCGACACGTTTTTCGCCATATAGCGGGCCATACCTCCGGATTTCAGGGGGGTGACACCTGCCAGGATGTGAACCTTCTCGTGAAGCCCTCGATCTCGAACCATCTTCATCCATTCTTTAAATCGGTTCATATCGTAGATGCATTGAGTTTGGATGAAGTCCACGCCTGCAGCCACCTTCTTTCCTAATCGGATGGCTCGAAATTCGAAAGGATCTGCAAAGGGATTCTCTGCTGCACCGATAAAGAGTTTGACCTCGCCTTCGATCTTCTCCTCTCCACCCAGGAGCGTTCCTTGATCCCGCATGGTCCGGACGCAGTCGATCAATTGAATTGAATCGAGATCATGAACGTTCTTCGAATCGACCTGATTTCCAAAGGTATGATGATCTCCGGTGAGGCAGAGCATGTTTTTGATGCCCAGGGCGGTTGCGCCAAAGACGTCACTCTGGATGGCGATTCGGTTCCGATCGCGAGTCGTCATCTGCATCACTGGCTCCAATCCCATTTGGATAAGGATGGAACAGGTTGCAATGCTCGACATGCGGACGATGGCAGTTTGGTTATCCGTGATATTGATGGCATCGACATAACCTCTCAGGAACTCGGCCTTTCGTTTAACCACACTGACATCGTTACCCTTTGGAGGACCCAATTCACCGGTCACGGCGAAAATTCCTTTCTCCAAGATCTTTTCGAGATTGCTCCCTGCTTTCATACCTTGAGATCCTCCCTCACAATCCTTCTCGGTCCACTATCTCTCGATTCCACTCCCCATCGCTTGGCCGGTATGATCTCTTCAAGCTTGTAGAGCTGGCCCAAATTTTTGAGCCGGTCGTAAATGAGCTGCCATGCGCAGTCGGCCTCCCGTTTGATTTCACATTTTCCTTTTGAGGAACCTCCGCAAGGCCCGTTGAAGAGCTGTTTTGCGCAGCGAGCGATGGGACAGACTCCTCCTGTTTTTTCAAGGATACAGTTTCCACAGGTCTGGCAACGTTCCTCCCAAAATCCGTGCGATACCGTTTCGCCCATGAAGGTGGTATTGACACCTGGAAAAACGGGAGTCATGGAGAAATGGCGAGCAAGGGTCTGGACACCCACTCCGCAGGCAATGGAGACCACCGCTTCCACTTTTTCGATGGTTTCGGTCAATTCTAAGGCGAACTCGGGCTCACACTGACGGGCAGGCGTGGCCTCGAGGACCTCGATCTTTTTCCCGATCTTCTTCCTTGCCATTCGAAGACCAGAAGCGAGCAGTCCCACTTCCTTCTCTCCTCCCGCATGACAAACCGTGACACAGGCACCACAACCTGCGAGCAGGATCTTATTATAGGGATCGAGGTACCTCAGTATTTCATCGATGGGTTTCTGTTCGGCTTTGATCATCTATTCCTCCTCACGAAATAAATCCGAAATTTGAATATCGAAACTCGAAATAAATCCAAAATTCATGAAGAAAAGGTTGTCATTGCGAGGAGCGTAGCGACGTGGCAATCCCATGAGATTGCTTCACTTCGTTCGCAATGACAATTTATAATGTTTGGAAAATTTGTATTTTGAACATTCGTGCTTGTTTCGAATTTCGGATTTCGTGCTTCGAATTTATATTTTAGCCGGGTTTGGACCCAATTTTCTCAGCTGCTCCGATTTTCTTTGAAGGGCTTCCGCTAACTTTACCCCGCTGTTTGTGGCGAGGTGGCAGATTTCCAGTCGTTCCTTTTCAAGGCCGATCTTTTCCACCATTCGATGGGCATAAGAGAGGCGACCTCTTGCCCGGACGTTGCCCCTGAGGAACTGGCAGTTTTCCTCATAGCAGGCAAATATCAGAACACCGTCTGCACCCTTCTCCAGCGCTTTCAAGAGATAGATCGTTTCAATCCGACCCGCACATGGAACGCGAACGATCTCGACGTTCTTAGGAAATTTCAGCTTTAACGTCCCGGCCATGTCGGCTGCAGGATATCCAGACTGATCGCAACAAAAGGCAACAATTTTGGGATCAAAAGCTACCATATCCGCTCCAATAATAAAAATCCGAAATCCGAATATCAAAATCCGAAACACCTGCCTGCCGGCAGGCAGGAATCCTAAATTCAAATTTCAAAACTGCTAAATATTTCCTTCCCCCCTTCGATGGGGGAGGGTTGGGGTGGGGGTGAACGGATTTAGTTCCCCCTCCCCTTTATCCCCTCCCGCCAAGGGAGGGGAGCTTAGGTTGGTGTTAGGTTCATCTGAGCATAAATTTGATCATCGGTCAGGTGGTGGAGGGTGATGGCCTTTGCTGGACACTCGGCGACGCAGATGCCACATCCGTAACAGGCCGAGGGATCGACTTTCGCTGCTCCCCATTTCCTCCCTTCTTCTATTCCAGCCGTAATATAGACATTCCCCTCCGCATATTTCTCCACCGTGATGGCCGAGTGAGGACAGAGCCTTGGGCAGGTATAGCAGACCGCACATTTTTTCGGGTCCACCTCTGCAACGGCCAAATCGTATGTGTAAGTCCCCTTCGAGAGTAGGGCGACCACCTCTTCGGCTACTGCCCTCGCTTCGATGAGCGACTCTGAAACTTCCTGAGGAAATCGACAAGCACCCGCTATGAAGATTCCTCTTCGGTTTGACCGAACCCGAAGGAGTTGAGGATTGTCCTCCATAAGGAAGCCTCGGTTCCCAAGGTGGAGTTTGAGGACTCCCGCAAGATATTCAGTCTCGGGAGCAGGGACGAAGGCCTCGCTTGTGACAATAAGATCGGAGAGAATGGAGATTGGCCATTGTTCAGTCTTTTCGATGGCGACAGTGTCCCTGACATCGACTTGAATCTGACCATTGACCATGGAAAGCTTGGGAGGTTCTTCATACTTGAAGAAGAGGGCACCCTTCTCTCTTGCCCTCCGGTAAAGGCGCTCCATTCCATCTGCAGCAACCTTCACGTCTTTGCAGAGGACAGAGACCTGACACTGGAAATTCTCTTGGAGGAGAATCGCCTGTTTGATGGCATTGATGGAATCGACTTTAATATCCTCATTGGCTCCGTCTAAAAGAAAGGTTACCAGCTCAACTTTCTTCCCATCCCAAAGAAGGTTAGGCCCTCTGCTCTCCGCAAGGAGTTTTTCCAGTTCTCGGAGGAGAATCACCCTTTTGTGGCCAAAGATCCCTTTTGTCTCACGCTGGGTGGCATACCCTGTGGCTACGACGATGGCTGAAGCAGAGAGAATAGTCTCCATTCCGTCTTGGCTCTGAATCTTGGCTTCGAATCGGCCGAGATGGCCATCGAGGCGTTTCAATTCCCCTTGAGTAATCACAGTGATATTGGGCGTCCGATGAATTTCAGAAACCTTCTCCTCGATCCATTTCTGAACCTCTTCAGGACGGTCATAAAACCTTCGAAGTTCTGATGCCCTTCCACCAAGACCTTTTGCCTTCTCCACAAGGGCGACATGAATCCCTGAATTCGCCAGGGCTTGGGCGATAGAGATTCCAGTGATACCACCCCCGAGGACCAGCACCTCAGGTTCCAAGGGAAGGAATTGAGTTTCGATGGGTTTGGCCGTTGAGGCCATACGAATGGTTTTTGTAATGATTCTGTTTGTCCTCTCCAGGGCAGCCCCTTCATCCACCATTGCCCAGAGAGCCTGTTCTCTTACATTGGCGACAGAAAATAGGTAAGGATTGAAGGGGAGGGCATGTCCCCACTTATGGAAAGAGATCTCATAAATCTTGGGGCTTCCTCCTATGATGACAACCCGATCCAGTTTCCCTGCCTCAAGACGTTTGGCCATTCTCTCCAATGCCTCAGGAGAGGTGAGGTCTTCCTCCTCGATACAGAAGACGATATCCGGGAATCGCTGGATCATCGCGGTGATATTTTCTCGGAAGGAAACAGGGATCGATCCCTTTAGGGCATCGGTGAAGACTCCGATGCGAGTCATTTAGTTCCTTCCTTTCAAATATTGATGAACAAGATAGGCGGCCGACTTCGCATGAAGGATGGAACGATCAATATCCTTCGGTCCGCAGCAAGCGCCTGTGACAAAGAGACCGCTATGCGATGGCGGAGAGGCGAGGAAGCCATCCTCTGTGAAACTTAAGCCCAAAAGTTTGGCAAGGGATTTTGCCTCCTTGCTCAAAACCATCCCCACAGAGAGGATGATCAGATCGAAAGCTTCTTCCACGACCTCGCCCTTTTGAGGATCGATGAATCGTACCCTCAGGCTATCGAAGAGCGGGGAATAGTAGACCTTGGAAGGTAGGCTTCGAATAAGGCGAATCCCTTTGTCCTCTCGACAGGAGGTTAGGAACTCATGAAAGGATGCCCCTGCAGGCTGAATATCCATATAGAGGAAAGTGGCTTTTACCTCGGAGTACTGGTATCGGATGGCTTTGATCAGGCGTAGAGCATAAGCACAACAGACCTGAGAGCAGTAGAGGTTTCCGATCGACTCATCCCGACTCCCCACACATTGGAAAAAGGCGACGTTCTTAGGAAGTTGTCCGTCGGAAGGACAGAAGAGTCTTCCCTGATATCGAAGCATTTCGTCCAGGTCCTTTGCGGTGATCACGTTCTTGAAACGGCGGTATCCATACTCCACCTTTTGAGAGGCGTCAAAAGGATCAACCCCAGCAGCGATCACGATGGCCGAGGCCTTCACATCGATCCTTTCCTTTCCTCTTTTTAGGGATACGGTGTACTCTCCAGAATTTCCATTCAGGCCGACAGGCTCGGTTTGGGTGAGGATTGAGATATCGGAACGATTTCGAATCTCAGAAATCCTCTTGTCGACGACACAGGCAAAACACTTGTTGCATGACTCCGATGCCTTGCAGCAGAAGGAGGCGGAGAGGCCTCCGATGGAGGGCTCTTTTTCGATAAGGGTTACAGGGATTCCGGTCTGAGCCAGTTCTGATGCCACGGTGATGCCGGAAATCCCGCCACCAATGATCAAGACGTTCTTCTCTGTCAATCTCCTACTCCATCGTCATTTTGGATGTCACCCTGAACTTGGTTCAGGGTCTCTACGAGATGCTGAAATAAATTCAGCATGACAGGGAAATGACAATTTCTTTGCTTTTTAGACTTTTGTAAGAGGCTCCTGAATGAATGATATCTACAGTTCCAACCACGAATCAGAGTAAAGGGTTTTGCCGATCAAGACCTTGACGGTCTTCACGTAGTTGGCCTCTTCCTTGGTCAAAGATTTGAGATCGATCTCCTCTCCATCCATGACCCGACAGATCAAGTTTCTCAGATCCTCTCGTTCTCCTCTGGCAAATCTTTTGAGATCTTCATCAAAGGCGTCGACGATTGCCGAGACCATTCCATATCGCTCGAGCATCATCATGTAAGTCTGATTTAGAATTGGTCTAAGATGTTCTGGAGCTCCATTGGATACGTTGGAGAGGCCACAGGTCGATCTCATCCCCGGTAGTACCTCTTGGAGATCTTTGAACATCTTCATAAATTCGATACAACCGGGAACCTGAACCTGGCTCTGAGGGCTGGTCACCGGCGTGACGATCGGATCCATCCACACATCTTCACCGGAGATACCATGTTCTATGCATTTTTGCATCAACTCTGCAGCCAGCACCCCCCTTTCCTCTGCGTCCCGAGGAAGGCCAGAAGGTCCCCAGAGGAGGGCAACCAGTCCGGCATTATACTTTTGGGCCAAAGGAAATTTTACATCCATGCTTTCGGGCCGGGCCATAATCGAATTGATGACGGCCTTTCCTTTTTTCTTTTTGTAGATCTTAAGCCCCGCTTCGATGGCCTCTGCGTTGATGGTGTCGAGGTATAATGGCGTATCCACCACCTCCTGGACCGTCTTTACGATCCACTCCATCAACTCTCCTCCACCCTTCCGGGCAGGACCGAGATTGATATCGATGAAGTCAACACCTGCTTGGGCTTCGGCAATGGCCAGTTCCTGAATGGGCTTTGGATCCCTTTCCTTCATCGCCGTCCCGATCTTTTTGACCATCACATTGAGATTCTCTCCAATGCGTAACATGATTACCTCCTTCAAATTTTAAGGGGTCAAGGATTCCAGGATTCAAGGGGTCGAGGAGAAATATTTCACTTGATTCCTTGAACCCTAGTCCCCTTGAATCCTTTTATTTTCTTTTAGGTTCCCATTTTGAGGTAGGCGGGTATGTGAGCGGCCTCTCTCGGACCGATCTTGACCTCCCATCCGGAGCCGAGTTCTTCTTCAAGATCTCCACTCACGGCTGCGACAGCCCCTGGGATCACCACCTTGCGATGCTTGACTTTATCGGTAATGTCGCTCTTTTTAACGAAGGCACCAATCGCATCGCCTACAAATTTTCCCGCTGCCCAGGCGGTGAGGACAGAAAGCCCTTCGGTATCCATCACCAGAAGCCAACTGGGCACCCGGCTCGATTCGATCTCGCCGGAGACGATAAAGTAGGTAAGGGAGAAGTTGGTGGTGATCAGTACAGGAGAATCGTCACCTGGATTGCCAATGGGGTAGATCCCCTGTTGCATCATCATGGGCCGCTGGGGGTCTGTGTAGATGTTCAATCGCTCAACGAGAAGAGGGAAGAGGCTCTCTCCCTGGAAGTCTGAGAGGACGATGATGCCTGCATATTTAGCCACAAAGGTTGCAGCGATGAGGGCCTCCTTCATCAGATCCTTCGTCATCTCACAGGGGAAGGCGATGGTTGGGAATCCAAGAGAACGATTCTTCTGAATAAGAGCCGCTCGTCGGATAAAGACCTGATCCTGAAAAGCTCTGCGAAGTGTTCTCGATCCAGAATCTAAGACGAGATCTTTGAGACCTGCCGCGGTTAATTTATCAGAAATTTGGGAGAGGGTCTCCAAGTTGTCCGCCTTAATGGCCAGTGGGCATTTATGTTCCTTGGCCAGATTGGCTAAGGCATCGGTATTGCCATTGGTCGCCGCATAGATCAATGGTACACGATCAGCACAGGCCTTCACTCCCGCGGCTAAAGCCTCTACCTTGTCGCTCATCAAGATGAGGGCAGCATCCGTTTCGGCCTTCACCTTCTTAATCAGGGCATCAAATTTGTTAGGATCTCCCGATTCGTTCTTCACGGCGATCATCTCTGGCCGTAGCGTGAGGCCCACCCTTTCGTATTTCAACTCCTTAAACCGTTTCAAACGGCTATTGACCTCAGCCTCGGGCATGATGTCGCTGATCAAGACAGCAAACCCGGGTTTGTTGACAAAAGTCTTTTCGTGGCGGAATAGAACCGTTTCCCCACCGATCCTGACCACATTTTCACCCGAGCCAATGGCGAGAGGACGAATGGGAGGGGCTGCTGCTTCCGAGAGCATGGCCTTTGCCTCCTCTGAGACATAGGGGCAGGAGGCCAGTTCCGCTTTCCCTGCGGCTAAATTCATGGCAAAAGCAAGGCAGGTTGGGACGCCACACTCCTTACAGTTTGTTTTTGGTAGCAACTTGAAGATTTGGATTCCTGTCAGTCCCATATCTCCGCTCCTTTCCAAAAATTCGCTAGATGCTAAGCCTTGAGCAGACTGTCATTGCGAGCGAAGCGAAGCAATCTCAAGGGATTGCTTCGTCGCTATCGCTCCTCGCAATGACAACTCGCATTATCACCTCTATTCTATTACCCAAGAATTGGTTCCATCGAGAGGGCGGGATGATTCTTCTCTGTCAGGAAGGGAAGGATCTCCTCCTCTGTCACTCCAACCGTTTCATCGGCAATCATATCGATGAAGTTTGGAATCCCAATCTCTTCAGATCGTCTCATCAATCGTTCCTTGATCTCCTCTTTCAGCATCTTTGGCATCCAAACGAGACGTTTGATCCCACCATCGCCAACCAGCCATTTCCTCTGTGTAACGTTGTATTTACTGTGACCCACAAAACCTGGTGTGACAGCACCACCTCCCACAGAGCCAGCCAGGGTGGTGAACTTCATCCCACAGGGGGTCATCCCAGTGTAATCCCGGTTAACCGTCATCACCCCATTGGACATCGGAAGGACGGCGGCAATGCACTCACAACAACCGCACGTGGTCATCGGATCGTAAACCAGACTATAGAAATTGTAGTGATCGATCTTTTGACGGGAGGCCTTGAAGACGAACTCATTCACGCCCTTCCACTGACCGAGTTTCGTATCGATAATCTCTCCCTTTGGAACGGGTTGGTTCGGACCGGTTGGATTGATTTCATAAGAGGCCTTGCAATCCATCCAGTTGTATGCACCACAAAGTCCTGTTCTTTCCGGACTGATGACGCAGACATGGTTGGGTGCAAAGGATTGACAGAGGGTGCAGGAGTAGAAGATATCGGTCGTCTCATCGGTCATTCCTTCAATTCGGGCATCCCTCTTTTTGTAGACCTCCTTTGCTTTGACAAGAATTTCATCAACCGATTTAGGTTCTGTAAAAATCTTCACCTGAACCTTATCGAAGATGGCTCCGAAGTCCTGGTGAAACTTCGCATGGAGTATCTTTCCAAGATGGGAGAGCCGGAATCCTTTCTCCACTGCCCCTTTCCCAATTCGAACCCAGGCGATGTCTCTTTGACCTATATGCATGACGCCCTGTGTGTAATTGATCAGGTGGTGGATCTGCCGCTCCAAAATCGGTTCGAAATCCTCTTGCATCTGTCTTCCAGCAACCTCCGCGACAATGGCAAGGGGAAGTTGAGCCGGAACTTGGACCTTGTCGAGGTCAGGACCAAAGAGTTCCACCTTTGCATCCTCAACCTCGTCCATATTCTTGGAGGTGACCCATTCCACAGCACGGGTTCTCCCTCCGCCACACTCTACGTAGATATCCTCACCTCTGACCCTTTCACCTTCGAAGGCAGGACCATAGGAGACAGGGATGGGGACTTCGGCGACCGTGACCTTTAATCCCCTGACTTCTACAGACCTCTGGACGATCTGATCATGAGGGATATTGGAGACGACATGCTCATAGGTGCAAATGCCTGTAGGGAGAACCTCAGGGATGGGTGTATCTGCAATGGTGGGGAATCCCCAGTTAATGGCGCCTGCGGCATTGGCATACCACTCATCCGTCACAAATCCCAAAGGCATGACAAAGGCAAAGGTTCGGTCCTTGTTGTAGATCAAATTCTTTCTAAAATCTCCGGGTTTAATCCCTCCGAAGGCCATGGCCACACGGCAGGCAAACCCCATCGCGAAGACCGCTGCAGAGATATCTGGTCCGAAGGAGACCAGCCGAGTTGGCCAGCCGATCTGAACGCCTGCCTCCACCAACTGTTCGGAGAAACGTTTCCCCTCGTGCTCGGCACACATAAAAATATAAAGGTTTTTCTCCTGAAGCTCGGTGGCGATCTTTTTGGCAATCTCCGGCGAGGGCGCAGCCCCTGCAATGGCTGCAAATCCTGGCGCTGTCCCGTCCACAAATTCAATTCCCCTTTTTCGGAAAATCACATCGTCAGCAGCTCCAAGCCAGATGTTGTCAGGTAAAGGATCTTCCTGCTTCGTATAGAAATTGGGATTTTCTAAGTAGCGGATAGCCTCGATGATCTCTTCCGCAAAGAAGGTTACCATCCCTGCATCGAGAGCAGGGGCAAGGTACGGAAGATTGGTCTTCTCTTTTACCAGAGGCGGTAAAAGGTTCCGGCAACGTTCTAATACGGGTTTCATGTCACCCAATTTCTGAACAGGGATTCCGAGAATCGCATAGATAGTCGGGAGGTAATACGCAGTATTGGGAAAACCCACGTCCTGATTGGGTCCCCATTTCTTAAAGGCCTCCTCATATTTCTTTTCGGCCCTCTCCATAATCTTATAAGCTCCTCTTATCGCAGCAGATGCAATGATCTTAGACACGTCCTTTTCCTCCTTCCATTAATATCGTGACCGTGTCCGTGGCTCGTGTCCGGAAAACTTTATGAAACGGTCACGGACACGAATGACGGACACGTTATTTTATAGATTAGGCGGCCTCCAGTTCGCGGCGTTTGGCCATATCGAAGAGGACACGCTCTCTGGCTTTGTCAATGCCCAAGGCCTTCCGCTTCTTATCGATATGTTCAATCATCAGGTTTGCGGCCTTTAACGGATCGGGTTCAAAGCCCCATTTCCCTTTGAATGTATTCTCAAACTCCTCAAAGAGCAGTTTGGTCACTTCTTCGCTACCCGTGGTTGGGAAGGTCGTACCAAATACGGTGAAGACCCCTGAGGCAACAAAGTAGTGACCGATGGCGATAGCCTTTTCGCTCATCCATTCCAGAGCAGCACCGGCTGCTGGAAGATCGCTGATGTCGTCGCCCAATCCGCCATCCTTGACCACGGCCGTGGCAGCCATGAGGATTCGGCTGTTGTCCACACACGCACCCATATGGAGAACCGGTGGAATCCCCACAGCCTCACAGACAGAGGCCAGACCTGCTCCAGCGTATTTCATGGCAGCTTCTGGAGTCAGGAGGCTATTCTTACCTGCGGTCATGGCTGCGCAACCTGTGGTCAGGACGATCACGTCATTCTTAATCAATTCTTTGATCAAGGTGAGATTGGAATCGTCTTGCGTCACGCGAGCATTGTTGCAGCCGACCACTCCAGCGATTCCCCGGATTCGACCATTGATGATGTTGTCATTTAAGGGACGATAGGAGGCACGGAAGACTCCACCGAGGAGGTAGTTGATCGTTTCATGGCTAAATCCCACAACCGTATCCGTCCATTCGGAGGGAATTTCCACGTTGGTCTTGCGGTTCTTAAAGTTCTGGATCGCCTCCATCAGAATCTTCTTCGCCACATCTGGACCATGATGCTCATCAAACTCGATATGCAAAGCCCCTTCGATCTTGGCCTTTGCCTGGGTTGTGATCAGTTTGGTGTGGTAGCACTTGGCCACCTGGACCAGAGATTGCATCTCGCACTGGACATCAACCACCATCGCATCGATAGCTCCGGTCACAATGGCCAACTCTTGCTGGAGGAAATTTCCAGCCACTGGGATACCATGGCGCATTAGGATTTCATTCGCAGAACAGCACATTCCAGCGAGATTGATCCCCTTCGCCCCCGCTGACTTTGCCGCCTGCTGGACCTCGGGGTCATTGACCACATTGACCAGCATCTCTGGAAGAAGGGGTTCATGACCGTGAACTACCACATTGACTTCATCCTTTTTGAGAACGCCGAGGTTCATTCTGCCCAACACAGGGACTGGGTTTCCGAAGAGGACGTCTTGAAGCTCGGTGGAGATCATCGAACCTCCCCACCCATCAGCCAGGGCGCATCGGGCGGCTGCTGTCAAGATGTCTCTGTAATCTTGATCCACCCCCATATGGGTTCGATGCATCAATTCCACGACCTCCCGATCGACCCCTCTTGGAACAACTCCCAAGTTCCTCCAAATCTCCTGCCTTTTAAGGGGAGCCCTCTTAACGAGGAGGAGCTCTCCCTCCTGACGTCCGAACTCGGCCAAGGCCTTATATCCCACATCGATGGCGATTTCCTGAAGAGATCGGTCACCGATCTCAACACCGAAATCCATGGCCACTTGGTAGAGTTTTTGCTCGTCCTGAATTCGAAACCCCGGAATTTCACCTTTCCCTGCTGCCAGAAAGACCTCGGCCACCCCACGGGCATGGTCTGAATGGGCAGAGGTTCCTGCGGCGACCATCCGCGCGAAGTTACGCGCGGAGATCGTCTCTGCGGTTGCACCGCAAAGCCCCATCCGCTTCGCCTTCTCCTCTGGGGTTTCAGCCTTTTTCTTGGGGGCGGGGACTCGACACGGCCCCATGGCACAGTGTTTACAACAGCTCCCCTCTGCTCCGATGGGACAGGGCTTCATCGTATCGGCACGATCAAAGATCGTCTCACACCCATCGGCCTTAGCCTTTTTCAACATCTGAATCGTCGTTGGATCAATACTCTTCTTCTCTAAGTCTGACATGTTATTCCTCCTTTATAATCCCCCCTCTCCCCCCTTTACTAAAGGGGGGTTGGAGGGGATTATTTTGGGTCATTTCGCTATAAAATCGGCAATCATCTCCCGGACCAGTTTGATGGCTTCGGGATGTCTCATCACTAAAACATCTGCCCCTGCCAAAAGAAGCATGACCGCAGTAATGGCCTCCATCAGAATTCCTCTCCTTTTGGCATCGCCGAGGGGAGGTGCCTCTTCGGTCTTTGTCTTCGCTTCCTTCGTCTTCCAAACCTCTTTTGCCATATTGCAGAGGATGGGGAATTGAAGTCTCTCATCCTGTTGGGTGAGGGCGGCCATCCGATCCCTTTCCATGACGGAGTAGGTATATTCGATGCCATATCCCAGTCCACCTGTCGTGGGATCAACAATAATCTGTCCATCCGGCACGCCCAGATTTCCCATAAGGATGTTGAGCTGTTTGGCCAGATTGATGTCGATCGGTGTGGAGGCGATGGCTGTATGTTTGTATCCAATCGCTCCAGCGCCAACCTGTTTATAATTCCCCTCAACCACGGGCCCGATGATGAGGTTCATTCCATCGCATGCCTCGGCGACCTTTCGAAGAACCTCGGCGTCTTTGTCAGCATTCCCGCTCCCCCAGACGATGACCGGAACGTCCACGGCACCGGCCACCTTGTTGGCCGTCTGGGCAGCCTCATCCGCTGACCGGTTAAGGCCATTCGGATCGGTGCTCACCAGTTGCAGGGCAACCATTTCAGCCCCATAACTCTCCACACATTTCTTAGCCCAGGCTACTGGATCATTGACCACATCCTTGAACGGTTCCAAGGCGGCCTCTGGCCAATCTTCTGGAGACACATCGTAAACCTCCATGGCGATCCGTGGGACACGGGGCATTTCCCCCTCGAAGAGGTGAAAGGGGAAAGCCGACTCACCACCGACGGTGACCGCTTTCGGTCCCTTCCCCAATTTAACTTCTTTGATCTTTCCCGTATAGGTAACTTTTGGTATTGCAAACGCCACGAGACTCACCTCCCTCCAGTCTTCTATGCCTTTGTCTTTCGTTTTTCACTGCCATACCATTCATCGTTGAACCAGTAACGTTCTCCTGTTTTAAGATAGGCGAGCATCTCGTCCCGATTCCTCATTTTTTGTCTCCAGTTGATTGGAGTCTCAGGCTTTCCTTCTTCAAAGGTAGGACCCAAAACCTTCACCTTCTTACCATCAAAGGAAACTTTTTCTTCCAATGGATAATCGGCCACGTCTATTTCCTCCTTTCTATAAGTAATTGTTCATTAACCCTTAACTCCGAACTCTGAACTGTTAGCTTATCCCTACGGCAAGCTTGGCAGCCTTGACCGTATTCATCATCAGCATCGTGATGGTCATTGGTCCAACACCACCCGGAACAGGGGTGATCATACTTGCTTTCTCTTTGACCGCATCGAAATCGACATCGCCACAGAGTTTTGCCTTTCCCTCAGGGGTCATCCCGATTCGGTTGACGCCCACATCGATCACCACAGCCCCTTCCTTCACCATATCCACAGTGACCGCTTTAGGCTTTCCCGCAGCGACGATAAGGATGTCTGCCCTCCGGGTATGAAAGGCCATATCCTTTGTACCCGTATGGCAGATCGTCACAGTTGCATTGGCTCCCTTCTGCTTCTGCAACAGGATGTTGGCGATTGGTTTTCCGACGATGTTCGACCTTCCCACCACCACCACCTCCACACCATCGATCTTCACGCCGGAGCGAATCAGAAGCTGCTGGATACCCGCGGGGGTGCATGGAAGATAATCGGCCTCACCGATCATCAACTTTCCCACATTGACGGGATGGAACCCATCGACATCCTTTTTCGGATCGATGGCATAAAGGACCTTTGTTTCGTTGATGTGCTTAGGCAGAGGAAGCTGAACCAGGATGCCATGAACCTTGGGATCCCTGTTATACTTGTCGATCAATTTAAGCAGCTCTTCCTCTTTAATGGTTTCTGGCTGGTTATCTTGAACCGAGTAGAATCCAAGCTCCTTGGAGGTCTTCTGTTTTGCCGTTACATAGCTCACCGAGGCAGGATTTTCGCCTACCAGGATCGTGACCAGACCCGGAACCACATTATATTTCTCCTTTAATCGAGCGGTTTCCTGTTTCAACTCCTCCCGAATCTGTTGAGCGATCTCATTGCCATTGATCAATTTCGCCGTCATCTTTTTCTCCCCCTTCTTTTAATTAAAAATAACGTGATCCGTGTCCCTGCCTACCCTGCCTGCGGCAGGCAGGCGCAGGCAGGCGTGTCTCGTGAATCGTGATTCCTAATTCATCACTCATAACTTTTAACTCCGAACTCAAAACTCTTTATTGGATATATTCCTTAAAGATCCTCCGCGCGGCTTGAACGGCCTTCGACTCCGAAGGGAGATCAAAGGTCGGTCTCCCTCCGAGGTCGTATCGATAAACTTCCTCATCGTCAGGGATGACACCGGCCAACTCGAGGTTCTGTCTTTTCACTTCTTCTAAGACTTCGGGGTCCAGTTCGGCCTGGACACGATTGAGGACCAATACCTCACGGACGATGCGCAGATCCAGTTCATGGATGAGGTCTCGGATCCGTGAAGCGGTCAAGATGGACCGCCGACTTGAATTGGAGAGGATGAAAAGAAGATCGACATCCCGGGTCGTCAACCGGCTGAAATGTTCCATGCCAGCCTCATTATCGATGACGATATAACGATAATTTCCAGTCAGAAGGTCCAAACACTTTCTCGCCAGGGTATTGGCCGCACAGTAACAGCCCGGTCCCTCTGGACGTCCCATGGCGATAAGGTCAAATCCCTTGCTTTCGGTCAGCGCCTCTTGGATCTTGTATTCAAACCAGATGTCCTTGGTCATTCCTGTAGGGACATCCTTCTTCATCATCTCACGGGCTTCGCCGATCGTCGATCTCACCTCGACCCCCAAAACCTCATTGAGGTTCGAATTGGAGTCCGCATCCACAGCCAGAATGGGACCCTTTGCTTTGTCCATGAGATAGCGAACGATCATTCCAGCGAAGGTCGTTTTGCCCGTTCCTCCTTTTCCTGAAACTGCAATTGTAAAACTCAAGCTCTTTCTTCGACCATCCTCTCTGTTCGATATTCTCTTCTCATCCGGTGAAGCCTTTCCATCACCTGGGGAAACGCAGAGGCATCCGTGTGAGGAAGAAACATGGCGGCAATGAATTCGTTCATAAAGGTCGGGTGGTTGCTCAGTTCAAGGTTTGTCATCATCAGGGCGATTCGCTCAGCCTCCTTGAGGAGATTCTTGGAGAAAGAGAGGAGCCTTGCGCCAAGAAGGGAACCATTCCCGACAAAAATGAATTTTTCGATATCGATCTCCGGAAGGAGACCGATGAAGATCGCTTTCTCCAGATCGAGATGGCGGCCAAAACCACCCGCGATGATCACCCGCTCGACATCTTTAAATCCCACTCCAACACTGTCGAGTAAGACTTTGCATCCCGCATAGATGGCTGCCTTGGTACGAATCAGATTTTCGATATCGATCTCAGTGAGGACAATGTCTTTGTGGATTTGGGTCTCTTCTTTTCGTGCAAGGACATACTCATAACCATCGGGTCCCTTTCGAACCCGATCTGTCGGAAGGTCCCTTCGGAACTTCCCATTCTGATCAATCATTCCCGTTTCTAAGAGTTCCGCAACCGTGTCGATTAATCCTGAGCCACAGATGCCAATGGGTCTAGCCCTCCCGATGGTGAGGATCATCGGTTCATACGTCCGATGGTTCATGCTGACCTCTTCAATCGCCCCACGGGTGGCTCTCACCCCGAATTTGATCCCAGCGCCTTCAAAGGCAGGCCCTGCAGAACAGGAGACACTGGCGAGCCAATCCTTATTGCCAAGGACGATCTCACCATTGGTGCCGATGTCCATATAGAGGGTGAGGGTCTCCCTTTGGAAAATCCCGGACCCAAGAATTCCGGCGACGATATCTCCGCCTACGTAGCTTGCCACCATCGGAAAGATGTAGACATGGACATGATCGCCAATATTGATTCCCAGGTGCACAGCCCTCACCGGAGGGATGAAGTTTGCTGTTGGGACATAGGGTTCTTCTCGAATATATTTTGGATCGAGTCCTAAGAGAAGCTGGGTCATGGTGGTATTGCCGGCAATCACCATGTGAGAGATCAGGGATCGGTCGATCTTGCCCATATCGAGCAACTCCTGAATGAGCTTATTCATCGTCGAGACGACCACTTCCTGTAACTTCTTTAACCCCCCTGGCCTCTGGGAGTAGAGAATCCGGGTGATCACATCCTCTCCGTAGCTGATCTGGGCATTGTAGTCTGAGGCCTCAGCTAAGGCGAAGACGGTCGCCCCATCACATACACCACCCGGACAGGCAACGACTACGCACCCATTCAGGTCGAGGATGTGACCAAAGATCGTCGTTGTCCCAATGTCGAAAACGATCGAGTAGTTCTGTTTTGTGTTATCTCCAGGCTCAACATTGATCAACTTATAGCCTTTTCTCGTCAGGACGAGTGTGACCGTCACCTTCCAATCCGATTGTCGAAGGATGCGACTCAGCTTCATGATCGTCCGGAAATCGGCGGAGACTCCCTCGATCCCATGCTGATGAGCCAGTGCATTGACCAGCCGAGTCAGATCGCTCACATTATCTTTGAGGGTCGGTGGTTCAAGTTCGAGATATCTTTTGAAAACGGCAGGATCTACCTCCCAGCCTGGGACAAGTTGGTAGATATCTTGGGGAGAGAGGAGGTACTTACGGGTGGTACGATCTCCTTTGAGTGCAAGGACCGATTTATCAACCTGTGATTCAATGGGGATTTCCACATCGATATCACTCTTAATCGTTGTCAAACAGGCAAGCCGGTATCCTTCGTCATATTCCCACTGGGTTAATTTGGGATGTTTCGGAGAATCGACTATCCCTTTGAGGAGTCTGACCTTGCATTTTCCACAAGTTGCACTTCCCCCGCAAGAGGCATTGATATAGATTCCTGCCTCCATGGCGGCCTGGAGGAGGTTCTCCTCCTCTTCAACTGAAATCTTTCTCTCAATAGGATAGAAGGTTACTGCATGCTTCGGCATTTCTTATTTCATTTTAACTTATAGATCCTTCATTTCAAAACCTAGTCCCGCCTCAAATCCCCCCTCTCCCCCCTTTATTAAAGGGGGGTTGGGGGGATTAATAAATTCCTTAGAAGAGCCCTTTCACCTTACCCGTTTCGACATCGACGTCAACTCTTCTGAAGGCGGGATCAGAGCTGGTTCCTGGCATCAGGCTGATGGTTCCGGTGCAGGGACATAGAAACTTCGCACCAGCAAAAATCAAAACATCTCGTACAGGTAGCATCCAACCTTTGGGCGTTCCCTTGATAGCTGGATCATGAGTTAGGCTCAGATGGGTCTTTACCATCATGGTGGCGAAATCCTTCATTGTTGGGTCAGCCTCAAGCCGTTTGGCTTTGGCCTCGGCCTCCGGTAACCATGAGACACCATCAGCCCCATAAACTTTCTTGGCGATTAAGTCTACCCGTTGCCTAAGCGGCATCTCAATGGGATAGAGGAATTTGAAATTGACTTTATCATTGCAAGCCTCAATAACAGCATCGGTAAGCTCCAGGGCGCCATCACCGCCTCTGAGCCAATGTTCCGAAACTGCGCAGCGGGCTCCTGCCTGCTCTGCATATTTGCGGACCATTGCGATTTCATCTTTGGTATCCGTGTGGAAGGCATTGATGCAGACCACCGGGTTAATACCTGCCTGTTTCACTATATTGATGTTGTGAAGGAGATTAGGAATACCCTTTTCCAGCAATTCCAGGTTCTCTTTAGAGTAAGACTCATCGAGCGGCAGGCCTGCCACCACCTTTGGACCACCACCATGCATCTTTAAAGCACGAATGGTTGCGGTAACTACCGACACATTTGGAGTTAAGCCGCTAAAACGGCATTTAACATTCCAGAACTTTTCAAAACCTATGTCGCATCCAAAGCCGCTCTCAGTGATGTGGTAATCAAACATCTTTAAACTAATACGGTCAGCAATGATGGAGGACTGACCCACCGCAATGTTAGCAAAGGGGCCAGCATGCACCATGCATGGCTGATATTCTGTAGTGCACAATAATGTAGGATTAATGGTATTTCGCATCCAAGCGCACATCGCACCTGCGCATTCAAGATCTGTGGTGGTAACAGGGTTACCTTTTTTATCATAAGCTACGACAATCTTTCCGAGCCTCTCACGCAAATCTTTCAGATCCCTCACAATGGAGAGGGTGGCCATGAGTTCCGAACTCACCGTAATGCCAAACTTGGAAGCCATCATATAACCATCCATCCTGCCTCCAAGACCAATAATAATGTTTCGTAAAGATTGGACACAGAAATCCATAACCCAACCCATCTCGATATTGTTAGGATCAATATCCAGGCGCTTGATATTCCGCTTTGCCAGCTCGGCGTCGCTGTAATTTCGCTCATGCATCATCCTTGAGGTCAAAGCGACCATTGCAAGGTTGTGGGCATTAGTAATGTCGTTGATATCGCCGGTAAGACCCAGGGAAAACTCTGTCATCGGAATGAGCAGAGCTTTTCCGCCTCCTGCCGCTGTGCCTTTAATATTCATTGTGGGACCACCTGAAGGCTGGCGGACGCATCCACCGACATTTTTGCCTCTTTTGCCAAACCCCTCCAGCAAGCCCATGGTTGTCGTCGTTTTTCCTTCTCCAAGAGGAGTAGGAGTAATAGCCGTAACTTCAATATACTTTCCATCTGGCTTATCTTTTAGGCGCTCAATAATCTTCATGAAATCGAGTCTACATAGCTTTCCCATAGGGATGATTTCATCCTTCTTAAGGCCCAATTTATCACGCCACTGCTCGGGAGTGGGCATATTTTCTTCCGCTATATCAGCAATCTGCCAATCTGCAAGCATTCTTGGGTCCGCATCGATATATTTCTTGGATATCGTAGCCATGGATCTGATTCCCCCTTTCTTTTTCAGATTTTCATTCTTTTTCTTTCCAGGTACATTCTAACTCTCTAAAAATTGAAGCTAATTTTAACCTCTAACCTTCGATCTCAAATCTTAAACCCAGCGATCCCCCCCTTTCTTCTCACTTTTTACGGAGTGATTTCCCTTGTGTTCTTTTCTATGTGCTAATAATCACAATGTAGTTTGGGATACTAAAATAATAGGGTTTTTTTGTCAAGGGAAATTTTAGAGGATATAGGGGAGGATCGGAGCGTGGGTAAGTTAATTGAAATTATTGAATATTTTACGAATTAAATCTTGGTCACAACAGGCCTCAAAAATGGATATCAAATACGAAAGAAATTGCCTTCACAAACTGTCTCCTAATTTCAACTTCTCCCCTCAAGAAGAAATCTCTTCAGGCCTCTCTTGTCCAATTTGGAGAGACCCAATTCCTTTACACCTCTACCGATTTTCCGGTAATTCGTGCGGTTTATCACAGAGGCCAGTTGAATCACAGCATCGTGAGTTGGAGTAGGGATTCCAAGAAGGTCTCCTAAGGTGGAGAGCAAGACCATTCCATAAGGGACATCTTCGGTCACAAATCGGTCTTTCAAATGTTCAGGGCCTTTCATTTTTATGCCGGCATAGATCCCATCCTTTCCGAAAGCGGCATCCATGCTCGTATTGAGGATCCGGTAGCGGCATTCGTCTTCGGTTTCTCCCAAGTTGTAATTCTTAAATCCGAGATTGTCCCAATGATAAAGTCTGTAGCTAAGGGCCTTACAGATGGAAAGCCTCTCCTCGTTGAGGGATTCAAAAGTTCTGGCCACGGCAGGAGTCATTCCCTCAGCATAGAGGTAGAATTCACCCCTTGAATGCTCAATTCGGGTGGCGCTGAGCAGAGTGGCGGCCGGATGGACGACGGGGTTGGGATTATTGATAGCCGCCTCCAGGACATCCTTTGCAGGCATGATGATGGGGTAAAACTTCTTCAATTTTGGAATGACATCATTCGTCCTTTCGGCCGGAAAGACTCCTGTGGGAAGGATGACTGCGTTGATGAGCACAGACACATGACCAGACCCTTTGAGACGGGCACCATAAGGAAGTGTGCAGCTTTCAGCAAGGGCGATCTCCCGTTTCACTTTTTTCTCTCTAAAGATCTTGGCAAATTCAAGGCTTCCTCCTGAACCAGGCATGAGGACTATGACCTGTCCATCCTGAACGAAAGGGGCGCAGACTTCAGCCATGGCCTTATGTCCAAAGGCAGGGGTAACCACAAAGATGACCTCAGTTTCTTTGATGGCTTGTTGAATATCGATCGTGGCTAAGTTCAGTTTGGCCACTCCGTCAATCGATACGCCTTCGATACGAATCTCTTTTGTTCGAAGAACCTTTTCAAAAGATCCCGCAAATTGGGGAAGTTCGAAGAAGTTGACTTTGAAACCTGAAAGACCGAGGTTTGCTGCCACAGCATGCCCGCCATTTCCTCCACCCAGTACTGCGATTAAACCCTTTTCCATAAAGTGAACCTCCAGGAAATTGAATCTTTACTCCGAACTCTGAACTCAAAACTTATTTTTTAAGTTACCCCATCTTTTACCAAAAAACAAGAATCTTCATTTAATTGTGATTCCACTTGGACGTTTCTGGACAAATATGGTATTAAATCACCATCGGGATTTTCTCCTACTTGTGGGAAGCTGTAGCGTTTCAGGGGAGCAATAAGTATATGCCAGCAAATATTGCTCATCTTATAACTTGCAATAAGGCGGTGAAGGTCCTCCAAGACGGGGGTGAATATGAAGAGTTCGTCAATATTCTCGACTCCGACCAACATAAACCTTACCTCAATCTTGGCTCCATCGGACCGGATCTCTCCTACTATGGAAGCCAGTGGAAGGGATTAAAGGGGCTCCTTTTCGACCAATCGGATAAACCCCTTGGGGTCGACGGATGGTCTTATCTTCTCCACTCCAAAGATCCCAACCAATTTCCTCTCACCTTAATCGAACTCACCTGGAAGGATACCCGCTGGGAAGAAGAGGAGTGGGAAGGTGTGGATTATGACAAGTTTGCCTTTGCCTGCGGATTTCTCTCCCATGTGGCTGCCGATCAGATCATCCATCCGCGGGTGAATGAGATCGCTGGTCCTTATTACCGAAAGGGAGAGAGTCGAAAGATCCATAGGAATGTGAGATCTACCAGGACGTTGCCCTATTTCATACCCTCTACCCAGATGAAGACTTCATGGAAAAATCGTTTAACCCTATGGGTCGATCTCGATCCAAAAAGCTCCCACAATGCACCCGATTGGTTTCGGTATTTTTTGCAACGGGCCTTTGTGGAAAGTCATGGTCTCTATCCAAAGGAAGGAGAGATCGAGGATTGGATCGACGGACTTCTTCTCATTTTGAGAGGACTCAAGTGGGCAGGGCCTTACAAAACTGCCTATGAAGAGCTGAAGAGCCACGGGATTGAGTCAGGCAAGTTTACTCATTACTTCAAAGGCCATATGGATTTATTCTTTCAGGCCGTTGAACTCACAAGCATCTACTGGAAGGCTGTTTTCGAGCTCTACGATCCCCAGGACAATGTTCTTCAAATTTCAGATCCCATGAGGAATCGATTTAAGAGAATTGTTCAAAATGCCGATCTCTCTTCGCCACTTCAGAAAAATATATTAAAGGATGCAAAGGAGGCCCTGTAGGCAAAGGCTCCTCGTAAATTTGTCTCCCTTGTGAGGAGAGTTCGATTGCCGCTCAAGAAAAGAAAGATTCTCTCCATCAATCCGGAAGACGTAGGAAAATTTTCTTAAGTACCAGAGGTCTGACAAATGCCAAAACTGATTAAGAAGAGATCGAAAAAGGCAGGCCTTCCACCCGGGACTCTCATTCATATCGGTGAGAAGAAGGCCGAAGAACTGAAGATCACGGTCATCGATTATGATGAAACTAATTTCCAGGAGAGGGGAATAAAGACGATTGAGGAATGTTTCCTCTTTAAAGATAAGCCTATGGTCACGTGGATCAATCTTGATGGTCTTCATCAGGTCGAGGTGTTGGAGAAACTTGGCGAGTGTTACGGAATCCATCCTCTCGTGCTGGAAGACATCCTCAACACAGATCAGCGTCCCAAGATGGAGGATTACCGTGAATACATTTATATCGTCCTCAAAATGCTTGACTACGATGCTAAAAGCAACGAGATTCTTACAGAGCAGGTCAGTTTGATCCTCGGTTCAAATTTTTTATTCTCCTTCCAGGAGAGAGAGGGAGATGTTTTTGACCCAGTGAGAGAGAGAATCAGAATGGGTAAGGGCCGCATCAGGAGAATGGGGGCCGATTACCTCGCTTACGCCCTGTTGGATGCGATCGTTGACAACTACTTTGTCATTTTAGAAAGACTTGGAGAGAGGATAGAGCTTCTGGAAGACAAGGTGGTTTCGCAGCCAAAACCGGAAACCTCGCAGGCTGTCCATCATTTAAAAAGAGAGATGATATTTTTAAGGAAGGCAGTGTGGCCTTTGAGAGAGGTGATCAGCGGTTTGGAAAGAGGGGAGTCTTCGCTGATTCAGCAGAGCACAGGCATCTATCTCAGAGATGTTTACGACCATACAGTTCAGGCGATCGATACGATCGAGACATACCGTGACATGCTTTCTGGGATGTTGGACATCTATCTTTCGAGCATCAGTAACCGAACCAATGCAGTGATGAAGGTATTGACGATCATCGCCACGATATTTATGCCCCTCACCTTCTTGGCTGGAATCTATGGGATGAATTTTAGATATATGCCTGAACTTGAATGGCGGTGGGGTTATCCATTTATTTGGTTCGTGATGATGGGAATTGGCATTTTTATGTTGGTCTACTTCAGAAAGAAGAAGTGGCTGTGAAAAAATAGAAAGGCGTCCGATATGGACGCCTTAAAACATAATGAGGAAATAGGGGCTTTTCTTATTCGACCTTGACCTTGATCTCTTTCTTCTTGGCCTCTTCGGATTTTGGAAGCGTTACTTTCAAAATCCCATTCTTATAAGAGGCGCTGATCTTGTCGCTCTGGACCTCCTTGGGAAGCCGAATTGCTCGGGTGAACGACCCGTAATTTCTCTCGATGAGGTGGTAGTTTTCCTCCTTTTCCTCTTTCTCCTGCTTCTTCTCGCCTCTAATCGTGAGAAGATCATTGGTCAGAGAGATGTCGATATCCTTCGGATCGATTCCTGGGATTTCGGCTCTCACAACGAGCTCATTCTTCGTCTCTGAGACGTCGAGAGTGGGTAACCATTCTCCGATCTCTTCGGCTTTCCGGGCTGGTCTCCCTTCAAAGAAGGAGTCCCAAAGCCGGTCCATCTCCCTTCTCATTCTTTCAAGTTCTCTAAACGGTCTCCAAGGTGAGATCTCCCACACCATAACTCATCCCTCCTTTTACCTAAATTTCAATTTTTGCCACAAAAATAATCACTCTTTTCCATTTGTCAAGTCGTTAAATAAGGTTTTCCTAAAAAGTGAACACTTGCAAATCCGGAGCCAAAATCAATGCATGTCCTCTTCTATCAAATCCCAGATTGTTAGGAATACGACTTTGCTTTTTTTAATGTTAAGCGTTTTTTTGAGATTCTTGTTGACAACGAAACACCTCTCCGGTGCATACCTCTCTATGAAACTATTAAAGGATCGCGGAACAACAGCTTGAGAAAAATCCCTGTATTTGACCTCAACGGGTATAACTTTTTTGCCGAGGTCTATAACAAGATCGATCTCTGCTCCTGACTTCGATCGCCAGTAATGGATCTCTGCATTGCCCCATCGAAGCTTCTCCCTGAGAATGAGATATACCAGGTTCTGGAAGACAAAGCCGAGATCATCCGGCCGAATGAGTTGGCCAAAGATTCCCAGTGAGTAATTTCTTAGCCCTGTATCAAAGAAATAAACAGTTGGTGATTTGCTAATTTCATTCCTTACGTTCCTATAAAAAGGCGTGATTCTCTGCAAGATATATGTCTTTTCGGCATACCATAAATAATTCTTAAGTGTCGGGACAGCAATCCCTAAGGTGTTCGAAACTTCAGAGTAATTGATCCATTTACCTATCTGGTCGGCAAGGATCTTAATCAATGAGCTAAACGCTTCAGTTTTTTCCACCTTTAATAAATAGGTTATGTCTTTCTCGATATAACCCTGATAAATCTCATCTATGGTCCTTATTTTATCTCTTAATTCCGTTTCCAGAATGACTCTCGGATAGCCTCCAAAATTGAGATATTCAAATAGAAGCTGATCAAGTTTAGTCTTTTCTAAAGAGAAAAAATCAGCGAGTTTATTTTCGTACCTATAATCGGTTTTGAAGTTAACAAATTCGGTGAGTGATATTGGATAAAGCTCATAAACCCTCTTGCGGCCCACCATGGACTCCTTGATTCTTGCCTTTAAATCAACACTTCCTGAGCCTGAGACGATGAACTTGTAAGGCAGATTGAGATCCTGGATGCCTTTTAAAAATAGGCCTGCATTTTCTTTTCTCTGAACCTCATCCATAAAAACAAACCCTCGGTTTCTCCCTATTTCAAGCTCTATTTTCTTTATGAGGCTTTGTTGGGAAGCAAAATATTGCCTGTCAAATTCAAAGTCAAGGCTTAGATATAATGTCCTCTCTCCCTTTTTTTCGAGTTCCCCTTGGAGAACTTTCATGAGGGTAGTCTTACCAGACTGTCTTGGTCCAATCAGAAAGGCGATTTCCTTCCTTTCCAGATCACGACGAAGGTCTTCTAATATACGCCTTTTTATGAACATTTCGCCCACCATGGTTATATTTTAACCGGAGAAATTTGAAAGTCAAGTTTTAAGATAACTTGGTTTATTGAGGAGAACGAGAAAGAACGAACCCGGCAGGAGTTGCCCCAAGATTTTTATGGAGCCCACGGACGGATTTGAACCGCCAACCCGCTGATTACAAATCAGCTGCTCTACCGTTGAGCTACGTGGGCATTGTTTAAAAATAACGTGACCGTGTCCGAATTCCGTGTCCGTTTAGTTTATCCTTTCTACCATATTTTTTTAAAGGGATCAAACCCTTCCAAACCTTAAACCTTAAACTACCTCCTTTTCTCCTCGATTGCTTTTTCTAAGAGTTTGATTGCTTCCTGAGAGACATTGATCGACTGGGCTAAGGATTCCCTTGCCAGTTGGAGGTTGTGGAAGCCATCGCTGTTTTCAGCCGTCCACCATTCCCAGAGGATGTGGCCTTATCGTGAAGTAGCCAGACCTCTCTGAGGATATCGTCTCTCACTCCTATGTCTTTCGCCCGGGTATAAGCCTCGATCAATTTTCCAAGCCAGAATTCGGCCTTTCTCATCTTTCCACGAATGTAATTCTGGATGGCATCGAGCTGATACTCGGCTTCTTCCTGAGTCCCTGCTTTTGCTGTCTGGGGGAGGTCTTTTCCCGTATCGATCAAGACGTCCCAAGCCTTTCCTGTTTTAGAAATCTCCTTCCAACTCTTTAATTGGAATCTTCCTCCGTAGGCTCGATCTATCAGAAGGTGGTCGATGAGCATAAAGATATGGGATCTTGGCTCATCGTGTTCCTTGGTGAAGCCATGGAGCATCATCAATTGATCGAAGGTTGGGGACCGGCTGGTGGTCGTGACCTTCTCAACCTTGGCCTTCGACTTCAGATTGACCGATACAAAGGTCTGGTATTGAAATCGATGGCAGCCGCCACAGAGGGATAGTTCTAAATTCGTTTCAGGAATTTTTTCTGGGTCTTTCAGGTGTTCGGAGTGTTTAGTTTTGATGCTCTGAACTCCCTGCCTGCGGTAGGCAGGAAAACTCTGAACTCCGAACTTAATTACTTGGGCCCGGCCAGCAGGATGACAATGGTCCAGCCAAAGAGGACAACCAGAAAGATAATAAACTGTCTGACCAATTTGGGATCCGTATTCATCGTCTCCTTTCTTCGGGGCCGAGATAACATTGCGTTTTTATTGAAAATGGTGTATGGAAAGTGTAATTTTAAATAAAGATATAACGATCCTTGGACAAATTTCAAGAAGATTCTATGAAGAAGAAATTGATCAAAAATCTGGTCTTTCTCTTCATTCTCTTTCTCATCTCCTCACCTGTTCATGCAGGATCGATCAGAGAGGTGAGCCAGCACATTGAGACCGTTAAATCGATCGCACCTCCTTTCCAATTTGCACTCATCGGAGACAGTCGAGATGGTGAGAGGGTTTATATTCAATTGATCCAGAAAATCATGGAACGAAAACCCCATTTCATCATCCATCTGGGCGATATGATCGCTAAACCACATGAGAAAGAATGGAAGGCATTTTTTGAGATCTCAAGACCGGTCGATCTTCCCTTCTTTCCTGTGATAGGCAACCATGAAACAGGCAATACTTGCTTAGGGGAGGAGATGTATCGAAAACAGTTTAGTCTTCCAGAAGGGAAGACCTATTACGCCTTTCGAGCGGGAGGAGGACTTTTTATCATCTTAGATTCAGAAAAAGGGAAGGGGAGGATCATCGATGAACAGTGGTTATGGTTAGAGAACATCCTATCCTCATCCAACGAGAGATTTAAATTCGTATTTCTCCATCGTCCCCTCTTTCTTCCGATGGGGAGTTTGAAAACAGGAAAGGCGATGGACAAATACCCATTCGATCGAGATGAACTCCATCGACTTTTTTCAAGGACAGGGGTGAACGCAGTCTTCGCGGGAGATGACCACCGATATGATCGGAAAGGGAAGGATAAGATTCTTTACATCATTTCAGGAGGCGGAGGAGCACCGATCTACGCCCTCAAAGATCGAGGAGGATATTTCCATTACGTTTGGATCTCAGTGGAGAGAGGCAGGATAGAGGGTGAGGTGGTCGATTTGGAAGGACAGATTCAAGACAGGTTTTTGATTGAGTGAACCCTTAATGATCACGGGGGTGAATAGAGAGGAGGCAGAAGATGGGTTTGGGATTGGCTCTCATTGTGATGGGGGTGCTCATCCTCTTGGATCGAATGGGCGCTGGATACGGGTTACGGGAGGGATGGCCCTGGCTCGTCGTGGCTCTTGGCGTAGGTGGAATTTTTCGGAACAGAAAGAGTCTGGCGGCCTGGATCACGACGATCGTCGGGATCTTCATCCTGGGGGCAAGATATTATTCCATCCATATTTCATTACCTACGATCATCAAGACCTACTTTCTGCCAGTCCTTCTCATCGTCATCGGCCTGCTCTGGCTTTGGAAATATAAAAAGGATTGATTCCAATTGTGAACTAATACAAACGCAACAAATAAAATGTTATTGCCGCCGGGGAAATTAGATGCTGAAACAAGTTCAGCATGACAGAAGCGGCGTGAGGTGTCATTCCGAACTTGTTTCGGAATCTCAATGTAACATTATTGATTGCGCTTGTATTAATTACTCCGAAGTAAGGTGTTCAGTCTTTCAAGGATGGATTGGGCGCCCTGGATAATCTCTTCGATTACCTCTTTCACGTTCTTTATTTCTTGGATCAAACCCACACATTGCCCGCAGGCGATGACGCCTCCTGCCAGATCTCCCTCTAAGAGAGCCTTCTGACCCATCAGGCCGCTGATGACCGTCAAAAGCTCCTCTAATGAGGCTCCTTTTTCTTCCATGGAAAGTGTTTTTTCGGCTGCTCTGTTTCTCATCACCCTGGCCGCATTTCGAATGGAACGCTGAATCACCATGGTGTCGGTCTCCCTTGCTTTGACGAACCATTCCTTAATCCTGGGATGGGCAGGACATTCTTTTGTAACAACAAACCGTGTTCCCATCAACACCCCATCCGCTCCCAGAGCGAGGGCAGCCAAGAAACCCCTGGCATCTGCAATTCCGCCTCCAGCAATGACTGGAATATGAACAGAATTTGCCACACTTGGAATAAGGACCAACGAAGTGACCTCATCCATCCCGGGATGGCCTCCGCACTCAAACCCAACGATGGTTACGGCGTCCGCACCGATCGACTCGGCCTTCTTTGCAAACCGTGCTGATGGCACTTTGTGGATGAGTTTGATCCCTTCACTTTTCAATCTTTGGACGAAGGGTTCGGGGCTTCTTCCTGAAGTCTCCACTACAGGAACTCTTTCCTCTAAGAGGATTTCCAAAATCTCCTTCGTCCTGTCGCCTTTGGTTAATTCTGGAAGCATGGAGAGATTCACTCCAAAAGGCTTTTCAGTCATCTCCCTCATGCGGCGAATCTCTTTCCTCAAACTATCCTGATCCGGAAAGGAGAGACTGGAGATGATTCCCAATCCACCTGCCTCCGATACGGCAGCGGCAAGCTGGGCCGTGGCAAGCCATTGGAGTCCACCTTGGACAATTGGATACTTGATACCAAAGAGTTTGGTCAATCTCGTTTCGAACATAGGGCCTCCACATTTTGAGAGTTGAAGATAGATCGTCGATAGTGGAGATTATATATTTTTGACGAAATTAGTCAAACTGCTGTGTCCATTCCTATGATCGAATATTCACGCAAGAACTGGTTTCAGCCGTCATGGCAAATAATTCTTGTAGTTTTGAGTCGAATATGATAACTACAACTAAATCCTGGATGATTCTGAAGAAGGAGGCTATGAGGTGGAGCGGTACAAGGTGATCTTTTTGGGTCTGGCTGTGGCGGGTCCGGAAGAGGAGGTTCGTCTGATCAAAGGCCTTCAGAGGAAGTTCAATCTTTCTCCTGAAAAGGCAGAAAGTTTACTCCAGAGGGTTCCCGTTGTCATAAAAAAGGGTATTCCAAAAGAAGAGATGGAGAGGTACGTCAGAGCCTTTGAAGAGATTGGGGGAAGGGTCAGAGCAGAAGAAGAGCCAGTAAGTGAAGCGCTGGGAATCTCGCCTGAGCCAGCACGTGAAACTAAACTGGAGAGAAAAGCCTACGCCGGACCGATGATCACCTGCCCCCAATGCGGATTCGAGCAACCCGAGGCCGACGAGTGCGTCAAATGTGGTGTTATCATCTCCAAGTACTTCCAATATCAAGAGATGGCCCGTTCATATGAAGGTAGAGTTCGAGAAATTTCAGCTGAAGAAAAATCTACCCCATGGGAGAGCGGCGAAGGTTTCATCGGCGCCTTTTTCCAAACGACACGAAAGGCCCTCTTCTCTCCAACCCGATTCTTCAGAAAGGTCACTACAGGCGAGGGATACTGGCTTCCTCTAATCTACGGGTTGATCTGCGGGATCATCGGATTCGGAGGGAATATCCTCTGGCAGCGGTTCTTTTTTCCCGAATGGTTTCCCCTCCAAAAAATTTCAGGCGTCCCTCACCTTTTTTACATTCTTATTATCACGTACCCGTTTTTGGTAGCGCTCATCATCCTGACATGGAGTGGTATTGTACATTTCTGTCTCATGATTGTTGGAGGGAATAAAAGAGGATTTCAAATGACTTTCCGCGTTATCTCTTATTCCTGCAGTGGATACTTATGGGGAATCGTTCCATTTTTAGGAAGTCTCATCGGAGGCATTTACAGTCTGATCCTTGAAATATTCGGATTGAGGGAGGTCCATGGTATATCCAGAGGAAAAGCTTTTCTGGCTGTTCTCCTGGCTCTTTTGCTCCCGCCCGTTTTGGCAGGTCTTTTTATCTTTGCTGTCATCGTCATCTTCGGAGGAGCAGGGCTCTTAAGGGGAATGAGAGTTTAGATTTCAAATGAGGAGTATTTTTGTTTCTAACGAAAAGGGGTCGCCGTGCCCCTTTTTTAATTTAAAAGCTTAGGAGCCCATGGTGAAGAGTGGAGAATTGGAGTCAGGCTCCCGTGACACACCTGCCTGCAGCGCACAAGCCTGCTGGAGGTGGGGGAAGAAAGACGGTGTATACGATGGGTAGAAAGAAGCGAAGTCTTAAGGAGAGGCCTCCGGACCTTTCACCAGAACAGATCCTCCAATTGATGGAGGAAGAAGACCGCCCCCTTCTGGTAAGAGAGATCCTTCGCCATTTGGGAGTGAAGAAGGAGCTCAGAAGGAAGGTAAGAGAGTTATTAAAGGATCTGGCAGATGAGGGAAAGATCGTCAGGATTCGAGGGAATCGCTATGGCCTTCCTTTGAAGATGAACTTGGTTGTGGGAAAGGTGAAGTGCCATCCTGACGGATATGGCTTCGTCATTCCGGAAGAAGAAGGGGGAGAAGATATCTTTATCAGTCCAAGAAATCTCAAGGAAGCCATGCATGGAGATCGAGTGGTCGCCAGAGTGGAGTCGATCCAGAAGAAAGGAAAGGAAGGGAAGGTCATCCGGATTCTGGAAAGGGGATTCCGCAAGGTTGTTGGCAAGTTTATGAAGGCAAAGCATTATTCCTATGTCATCCCCGAGGATGAGCGAATCCTTCAGGAGGTTTACATCCCTGATGGCGAGACGAGAAGGGCCAAACCCAATCAATTGGTGGTCGCTGAGGTCACGCGATACCCGACCGAAAGGGCAAGACCAGAGGGTCGAGTGATTCAAATTTTGGGATATCCTGATGATCCGGAGATAGAGCCCCAGATCATCATCCATAAATACGATCTTCCCCATCGGTTCTCCACGGCTGCCCTAAAAGAAGCAAGAAGCCTCCCCCTTACTCCATCGTTCCATGGATATGAGGGCCGTGTCGATTTGAGAGCCATTCCAACCTTCACCATCGATGGAGAGAATGCAAGAGATTTCGACGATGCCGTCTCTATTGAGAAGGAGAAGGATGGAGGAATGAAGCTCTGTGTCTCAATCTCCGATGTCAGCCACTATGTAAAAGAAGGAAGCGCTCTGGACGAAGAGGCCTTTGTCCGAGGTACAAGCGTCTATTTCCCAGATCGAGCCATTCCGATGTTTCCTCCAGAACTCTCCAATGAGATCTGCTGCCTCCATCCCAGATTGGATCGGCTCAGTCTTACGGTCGAGCTGAGATATGATGCGGCCGGAGAAAAGAAAGGCGTCCGATTCTACCCGAGTGTGATCCGAAGCAACGAAAGACTGACCTACACCATCGTGAGAAGAATCTTAGTGGGCGAGGATGCTGAGTTAAGAGATAAGTTTAGAACTATCCTTCCTTCCTTAGAATGGATGGCCGATCTCTCTCAAAGGCTTCGGGAGAAAAGGATGGAGAGGGGGGCTCTTGATTTTGATCTACCTGAACCCGAGGTGATTCTCAATCTTCAAGGAGAGACCGAGGAGATCGTTCGCGCAGAAAGAAATTTGGCTCACCAGATCATCGAAGAATTTATGATTGCCGCCAATGAGGCCGTCGCCCATTTCATCGAAGGGAAAGGGTTTCCCTTCCTCTACCGAATACATGAACCTCCCCAGCAGGAGGCGGTGGATGAATTTCGAAGATTCATTTCCCATTTGGGATATAAGATGAGAAAGGAGTCTGCCCCTTCTTCCGAAGAGCTTCAGAGAATTCTTTTGGAAGTGAAAGGAAGGGCTGAGGAGAGGATTGTCAACAATATCCTTCTTCGATCAATGAAATGGGCCAAATATTCGGCCAGAAATTTGGGCCACTTCGGACTGGCCTCTGACGCCTATACCCATTTTACTTCTCCCATCCGAAGATATCCTGATCTGATCGTCCATCGCATCTTGAAGAGAATACTCCTAAAAAAAGATGGAAAGATCTTGGAAGATGAGTTGGTCAAAAAAGCAGATGACCTTTCTCGTAGGGAAAGGGTAGCAATGGAGGCCGAAAGGGAGATTCTTGACCGCTACCGAATTCGTTTTATGAAAGATAAAGTAGGTGAGGTCTTTGAAGGAGTGATCAGCGGCGTGACCGCCTTTGGCTTTTTTGTGGAGCTGAAGGATATCTTTGTAGAAGGGCTGGTCAGGGTGACGAGCCTTCATGACGATTATTACCATTATCATGAAAAGCGATACTGTCTGGTTGGTGAAAGGACCCATAAGACCTTCCGGATTGGAGATGAAGTGAAGGTGAGGGTGGACCGGGTCGATGTGGAGCGAAGACATATCGATTTTGGGCTAATTGAAAAAGAAATGGGGAGATAAGGAGATGAAGGGATAGGGGGAACAAAGGTGTCATTGCGAACGAAGTGAAGCAATCTTATGAGATTGCCACGTCGCTTTACTCCTCGCAATGACATTTCTTTCGATTCGAAAGAAATGACGGTGCAATGGTGGATTCGGGACATGGGTTGAAGACAGCGGATGGAGGCCGGGAGGAAATGGTTTGACAAAAAAGTCCGGGATGATAAAATTCCTATCTCCTTGGCCCTCGAAATCGTAACAGGAGAGATTCTATACATGCAGGATCCTACCCATGAAGCGGAATATCAACTCTATATCATGCGAATGGCTGCGGATCTTCTTCCTTACGAACGGATGAAGCAAGAGATGATCATGGGTGATTAGGGAAGAACTTCATGAGATCTGCTTTTATCACCTGAATGAAATCAAGTTGCTCACCGAAAAACTGGTTCAATGGACAAAGAAACATCAGGAAAGCATCCCCTGACCGGCCTGTGGCTAGTATTATTAGGGAATTAGCTTTCCCCGAAATGCGTGTTACTTCCTGTAACTTTTTCTTCCAAAAAGTTTAAAAAAGGTGTATAGTAGGACCGGTATTTAACGGTTGATAAATCTGGTTCTGAAGACCAGATAATTAAATCGCTGCAATATAACATCGTCAATAACAACATTATACTGCAAAAAGGGAGTATTACCGGCCCATTCAGGACTCAAAGGAACCTTTTAAGGCAGTAAAAGTTCTGGTCTTCAGGAGAAACACCGCTGCAGCATAAAAAATAATGTTCCCGAATCGCTGCGCGCTTCGGGAACGACCCCGCTGAGCTTGAGCGGATTAAAACTGTTCCCTCGCGCGCTGATTCGCGCTCGGGAACAATCCGCTCGAGCAGACGGGCCTTCGGCCCACAGCTCAGCGGGGTCGTTTAGGAAAAATCATTTTTCGCAAATTTGCTATCAAAAAAACCAAATAGTTACGAATCGGAAAATAGCCAAAATAGGACTTTTTCTACAGACTCGTTAGGCCACGAAAAGGAACTCATATCAAGAAATGATTAAAGAGAGCTGGTCCAAGAGAGAAAAAGGCGTTGCGAGGCGGGCGTTCGAAAATGCTTATGAGAAGGAGTGTAAAGACCTGATCAAGCAGATACAAAAGAGAGCCAATGAAGCCAATGACCCTAATGACATTTGGCGCTTGCATGATTTCCTGGCTAAAAGGATAAGAGAAATAGAGAATAAATACGACTACAGATACTCGATGCTCATCTTTGTATTCGCCAGACTGATGAAAGAAAGATGGATAGAGGTCAGTGATTTAGAAGGCTTGAGCGAGGACAAAATCGCTAAGATTCGGTACCTGGCAGAGAAGTAATCGGATTTGGGGCCGAAAATGGTATAGATTTTGGGGTAACTTGATTATTGAGTTTTAAACGAAGAAGAAGCAGCGCCTAAAAATTTAATCCACTGGATGCGGTAAAGCGCTCCGCTGATTTTTGAAGTAAGCCATAAAGTAGTCCTAAAATGGTGGTTTGTGAAAATCAGATTGAGCTCGCTTAAAGGGAGAGACTTACGAAAATTAGCCGTTGGGTGTATAATATAGCTAAGAAGCTAAGGAAGTAGGAGGCTAACATTATGGAAGACCAAGCATTGCTCCAGCGTATTACGGTCAATCCCAAAATTATGGCTGGAAAACCTGTTATTAAAGGAACGCGCTTGGCGGTTGAGTACATTCTGAATCTGTTAGCACATGGTGCGACAGTGGCGGAGATCGTCAGTGAATATAAGGGCTTGACTCCAGAAGATATTCAAGCCTGTATCCTATTTGCTACCAGATTCCTCGGGGACACCACCTTCATGCCTCTGACAGTGGAGACAGCGTAAATGCGGTTTATCGTGGACGAATCCACTGGTCCAGCCGTTGCCGAATGGTTGCGGCAGCGAGGGCATGAAGTGTTTTCGGTATACGATGAGGCGCGTGGGATGGACGATGACGACATCATCAAAAAGGCCTTCACAGAGAATTGGATTCTGATGACGAATGATAAGGATTTCGGGGAGAAAATATATCGAGAACGGCGTTTGCACAAGGGCGTCGTTTTGCTACGTCTCGAGGATGAACGGGCAGCCATGAAGATTGAGACTCTGAATCGGTTGCTTGAGAGTTACCCAGACAGGCTGTCTGATCAGTTTTTAGTCGTTACAGAGAGAGCCGTTCGGTTTGCCCGCGTGCTGTAGTTAACCACAAGCTCACCCTTTAGACATAATCTTTCAGCTAAGAATTCATCGATGTGCTCAACTGGAGAAATATTCTTAAACAGTAATAGACTTAAGGGTTCTCGCTCAGATCGATTCAATAATTTCGGAGATTTTACGGTGGATTCGGGACATAGCGAAGAAGATGGATGAGGAGAAAGGGGGATAGAGAGACGAGGTGAAAAGAAAGATAGGTTGAAAAGGGAGACAGGGTGACACGGTGACAAAGTAAAAAGATTCTCCGTATCTCGCTATCTTTCCGTCTTTCCATCCATTGCTTCAGCAATGCGTCGATGGATTCTAGACATGGGTAAGAGGTGTAAGTTTCGTAGAGACACCCATCTTCCCTTTCCTTTTCCATTAATGGGTTGGCACCGATAAGCATAAAGGGTGAGTTTGAAGTGTGAAAAAGTCTGTTGAAAAACTCCGATAAACTCTTTAACTTTAATATTCATGTCCATTTCTTCTTTGATATGGTCTCTTAACCTCAACCTTAGCCTCTTTTTTCCTTCAGTTTTCCAATTCGGAAATTCCCATAAGCCTCCTAAGAGACCTTTGGGAGGTCTCTTGTTGAGAAGAACCTTCCCGCCTTTTTGAATCACTGCTGATACAGCTGCAACATGGGGAATAGTTTTTTTTATAGCTCGAAGTGCATATCTTTCAGGTTTCCCTGAAAGGTATCCTTGGCAGAGATTTCGAAGAGGACAACGAGGGCATTGAAGATCTTTAGGAGTGCAGATCATAGAGCCAAGGTCCATGAGGGCCTGATTGAATGAATTTGAATAGCCTTTGGGAATCAACGATTCTGAGATTTTCCAGAGAAGTCGTTCGGACCTTCCAGAAATGGCAAAGAGCCTTGAAAGAACCCTTTTCGCATTCCCATCAAGAATGGCGGCTTCCTTGTTGTAGGCGAAGGAAACGATGGCGCCCGCTGTGGATCGACCGATCCCGGGAAGGGCGAGAAGATCCTTCAAGTTGTTTGGAATTTTTCCAGAGAAACGACTTACTATAATCTTCGAGGCACGGTGAAGATTTCTAGCTCTCGAATAGTATCCGAGCCCTTCCCAGACTTTTAAGACCTTTGAGAGGTTTGCTCTGGCCAAATGGTGAACTGTAGGAAAGGATTTTAGAAATTTTTTATAATAAAGAATGGCCGTGGCCACCTGGGTTTGCTGGAGCATGATCTCCGAAACCCAGATGGCATAAGGATCTCGGGTCTTTCTCCAAAGTAGGTCTCTACCGTTCTTTTCAAACCATCGAACCAACTTCGTTTGGATTTTTTCTTTTTTCGACGTGGGTAATGTGGGAGGGGGGTTGAAGCGGAAAAATTGATGGAGTTCCATTGAAAAATCTATATACCTTAATTTTTTTCAACCTTCAATGAATGATATGGCTTTTTTAGTCTGGAAATGCTACATTTGATTTAATCTATTTTTAGTGAAAAGAGGAAGCCTATGAAAAAAAGGAAAAATATTTGCTGTTCATCAGAGGAGACTAAGGAAAAAGTAAAGCAACATTATCGAGATCTGATCACAGGAAAGAGGAGTTCCTGTTGCAGTCCATCCACCGTTGAAGAAGGGATGAACCCCGCACCAAATATGGTGCGGGGTGAAGGAAGATTGGCGCAATTGGCTGGTTATGGGGAGGAGGAGCGGTCCCAGGTTCCAGAAGAAGCCTACCTCAGTTCCTTTGGATGCGGGAATCCCTTGACCTATGCCGAAGTAAAGTCGGGCCAAGTCGTTTTGGATCTGGGATCAGGCGCCGGACTCGATGTTCTGCTTGCCTCGAACAGGGTTGGGCCAAAGGGAAGGGTGATTGGTCTGGACATGACTCCGGAGATGATCGAAAAGGCGAAGGAGAATGCCGCCAAGGCAGAGGCGAAGAATGTGGAGTTCAGATTGGGAGAGATGGAGAAGATGCCCGTTGAAGATGAGAGCGTGGATTGGATCGTCTCGAACTGCGTGATAAACCTCTCTCCTGATAAAAAGAGGGTCTTCGAGGAGGCTTTTCGGGTTTTGAAACCCGGTGGAAGAATCTTAGTTTCTGATATTGTGGCTGAAGGAACTCCAGAGAGACTGAAAGGGTATTTATGGTCCTCCTGTATCGGAGGTGCCCTCGATGAAGAGAGCTATCTCCGGACCATTCGGGAGGCCGGTTTTGAAGAAGTCCGGGTTGTGGATAGGCTCGATTATGATAGAGAGACGATCCAGGGTCTTTTAGATTCAGGTTGTCTTGACCTTCCAACAGAGGTTCGAGGGGAGATCGATCAGCACGATGGAGAGTGGAGGGCAAAGATCGCCAGCATCAAGGTCTCGGCAAGAAAGAAATTGGAACCCGGACACTAAGGGTTCCCTTTTTGCCGGTTAGGCATGCTTCAAATATTTTGCAGTACTGCTAAGCGTATAGCGTATGGATACGTTACTCTTTGGGCTATGCGCGAGAACTTTATGTGGAGCCGAAATATTATTATGGGGAGGAGACTTATGGATGATGCAACAGTGGTTTCGGAGAAGGCCAAGGATTATTTTGATCAGGGGTTTAACTGAGCGGAGTCGATCTCCTTGAGTTTCAAGGAGTATCTTGGGCACCAGGATTCCATCATCCCGAAATTGGCAAGTGGCTTTGGGGGAGGGGTCGGACGCAAAGGATCTCTTTGTGGCGCCTTCACTGGATCAATCATGGCCATCGGAATGAAGATGGGGAGGACGGACCCCAAGGATCGCGGGACAGTTTTAAAGGTCTATGAGAAGTGCCAGCAGTTCTGGAAAGAGTTCGAACAGGAGTTTGGAAGTACCGGTTGTTACAATTTAATAGGTTATCACTTAGATAATGAAGAAGAGCGGCAGAAGTGGTTGGACGAGGGGGGCATGAAGAAGTGTGCCGCCATCGTTGAAAAAACCGCCCGGTTGCTCTGCGAGTTCCTGAACCGAGCTTGAGGGGGATATTGATTTTTTGAAAACTTTGAGATAGATTGGTTTTGATTTTTGAAATCCAACAGGAAGGTGGAGACGGGGGTGATAGATTTGGCCTGGATATGGCGGAGAAGAAATCTTTGTGGATATTGCCTCCATCCTCTCTATCCATAGTCTTATTCATATGGAATGGGCGAGAGGCCATGGGCAATATTCACCCATGGCCTTTTTATTTTAATCCCCCTGCTCCCCCCTTTACTAAAGGGGGGTTGGGGAGGATTTGAATGGAGGAAGTAAAGGATGGATCGTATCTTCAGTGGGATTCAACCCACGGGTGAAATCCATATTGGCAATTATGTCGGTGCTATCCGCAACTGGGCTCAATTGGTCCACCATTATGACTGTGTCTATTGTGTGGTCGATTATCATGCCATCACGATTGAGCATGAAGTGGCCTCGATGCAACAGAGGATTTTGGAAACAGCGACCGTTCTTGCGGCATGCGGATTGACTCCAGACAAATGCATCCTTTTTGTCCAATCCCATATACCCGAGCATACGGAGCTGGCGTGGATCTTCAACTGCATCACTCCATTGGGCGAATTGGAACGGATGACCCAATTTAAAGAGAAAGGGAGACAGCATCGGCACAATATCAATGTGGGACTTCTCGACTATCCTGTTCTCCAGGCGGCGGATATTCTTATCTACAAGGCAGGTTATGTCCCGGTCGGAGAGGATCAGATCCAGCATGTCGAATTCTCGCGGGAAATTGCCCGAAAATTCAATGCCCGTTTTGGAAATACCTTTCCTGAACCTCAGGTCCTTCTCTCCGATGCCCCCCGTATTTTGGGGACAGACGGGAAGACCAAGATGTCCAAATCGATGAATAATTATATCGGGTTCCTTGAGCCTCCGGAAATCATCTGGGAGAAATTGAGAACCGCAGTGACCGATGAGAATCGGAAACGCCGGAGTGACCCCGGCAATCCTGACCGATGCAACATCTTTACGATGCATCAGGCTTTCTCAAAACCGGAGCAGATTTCATTTGTCGATCATCATTGTCGGACAGCAGGGATCGGCTGTATCGAGTGTAAACAGATTCTTTTTAAGAACATGATGGAGGAGATCGGTCCTATTCAAAACCGTGTAAAAGAGATCAATGAAAAACCTGAATACATGGTTGAGGTGTTGAAATCCGGTGCGGCCCGATGTAAAGCCATTGTGAAAGATGTGATGGATGAAGTAAGAGAAAAAATCGGTGTCAGATAATTAAGGGACACTTCCCAGATTTTCGATGAGACATAGGGGAAGTGTCCCTAATTTTCGAGAAGGGTTATGGTAAATTCTTTCGTTGTTCGTTCCCGGAGAATGGTAAATGTGATTTCCTTTCCCCAGCCTTTCTGCGAGAGGGCGTCATGAATGTCCTTTACTTGTTTTATTTCTTTTCCCTCCACGGAAATAAACTGGTCACCCGGCTGAAGGCCCGCCTTTTCTGCAGGACTTTCAGGAATTACCCGTTCTATCCATATGCCTTTGGGATCCTCTCTTTCTTTTAGGACAACCCCGACTCTGGGCCTCTTTTTCTCGGGAGGGGTGGGTCTGGTGATCCATAGGAAGTTTGCCAAAGGTGAAGAGGTTTCGGTAAAGGTGAGCTCCTCATCTATCTTTTTCTTCCATTCCTTCAAAACGATCGTTTTATAAGGAAGCGAAGTTCTTCGATAAAACCGTTTCGGTATTCCAAAATCGAAAGCGACATGACCGTTGCCGGCAAATACCAATACGGTTCTTTCTTCCCCCCTGGCAGATTTGAGGAATTCCGAGAGCGTTTCTGCCATAGCCTCGTCCCAGAGGCATTGCGCCTGATAAAAATGTTCAAAATCCTTTGCCGAACTTCCTTTATGGCCTTCATAAACGGATGCAATATAGGTATGATGCAATTGATCTGTAAGGTCCATTTCTGGAAGCTTCTTCCTGTCCTCAAGGGAGAGTCCTTCGATTCCACTTAGCGCCATCTTCCTCACCAATTCCCTTTCGATGTTGAGACCGAGGACTTTAAGATGGCGATGTCTTATCTCGTCGAGGATTCCTTTGTAGAGATTGTAGTCAATACCCCATGTCGTTTCCCACTGGGTCTCTTTAAGAAACTCTTCTTCCGTCAGAAGTCCTTGACTCCATCGGTCCAGGGTGGGTTGTTGAGACCTTTCGAACATCTCCATAGCAACGACCGCATTCTTTCCTTTTTGAATGAGGCTTCGAAGGACTTTTAGCTGAATCTGGTGATGCTCGACTTGGTCGTGGACTTCTCCTAAGAAGACAACTCTCGTCTCATCGAGATCATCCAAAAGTTGTACGAAGGAGATTCGATTCCCCTCAGGAAGCCTGAAAATCTCCTCTGATCCGATGGGCTCTCTCATCGTCGCAATCCTTGAAATCCAGGTTGGAGGAGAAGGGCCCTTCATACAAGCCACTAAGAGAAAAGCGGCGAATAGGATGAGGAATATGCAGAGAAAGTAATTTTTCATAAAGAAAATTATAACACCCGATCTTCGAGAAATGAAGGAAAATTGAATGCTTGAATCTTCAGTAAAGATTGTGATATTTTTGAACTGATCTCTATACTACCCCGATTAAGAGGAAGGGCTACTGAGTTAAATTCTTAAAAGCGGAGAGACTGAATAGGATGAAGACAGCCAAGGCCGTTGCTATTTTTTTCATTGCTTCTCTCATCATCGGTTGTGCTACCGATCGATCTGTAAACAGAAGAACGGAGAAGGTGATCGTTCAGTTAGAGTCTTCAGAAAAGTACGATGCGTCGGTAGAAAAATTGAGAGCGATGGAACAGTCTATCTTGAGCCTCCATTCAGAAGTGGCAGAGTTGGGAGAGCACTTAAGAAGTATTCAGGCTCGTCCTCCCCTCACCACTTATAAACTTCCCCAAGAGGTTTATCTCTGTGGAGAGAGGTTTCCATTAGAAGATCGAAGTGTATGGGAAAATCTGGATCGAGAGTTCCTTGCGACACTGGACAGTGAGGCCCAGGTTCTCTTGTGGATGAAGCGGGCCAGACGATACTTTCCCTACATTGAAAAGAGGCTGAAGGAGATGGGCCTTCCAGATGATTTGAAGTATCTGACCATTACTGAAAGTAGCCTTCGGCCATCAGCGGTCTCGATGAGCGGGGCATCTGGGATCTGGCAATTCATTCCGCCCACCGGCGAGAAATATGGGATGAGGAGAAACCAAGCCATCGATGAACGTTTCGATTTCTTTAAGGCTACAGAAGGTGCCTTGGCCTATCTCAAAAACCTTTATGAGGAATTTCAAAGTTGGACATTAGCTATGGCGGCCTACAATGCAGGAGAGAATAGGGTTCGAAAGGAGATTGAACTTCAGAAGACGCGAAACTATTTCTACCTTGATCTTCCCATGGAAACGGAACGCTATGTCCACAAGATCGCAGTGGCCAAGATCATCCTTTCTGATCCAGAGAGATTTAGGTTTCATTTAGAAGCGAAAGAGTTTTATGATCCCCTTCAGGTGGAAAGAGTTCAGATCGAACTGACTCAACCTCTGCCTATCATGGATGTGGCAAGAGGGGTCGGGTCCTATTACAAAGAGATTAAAGAGATGAACTTACATTTTTCTGAGGAAGCCATTCCGGCTGGCGTCCACTTTCTCAATCTGCCGCCAGGAGCTTCCGAGCGGTTCTGGGTCTTCTTCTCAACTTGGAAAAAAGAGCTGGAATGTGAATAACGTTACAATTTTATTGAAATTGTGAGATAAAAGGAATATTCTTTTCTTAAATCCCCCCTCCGCTAAAGGGGGATTGGGGAGATGGTTTCCAAAATTGTGAACCAGATTGGATACGAAGCGATCACGGCTAAAAACGGGAATGAGGCTTTGGAGATATTAAGGAGCACACCTTCCACCATTATGATCACTGACATAAAGATACCAGGAAGGGGTTAGGTATGCGCTTCAAAAGCTGGTCCGTTCTGTCGATGCCGTCATTCCTTTCCAAAATAATTTGGTTTATATCTTCTCATTCAATGATAATAAGATGGCCAAGGAGATTGGCGAAAGGGTTCAGGCGAAATTGACCCAGGGCGGCTATCTTCCAAAGGGGACGGAAGTCCAATTCGGAATCTATTCCTATCCGATAGAGGTCCGTACTGCGGAAGAATTCCTAAAAGGGTGTCGGGTGCTCTTAAAAGAGGATTAATCGTTCATAGAGGGTTTAGGGATTGAATCAAAAACGATTGACGTGGGTTGTCTCTTTGGCCTTCATCCTCATCGCTTGTGAGAGGCAACCTCTTTCCACGGAAAGGAAATCAGAGGTCTCATCGGTTCCGAAGGTGATTGTGGAAAGAGAGAAGGTGGAGGAAACCCAACCTCCTCCAGAGGTGAAGATCAAGCTGAAGAGGGACGGCAAGGACAGCTATTCCTGGGAGCTCAGTGGTTCGGATGTGGATCAGATTTTAAAGGTGAACGAAAAATTGAGGAAACAATTGGGGGGAGATCAATCTCGATAAGGATTGTGTGAATGGAATGGTACATCGAGCAGATCTTTAAAGAACTTCCTTTTGGAATCGCCATTGCCATCGTGGTCTTCCTGGGCATCCTTCTGATCATTTGGTTTCTCCTTCCCCTCTGGGTCCTGTTCATCCAATGGAATACGAGTAAGATCAAGGACGAAATTCGAAACCTTGTCGATCTGCTTGAAAAGAGGGGATGGGATGAAAAGGGGAAAAACGTCTCTGGGCCGAAGGATTGATGGCATTTGCTTTGCGCTATTTTTATTCCTATTGGCGTCCATTGCACATTCTCAAGGCCTCTCCAGGATGCCCATCTACATCAAAAGTAAGGAGATCTGGGTGGAGGTAGCAAAGACGCCCGAGGAGAGGATGCAAGGATTAATGGGAAGAAAGCATTTGGGTAAGGATGAAGGGATGCTTTTCGTCTTCGAGAAAGAAGACTATCATGCATTCTGGATGAAAGATACCCAAATTGCCCTGAGTATTGCCTTCATCGACAAGGAGGGCCGGATCATAAGTATCAGAGACATGAAGCCTCTGACCTTAGAAACCCACGCCCCGCCTCAACCCATCCTCTACGCATTAGAGATGAAGAAGGGTTGGTTTTCTGCCAGCGGCGTCAAAGTCGGAGACATCCTGCGGTTTTCCAAATAGTTCGGAAAGCTAAGTTTTGAGTTGGGAGTTCAGAGTTCGGAGCAAAAAACTCAAAACTGAATCTCCGAACTATTGAATTTGATAATCGCCGGTCCAGCAATAGAGGCAGAGCTTTTCGCGAGGAAGGCCGATGGCATGAACCATATCTTCCATCTTTTGATACTTCAGCGTTGTGACCCCTAATTCCTGCCGAATCCATTCCACCATCTCCTGATACTTTTTCGACTGGTGATGGATATATTCCCTGACGTCTTCAATATCTTTTCCCTCAAGGGCCCGAATCGCCTTTCGAGCAGCCAGCTCTTCGATGGATCGGGTAGATAGGGCGAATCGGCACGGGAACATCAGAGGCGGACAGGCTGGTCGGACATGGACTTCTTTTGCTCCACACTCCCAAAATTTCTTAATCGTGTAGTTTTTCAGTTGCGTTCCTCTGACGATGGAGTCCTCACAAAGGATGATCCGATTTCCACAAATCACTTCCTTGATGGGGATGAGCTTCATCGTCGCCACAAGGTCTCGAATCTCCTGGGAGGGAGGCGTGTAACTTCGGCCATATCCTGGTGTGTATTTGACAAGAGGTCTGCGGTAGGGGAGACCTGATTCCATTGCATATCCAATCGCATGACCCACTCCGGAATCAGGGACACCCGCCACAAGATCTGCCTTCACATCGTCACTCTGTGCTAAAGCTCTTCCGCACCGCTCCCTGACCAATTCGACGCTGATGCCCTCATAGCTCGATGCGGGGTATCCCGTGTAGATCCAGAGAAAGGCGCATATTTGGTTTGTCTTTTCACCAATTGATTTCTCCTCGAAGCCTGATCTTCCGATGAAAACGATCTCGCCAGGGGTGAGGTATTTTTTTATTCGAAACCCCAAATTTAAGAAGGAGCAGGTTTCAGTGGCGATGGCATATTCTCCATCCTTTTCTCCGATGACGAGAGGAGTCCGTCCGAGCCGGTCACGGGCTGCGTAAATTCCATCCTTCATCAAGAGGAGGATAGAAGCAGAGCCTTTGATGCGGTCATAGACCTCTTCGATCCCTTCGGGAAGCGTTCGGCCCCGGGTGATCAGTTTGGCGATCAGTTCAACAGAGTTGATCCCGCCGCTCGACATCTCGCCAAAAGTCTCTCCATCTCCAAGGAGTTCCGAGGCCAATTCTTCAATATTTTCGACCAGACCTGCAGCAACAATCGCAAAGGTACCGAACTTAGATCCGATGATCAAGGGCTGTGGGTCCCTATCGCTAATCACTCCGATACCCAGATTTCCTTTCATCCCCTTATAGTCGTCAAAAAATTTCGATTTGAATTGCGATTTACTGATATCATGGATGGAGCGGTGAAATTGCTTTCCGAAAACGACCATGCCTCCGTATTGGGTCCCCATATGAGAGTGGTAGTCCGTGCCGTAGAGCAAGATGTCCGCACAGCTTCTTTTCGATACGATTCCAAAGACGCCGCTCATTTGATTTTCCTTTTGATGGTGATGGTTTTATCAATACCAAAGGGTGATTTGTCTTGTCAACCCTCTACTCGTTCCGAGATTAACAAGATTGGAGAGGAGGAGTCCACTGAACGATCAAGGCATCTTCGTTCCCATAGTAGTTTGGAACCACACCGGTGATCTGGAATCCCATATGGAAGTAAAAAGCCTGCGCGCCTTGATTGCTCCTTCTTACTTCGGCCCACACCTTTTTCAACAGAGGATCTTTCATCGCCCTTTCAAGAAGTCTCTTCCCAATGCCTCTTCTTCGACGCTTGGGATGGACAGCAATGGAGATGATGTGTCCATCTTCGGAGAAGATGATGTAACCTAAAATCTGGCCTTCCTGATGATCCTGCGTTGGACTGATATAAACCAGAAAGGTTTCCGGGTAAAGATAGTGGAGGTTGATAAAGGTGGCCCAATCGTACGGGGATTTGGGAAAGGACTGAAGTTCGATTTGAAGGATGTAATTGATATCTGAGAAGGTGAAGGGCCGAATCATTGGCGCTTTTTCATTCCTGAAATGATAGAGACAATGCCAAAGGTCAACGAACGGGAGATCACATCTTTCAGTCCCACTTTCCTCATCATCTCCTCATAATTCTCAGCATATTGAAAATGGAGCATCGATTGTGGAAGATAAGCATAGGCTTCCCTGTCACCGGAGACAAGGCCTCCAATCCAAGGAAGAATTTTTTTAAAATAAATGGGGTAGACTCCTCTCATCAATCCCTTTTTTGGAAAAGTGAACTCCAAAATGATCACCTTCCCACCCTCTTTGATGACCCGGGCCATTTCGGCAAGGGCCTGCTCCTTCTCCACGATGTTCCTCAGGCCGAAGGCCATCATGGAGGCAGTGAAGGTATTTTCACGAAAAGGCAAGGAGAGGGCATCCCCAAGGCTCAATGCCATCCTTTGTGTCAGCCCCCTCTTCAAAAGCTTCCGCTGGGCACCCCGGATCATGGACTCAGAGAAATCCAATCCGAAGACCTTTCGCCTATGGTCGTTCTGGTGAAGAATCTCTATCGCCACATCCCCTGTCCCTGTGGCAATATCCAAGATCCAACCTTCGAAGCCTTCCAGTTCTCGGACTGCCATCCTCCTCCAGTAGAAATCCCTTCTCAGGCTGAGAAGATGGTTGAGAAAGTCGTAGGTGGGTGCGATGTTGCCAAAGAGTTTTCGAATGGAATCGGGGTGGAGAAAGTAGGTTGTCATGTTTGATTCTGAGAGTGGGGAGATAAGGCGATAGAGAGAAGGGGAGAAAGTGATATTCACCCCATCTCCCTAACACCCTATCCCCCTAAAATGGATTGGCATTAAACGATTTTGATAAATCTCTTCCCGGGAGCGCCGCAGATCGGGCACTTTTCAGGCGCTGCCTTTTCCACGGTGTTACCGCAAACGGGACAGACGTAATAATCCACCTCCTCGTTCTTACCCAGGTTTTCCAAGGCCTTTTGATAAAGGGCAGCATGGATCTTTTCCACTTCATTAGCAAAATGGAACGTCTGATAGGCCTCGTCGTTCTTTTCAGCCTTTGCCCTCTCCATCATCTCCGGGTACATCTTCTTGAACTCATGGGTTTCGCCGCCAATGGCCTCTCGTACGTTCTCCTTTGTTGACTTAATTCCTTTTAACACCCTCAGATGGTTATGGGCATGGATCGTCTCAGCTTCAGCAGCAGCCCGGAAGAGGTTGGCGACCTGTCGGTATCCTTCTTCTTCTGCCTTCTTGGCAAAGGCGAGATATCTTCGATTCGCCTGAGATTCACCTGCGAATGCTTCCTGCAAATTTTCCAACGTGTTCGTCCCCATAAAGATCTCCTTTCTAAATTAAAATCGCAAAAATTATAACAGAAGAATTGGATTACGGCAATTGACATCCTCATCGGTACTGCGTAGAATGTCTTTTGTCTTGATGATCGGGAGGGAGAGGATGAAGGCGGTCCTTCTATTCATCGTGATCCTGACTGTTTTCCCGTCCCCTGGTTTTGGAGAGATGTATAAGTGGGTGGATGAGAAGGGGACGCTTCATTTTGCTGATGATCTTTCCAAAGTTCCAGAGAAGTATCGGCCAGGCGGTTATAGTAGGGATTATTGGGTAGGCCAATTCCGTTTCTACAATTGAAACTTGGCGGAGTTGAAGAAGCTAAAGACAAAGTGTGAAAACGAGGGGGCACGCACGGAACTCAATTGTGTGAACAATGCCACCGATATTTCGAAAATCAACTGAGCGACTTAGACCGAAGAAGCTTCCTTTGCTGGGGTGCCAAGAAACTGGAGAGAATAAACTCTGCACTTGAAGCTGGAGTCGTTTACAAAATGGGAAAAATTGTCATTTTTGGGTAATCAGTGCAGGAAATTCTAAATTCGAAGCACGAAATCCCAAACAAGCACCAATTTCAAAAATAACAATTTCTCAAACAGAGGTGAGTCTAAAATTTCATAAGTGTTTCGGATTTAGATATTCGGATTTAGGATTTCCCCGGATAGGCCGGGGTTAGGGCGTATAGATCACGACGAGGAGTTTGGCCTCCTCATCGCTGAGATTACGAAGTTTGTGGGTGATGCCTGAATCGAAGTGAAGCGTCTCCCCCTTTTTAAGGAGATTTTTATTTTCACCCACCCTCACCTCGACATGTCCTTTCAGGACGTAAAGAAATTCTTCTCCCTCGTGGCGGTACTCCACCATCTGGTGATCCTGTTTGGGATCGATGGTGACGAGGAAGGCCTTCATATGTTTCTGCTCTGCATCCGGAGTAAGCGTTTTATAAGAATAGGCTTGCGTCCTCTTAAAAAAGCTTTCCCTCCTTCTTTTTTGTGAGACCTCCTGTTCTTCAGCAGAGAGAAAGGAGCCTGAATCGACAGAGAGGGCCTTCGCGATCTGGATGACCGCAGAGACAGGAGGAATGGCGATTCCTTCCTCAATTTCCTTTAAGTACCGCTGGGAGAAACCCGTTTTGTTAGCAAGTTGTTCAAATGATATCTTTCTTGTTTGGCGAAGTTGTTTCATTTTTGCTCCAAAAGATTTCTCATCCAACTTCTTTGTCATCATATTTCCTCCCTGACATCGAATTGGGATCCAATTAATTCATTATATTCTCAATTTCATATTTTTCAACTTAATTTTTCGATTCGAACATCAGCCTCGCCAGAAATTAACTCTTTGGGTTCTTCTTATTTCATTATATAATAAGATAAAGGATGACACATGGTCCGGTGGGTGAAGGCGGGCATTATCGAAAATCGATTTGAAGGGGACAGGGTGTCTCAGGCACTGAATGAAGCAAGGATCCCTTTTCTGATCAAATCTTTTCTCGATACAGCATACGACGGACTCTACATCCCACAGAAAGGATGGGGAGCGGTCATGGTTCCTGAGAATTTTGAGGAAGAGGCGGGAAAGGTCATTGTTGAGGTGAAGAAGGGTTTCCAAATGGAGGAGGAAGATGAGGTTGAACAGCTTGGATGAGGTTTGTCATCAGAAAAGAGGATGATTTCTCCGAAAGGGAGATTGAGAAGGAAATGAGGTGGAGCAAGATGATATCTGGACTGAATGGAAAGTCTGAAATGGTGGTTGGAGAAGAAGATCTCGTCAGTAGGTTGGGAAGTATCGACGTGGATGTCCTTTCTACTCCAAAGCTGGTAGAGCTAATGGAGGCTGCGGCAATCGCCGCGATTCAGGAGTTTGTTTCTCCCGATCAGTTGAGCCTTGGAACAGATGTGAAGATCAAACACCTATCCGCAACACCTCTGGGCATGAAAGTTGTCGCCCATGCCCTTCTCAAGGAGGTCAATAAGAATCGGCTTTTCTTCTTAGTTGATGCCTATGATGAGATGGAGAAGGTGGCAGAAGGGGAGCACGAACGCATCCTTGTCTCCAAAGACCGGTTTCTTGAGAAGGTGGAGAAGAAGAGGGGTCAATGATTCCGTTTTCATTGTCCTGGGATACTCAGAAAAGATCGGTCTCGTTTAAATGGAATGGGCTATTTCTCTTTGGGCTGGGAGGAAGGGAAGGTGTTGACGAAAATTCTTGGGTTTCCAATTCCCATCCGCTTCAGACAGAGAAGAGTCCATTTTCCCCTGCGATGGATTTATGTCAAGGAGGCCTTTTCTCTTCTGAGAAAATGGAGGCTTAAGAGGGCAGAAGTGACATTTTCTTTCCCGGATCCCATGGTGAATGGACTGCTCTACGGCTTGATCAGTGCCCTTGAAACAGGAAAATGGTGGAGGCATTCTTCGGAAAGATCCCTGACTTGATGGAGAAGGCGGTCAATATCGTGAAAGGCAAGAAAAGGGGGAAGGGATCAGAGGGCCGATAGATGAGACGCTTCGAGGTCCTGGATCATACTGCAGATATCGGCCTCATCGTCTATGGGGAGGACCTCAAGGCCCTTTTCGAAAATGCAGGCGAGGCCTTCTTCCACCTTATCACTGATCTGAGGAAGGTGAGGCGCCGTATCGAAAGACGGGTTGAGATCGGGAAAGAGGATTTGGAACGGCTCATGGTCGATTGGTTAAGCGAACTTCTTTACCTTCACGACGTGGAGCATCTTCTTTTCAAAGGGTTTAAAGTGGAATCCGTTGGAGAGGACGGATTGAAGGCGGTGGTGAAGGGAGAGCCATTTCAGGAAGGGGTTCATGTGATCAAGACAGGGGTCAAGGCCGTGACCTACCATGGGATAGAAGTTCGAAAGGAGAACGGCGGTTGGAGGGCCCGAATCATTTTTGATCTCTGATTCTGCTGGAGCAGAGAGCGTTGGGCAAGTGGAGAGGGGTGAGTAAAATGCCTGCTGAGGTGAAAATCAAAGTTCAAAAGGTGGATGATTATCGGTGGAGAATTCCTCGTGAAGGAAAGATGAGGACGGACGGGATCATCTATGCCGATGAACGGATGTTAAACGATATTCGAAAGGATCAGAGCCTCGTCCAAGTCGCCAATGTTGCATGGCTACCAGGCATTTTGGGCCATTCGTTGGCCATGCCGGACATCCATTGGGGTTATGGTTTTCCCATCGGCGGTGTGGCAGCTTTTGACCTGAATGAAGGGATTGTTTCACCCGGTGGAGTAGGATACGACATCAACTGAGGCGTTCGATTGATGCGCTCAGGTTTGAGCCGCACGGACATTCAGGGAAGAGTGAGGGAACTGGTGGAGGCCCTCTTTACCAACATCCCTTCGGGTGTCGGATCCCACCGAAAAGACCTAAAATTGAATCGGGAAGAAGAACGACGGGTTCTCAAAAAAGGGGCCAAATGGGCAGTAGAAAGAGGTTTTGGCACAGCAGAAGACCTCGACCACATTGAGGAACAGGGGTGTATTACAGGGGGTGATCCAGATCGTGTCTCTGAAAAGGCTATGGAAAGGGGGAGGGCCCAATTAGGGACGCTCGGTTCCGGAAATCATTTCGTTGAAGTCGGGTATGTAGCCGAGGTATTCGATGAGCCTATCGCTCAGGCATTGGGATTGTGGAGAGACCAAGTCACGATCATCGTCCATACAGGTTCAAGGGGTTTAGGCCACCAGGTTTGTGACGATTACATTCGTGTGATGTTGGACGCCGCCAAGAAATATCAGATTGAGCTTCCAGATGCCCAACTCTGCTGCGCCCCAGTCCTTTCGGCGGAAGGACAAAAGTATTTGGAAGCCATGGCCTGTGCAGCCAATTTTGCCTTTACCAATCGGCAGATGATCACCCATTGGGTGAGGGAGACCTTCGAAAAGGTTTTTCAAAAGAGCCCAAGAGATTTGAAGTTGGATTTGATCTACGATGTCTGTCACAACATCGCAAAGATTGAGAACCACACAGTGAATGAGGGGAAAAAGAAACTCTGTATTCACAGGAAGGGAGCGACGAGGGCCTTTCCTCCGCATCATCCAGATATTCCGAAGGATTATCGATCCATTGGTCAACCTGTCCTCATCCCTGGCGACATGGGCCGATGTTCTTATGTGTTGGTAGGCACGGAGAGGGCAATGAAGGAGACCTTTGGAAGCACCTGCCATGGTGCAGGCCGGGTGATGAGCCGCCATCAGGCAATCAAAGCAGCAAAAGGGAGAGCGGTTGTGAGGGAGTTGGAGGATAAGGGAATCATCGTAAAGGGAGCGAGCCGGGGAACGATTGTAGAGGAGATTCCGGATGCCTACAAGGATGTGACGGATGTGGTAAATGTTGTTCATAACGCAGGGATTAGCCTCAAGGTGGCGAAACTCGTACCTATGGGAGTGATTAAAGGATAGTGATCAGTGAACAGTGATCAGTAGGCAGTGGGGGACTGTCCCAGAATTACGGAAGGAGCGAAGCGGAGTCGTAGATTCGGGACTGTCCCCATAATGCGGACACTGGAAAGATGAAGATTCTGGCGATTGATATTGGCGCTGGGACCCAAGATATCCTCCTTTTCGATTCGAGAAAGAAGATTGACAATTGCACCAGTCTGGTTCTGCCTACCCCCTCCAAAATCTTTGCAGAAAGACTGAAGGCCATCGAGGGGGATGTTTACATCTATGGCGACACCATTGGAGGGGGATCTTTAACTCAAGCCATCCTTCGTCACTTTAAAAAAGGGTATCGTGTTGTGATGGAGGAGTCTGCTGCCTACTCCATTCGAAATGACCTGGACGAAGTAAGATCGATGGGAATTGAAGTGGGGACGAAGCCAGAATCTGACCACGTTGAGGAACTGAAGATCCAGGAGATCGATCTTCCCTTGCTCCAAAACTTCCTTTCCTACTTCGGGGAAGACCTCAAGGTCGATGTCATCGCGATCGCAGTTCAGGATCACGGCGTTGCACCCAAGGGAGTTTCAGACCGAGTCTTCCGTTTTGAGAATATGGAGGCAATGCTCCGAAGGGATAATCGGCCTGAGACATTCCAGTTTTCTGACGATTCGATTCCACCCTATTTCCTTCGAATGAGATCAGCCATCAAGGCAGTGAAAAGAACTCTTTCCGTGCCAGTTCTCGTGATGGACACTTCCTTCTCTGCTATTTTGGGGTGTATCGATGAGGTCAACACTCCCTCTCTGGTTGTCAATGTGGGCAATGGACATACCATCGCCGCTTTACTAATTGAGAAAAGGATAGAGGGTCTTTACGAACATCATACCCATGAATTGACTTCAAAGAAGCTGGAACATGATTTGAAACTCTTCGTTCGAGGCGAATTGAGCAGCAGCAAGGTCTTTGAAGAGAGTGGTCACGGAGCCGTCACGTTGAGCCCCTTTCATGGAGATGTATCGGTGTTGGTGACGGGTCCCAATCGGGATCTTTTCAAAGGGACATCATTTAAGTTCGTCTATGCTGCACCAGGTGGGAATACGATGATGACAGGGCCAATGGGATTGATCAGAGCAGCACAATACCGTTTTAGAAAATGATAAATTCCCTCTCCCTTCGACGGGAGAGGGAGAGGGTGGGTGTGGGGAGGATTGGGCCCCACGAGAAAGAGGAGAAAAGATGGATAAGGTTTATTACGCTTCTTTTGATTCACCATTATTGAAAAAGGTTTTTGTTGCCTCTACGAAAAGGGGTGTCTGCACGGTGGATTTCCTAACCTCAGAGAAGGCCTTTCTGAAAAGGTTGAAGGAACGGTTTCCTGGGGAGATCATCCGAGACGATCGAAAGAATAAAGCGGTTTTATCTCAACTGGAAAAATACCTGAAAGGTAAACTCCAGCGTTTTGATTGTCCATTGGATTTTAGAGGGACTCTGTTCGAGAAAAAAGTGTGGTCAGAATTGGCAAAGATTCCATATGGACAGACACGATCCTATCGGGAGATTTCACAGGCCCTCGGTCATCCGAAGGCCTTTCGAGCAGTGGGGAATGCCAATGGTAAAAACCCCCTCCCATTGATTATCCCATGCCACCGAGTGGTTGCAAGCAATAGTGGGTTTGGTGGCTATGGTCATGGGCTTAAGGTGAAGAAGCAACTGTTAGACTTAGAAAAGGCCCATGCACTTTGACGATTTCTTGAGAAAAGTCGCTCCGTCCCTTGGTCTTCATTGGCGACCCTTTCGAAGGAGAGGGGTGAGGCGAAAGGTCGAACGCCGAATCATCCAACTTGGTCTTTCCACCTTCGAGGATTACCTCTTTAAAGTTAAGAACCTTCCTGAAGAAAGGAACTACCTCTCCAAAATCCTCACGGTTACCATTTCAAGATTTTTCAGAGATGGCAGGGTGTTTCATACCGTCGAGAGTTCGGTCATTCCTGCTCTTCTGAAGAAGGAAGATAAGAGAGATCTCAAGATCTGGTCCATTGGCTGCGCCAGTGGCGAAGAACCCTACAGCCTTTCAATACTGTGGAGACAAAAATTCGAAAAGATTTATCCTCAAATTCGTCTCTCGATCTTCGCTACCGATATAAATGAGAATCTCCTGGAGAGAGCGAAGGAGGGAAGGTATAAGAAGAGCAGTTTAAAAGAAGTCTCTGCGGAGATCCTGAAGGTTTACTTTAAGAGAGATAATAGATTTTACATTGTTGATCCGGCCATACGGGAGTGCATTGAATTTAAGAGACACGACATCCTTCATGAAGACCCATTTTCTGGAATGGATATTGTTTTCTGTCGAAATTTGGCCTTTACATACTTTTCGAAAGAAAGCCAAGTTGCAGTATTGAAAAAGATCGCCATCGGCTTAGAAGGGGAAGGTTATCTTGTGATCGGAAAGGATGAATCTCTTCCCCTTATTTACCCCACCCTATTCGTTCCAGTTTTTCCATCGGAAAAGATATATCAGAAGTTTAGCGTGAATTAGTGAAATCCCGCCCCTTCCCCAAGGATTGAACCAGTGCCAAAACAAATTGTCCCATCCCTTCCTTTTGAAAAATGGAAAAATGGGATGTGTCCCAATACTGTTCGGCACGGTTATTGCTGTTCCTACCTTTTAAAAAATTAGAGATCCTTCATTTTTTGCTGGCGTCTTCCGAAATTTTCTGTTATATACTTGTCCGTGGAGCAGAACCTCATCCTTCG
>Ga0315312_1000253_pt1 | contig 77618 bp, 62 predicted proteins | sample TDP7_MG_FD_203629 | JGI IMG/M metagenome (GOLD analysis project Ga0315312, IMG submission 203629) | Freshwater sediment microbial communities from Lake Towuti, South Sulawesi, Indonesia - TDP7 | ecosystem: Environmental > Aquatic > Freshwater > Lake > Sediment | place: Indonesia: South Sulawesi...
TGCAGCGGGACGTACGTATCGTCAGGCGAGATTGGACAATAAAGGTGTTGCATCGCAGCAGAACGGGCCAGATGCGAAAAGCGGGATAGAAAGGAACTCTGTAAAGATGCTACAGTCTCCAATTTTTTTGCATTTGACTCATCAATTAGGACTTTTCTGTCGCCGACATCTATTGTGCAAACATCTCCTAAAATCTTATATTTGTTCATATTTTATCACTATTATTCTAAGATTTCATATTGTTTTGGTTTCGGAGGAAAAATTTCTTTTGATGATTCAGGTTCATAACCGAATTCTTCTTTAAAAGCAGAGGTGAAAACAGCATAAGGATTTTTTGAAGTAGGTAATCGGGCCTCTGACGCTAAAATGATCGCTTCTTTGTATGCTGTCTCTTGAAAAACACCTTTAATGATTTGTTCCTCCAGCCAAACAGCCATTCGGCGGAAACTTGTCCGATCTGACTTGTTTCGGGGCTTAATCGTAGAAATTAGAAGGTGATAAAATGTGCCACCTTGTTGGGTGACCGGATACCTTGTATCTTTTGGGTTTTTCATCCACCACCGTGACGTATCTTCGAATTCGTATACGTAATACGTAATAATAAATTATATTTCGTAATACGAATTCGAACTCGGATTCGAATTACGTAATACGCACAACTCATAAATCACGTCGACGGGAATTTAGAGAGAACTTTAACAATTTTTCTTCTAATATTATAAGTTTTTGCTTATAATGGCCTTTATGGCATCAAAAATGACGGTTTTATGTGTGAAATGTGGGTGTTTTTTGTATATGTACGGCAAAGAACCACCACTTTTTTGCCCGGTCTGCCGTGGTGTTGAATTATACAGAATGAAAAAATTATACCATAGCAGAAAACCAAAAATTAGAAAAAAGGATCAAAGGAGTTATATCCATTGATTCCATTGGTGCGAAATATCACACCCTACGTTGAACCGGAAGCCAGGCTCGCGGCCGCGTGGTTAGCCATGACTTTACCGACAGTACTGATACTCTGGTTCTGGATATTTCGTCTGCTTATGATGTCCTAGAACTTAAAAAGCTGCAGCGCAAATTTGTTTATTCCCGGCTTGGCTCTGGATGTCTAAGCGTGACTGACGAGGTGGCTTTCTCAAAGCCGTGTGACTTTGGCACAGATCCCGTATCACGGGCTTCCAGCCCGTGAGAACACGCCCAAGATGGGCGTGGTACGGTTCAGCCAATGGAAAAAACCCTCTGATTCATCGCTGATGATCTATGATCAGAAAGAAGCTCTACGTGTGGAAATAGCAGTTACTGGTGCAGGTTTTGAAATCCGGCCTGAAACCATTCAGGAGGATTTAGGCATCGGGAGAAAGCCCACCCGATTAGGCATCAACCTGACTCAGCCCGTGACAGGTGCCATGATTTCGCTTACCATCAGCCCCATCGAGTGATTAGCCCTGCGTTGCACGGGCTTCCAGCCCGTGAAAACACGCCCAAGATGGGCGTGTCACGGCAGGGGCTACCCCCGGCGCTAGCGCCGGGGTTAATCGCTGTGCCTTTGGGGCCACAAGCGACACCTTCAGGGCAGTGATTTGTCGCCGTGCTCCGGCAAGGGCCTGTGGCACGGCCATCCTGGCCGTGATCTCATGGGCTGGAAGCCCATGCCACGCCCCGTGAGAGAACCACCTCTCTGCACTAATCTATCTTCCAGCGGATTCTCTCACGGGGCGAGCAGCAACGACCTGCGCAATCCTGCTGGCCAGCTCATTGGTGCCAAATCCCTCGGCACTGACTACACGCCTTTCATCGGTTAGGATCAGCCACGGCAACGAACGTACGCCCCAGGAATACTTGATTGTCTCTGCGTTGCCTTGGATTATGCCGATTAAAAAGGGTATATTGTGTTGCTCGACCCAATGATCCAGAAATTTTTGGTCTACTCCCCGCGTGGCACGGGCTTCCAGCCCGTGAAAACACGCCCAAGATGGGCGTGGCACGGCAGGGGCTTGTACGGCGATAACGGTCACATTTTGCTCGGCCAAATTCTTTGCTTGTTCCGCCAGCTTCGTTATGCAATGTCGCGAAGGCCTCTGCTCCACGTCCCAGAAACATACAAGCATTTTTCCCCCCCGCGAAAGCGGGGGTTGTTCGGCAGATAATTCAACCGAAATATCCTCCAATTGAGGCAGCACATTGCCAATAAGTTGTGGAGGCTCAGGCTCATAAGTGTATCTGGTTGTACGCCCGGACCGACTGTCAACTACGGTAACACCTTTTTTCAACTCGATCTGAAATAGTTCATCCGGCAGCTTCTCATTAACCTGCACTTGGAGGACTTTGAGCTCTCTGCGGGCGTACAAACAAGGTTCACCATTACTATCCCTGCCATAGAGTTCATAGCCTTGAGTCATCGGGAACCAGCACCCGGCAGCGACTTGTTTGTAATCTGACATCCAGTGCTCGGTATGCGGCTTTTTGCCGATCAGCCACACAAGCCCGTACAGACGGTGATCTTCTACCCCGACATACCAGCAGTATGATTGGTCGGCCAGCCCGCGGGCCTCCCCAATAAGTCCGTATTCGTCACCGCTTAAGGCCTGCGAGTCACATCGATATGATTGAGCGTCTACTATGCCACGCACCTCCGTTGGATGGAATTCCAGGACGTAGCAGTCGATTCCACGGTAGTTGGAGCGTCCGGCCAGCGCAAATTCTTCGGGCCGGCCATAGTAGCAGATAAGTCCATCAGTGTCCTTACTATCCCACCAGAACGAGTGCGGCTGTGCTCTGAGCCAACTGGTTTGATAGGCCATGAATTCGTCGAAACTGCCCTGTGCCGTCCAGTTTAAGGTGTAGCTCTCTCGATTGTTAGCGAAAGATTTTTCGTGAGCTATCAGTTGCCTGCCGTCCCAGACCTTTAACTGTCGCCGGCAGTCTATCTCTTCGCTGAGGAATCTTACGCGTGTTTGGTCAAATGCGTATTCAAGAATTCCTTTGGAAGCGGGGCTGGCCGGACTCGTCTCGGCGGAGCGAGCTGTAGCCGGAGTGAATTGCTTCGGCTCCAGGTCTGACTCCACGCACGGCTTTGACTCGGTGCATCCCCTGAGGGGCGTAGCTATCCGGGTCCAGTTGCTTTCGATGCGAATCAGCAGACTGTCGATATTGTGTATCCAATTCTCACTTTCGCGGACTGCCCGAACTAATTCGGCGGCGGCAACATCGCCTCTTGCTAAACAGATCGGAACTGCAAATGCACAAATTAGCGTAAACCCTACAAGGCAGGCGGTAGAATGTAAATCCGAAATCCGAAGCACGAAATTCGAAACAATTCTCGAAATCAAAATGTTCAAATGACCAAAATGACACCTATGTGTCATCCTGAGGCGAAGCCGAAGGACCTGGACACCAAAGAGGAGATTCTTCGCTTCGCTCAGAATGACAGCAAACCTGTCATTTCGGCAATTTGAATTTGTTTCGATATTCGGATTTAGATATTCGAATTTATTCATTCGCTGGCCTCCTTAATCTTTTTATCGAGTTCGCTGACGGCGAATCCTTCTGCAGTGACAACATGGTCACCATTGGTCAAAACCAGCCAGGGCAGCGAACGCACGCCCCACGCGAACTTGGTTTTTTCCACGTCACCTTTAACCATTCCAACAGGCAAAGATATATTTTGTTTTTTGACCCACTCCTTCAAGGCGTTTGCCTCAACCGCTGAGGCCTGCACCGCAACAATGGTTACACCTTTTTGTTTGAGCTGTTCGGCCTGCTTAGCAAGCTCCACAATGCAGTACCGTGACGGTCGCTGCTGCATGTCCCAGAAGCAAACAAGCACCATCTTGCCCTGTATATCAGCCGGCGATAACTCAATACCCAGACCTTTCAGTTCGGGCAGAGCTTTGCCCACCAGTGAAGGCGGCTGCTTCGGGACATAGCGCGTGCTGGAGGGACTTTCACTAACTACTATTCTGACATTGGCTGCGCCGCCCTCGGTTTCCACGTATCCATACCTATATGTTTTGCCGCTGCTGACATTGGCGTTGATCCGGATTCGGCCCTGGCAGACCTTATCGAGCGTAAACTTGCCCTGAGCGTCTGTTTGTGTCTCGCGCTGCGGCTGGCCATCACCGCCATAGCAATGAACCCTCGCACCGTCTACCGGCGTATCATTTACATCTACCACAACGCCCGAGACCGAAAGATTCGCTACCGCCAGTTCCATTTGCCCTGCGTCAAGGCGATTATCCACGGCGTCATCGGCGCGAACCTCTACCTGTTTCTGGCCATATCCATCCGCCATCGCTGTCAGGCCATATCTATGCTCCGGCGGTATGGCATTGACTTCGAACTTACCCTGCGCATCGGTTTTAGTCTCACGGTACTCAAGGCTCGATCCCCAATTAGATGCACGGAGCATAACTGTAATTTGGGCATCGGCAATACCTTTGCCGTCGGGGTTTACAACTTTGCCGGTGAAAATCACACCGGGCTTGAGCTTGACATCAACTATTTTGGTATCTTCATTGATTTCCACGGCAGCGGCTAAGTTGCGCTGCTTGTGCCGGGCTACAAGATAGTGAACAGTCGGCTGCGAACCCCAGCGCTCGGGGTCCCAATTCTGCTCGAACTTGCCCTGCGAATCCGAAGTAGCCTCTTCAGGGCCTCCGGCAGGCAAAACTTTGAATTTGACTCCTTCAGCCGGCTGACCAGCCTCATCCCGTACCACACCTGTAATCTTAGGCTGGCCGGTAAGCACCCATTCAACGCGTTTCGTCCCACCTTCCTCAATTGTAACTGCCTCCTGGCGCCTTGCTCGTGCGTAGCCCTGTTTGTAGACTCCAAGTATCTCGTAATCTCCCGGCATCAGACGCATCCGTGCAACGCCGTTTGCGTCGGAAAGAACGCCGGAACCTCTGTCGCTGCCCTGCGGTCGAATACTTACACTCGCTTTTTCGACAGGCTGCTTACTTTCTGCCTCCCTGACAACCACCTCCAACAGCCCACCTTTGCTGACTTCCACTTTCACGCCGCTGGCGGTCCTTGCAGTCTCTGTCGTGACTTCGACTTGCTCAGCTACCCACTCTGGCAGCCCCTGCCGCAGTGGTACAAGCTGCAGAATATACTTGCCGTAAGCGAGGGAATCCGCGATGAACGTTCCATCTTCTTTTGAGACCACGGCTTGCAGATCAAAAGGCAGCCCCCTCTGCTGCTCCAGCGCCATCAGCCTTACGCCAGCCACAGGTTTGCCGCTTGTTTTTTCAATAACTGTTCCCTCAATTCTCGCTTCGATTGGCACAGTGAGCTTAATGTCGGTCTGTCCTGCGAGAAATTGTAGTTTTCCCCCTTGGTATCCGGCGCTCTTGAAAGTGCTGATTGTGGCCCGGCCTGCTTTTTTTGCCATAAGCTCAAACGTGGCATCGGCTGGCAGATTATCAAATGTAAACTTGCCGGATGCATCCGTCTGGACCACAAGCAGCTTTGGCGCGAATTGCCTGGCCAAGTACCGCCGGTTGTCTCCTTCGCCCGCCAAGGCATACGAAATGCTCACTTCTGCATCTGCGATTGGATTATTGTTTTCATCAACTACAAGCCCACTTAGTTGCTTCGGCTGGCCAAGCCTTATGTCCTGTTGCTTATCCTGGCGCATATCCCAGTTATCCCAGCCGATAGCCAGTCCTTCCTTCTCGGCGATGGTGACTGCCTGCCGAAATACATCGGTCTGGGCGGCGACCTTCAAGGCAAATCCTCCATCAGCTTCGGTCGTTACCTGTTCGATCAGCCGGACCTCGTACGCATACGTTGTCCCGCCGTATGAAATCTCATGCAAACTAACTTTCGCACCTGCAATCGGCTGACCTTTTTCGTCCACCAACTTGCCGCTGTAGGTTATCTTTTTGGGTTGTTCACCTTGGCCGTGGGCCGTGGACAAGTTGATGGCAAAGGCAATTGCCAAACCCACGCATAAAGCTGCCATCCAATTCTTGCACATAATCTTTCTCCTTTGCTGGAGTTACCAGCTTTCACCGCCAAGTCCCTAAGAAATTCAAAAAGCAAAAAGTAAAAAGTAAAACTGTGGATTTGCCGTTTCGCGGCAATGACCTCATCAATTTTGCATTTTACACTTTGATTTTTGCATTGCTTTAGGCCTTTTTCCTGAGAGTGGCAAGACCAACCGCCACCCCGACAATCACCAAAATAATCAAAACCGGTATCCAGTTTCTAACCCTGGGGGGTTCTTCTTGGCCAGGCGCGGCCGGTAGTTCAACCGCGACAGGCGGCAATTCCAGCGTTACCTTGGCCACATCCGCAGGAAGGGCTTGGCCAGAATAAAGCGCCTCCACATCAGCCTTACTGAGAGCACAATTGTAGATACGGACATCATCGATGACTCCGGCAAAATTGTACTGGCGAGGGTTGAAGGTTTCACAAGCAATCCTGAAAGGCCCTGATGAACGGCCAAGTATGCCTTGTGTAGTCCATTCTCTGTCTAGCTCTCCATTCACGTACGTCCTGATGTAATTACCTTGAGAGTAGACACCAGCAACGTGATACCAAACACCTCTTGTCAAAAGTGTTCCCCCTTCAACATTTCTGTTGGTGAAAGGCCTGTTGGCAGCGGTTTTGATCTCAAATTCAACTTTGTCGTTGGTAAATACTCCCATCTTATAGCCACCAGCAGTATTATCATCATTGCCTGCAATTTTCTGATCGATACCTGTTTCTGCAAGTTTGATCCACGCCGAGACCGTGACTGCACCTGTAATACGCAAACTCGTGTCGGTCCCGCAATCGATGTAATCATCAACTCCGTCAAACGCCAAGGCGCCGCCGACTTTGCCACCTGCTGGCTGCCACTGCGGATTGCCCATAAGCTTACCGCCTAAGGCGTTGCCGGACGAATCGCTGGCGTTGCTGCCTTCGGTCTCATCAAGATTCCACCAGGCGACCAGGCCACCGGTCCGGAAACTCCATACCTTGCTCTTCTGGTCCGAACCATCGGCCTGAACCTCATCTATCCGCCAGTAGTACGTTGTATCTCTTGCCAGCCTGGACAGCTTCGCGGTGCTGGCATCTTTAACACTGCCCAGCAGTTCCAACTTGTTAGGATCGGTGCCCAAATACACCTTATGCGCTACTGCACCAAAACCAGGCGTCCACTTGAGGGTAAGGCCGCTCAAACTGACGCCCTTTGCACCATCAGCAGGCTCCGGCCTAACCGCTACCAGTCCCATTACTTCAGAAAACTGCACCTCGCTCAGGCCAATATACTCAGCGTCACCAAGATTTGCCAGATCATCGAGCCGAACCTTCTGCGCCTCGACGCCACCAAGTTTGGCCAGCACCGGCTCATCGTAGTCATCGTTGCCCTCCGCCTCATCAAGCCCGAAATCATCGAGCACCTTTTGCCAGCCTTTACTTTCCGTCCAGATTGAAATATCCGCCTTCTTTATACCGCGATTTGTGTACCACTTCTGGTTGAAGTTCCAGAGTTGAATCAAGTCGAGCTTGTGCGCTTTTCCCAGGTCGAATTCAATCCAGCCGGTTATCTGGCCTTTCTCAGAAAGCCACATATCCGCCGGCTTGCTACTATGCTCTAACAGGCCGTCGCTGTTCTTGTCGGCCAAGCCGCTGCCGTCAAACGCCCGATTAATGGCTAAGCCACTACTGCTCGCCTGGACTGCGACCGGCGAAATCAGTTCACCAGTAACAACAGGTTTTCTATCCGTTGCTTTTATTCTGAAAGGACTGCTGTTGATCTTGAAGGGCCCTGCCAGTTCAACGGTTGCTACGAAAGGCCTTTCTACGTCTTTGGGCTCTCGCCACGAGAGCGAACAGGTGCCGCCTCAGCCATACTCAAACGTGAAACTTCGATCATATTTGCCGTCCTTATTTTTGATGCGCAGTTTAGGCGGCTGTGGCCGTGCGCCTTCGCGAGTAAGCTCAATACGCTCACCCTGACGCCCTTGCAGCTCCTGCCTGAAGGAGTATTCGGCCTCTCTTTGTTGTGCTTCGAGTGTAGAAACAATCGGCTCACCGACCGAGAGTTCAGCTTGCGATGTCTCTGTTACGCTGATAAGGCCGCTGTCACCAGGAAAGTATCTGCCTTCCAGCGCCCAGTTGGTGCCTTTGTCGTCCTTGCGCTCGCTACGCCAGTGATCAATGCGATACTTGCCGACCGGCAGCTTGGCAACGCCTTCTTTTGGCTTTACGATAAATAGCCCATTCTCACCGCCCGCAGCAAAATCGGTAATCACCTCGGGCAGCCGGACGTTTCCGAATGTCACGTCTTCGGCCTTGGCAAGTTTAATGTAAGCGCCGTCCTTAGCGATTTCAGTGGTGTACAACACGCCGTCAACTTCGATGTAGTTGCCGACAAAACGAGTATCACGGCTGTCTTTCTTGCCGATGCGGATACGGTCGGAACTGCCGTCGTTCAGAGATTTGTCGTTAAATGTCCCGTTTACGTTTTGGTCGATGAGCACGCAGTGCTTTTGCTCACCTGCTACGGTAACAGTTCCCTCGTACCATCCTGCCGGCCTGATATACAGGGATCTGCGGCCCTGATAATCATAGAATTGAATATTCAAGTGGTACGTGATTGGGCCTTCTTCGCCCTGGAAAACTACTTTTATCGGCCCAAAATAAGTGTAGCGCTGCTCCTGCCGGTACGCCTGGTAAGCGGATTCGTCAGTTAGACTGTTGTCGGCATCTGAGTCAACGTAGATCAAGTCATATTGGCCGTCTTTTTTCGTCCGGTCCAGCGCTATCCAGAGACCGCCAGCCTCGACCATAGGCGTACTCCAGCGAACGAAAAGCGGCTCCTCGCACTTGAACTGAGGCAGCTCAACGCCCTGGGGCTTTTCAGAACTCAGCCGGGGCGCTGCTATACCCATATCGCCGAGAATCTGCCAGGCCTCATTCGCCACCGTGTATTGCAGCCATTGTTCCTGTTGTGCCCCCGTGTCTTGTGCGAAGCCAGAAACGGGGGATGCTGAGGTCAGAACAACCACACCAAAACCAACGATTATACAAATCCACATTTTCTTTGTCATTTTTCGATCTCCCAGAAAACGCGTCTCTGTGCCCCTACCAACTCCTCCATCGGCTTAGACTTCAAGCACCTCCCGGAAAGCCCTTTACAGTTAAGACGCATATCTGAGAAACCATATTACACGGCTTTTGTGGTTTTTTGCAATATAATTTTCAAATAAATCCGCCGTCCGTCTGGCGGATAAATCCTGGCTTAGAAACGAAATGCAAAAATCAAACTTCAAAACGCAAAATTGAGAAAACCATCCGCCTCTGGCGGATTCCACCCCGCACCAATTGTCCTTCGCCGGCGGCCGCGCCCTCGCTGGCGATTCATGACCGGCATATAGGTTCAATTGGTGCGGGGCTTTTTGATTTTTGGATTTGTGTGCCGGGGACCGGTCGCAGTGACTCGGCCCGAATCGCGACGGTATCGCTTCTGGCTCTGCGCTGGACGGAACGAGTAGCGCAACGGTCCTGTTGCTGGAGTGCCTAAAGTTAAAAGTGCCTAAAGTGTCTAAGATTGCAATTTTAGGCACTTTAGCTCACTTTAGGCATTTTAGGCACTACCGCCCCAGAGACCGGGGCTAATTAGGGGGTCTTTGAACCTGTTCGAAGCTCCGAAAGGACGGCGCTACTGCTTTGCTCAAAGCTCCAAACGCTGGCAACAGAGTCACCTTCTTTGACTACACAGACCTTCTGAGGAACAAATGTGTGACCATTCCAAACCATTCTGGTGGAGACCGAGCCCTGCATTATCTGATTATAATTTAGGCCGACACAACTCCGCGCGTCAACCACTCCAACGGGCGTCCCCCCCTCGGCCCAAGGGCCGAGGCTAATTAGCCCCCGCCTCTGGGCGGGGGGCTGCTTTGCCCCCACGTCTTCCTGCCGCAAGGCAGAAGCGGAAGCCGTATCAGCGGTATCCACAGCCTCGAAAGTTTCCTTGGCGGCTGTTTCTTCTGCCGGCTGGGTTTGAAGCACGCTCCTAACTGCTCCCTCGGCCCAGGGGCCGAGGTTAATTAGCCCCCGCCCCTGGGCGGGGGGTGCCTTTGGCACCTCTTCTTCTTTGGGTACCGACAGCCGCTCTCGCGGAACCTCGTTTCTCCGCAGCAGCTCCTCTTCGACGCCAGTGATTGCTGCATTGCCAGGCTTGGGCGGCCGCCTCAGCAGAAGCAGTGTGCTCACAGCCAAACATATTGCTATTATTTTCAGTGTGCGTTTCACAAGAGGCATTGTTATTCATCCTATCTCCCGTTCGAACTCAAATATTCATCTGTCAATGCCACAATTATTATCGGTTTACTTTGCGAGCGACTTTCCTTTGCAGTTCGTACAAACCGAAGGAATTCTACAAAATCGACCGCAGTCGCAGGCAATGCGCGCACAAAGCCCTATAACAATCGATCTGTCACAGGGAAGAAGATTGCGCCCAGCCCCCGCGTCTCCCGACGCGAGTCGGGGCGGCGGGTAGAATCGAGGATAGCAAGAGGTAGCGGAGCAGCAATTTTATGGATTGGCTCGGCCGGGCGAAGGAGAAGCGGCTTTCCAATTGACTACGTCATTGCCATAAGCAGAAGAAACCTTCCGAGAAAGGGATAAGCCGGCGCCATCAGCTTCGACCGGCCATAAATCTACACCGCCAGGCTGGTCCTCCGGATGTAAGCCGTCACTAAAATTGACCCTGTCCACACGAATATAATAACGCTGGCCAAGAGCATCCACATCGCCAGGCATAGAAAGCTCTAACTTCTCGCCACCATTTTTCAACTGACCATCATAAGGACCAACAACCACTACTCCTGCAGGCCCCTCCAGGTTCGTTTCTGTGCGAAACGAACCTGCTGGGGCAGGCACCGCACCTGCTGCCGCGTCTTGCGACGCGAGTCGCAGCGGCAAGCCATACCTGGCAACAAAACTGTCCAGATGCTTTACGACTAACAAATAGCCGCCAGCAGGTATCGTGACTGCCGGGCTGGACGGAAAGACATACTCGATGCCATCGGTAAACCGCCAGGGCTGGCTGGTCATATAGTCGTATAAGGTAACCGGCTCCGCCGTTATGTTGTGAAGCTCAATATACTCCTCATCCTGATTGCCTGAGCCGGGATTATACATAATCTCGTTGATGACAATAGGCCCAACCTTAGGATAGGCATTGGCCGCACCGGGCGTATTCTGGCTCATCGCAACAAAGTTGTAGTTATCGGTGCTACCTTTATAGTATCTGCCGAACGATACGCCGGTCTGGGATGCGCCAAAATCTTCCACCTCCTGATAGCCGGTGAGCACTCCATCCTGAGCCGATGATAGATATACTTGATCGCCATTCTCGCTTAAGGCAAAAGCCCTGTGACAGCCAGGGTCAGCCAGATTGCCAAAATGCTGGTCTTGATAGAAGACAATATAGCTGTTGGCGGCAATAACTGTGCCATCGGCAATCTGGTATTTGGTCAAGCCTGTCCCGAGCCCTTCGGCTGCGCTCAGGGTAAACTCCGCCGAGGGATCGTTGCCATCGTCACTTAAAAACCAGCCGCCAATATTGATCGCTTCGCCGGTAGTATTGTAAAGCTCTATCCAGTCGGAAGAATCAGCGTGAGAATGAGCCAGAACCTCGTTTATTACCACTGAGCCAGGCTCAGGAATAATGCCGGTGTCGTCCCAGCCTGGCGAGCCGCCGTAAAAGGCACTTGCCCGCCAGGAATCTTTCTGGCCCCAGCTATTTACATCCGGATTAGCTGGATTTACGATGGTAAGAGAAAAACCTCGCCCATCGGTAATGTCACGCCATGCGTCGCTGTATCTGAAATCCATTATCGTCTGGCCGATGGCATCCTCCAGGCGGATTCTTTCTCCCTCATTAGCCAAACTGCCGGCATACTGCCCAGCAATGATTCCAGCAAAATCCGGATATCTGGCATAAAAAGCCGCTTGGTCTTTAACCACCAGGACATATCCGCCCGCTGCCAGTTCTATGATGGGGAAGGTAAAGTCTATGCCGTTGGTGAAGTGAACCAGGTTCAGGTTGATGGTTTGGCTGCCGACCCCTTCGACAGGCTCAGGGCAGGTATTTTTTAACTCGATAAATTCCTCGTTTGCATCGCTCGGGCTATCGGTATCTGGCGGATGGTACATAATCTCGGTGATGCGTAGGTTTTCTGCCACAGGTCCAACTGCGAAGGTCGCCTCGTTAAAAGCGCTCCATGTACTTCCGCTGAGCACCCGCGCCTTGACGTGCGTGCTCCGCGTCAACGTAATAGGCCCGGTATATTTTATCGCCGTGGGCGAGGCTCCGCCGACCACGATAGAATCGGGGCTCTTGCCAGCAGTAAGCCTGACCGAGATAAGAAAATCGGAACTACTGGATGGGGTATTCAGGCCATGTATAGCCAGGATATTGCTGCCAGGACGTAAGATGTTAATGTACTCGGAGATGCCCACGCTTTCCAACATCGCCGCTGCCGAGTCGGGGTTTCCGCCACTGGCCTGCGAGTTCCAGGCCGGCTCGCCCGTGAAATTTCGCCTGGCAACTTCGGTACCGTTTACATAGGCCACAAAACCGTCGTCGTAGCGCACCTCCAGAGTCATGAGGTTGAGCCCGCTTAGCTGAGCACTGGTCAGGGCAAAGGGAATTCGGATGTAGCAGGAAGTATTGCCGTTGTACATTTGTTCTCGCAGGTCGATCTTGATAAGCGCTTCATAGCCTGAGCTTGCTTCATAGCCGACTCCTCCGGTGCCGCTTATCCATGCTGAGTCATCGAAGGTGCCGCCGCCTTTCCAGTTGTCACTTACCGGCCCGCTGGGAACCAGCACACGCTTGGCCGCGTCCTCACTGACAAGTAAAGTACTGCTACTGCTGACGGCGCTTTGTGAACCCGCTGCCCACCGTGGGTCAGAGCCATCGAGAGTGTAATAGATTATGTCGCCGGCGGCAGTCATGGAGAGCAGGTCTGTTGCAGCAATCCGTCCGCCGTGCTGATATGAGCCGTTTATATTGAAGACTGGTGCATCCACCGAAGGATAAAGGCTGGCACTTCGCAGTTGATCCAGGACGATTTGTGAGCGCTGAGGCATATAGGTGTAGAGAATTTGATCCCGCTGAGCCCGCCACTGCTCGACTGTGTAAGGTGCGGAGCTACCGACATCACCCCATCGCGCTGATTCTGCGATCATAGCTCTTTCCACGGCCTCGGCCAGCTCAGCGTACAAAGCTGCCGGGCGATTCCGCTCAGGATGCGCTGGATTCCACTGCGGATTATTGCGGTCAACGTACATTAGCCCACCGTTGAAAAATGCTCTGTGTACATGGTCCGCAAAGAGCAGGCGAAATTCACTGTTGCTGCGAAGACGAGCATAAGGCTCGCATAGACTGCTGCTGACGCCGGTCATGTTTTCATTAAGGGACGAATCCAAACCGTGCCCGACAATAAGCCCCACAACCCACTCTGCATCCCATGAGAAGGACTTCCAGCCGGTAGGATTGACGCGATTGAAAGCAGCGTACCAGTTGTGGCCGGGCCAGTCGGTATTGCCGACATAGAGGTTGACGATCATATAATCTATGTAATTCTCGATGTCGAGGTAATCGACGTAATTTGGGTTTGGCGTACCGTCAGGATTATTGCCCTGCAAACGCTGATAGGCTTCATTCGTCTGCAAGCCCTGCCGAACCACATTGAGCATGGCGTTGTACGTAACCGTAGTACTATCTCCAACGGGGCGTCCAGAGTTAAGCGCGTCCCAGTCTTCTTTGTCTCCGCCAAAATATGTGGCGGCGAAAGATGACTCCGGCCGCTCCACAGGATTGTACAGGCCCCAGTACAAACCATTAACATACAGGTGGACAAAAATACCGTGCGGCGAGGGATGCCCAAGAGCCAGTTGCAGCCGACGACAAAACTCGTCACGAATGTATTGTGAACAAGCCTTGCCAAAAGGATAGCCATCGTTGAAGTTGGCCCGAAGTATCAAACAGTCGAACTCGTCAGCCGCATCCTCGCCGAATAGAGGATAGCGCAGCCTGGTAGGCCCATATATGCCTTTGAACATCAGACGTAATGACCTCTTCTTTTCGCGGCGTCCGACGCCGCCGTAAATGCGGACGCCGCAATTGGCCTGAAAACCTTTTGAGCCGTCAGGATAAATCCGCCTTACGTCTGGCGGATAAATCATCTCGATAGACCCCGGCCGTTCCCACGTAACGCCACTACTCTGTGGATGACTATAGATACCGTCCTTGGAGTCGAACAGATGCTTCAAATCCATCACAAGTGACATGGTGGGAAGAGATTTCAGGTCATCCTTGATTGTATTGATATGGGCGTTGACGATGTCTGGGTCCATTTCGTAATCGGCTGACTCGGAACCCCACGTACTGGGAAATCCGCCTGGGTTTGCCGGCTGGCGGATTACATTGGCCAGAAAGATATAGGTCTGCGTATCGACGTTGCTGGACATCCAGCCATGCTTAATCGCCACTGCGCGTAAACAGGTGGTTGTACCGATGCGGATAGGACCGGTGTAGACCTTGCCTGTCGGAAAGCGGCCTCCGGTCTGATATGGCTGCGTGCCGTCAACGGTGTAATATATCACAGCGTCCGGCGTTTCGCAGGTAATAGTTACCTCGAAAGGTTGATCATAGAAGCCGCGATCATGACTGAACTTTGTGTCGGCGACCTGGCCCAAGTATGCACCGTTGTTCTGCCCCGCCGGACTGGGCAAGCCAAGGAACCTCAAATTGTCGCTGCCATCGGGGTAGCAGCCAAAGGAAATGTCGGCGGCCTGATCGGCAAACATGATACTGTCAATCAAAGTATGCCCATCGGCAGCAAACAGGCCTATCTGTTCGCCATCGGCATTGAGCTGGAAATTCGTGTGCAGACCCGTGTCGGCGACCTCATTGTCCGCCCAAACTAAAAGATACCCACCCGCAGGGATCGTAGTTGCAGCCGGACGATTAGCAGGAATTTGCCACATCGTGGGCTGAGCCAGGTCATCGGTTAAATACATGCCGCCCACATCAATAGCTTTATCGGAGGTGTTGTGGATTTCGATCCAGTCATCATATTCGCTTTGTGGGTCCATAATGGTGCTGCTATTGGCGGCCATAACCTCGTTGATAACCAGCGGGACGCCCGCCTGCTGCCATTTTGCAGCCAGCATAGCAAAATCAATCACGCTGACTTCCTGGTCGCCATTGAGGTCAGCGATGCTTTCCGGCGGCATCAGCCACTGTTTGGCCAGGATTTGCAGGTCCGCCACATCGACCTGACAGTCGCCGTTAAGGTCGCCTGGTGGACATTTCGCACGGGCAGAACCAGGTAGAAACCAGAATGATGCCAGAGCTAAAACTACGACTGCTATAGACTTGACCATCTTCTGCGACTTTCTACATCGGTGTTTTCACTGCGTATTCTAACAAACTTATGCCGCCAAAGTCAATGACAATTGACAATGGACGACAAACTGCTTATTCTACGCCAGGCAGAGACCAACCCCGCCTAAAAGGCGGGGCCAAATATTTAGCCCCCCGTTTCACGGTGGGTTGTGAATTAGCCTTTAGAAGGAGTCGGATTATGAGCGATGCACTGAATCGACGGGAGTTTTTGGGCGCAAGCGCAGCCGGAGCGGGGGCCGCGCTGCTGGGTGGGCGGTGGACCAGCCAGCTCGCGATGGCAAACGAGCAGCAAGAATGGCCACCTAAGATGCCGCCCGTAAGAATCCACAAGGTTTATATCGGCAGGACCGGAGGAATTTACTTATCCAGGCCGACCGAGGAGATCGCCAAGTTCGAGCAATACCTTGCCAAGCTGGAGGGCAGGCTTGGCGACGTGAAGTTTGTGGGCGGCGAGGTCGTCCCTCCGGCTGATGTGAACGAGGTCGTTGCCAAGCTGAGCGAGGCTGACGGCGTGCTGCTATTCCACCTTCAAGGACATGGCGGAGACGCACCCGAACAGGCGATGAGCCGGATCATTGATGTGGGCTTGCCCACGGCAGTCTTCTCACAACCATTCAGCGGCCACGGCTGGATGTACTTCCCTCTGTGGCAAAAGGCAGGCAAAAAGGTTGTGCTGCTGCCCACCAGCAACTGGGGCGAGCTTGACCAGGTGGTCGCGCTGATGCGTGTGCCTGCTCGGATGAGGCAAACGCGGATCATTATGGTGGGCACGCCCCAGGGCACAGCCGCCGCCTGCTCTACTGAGCAGGTCAAGCAGCACCTCGGCACAGAACTAGTACCAGTTAAGAACGAGCAAGTCATCGAGGCCCATAAGGCCGTTGATCTAAAGGCCGCTGAGGCCGAAGCCCAGGAATATTGGATTAGTAAGGCCAAGGAGATCCGCGAGCCCAGCAGAGAAGAGATTATCAATTCGGCACGTATGTACCTGGCGATGAAGAAGATGATGATCAAGGAAGGCGCCTGCGCTACCACCAGCTCACATTGCATGGGCGAGCCGGCCAAAGGCTGCCTGACGTACAGCAAGCTAAATGACGAGGGCCTGGTCGGGGTCTGCGAGGGTGACATGGACTCGACGCTGACTATGCTGATGTTCGGCTATGCATTCGGCGTGCCCGGCTTTGTTAGTGACCCAGTCTTCGACACCTCCAGCAAGGCGGTGATCCACTTCCACTGCACCTCGGCTACAAAGATGGCCGGGCCAGCCAGCAAACGCCTGCCCTTTACCATTCGGACCCAGAGCGATAGTCACAGAGGCGTATCACTGCAGGTGGAGATGCCTATCGGTCAACCCGTCACCTGCGCCAAATTCATCAACCTCGACACTATGTTGATCTCCACCGGAAAAATCTTCAAGATAACCCAGGACGAGCTCGGCTGCCGTACACAGTTCTGGACAAAAGTGCGCGACGCCCAAAGCATGTTTCACAATTGGGGTGCTGACGTGCTCAAAGGCGGGGTAATGACACTGCTGCACCGCGCAGTCTTTTTCGGCGACCACATGCAGAGCATTAAGAACCTGGGAGTCTTGATGGGATTTAAGGTGGTTGAGGAGGGATAGCCGCTGAGCGGTCCCAGTCGGCACAGAAATATGACGCCGAAGATCCTGCTGGTAAATCCGCCGATCTATGACTTTGCCGCCTACGACTTCTGGCTGAAACCCTACGGCCTGCTGAGTGTCGCAGGCTATCTGCGCGGCAAGGCGGATTTCAAGCTCTTCGATTACCTTGATCGGCTGCATCAATTCGTAGCCGAACAAAAAGACCTTGCCTCAGACCAGTGGGGACGTGGGCGGTTTTATCACCAGGTCGTTGCCAATCCGCCGTGCCTGCAAGTAGTCCCGCGGTATTTCCGGCGATTCGGCTTACCACGTAGCATGTTTGAGGATTTTCTTGTGCGAGAGAAACCTTTCGATTTTGCGCTTATTCAAACCGCCATGACCTACTGGTATCTGGGCGTCCAGGAAGTAATACAGGATATTCGCAGAATATCGCCGCAAACAAAGATCGTATTGGGCGGCAATTACGTGACACTGTGCAGCAATCACGCAAAACGCCTGGCGGCTGATCTATTAGTGCCCGGCACAAATCTTGAGCCGCTCTGGAAGTACCTGCAAATTGAGCCTGACTTTGCACAACCTGGATTCTGGGAAGGATATCAAAAACTAAACACGGGCGTTCTGAGACTTAGTGACGGATGTCCCTTTGAGTGCACCTACTGCTCCGTGCCGCAGGTTTACGGCAGATTCAAAGCCCGGCCTTTGCAACGGTCTCTGGCTGAATTAGAGCTATTGGCGAATCGTGGAGTCCAAAATATTGCTTTTTACGATGACGCCCTACTATTTGAGCCTGAAGAAGTCTTAGTGCCGTTTTTGAATGAGCTTATACGAAAGGGCATAAGAGCAAGTCTGCACAGCCCCAACGCTCTGAATGCCCGTTTTATAACGCAAGATTTGGCCAGGCTTATGGTGCGGGCAGGCTTCAAAACGTTCTATCTTGGATTTGAAAGCTGCTCGGTAGAGTGGCAAGAGCAGACCGGCTCTAAAGTTTTTTCGCAAGAACTCCAGCGGGCAGTAGAGCTTCTGCTGGCTGCGGGGGTGCAAGGCTCAAATGCTACTCTGCGAAGTAGCTCGCTACGTAGCACGAGTATCACAGCGTATCAAATGCTTGCCCATCCACACGGTGACACTGCTGAGCTTGAGGCTTCGATGCGATTTGTCCACAGCCTGGGCATTCGCGGAATGTTAGCGGATTTCTCGCCGATTCCTGGAACGCCGGACGGCGAATACTGCCGAAAGTGGATAGACATGGATGAGCCATTGATGCACAATAAGACCGCCTTTCCGATAATCATGCTTGGCTTCGATGAATCAAACCGCCTCAAAGACCTGCAGCGTCGGCTGAACAGGTTAGGGTATATGGTATAGGCTTTAGGGTATAGGATACAGAAACCGTAGAAACCAGTTTCAGATTGAGCCGCGGCAATCTTATTTCCCTGCGGAGGACGCAATACGATATACGCAATTCATCCTTCGTAGCCCTTACGGGTCGAAGAATGGATACGAACTACGAGATACGCCCCTGATCCCTAACCGTTGAATTCTGCGCGGCAAGTCACGTTTTTCAACAGGCCCAATAGTTACACTTTCCCTTATGGAACCGTCATTCCTTTTTGTCCCTATATTCCAGAATCTTTCTCACTGGGTGTCTTCGAACCTCTGCGTCGCGCAGACGGTTTCTTAGCCTCGATGCAACGTTTGATCATGTGCTCGAACATTCGAGGAAACTCTATCATTAACATGTGTTCCTCTTTGTTACGGAATTCCTCCATGAATGGCCCATGCATGAAAATCTCACTAAGGTGACTCAGACGCCGGACCTCCCTATTGGCAGCCTCGGTATCCCCTGCTTTGATGTCGTGATATGCTTCTTGAGCAATTTCGTAGAACCAGGGCATGTCATCTCGCACCATGCTTGCTACCAAAAGAATCCCAATGGGGTCGCCAGGTTCTCCGCTCATATGCATCATGTCTTCAAGCATCATCGGATGAAACCGAAAGAATCTCCGGCGTTTCCTTGTGTCACCGGACTCAACCATTCTCTCAGCAACTCGGGAAGGCAAATCTCGGACAAGACCTTTCATCTCTTCCAAGAATTTTGCCAAAGGATTATCCTCTGCTTTCGCGTCTTTCTTCCCGATTCGATTCGAGAGTTTTTCAAGAATCTTGTCGGAAGTAGCCTTAAAGGCTTTCACCTGTGTTCTAACAACGTCGGAATCGGGCTCAAGTCCTGCAATTCGGCTGGTCAGTTCCAGTGCAAGTTTACTCAGAGACTCCTCGTTGTCCTCACAGTTCTGGAAGTGGTAGAATGGACCTGTCTGAAGTCTGCTAAGAGGAACGCCAAGTGCTATTGCACGGACGCGCGTATCAAGCTTGGCCTTGGCTATTCCGGCTTCATAAAGAATCCACGGGCGATCGATGCTGCGCTCAGTGAATAGGCACACAACGTCCGACGCTGCCTGGAGTTTATCCATCAGACGCTTATACCACTCATCCCCGAACTCGATACCTTCAGTTCCCTTTTTATCAGAAGACCTGAAGCATTTCAGCATTCCCGCGCTGACACTTTTAAGAAGCTTGCTGAAAGCTTCGGCGAGCTCAGCATCTCGGCCATCATGACTTATAAAAACGAGAGGGCCTGTGGATGTAGGCTGCAATACATCTGTTTCCTGGCCCGCTGCTTTTTCTTTATTAGTATTAGCTATTCGATTATCCTCTCTTCAATATCGGATTATTTGTTATATCGTTCCATATAAGACGCCTGTAATTCATCTAATCGCTTCTCTTTGAAGACTTGCCGTTTTTGACCTCCAAATCTCCAACGTCTTGCGTAAAGCGTCCCCTCGACTGCGCTCGGGGCAAGATTGCGTCTTGCGTAACAAATCTCCAAAATCACGGTTGCTTAACGAGAGAAAGCCGCCGATTACTGCGAGAATCGGCTTGAGTCTCTTATTTATGGGATCGACTTCTACGCCGAAGTTCTCAAGAGCCGTAGCACCAAGCAAAAACAGCGACCCCTTCGGAGCGAATATGACCGGACACGGAATATTGCCTTCCAGACCCTCAATTTGGAAATCGCAAAAGCCGAGAAGCCGGGCTTGCTGTTTTCCGTCTGCGAGAACCAGATTCCGTGTCGCGGAAGGCTCCACGCCTATCTTTTGAAGATAATCCTCAGGCACAAAAGAATAGAGGGCGCCGGTATCAATCCAGAATTCTTCCTCAAAGAACATTTCTGGTTTCTTGGTGCTGGATACCCTGACTTTTTTCTTGAACATGGTCATATTGTGGTCTCCACTCTGGAAGTCCGCCGTTTGGGTTTATTATATTAGTGATTGTCGTGAAAAGCAAGGCGAATTTTCGATCCTTCGGCTACGCTCAGGACAGGTTTTCTATTGACGATTTTCGATTTTCTATTGGGTATCACGAGTTCGGACCATCCTGTGGAAACCAGGCTATCAGAGAATCAGGGTGCAGGAAATCAGAATACCAGAGGATCAGGAAAATACATTATCTGGTATCCTGTTACCCTGATAACCACCCCCAGATAACCTGATACTCTGATACTCGTCGCCGGAATCATCTTCTACAGGAGTAAGTTTACCCCCGCGAAGGCTGGGACAGGCGCAAAGCCTTGAGCACTTCCATCGCCCACAATGGAAGCGATGAAATGCCAACTACCAAAAGCCAATCAAAATACCCTAACGGCTCGGTCCTGAATATCCTCTGCAGAAACGGGACGTAAACCACCATCATTTGTACAAGGAATGATGTCGCAGTCGCCAGGATCAGCTTCTTATTGGTGAGTATTCCTATCTTAAATAAAGACTCTGTCATACTGCGGCAGTTAAAGGCGTGGAACAATTGGCTACAGGCAAGAACGACAAATGCCGCCGTCCGCGCTCGCCCTATGCCCTCTTTCTCCACGAACAAAACAAAGCCAAAAGCAACAAGGGTACACAGGGCGATGAAGGCCCCTTGCCATAACATAAGAAACGCCCTGCCTTTGGTGATGACGCCTTCATCCGTTGGGCGGGGAGGCTGTTTCATTATATTCGGGTCAACAGGATCAACACCCAAAGCTAACGCGGGTAGTCCGTCAGTCACCAGATTAATCCACAGGATTTGAATGGGCAGCAGCGGTACCGGCAGCCCCACAAGCGAAGAAACAAACATAACCAGGATTTCGCCGGCATTACAAGAGAGCAGATAGTGAACAAACTTCTTGATATTATCATATATGCCCCTACCCTCCTCGATCGCAGCTACGATGGAGACAAAGTTGTCGTCGGTAATCACCATATCTGCGACCTCTTTAGTGACATCGGTGCCGGTTATTCCCATCGCCACGCCGATATCCGCCTCTTTAAGAGCCGGGGCGTCGTTTACGCCGTCGCCTGTCATTGCGACAATCTCTTTTTGCCCGCGCAGCGCCCGCACAATCCGTAACTTGTGCTCCGGCGAAACGCGAGCATAAACGGAGATTCTCTTTACCTTGTCCCGGAGCTGGTCATCGCTGGTCTTATCCAATTCTTCGCCCGTTGACGCCAACGAGTCTTCTTTGAAGAAACCCAGCCCCTTAGCGATGGCAACAGCCGTATTTTTATGGTCGCCGGTAATCATAATGGTTTTGATGCCGGCTTCCGTGCATTCGCCCATTACATTCTTGACCTCTTCTCTGGCGGGGTCTGTCATCGCCAGCAGGCCCACAAACGTAAGCTCGTTCTCAATCAAATCGGCTTCATATTTATCAGGAATTCTATCCAGAATTCGGTATCCGACCGCCAGGACTCGCATCCCGCCGCAAGCTAACTCATCGTTAACAGAAAGGATCTTTTCCCGGTCCCGGGGGGTTAATAACCTGGCGGCGCCTTTTTGTTGAATCTGCGTGCAATCATTCAAAAGCACATCAGGGGCGCCCTTAACAAAAGCGGTAAGGCCGCCTTTATCTTTGCGGACAATGGTCATCTTCTTTCTCTCGGAATCGAATGGGATTTCCTGCACAAAGGCACATCTCTCTTCCAACTCGTTCTTCCAAAGGTTACACTTTCCTGCGCAGGTAAGAATCGCCGCCTCTGTTGGGTCGCCGTGTATCCTGTAAGTGCCGTCAGTTTCTATTAACTGTGCCCCGTTGCAGAGAACGCCGCAGAGCAAGGTTTTGCCCAAATCAGGGTAGTCATCAGGATCGACCTGCTTGTCATTTAGCAGAAATTCCCCCTTGGGTTCATATCCCACGCCAGTGACACTGAACAAGTGGCCGCCCGCGAAAATGGCCTGCACCGTCATCTCGTTTTTGGTCAACGTGCCGGTTTTATCCGAGCATATAACCGTCGCACAGCCCAGGGTTTCAACCGAAGGCAGCTTCCTTATAAGCGCGTGGCGAGCGACCATTCTTTTGACGCCCAAAGCTAAGGCAATGGTTACGACCGCCGGCAATCCCTCAGGTATGGCTGCGACAGCCAGGCTCACGGCGGTAAGAAATGTGTCCATAACTTTTCCGCCGCGAACTAACTCCAGTAAAAACACCGCTGCAACCAGAACAAAACACAGATACACGATCCATTTACCGAACTGCTCCAGTTTTCTCTGCAAAGGGGTGGCTTCGCGTTCGATTTCCTGCACCATCTCCGCTATTTTGCCGAGCTCCGTTTGCATTCCGGTTTCAGCCACAATTGCTTTTGCCTTGCCGGCTGCAACGGATGTCCCCATATAAACCATGTTGGCCCTATCTGCCAAAGGGGTTTCTTTCTCACTAAGTGCAAAAACCGTTTTTGCCACGGGTGTAGATTCGCCTGTAAGACTGGCTTCTTGTGCGGTGAAGTTTGAAGTAAGCCACGCAATTCGGCTGTCAGCCGGCACATTGTCACCGGCCTCCAATTCAATAATGTCCCCCGGCACTAATTCAGAGGATGATACAACTTGGCCATGCCCATCCCGGATGACCTTAGATGTTGGGCTGGAAAGTTTCCGCAGAGCAGCTAATGCTTTTTCCGCCCGGTATTCCTGGATAAATCCAAGAACGGCGTTCAAGATAACGATCGCAATTATCGCAAGCGCATCGACCCACTCCTGGAGAAAGCCAGATATAAGAGCCGCGCCGATCAGCACCCAGATAATAAAATCTCGAAACTGGCTCAGAAAGATACTTAAGGGCGAAGTTCCTTTCCTCTCCTCCAACTGGTTGGGACCATATCTGGCCAGCCGTGCCGCCGCCTCCGTCGCAGTCAATCCGATGGTTAAGTTACCATCAAGAGATGCAACCACTTGCTCAACGCTTTCTTGCCACCATCGTCTCATTTAGCTATCCCTTTCGTTTACCATTCCAGCCGAAGGTTTGGAGGAATGCTCGCATAGCATTCCTACAAACCTAAACTCGGCTGCCCCCGCGTTTAGTTTTGCGGAGGCAAAACTGCGTGGCCACAATCACAAGCTAATGCTACTCTGCGAAGCGGCGCTTCGCTGCGAAGCACGAGTATAACGGCTGCCCTCAATAAAATAAACAGGCTTTCGCCTTGTCGAGCGGTTTGCGCCATCAAGACCAGCGTTACATTGATTTTAAAAGGCCAGAATGATATACTTTGAGCCTTGTTCGGGGATCGAACATCGGCGATTCTGGATTCACGATTCCCGATGCACCAGCAAAAAATAAACAGGCAGGAGAACAAAAATGGAAGCGAAAGTCAATTATGTCAAAGTGGCGGCAGTTTGCCTTCCGGCTGCCATTATTGTATGGGCGGTGATTTCGCCGCCGATTAGTTTTGCACACTGCGACACACTTGATGGCCCGGTGGTGAAAGTGGCGAGGGTCGCGCTCGATAAAGGCGACGTTACGCCGGTTCTTAAGTGGGTGCAAAAACAAGATGAGGAGGAGATAAAAAAGGCCTTCCAGAAAACTCTTGGCGTGCGTAAACTCAGCCCGCAGGCTAAAGACCTTGCGGATATGTACTTTTTTGAGACGCTTGTCCGCATCCACCGAGCAGCCGAAGGAGCAGGCTATACAGGCTTAAAACCCGCAGGCGCAGTTGAGCCTATAATTGCCGCGGCGGATAAAGCAATAGAGATTGGCTCCGTTGATGGTCTGGCAAAGGAGATTTCCGCCCTTATTATATCCGGAATGCGTCAGCGATTCGAGCGTGTGATGAAGACAAAAAAGGATATGGATAAAAGCGTCCAGGCCGGGCGGCAGTACGTTCAAGCCTACGTTGAATTTGTGCACTACGTAGAAAGATTACATAAAGCTGCTTCCGGTCAATCGCATCCTGCCGAAATAACTCAAGAAACAAAATCGGAAACTCCCCATATACATTAGTCGCTGATGATACGAGCAAGCCACTATGGATAGGGAAAAGCAAATGAAGCATGCACACCGGCCAAAACAAACATCGGTAGCGGATGAGCTTTTTGAGTATCGCTCGGTTGAGAAAAAGAGATTGAAATTCAGCATGGCTATCACGGGAATAATGATGGTAGCCGAAGTTGTAGGCGGCTTATTGACTAACAGCTTGGCTCTGATTAGCGATGCCGGGCATATGTTCACTCATTTTTTTGCACTTGCAATTAGTTTTGGCGCGATTCTTTGCGCTGACCGAGAAAGTTCTCATCATCGGACTTTTGGTTTTTACAGGATTGAAATATTGGCGGCGTTATTTAACAGCGTATTTCTTTTTGCTGTTACAATTTGGATTTCAGTTGAGGGGATAAGGAGGATCGTTCATCCTGCACCTGTTTTAGGTATGCAGATGTTTGTCGTCGCGGTAATAGGCTTAATTGTTAATCTCGTAAGTGTCTGGATTTTGCAAGGAGCAGCGAAAGAGGATTTGAACGTAAAAAGCGCCTTTCTGCACATGTGGGCGGATACGTTGTCGTCTATCGCGATTGTAGCCGGAGCAGTCATAATTTACTTTACGCATTGGAATGTCATCGATCCTGTCTTAAGCATTGTAATAGCTGTTCTAATTTTGCGTTGGGGATGGCAATTATTTAAGGACTCAGTAAATATACTTCTCGAATCAACGCCTAAAGGCATCAAGAGCGAGCAAGTAGCAGAAGCGATAAAGCAGGGCGTTTCTGAAATCGAAGAGATAACAGATTTACATATTTGGGAGATAACATCAAAAATGTATTCTATGACCGCCCATATCAAGCTTAAAGACAACTTTGAAAAGGCAGTGATAAAAAAGATAGTGAGTAAGATAAAAGATATCGCAGATAAGGAATTTGATATTGAACACACTACGATAGAGTTTGACTAAACGTGAAAAGCGATAAAAAAGTTTTCATTCGCAGTTTTGGTTGTCAGATGAACAAGCTGGACTCAGCTTTGGTAACTTCTGCGCTCAGAGCCGCCGGCTTCGGTCTAACCGATAGCATTAACGATGCTGACGTTGTTTTGATAAACACATGCTCGGTTCGTGACCACGCGGAACAGAGAGTTCTTTCCCACCTGGGGCATCTTGAACATATCAAAAAAGCACGCCCAAACTTAATTGTCGGGGTGATAGGATGTATGGCCCAGCGCCTGGGCGAAAAATTGTTTCAGCATCAGGCTGTCGATTTAGTTTGCGGGCCGGCACAAATATGTCAGATACCACAGCTTCTGGCCGATGCCATGCAAGAAAAGAAAAAGACCCTGGCGATAACAGAAAGAATTCGGCAGAAAGAATCCGAAAACCAAAACAATGCTCTGGAACAATTTGAATCCGCCTACGGCATCGAAGACAAACAATTGCCGGGACAGGCGTATGTCCGCGTGATGCACGGCTGCGACAGGTTCTGCTCATACTGCGTGGTGCCTTTCGTGCGGGGGCCGGAAGTCTGCCGGCCTCCAACTGTCATAATCGAGCAAATAAAGAAACTAGCCGATGCAGGCGTAAAACAGGTAACGCTGCTCGGCCAAACCGTAAATTCGTATAAATATACCGCGGGCGAAAAAACCTATTGCCTGGCCGACCTGCTGGCGATGGCAAGTGACATCGACGGAATCGAATGGATTAAGTTCGTCACCAATTATCCAGCCGAGAAGTTCCTGAACAAGATTTTGCAGGCTATGGCTGATTCGCCGAAGGTATGTCACTATCTGCATATACCGGCTCAAAGCGGCTCAGACAAAATCCTGCGGGCGATGAACCGCCATTATACGGCAACTCAGTATCTTGAGCTTCTTGATAAGGCAAGAGCTACTGTGCCGGACATCGCCATCGCGGGCGATTTTATTGTGGGCTTTCCAGGCGAAACCGAAGAAGACTTCCAGGCAACCATCGACTTAGTCAAAAAAGCTAAATATAAAAATTGCTTTATTTTCAAATATTCGCCCAGGCCAGAGACAAGGGCTGACGAAAAGCTCCATGACAACATCTCTCCTGAAGTTAAAAAAAGGCGAAATATCGAACTGCTCGCCGTGCAGGAAAGAATAAGCGATGAATTGAGTCGTGATTTTTTAGGTAAGCAGGTTAAGGTCCTGGTCGAAGGCTTAAGCAAAAAATCGCACCTAAATCCCACCCACGATGGCAGCGAGCCGCAACTGGTCGCTCGAACAGCCGAGGATTGGATAGTCGTCTTTAACGGGCCAACATATTTGGCGGGACAGTTTACAACAGTAAGAATAACAAAAACCACTTCTCTAACCCTCTTTGGTGAGTTTATCTGATTATTGATTCTTTTGGGACTCTGCACGTTTGACTAAACGACCTAAACTCTTAGTAAACCTTCCTGGGCATGTTTCTGGCCTATAGAGGGAGTTATCGCTTTCAAATTTATCGATCTTCGGTATATCTGCCAAAGCATCATCCACTATAGAAGCAAATTGTGTTTGAGAAGGATAAATCTCCCGATAGGTCCTGACCCCTCGCAATACAAAGTCACGAGAGTCTGTTTCCGGTATATTGGGAGTTAAGGCGACAGAGACTACGTTGTTATCGATCATATTTTCCAGTTGTGTAATTGCGGCTTCGAGTTCTCCGAGTCGAAGTAGGCACACTAAGTTTATTTGCGAACCAAGTTCGATAGCGCTGCGATCTACCTGCTTGGAGAAAACATGGCGGTAGTATAGGTACGAAGCGGTTCCAATGCCTACAAAGCATCCAACGATAAACACCAGCAAGAATAAGCCGAGAAGTATGAGCTTACTTTTTGTTGACTTCATCGTTTAATCTCCTACTTTTTAGCGGCGTGTAACCATCGCGTAGGTCGCAAAGAATTACCTCTATTAGGATACAATATAGCACAAAAGCAGGCCAAATCAACAAATTATTGCAGAAATGCCAAAACCTATGACTTTGATACTCCGCTGCAAACTCAAGTGAACCGTCGAAACATCTGTTGGTCTTCTTCTCAAACGATTGCTTTTGTCGCCCCGGTTGTAAAGCCGCCGTCGACTAAGATTATTTGGCCGGTGACATACGCGGAGGCATCCGAAGCCAAAAAGACCACCGTGCCGTCGAGGTCGTGCGGCTGACCGGGCCGACCTAACGGGATTCGGCTGGTGATGTAATCGACCCACTGCTTGTTCTCGTACAGCACCACATTTAACGCCGTTTTGAACCAGCCTGGTGCGAGAACATTTACCGTGATTCCGTATCTGCCCAGTTCGACCGCCAGGCCTCTGGTCATTGCCAGAATGCCGCCTCGCCCAGCCGTGTAAGGCACTATTCCCTCCATGCCGAAAACGCACGTGCACGAGCCGATATTTATTATCCGCCCATATTTGCGTTTGATCATCTCTTTGGCTACTGCTTGAGCACAGAAAAAAGAACCCTTAAAATTAGTGTCGAGCACCGTGTCCCAATCCTGCTGGGTGACTTCTACAGCAGGCTTTCGGATATTTAAGCCGGCATTATTAACCAGAATATCAATCTTGCCGTATTCCTTTATCGCCGCGCGAACCATATTTTCAATGTCACTCTGGCAAAGCACGTCCAACTTAACGGGTAGCGCCTTTCTGCCTAAGGACTCTATCTCCCGCTTAAAGTCGATCAGCCTCGAAATGTCCCGGCTGGTTATCACCAAATCTGCGCCGGCTTTGGCAAGTGCCCTGGCGAAATACTGGCCCAGGCCGCGACTCGTACCCGTAACAATTGCAACTTTGCCGGAAAGATCAAAAAGCTCCTGCATGTTTAATCCCTCAAAATTTTAGAAACAGAACATTCGCTCTGTTGGGTTATCAGCATACCAGGTTATCAGGAAGTGGGCATCAGGCTCTCAGGAGATCAGGTGATACCACTCGTCAGGGCGAAGGCCCTTGCCGGAGCACGGCTAAAGGGCGTTAGCTTTGCCTGATGTCCTGAACCCTGATATCCTGCATCCTGATTACCTGATGACCTGATTCCCTTCGTTCCTTATGGCTCCAATACAATCTTCAATAGATTTTCTTCGGCTTTAAGCAGCCGATCAAAAGCCCGTTGTCCCTCAGCCAGAGGCAAAATATCACTGACAAGTGCCTGCACGGTGATTTTGACCGAAGCAACCAGATCTATAGCATCGCGGAATTCGCCGCAACTCGCATAAGAGCCGGTGAAGGTAAGCTCTCTGGCAACCAACTCCTGCAAGTTGAACTCGGCCATTTTCTGCAAATTCCCGACAGCGACCAAATGTCCGCCTGTCTTTAGCACAGAGACAGCGGCGGTGAAAGTCTCGGCAAAGCCGACGACTTCAAATGCGACATCCGCCCCCTTATTATTTGTCGCCTCAAGTACCTTCTGCTTTAGACTCGACTTGGCTGGGTTGACAACAACGTCTGCCCCAAGCCGGCGTGCGATACGCAGGCGAAAATCATTGATGTCACAAACAATTGTCTTCGCCCCTTTGAGTCTGCACGCCTGCAGAGCAAAAAGCCCAATAGTACCCGCTCCAATAATCAGAACATTCTCGCCGGCGGCTATCGGCGTTCGGTTGGCGGCGTGCATACCAATCGACACCGGCTCTAAAAGTGCCGCCTGGATGAATGACATATTGTCGGGAATCCCGGCAACGATCCACCAGGGTACGGCAACATACTCCGCAAACGCCCCGTGTCTTTTGAAGTCCGGCGTAGAAACGCCCAAAACCTGGCGTTTTTCGCAGCGATTATATTTGCCCGCTCGGCACGGCTCGCACCGGTTGCAATAGACAGTCGAATCGAAGCAGACTCTATCGCCCTTTTCAAAGTCTCTCACATTTTTGCCGAAGCCCTCGACAATGCCTGCCGCCTCGTGGCCCATAATCAGTGGCGGAATCCTTCTGCCGGTCTTGCCGGTAAAGCCCTGGACGTCCGAGCCGCAGATGCCGCAAGCCTTAACGCGCAGGAGCACTTCATCGTCACCGACCTGCGGTTCCGGAAAATCCGTATATTCCAGACAATAAGGTTTTGTGTGAAGTAGCGCCTTCAACTGTGCTCCTATTTAGAGCCAATCAAGGACATCACCGCTGACGGAGCCTGAAAGATGCAGAAATAACCGAAGACCAAAGCGGTAATAAGCAGACCGACGGCAAAAACCCAGTTTGGCCGCAGCACTTCGGCGGCGTCTTTTGATAGCAGCCTGGGCATCACCCAAAATAGTCCTATTGCGACCCAGATTGCTTGCAAAGGCGTCAAAAGCAGCCCATCGAGAATCGCCGAGAACTGAACAAGAGCGACCGGCTGCTTCTTGAAGTAAAACACCAGAATCATATTGCTGCACAAAAAGAAAAGCAGAAATAATCTAAATTGGGTCTTCCAGGCAAACCTTTTATCGAATCCCGGAAAGCAGATTCTAAAAGTGTCCGCCAATAATCGCGGCCAGCCTGCAAGCTGGCTAATCTGTGTGGCAACAAGCGCCGCGGCTCCTGCCAGCAGAAACAAAAAGCCGCCTACAGGTCCCCATCGCAACGAAAAGAGCCTGGAAAGCTCAAATGCGACCTGTTGGCCCTGCGGGGCTATCTGAGCAGGCCGCAATACTCCGGCGCCGGCGATCAGAAAAGCGCTCGTAACGACGATTCCGATTACCGTCGCAAAACTCGCATCGGCATAAAGGACCCGGCACCAGCTCTTTATCTTTTCGGCAGTGTCACGCGTCATACTTTTGAGCATCGACACATCTGCTGCCTTGCCATAACCTCTGCCTGCGGCTGCGCCGTAGCCGGCCCCGATGACCCAGTAGGTGTACCAGACCTGGGCTGCAAAACCGCCTGCGCCCCAGCCGGCAAGTGGCAATAGCTCCTTCCACGGGTTAGGATTCACGCCTTTGGTAGCAAGCGCCCACTCCGGGACCGCCGGCACTTGAAAAGTAAGACTTCGCAGGAACTCCGAAAGGCCGGGAAAAACGTGCACAGCAACGTATATGACCCCGACAACAACAATAAAGGCAAAGATGCTCATTACCATTTGCAGGACGCCATACACGCCTGACCACACCACGGTTAGCGCAAAAAATGCAACAAGCCAGCCGCTCAGGGTCGCCCCGATTGGAATGATAGCGTTCACAAAGGCGCCGGCGACCGTGGCCAGCGCGCCTATCGAAAAGGTCGCACCTATGAATTGGGCGAACAGCACAACCCAGACCACCCAGTGACGTGGGCCGGGGATACGGTCGAACATATCGACCATGCCTTCGCCGGTGCAGACGGTATAGTGACCGCCGCTGATGCCGATCCAGAATTTCAAGAATATGACTACTATGACCATCCACAGGACGACTGAGCCGAGGATTGCGCCGGTGCGTGTGGCGAGGATTACTTCGCCGGAGCCGATGTATCCTGCCGCCCAGACGATGCCTGGGCCGACCATAAATAGAAGCGCAAGACCGGTGGGCGGTGTTTTGACCTGCCTATCATTATTCGCGGTCCCTTCCATAGCCTTTTTAGAGACTCTAACAAAAAGAAGTTAAGCCACAGAGCGAATGTATTTCATTTTTAGCCACAGACGCTGTCCTGAGCGAAGTCGAAGGAGCACACAGAGGACACAGAGAAATGGATTATAAACAGTGTAAATCCGTGTTAATCTGTGTCTAATATCAACAGCATCAATCTGTGTCTTTTTCATTATGTTAGACGCTCTTAGCGTTTAGGGTTTAGGGCTTACGGTTTAGAATTTACAATTTGCAGTAAGTTACTGATTTGCAGCCGTGCTGTCCACAGTTTTTTTAGACACGGATTTCGCGGATTTACACCGTGTTAATCCGCCGTACGTCTGGCGGATAAATCAGTGTCTGATATGCCCGCTTGATTGCAGCCGCGAGAGGTCCTCCCCCACCTTCGGCTTGCGAAAAACAAACAAGTGCTCGTGCATTATGAGGTAGAACTTATCCTGCGCGGCTTTCTTCCGCCAGCGCTCCGTAAATTTGCAGTGGTGCTGAACCTTGATAATATCCTCTTTCAGAATAAAGCCGACGTTTAGAAACCGCAGCATAACATTGAACGCCAGCGGGACAAAGTGCTTTGCCTTGCGCGTGTCGCCGATGAGGATTGCGCAGTATTTATCCGGCTTGAGAACCCGCAAAAGCTCGGCGGCAATTTTTTCGATTTCATCGCAGAACTTCGGCAAGCTGGCAATGTTGGAAAGGTCGCCCGGAATTTTCCCGCCCGAATATCTTATTATGTTCATATAGGGCGGATGGGTCAGGATAAGGTCGAACGAATTATCCTGGATAAATGATAAATCCCGTGCGTCGCCGAGCATTACTTTTTGCTCGCTCGGCGGATGATGCCTAAATCGCAGCGCGTCTTTTGTAAGTTCAACCGCCTGCGGGTTTATATCCATTCCCAGGGCGTTTCTTGCAAGGAGTTTTGCCTCGATGAGGGTCGTACCTGCACCAACCATCGGGTCGAGGATTGTATCGCCTTTTTCGCTGTACATCTCGATTATGTTGCGTGGAATCTGCGGCGCAAAATTCCCGCGATACTTTGAACTATGCGTCGCCCAATTCCCACGCTCAGGAAAGGACCAAACCGACGTAAACTCCGGGATATATTGTATCTCGCCGGGATTAGTCATGGGTCAATTGGAGTAGAATACTTTTCGGGTGCAGGATACTTTCTGCCTGCGGCGGCAAAGATTATTCTGTCAATTTGCGTATCGCCTGCGGCTATCCACCTGATGAACCTCATTAGATATTCCCTGGGAGGGTCAAGTTTACTTTTCTTAGGCGCACCTGGCCCGAAGTTAAAATCCTGCTCGATCATTAAAAGTTGAGCCATATAAAGATTTACTTCAGCTTCATCCAACTGCATGGGATAACTTATCTTTGCTAACTCCGGCGCATAAGATTTTGGATCTTGTCCATGGTTTACTTGTTCCAAAGCTTTGAATAGTGCTCCACATCCTTCAGGGTTGCTTTCTCGCTTTATGTACAAATCAATCATCAAGCGTATATGCGTAGGATAGAACTCCGGCTGGTTGGGTATAATCAATCCCACGGCGTAATCATGTTCGGAAAATTTTCCTGTTTGTGTTACCGTGACCTTCACGTTCTTCGCACTTTCATAGACGACTCTATGCTCTCCTTCCTTAAGACCTCTTAGTTCCTTTGATAGTTGTGACATCTCCATAATATTCCCCTGAGTGTTTTAATAACTCTTTAGCAGTTAGGGGGATTACCTCTTTCCAGAGACGTCACGCTAACTGGTTAAACGATGTGACCTTAGTAGTTCATAATTAGTAACTCATCAATCGCCCCTCGGCCGGACGCTTTACAGTTAATCGGTCGTGCTGCCTTGACCCTTTCAATGTTAAAGCCTTGATAGTGAACCTCGAAGAAATCGTCTGTTGAGTCTTCGTTCTTCGGGTCGGAGTTGCTCAAAAGAAATTTGGCGCCTTTAGCATCTATTCTCCTGCAAAATTTGGCTAAGCGGAGCTGATCTCGCTCAGTGAAATTATCTTTGGAATATGAAGTAAAGGCTGCTGTTCGGCTTATAGGCCGATATGGAGGGTCAAAATATACAAATGTGTTCTCACTGATATATTTGTCGTTGGCTTCAAAATCTCCACAGAAAATTTTTGCTTTCTGCAGAACAGCCGATACACTTCGTAAATTGCCCGCGTCACATATAGTAGGATTTTTATAATCACCGAAAGGAACGTTAAATTCTCCGCTTCTATTGACACGATAGAGGCCGTTATAACAAGTCCTATTAAGAAAGATCAGTTTCGCAGCGGTGGCAAAACCAAAATGTGAGAGTTTCTCAAGGTTGAATTCTTTGCGAACGGAAAGATAAAGTTGCCTTCGTGAGTCACTTGTCCTCTCGGAAGAAAACGCGCCTTGGAGGATTTGGAGTTCAGCAATAATTGCCTGAACGTTCGCTTTTATGGCATTGTAGCAGCGGATTAGGTCGTCATTCACATCGTACAAATAGAAACGCCTAATCTTATCGCACGTCTGGGCGATATGAAAAAACACTGCGCCACCGCCGACAAAAGGTTCAACGTATATATCGATCTCGCCGGTTCTAATTCCGATGGGCAAACGCTTCTCAATCTCAACGAGTAGCTGGGTTTTCCCCCCTGCCCACTTTACAAATGGTTTTGCAAACAGGGATTTTTGAGTACCGAGTCTCACAAGAAATCCTTAATATTCACACGCAAGGCTTTGGCTATTTTTTCGAGATTCTTCAGGCCGATGTTTTTTTCGCCGCGTTCGATGTGGCCGATATAAGCGCGATGCAGGCCAGCAAGTGTGCCAAGCTGTTTTTGACTGAGGCCTTTTTCCTCCCTGATTTTTCTTATGTTGAATCCGACTTCTTTGTTAATATCGCCCATGTTTTTTCTCCGGTGAACAATGAAGGTATGGTAGCGAGACCTTGACTACCTTTGGGTAGCAATCTGGAATTTACGATTTCCAATTTGTGATTTGCGATTTACAACATGCGATTAAGGCGAGCGAACAATAAGAGCCGAGAACCAGTGTTCATCCCGTAAGATACGCAACCTGTTCTCACGCATTAAATCCGCGTAATCCGTGTAATCTGTGGCTTTTTTGTTTTTGCCACAGACGCCGTCCTGAGCCCAGTCGAAGGAGAGCACAGTGAAATTATTCTATTTTTCTAACTCTGTGAACTCGGTGTGCTCTGTGGCTAATTTCCCTTTACGGGCAGGGTCTTTTCGGGTATAATATGGCCGGAAATGATACAGATGACAGAAGGCAGAAGACAGAATACGGAATACAGAATACAGGAGACAGAAGCTTGCCCGCCATTAGCGTGGCGGGACAGAAGACAGAATAGTAAAACCAGGGAACCAGGATAACAGGCAGCAGAAAACAGAATGGGCAAACCAGCGAACCAGGATAACAGGGGATCAGGATGCAGGAAATCAGCAGACCAGAGAATCAGGGGCGATGCCCTGATAACCCGATACTCTGATAACCACTGCCTGATGACCCGATACCCTGATGCCCACCACGATTATGCAAAACAAAGCCAATTTGTGAAAAAGTCAAGTGAACGCAAGCTGAATTGTTACAAGGACTTATGAGAGAAATATCGAATTGGACACTTGGTGAAAACAAACCCAAACAAAGCCAATTTCCGATCGCCGATTGCCGATTGAAAATTGAAAATCGAAAATCGGAAATCCAAAATCTCGTACCCGGATTGTCTACGGCTCTGGCAGCGGCACTACTATTTGGCAAAGGGCAAAGTGTCCGGCACAACGTGCACCTGCGTGGTAAATTTGTAAGGAAGAGGCAAGCCGCTATCGTAAATAAGCTCCACAAAAAACGCGGTCCAGCCGATTTGCGGCTCAGGCACTTTGGCTACGTACTGGCCTTTTTTTCGCGGCTCCAGAGACGAACTTTGCCAAACCGCTCCGATAGTCTCCAAGCGGAAGTCACGAGCCTTGGGATTGGTCGCCTGCCAGAGATTCACTTGCTGGAGCGTGCCGCTTTGCGGCTTAACGATTATCCGGTCATCTTTGATAGTCCAGGAGAATTTCGGCCTCGGCAAATTCTTCAAGATCGAGGCGTAAAAAGCCAGCAGACTCTTATCCGCATCGGAACCACCCAGCCCGTGGTCGGTGTTGGGAACGTAACGCAGATATTTTTCGCCGGGCAAATCGTCAAAGTAAAACTGCGCGGAGTCACACAAAAAGAATTGGTCGCCGGAAGAATTTATCAGGTACTTGGGCATCGTATAGCGGTCCCGATACTCGTATGGGTCGATGAATTTTTGCAAGGCCTTACCCTCAGGCGTATCCAGCCTGGCGAAAATGTTCATATCCTGGTAATCCTCGATGGCTTTGGAATAAAAGCCGTAGGCGGCATAATGGTGCTTCATCTGCTCGGCCATGTTGAGCACGTCGATGACCACCGGCGCGATGGCGATGACTCGCTTATCCACCGCTGCGGTCAGCCAGGTCGTCCAGCCGCGCTTGGAGGCTCCGGAGACGACGAACTTATTTATCTTGACCCCCGCCTGCGCGGGGGTGACGTCATTCCCGCGAAAGCGGGAATTGCCATCGGTGGCAGAGGCGATGTGGCTCTGGATGGTGTCCATCGCCCGCACGGCGCTTTTGACCATCGGCAAAAGCAATGGCCAGTTGCCGTCGCTGGTCTTTACATATTTATCGAATGTGTAGGCGATGATCGCATCCTCATATCGAGGCCGACCGCCGTCAGGGAAATTCAGCGGCTGGTTGGGCACCATCCTGACCTCCGCAACGACGGTGCCGCTATTCTGGGCTATGCCGACCAGCATCTGCTCGGGCCTTTCCGGAGCGGGCCGGTCGTTACTGCCGCCAGTGATCCACAGAAGCGCAATGTCACTGGTGACGTTATCGGGCTTAATAATGGTCAGCCAGTGCTTCCAGAGGGTTTGATCCACTTCTTTTTCGCTCCGCCAGGCTTGCGAGGTCATCTCAAGGACATAGCCAGTGCAGCCCGGCACTTCAACGGTTTTGAGGACCTTGTAGCTATAGTTGGAGTCCGGCGCGGCGACGTAATCGTCCAGCGGCGTGGCAAGACTCAACGCAGCGCCCAGCAGGAGCACCACGCTCAAAACGGCCAAAACAATTCGCCTTTTCATACTCTGTCCTTTCATTCGCGGGGTGTTTACAGACCGTTAAAACGGCGATCCACGCCCGCCCTATACTTTGGGCGGAAAGATAATCCGCAGGTACTGAGCATCATAGCGGCAGCTTTGCTCAATGCCCAGCGGCATTTGCGTACCTTCCATAACCAGCCAGCCGCGATAGCCAATATCATCAATCGCCGCCCGCACTTTCACAAAATCAATAGAGCCTTTGCCGTAGAGACCATCGTAATCCTTCAGGTGAAACTCGCAGATGAGTTTATCGAGTTGGCGGATTTCCTGGTAAATATCGTAGCCTGCTTTATGAGAGTTAGCTACATCGTAATAGACCTTAACCGCAGGCGAACCGACCCGCTCGACAATATCCTTATGCTGCTGGGCGCTGAGCCAGGATTCGATGCCCAGCGTGACGCCGGCTTTTTCTGCTTTTGGCGCGATGTTCTTGAGCCGGCTGATAACAACATCGGTGCCTTTTGGGTCGTCTCGGAGGTCGCCGTTGCCGAAAAATGGCACCAGCACGACTTTTACGCCCAGCACCTTGCAGACATCGATGCACTGGGCAAGCCATTGCTCCGCCCGCGGGTCGCTTTTGTATGGAATGCCGTTGAGAGTTCCAAGGGCAAGCGATGCTATCTCTATTTGCTGCTTTTTAGCTTCTGTTAGAAATTGCTTTTGCAGGTTCGGGTCAAACAAAGGTAGCGTATCCTTTCCGCTTCCACAGTCCACCTGCACGCCGTCCAGGCCGATACGCTTGGCGATTGCCAGCGAAGCTGGATCGGCAGTTTTGCCGATTGTCCAGTCGCATACAGCGAGCTTAAAGCCACGATGGGCCTTTGCCATGCGAGCAAAGGAAGCACAGGAAGTAGTCACTGCCAGGCCGGCGATAGCACCGGCGGCACCAGCCAGCATCTGGCGACGAGTCATGCGCGGATGTTCCATGTCACAAATCCTCCCTGATTATGTCTTCAAACCTTTAAGGTTGGCGTCTAACTTTTCTTTGCTGTTTATGATCTCATCCCAGGTAACTTTGCGGCGTTCGTACGCAGCTGTTCGGCCAAGAATGGTAATGAGATTGCTGCGGACGCTCGGTTGAACCGTTGGGTTCTTAAAATTGCCGTTTGTGATATCGTTGTAGAATGTGGCGATGTTGGCGACCGCCCCTTCCCGATATATCTCCGGGCTTTTGCCGCCGCGGTAGAAGTTTTCGCCGCGAATAATTACCTGTCCGCCGTATTCGGTCTCCAGGACGCCTTTGGAGCCGAACATCCGGTTTCTTATTCCCTCAGGCTGAGTGCCGTGGCCTTCAATCTGTCTGGAGCTAAAGGTAATGCCCACGTGATTTGGATATTCAAACAGCCCCGTAAAGTGGTCCCAGCATGTTCCGACTGGCCGGACGGTTCGCCCGCCTGTTCCGACCGCCCAGAGGGGTTCGGCGTCCATAATCCAGCTCATAACGTCCAGCGTGTGGATATTTTGCTCGGTGATGATGTCACCAGATAGAACTCGGTCCAGGCCCCACGCGCGCAAGCGATTCTCGGCACCCTCTGGATCAGCTCGCCACGAATCATACATCCGCTTAAACGGGCAGTCGGCGTGATAGATGGCCTCGCCGAAAGCGAACTCGCCGAGAGCACCCTCGCGGACACGCTTGAGGGCCTCCATGTAGAATGGGTCGGCGCGGGTTTGGAAGTCAACAAGGAAACAAAGCTTCTTGGCAGTGGCTTTTTTCCCACTTTCAGCGATGCTGTGACAGCCGGGGACATCCACCGCCAGCGGCTTGGCGACATACACATGACAGCCGGCATCAACCGCTGCGGCAGCCTGTTCCGGATGAAAGTACGGCGGGCTTTCGATTGCTACCGCGTCTACTTTTGCCTCCAATAGTCTGCGGTAACCCAACAAGCCCGTGTAAAGATGAGCCTTATCGATGCCGAATTTACCGCCGAGCTGGTCGACACGGTCCTGGAAGTAGTCTGCGCCGGCCACAATGTTGTATCCACCGTGCTGCTTGAACAAGTCCATGATCCAGATTCCGCGGCCTCCGCAGCCAATCAATGCTATGCCAATTTTGGAGTTGGCACGGGAGCCGCGCACGAGCTGCGGCTTTACGATTGTGAACGAAAGTGCAGCAGCACCGGCGCCGGCAATAAACTTGCGGCGACTCACTGTATCTTTTTCTGACATTTTGGCAATCCTCCCTTTCTGTCAAACCTTAATATATGCTTCGCGCTTAATCTTGCCCGTGGAAGTCTTCTGAAATTCTTCTATTGTTATTTCCAGATGCTGTGATGAGACCTTTTCAAAGCCAGATAACTGCCGGCTGTTTCTCTGACACTCATTGATGCTTTGCCAGACGAGGGCTTTTAGCATTTGCGGCTGCTCGACCAAATCGGCGTAGGAAAGATTGCTGTGCGCTTCTATGGCTTCCCAGGCCGGCTGCACGATTGCTTTTATGGTTTCTTGCACGATGCCAGTAGGGTCGGTGTGGTAACCAGGAACTACCAAAACCTCCTTTACAAATCGAGCCTGCGAAAGTGCGGCTTCGACCAACTCAGGGTTGACCTTTTTTCCACCCGGCAGCACGATCAAATACTTTTTCCGCCCGGTAATGAAAAGGTTTCCATCTTCATCGAGGTAGCCCAGATCGCCGGTATGCAGCCAGCGGACGCCTTTGCCATCCATCCGGATAACCGCCTCGGTGGCTGGGGCATTTTTATAGTAGCCCTTCATAATACATGGGCCGCCCAGACAGATTTCGCCTTTTTCGCCGGGCGGGGCAACCTGGCTTTTCTCGTTGACAATCTGGACAGTTAATGTAGAAATTGGCCTGCCTACAGAACCTAACTTTCGCGGGCTTTCGTTAAATCCATAAACAGGAGAATTCTCGGTCGTGCCGTAGCCCTCGTAAAGGCGCAAGCCCCTTCTCCAGAACACATCCAGCACCCACCTCGGCACCGGCGCCGAGCCCGAAAGGAAAAACCGAAGCCTGTCCCAGCCGAGCTTCCGCACAACAGTTTTGCCAACCAGTTTCGGCGCGCAGCGGTCTAAAAGCCGCAGCAAGGGATTCTTGCTTTTGCGTTTGGCAAGACCCTCCTCGATGTTTTTGGCCAGGACTGTATAAAGAGCCGGCACCGCAACAAAAATGGTTATCTTCCTGTCCCTCATCAACTCGGAAATCTGGCGATATTTGTTAGTGTATATATTCGCTGCGCCGACACAAAACGGCAAAAATTTCCCGACAGTCAGGCCAAAAGAGTGATGCGGCGGGAGTATGTGCCCAAGTCTATCTTCATCGGTGATTCTTACCTTCTCGACCGAGCCTTCGATGTTGGCGATCAAATTGGCGTGAGTTAGCTCCACCTCTCGCGGGTCGCCGGTCGTCCCGGAAGTACATAGAATCACGGCGGTATCATCTGCTTGAATCTGCGGGGCAATCTCAGCCAGCAGTTGGCCGGTATCTTGTGAGGCATCGGGGACGGGAACTCGCGTCATCTGGACAAAGCCCAAGCTACGTGTGCGAGCAAAGTCTCGCAACTCGCCCCGGGCATTGGCATCCTGGTAATCGTCCGCCATAACAACTACGCGGCAGTCCGTATGGCTGATGTGATTTTTGACTGCCTCGACCAGCCTTTCCGGGTCGATCAGCACCGGCACTGCGCCTGCAAGAATAATACCCCAAAGCGCGACATCCCAGTCTATGCGATTTTTGCCCAGCACCGCTACTTTGTCTTTTATCTTTATGTCTGCCGCCTGAACAAGCCACAGTGCAAAGTGCTGTGCCCTGGTTTTTAACTGGCCAAAAGTCAGCTTTTCCTCTCGCTCAGTTCTGACGATTTCCAGACACACCTTTTCCAGCAGCTCAACCCTTTCCATGGTTTGGTGGAAAAGGTCGATTAAGGTTCGCAACCTATGCCTGCCATGAGCCCTTCGACTGCGCTCAGGGTAAACTCCATCAAAGGGTCGGCTGTGCATTTTGCGTCCTGCTCCTTCTTAAGACTACAAGTCGCGCAAACTCTAACTTCCGCTGGACAATATGGCAAGAGTTTTCTCTCCACTTGGTTTGATTTTCCAGTGCTGGGACATCAAACAGGGAGTTGCAAAGTGACCTAAAGTGCCTTAAGTGAGCTAAAGTGATAGCAAGGCTGTCACTTTAGGCACTTTAGTCACTCCGCACTTTAGGCACTTAAAGATCGGCTTTTTTCTGCTTTTGCCCCTGTTTCTGACGCTCAGCCCGCTTGCGCGCGCGCTGCCGCTCTGCGGCTTCCTCCTGGGCGGAAATCGTCTTGCCGCCAGCCGGATTGAGCTTATCCAGCACCACTTGCAGCCGCTTGCGCGCGGCCACGGCGGCCTTATCGACGGAATCAGCCGGCACAGGTTTCTCGACAAAAGGTGCATCCGTCATATCAAACAGTTCGCCAGCCTGGTTGAGCTTCCATTCGGCGTCGCGGACGTACCAGTTGCGGCCGAGTTGCACGAATATCCACTCTCGCGGGCTGCCCTTTTTGCCGCGAAGCTGTGGCGCGAAACTTCGGCCATCAATTGTGACACCCGCCGGCAGTTTAGCCCCTGCAACTTCCGCGAAGGTCGGCAAAAAATCGCTGAAATCCACCAGGTCTTTGAGCACGCGTCCAGCCGGCGAGACGCCTTTCCAGTTAGCGATCAGTGGAACTCTGGCGCCACCTTCCAGCATCGAACCTTTTTGACCATTTATCTTTCGGCCACCGATGGTGCTTGGCTGGCCTACAGTGCCGTTGTCGGCGGAGAAAATAATCAGCGTGTTCTGGCGCAGGCCCAGCTTGTCCAGCTCTGCTACCAGTGCACCCACTTGCTTATCCAGGTAGGCAACGTTGTCATTGTAGAGGGTTATCGGGTCCTTTTCATCCGGCTTGCTGTCGGGCGTGCGCAGGATAGGCCCATGGACCAGGTGTGAGGAGTAATAGAGCAAAAACGGCTTGGCTGCTGAGCTGGTCGCCGTGTGCCGGCGCAGGAAATCCACCGCGAAGTCGTGCGCGACATCGGGGTAGTAAATCTCCTTGTCCGTTTCAACGAGCTGTCCATTCTTGGTGTAACTTTTTTGCCAGTACCAGCCGCCTGCGGTGGGATCGGTGATATACTCGCCGAAGCCCCAGTCGGCAGGCGTTTCTCCCATCTGGCGCCATTTGCCGACACAACAGGTGTCATAGCCAGCTTCCGTCAAAATTCGGGCCAGCGGATATTCATCCTTAGAGACCGGCTTACCTGCGGTGGGATTTGTCAGGCCCCCCGTCCGGAAGGGGTATCGGCCGGTCATAATCTGGCAACGTGTCGGTCCACACAGCGGAGTTGAATAGCATAGCTCGAACCTGATGCCGCCGCTGGCCAGAGCGTCCAGATTGGGGGTACGCCCCTTGTGGCGGTCCGAGCCGTAGCATCCCACGCCATCGAGGCCGTAGTCGTCAGCCAGAATGAAAATGATGTTGGGCCGGCTGGGCGATTTAGTTTGCTGGCCGCTCGTTGTCACGCACGCCATCGGCCCGACCAGCGATGCGACCGCTCCAGCAGCCAGACCAGTCCGCAGGAACTCTCTTCGCGATAAACTGTTCATAATTGTTCTCCTTCTTTAACAACCAAACGAAATCTTGTATATCTGCCCTTGATGTTCCACGTTAAAGCTAACGGGCAAAAACTTTTGTATTATTTCGATGTTCGTTTGAAGGTGAGCGGAAAGCTCATTAGTAGTATAGCAGCCGCCCTTTGCCAGTGCCATATAGATCAGAAGCTGATCAGCTAAAAAACGGTCGATTCCTGCTCCGCTGGCTAAGAAATCTTTGGCCTGGGCAACAACCTCGCCAACTACCTGCTCGGAAGGCTTGCCTTTCATTCCAAATGCGGTAAAGACTGTTATTCGGCTGCCCTCTCTGCTTCGATTTTGCGAAGCAAAACGGCGGGGGCAAAGCCGAATCATCACGCAATTGCCTGCTCCGACAGAGTCGGTAACATCCACATGCTCAATATCCTGCAAGTCCAGTCCGCTTTCCGACAACAGCCGCTTTTGGCGCTGGGCGACACGCTCAGGCAATTTGGCGGTATATATTCGGGCATAGATTTGCGCCTGCTCAACCGGTCCGCAGAAGTCAATTTTCTGGCTCGCGTTTTTCTGCCATGGCTGAATGTCGATTGTGATTTTTCCGCCGCCGGCTGGAAAAAAGCCGGACTTTAGTTGTCTGCAATCTGCCTGGAAACCGGCGGTGGCGATAGCCGGCAAAAAAGTCTCGCTAAGGAAATCAAAAGGCGGCGCCATCGGATTATAAGTGCCGCCAGTAACGGTGACCGTAGATGGTTGGTCAGCCAAAAATAGAGCAGGCAAAACGGTTTGAATCACCAAAGATGCTGAACCGGCAGAACCTATATCGAAAGAAAAATTGCCGGGCCGTATCCGCCCAGGCTGAAAATCCAAAACTTTTGAAGCCAGTGTTGCTCCCTTGCACTGTCCGCCGCAGATTTGGCGAGCGGCTTGGACACAAACCAGATGCTGCTTGGCCAAACCCGGATTGCGCCGGGCGGCGCGGATGTTGTCGATGTGCAGAGCCTTGCCGGCAATACAGGATAGCGCAAGGCTTGTCCGCAGTATCTGGCCTCCTCCTTCGCCCGTACTACCGTCAATGAAAACAGTTTCCATATCTGTCACCCGGCGGCCCCAGCGATGTCTGCGGTAATATCGCCGACCACAAGGCAGCGAATCTGCCCGATACCCAACGGCGGAGCCTTAACTACTATGATTTTGCCATCCTGCTGCACATCAGTTATTACGCCGATAGCTACATCGCCGCCTTTTTTATCTCTCAGGCCAACGAGCCGGGCAACCAAATTTTCTCTGCACACTGAGCACGGGGACTGAACCGCGACGTCACTGACGTTGATGCTATGAAGACGGGAATCACGAAAGTATCTGTTGAATTGGCTCTGCCGATAGCAGCGTCTCTCTAGCGGGGATTTGACTGGTATATCTAAGGGACAGCGAATCTGCTCAAGCCGGCCCAACCCGCGAGCGCCTGCTCGCGGGTAATTAGCCTCGGCCCCACGGGCCGAGGTACCCCCGCCACAGAGCCTGCCCTGAGCTTGTCGAAGGGGGCGGGGGCTAAACTTCAGGCCGACAAGGATGTCACTTAGTTCGTCACTACGCTGCACGGCCAGGATTAGTCCCGGCTTCAATATCTGGTGCACCGTCCACCACAGAGCCGCTGCCGCCGGTCCCCGTATAAAGCCTGGAGTATCGACTATGATCAGTTTTGTGACTCTGGACAACTCCTCAGCGCCCTGCGCAATCCCTGCGGTCATCTGGAGCAGGTGGCCGACTGGCGTCACGTTCCCTACAAAAGCGATGCCTGCCGCCGCAAGCTGTGACAGGTCAACCTGCGGACTGTCGATAACAGCCCAGCCAACAGTCGTGGGCGGCCCGATATGGGACTGGCCCACATCCGCATCAATAATGCCAACGCGCTGCCGACCCGCTACTCGCTTTGCCAGAGCGACCGCCAGCGTCGTTTTGCCGGTATCCACCGCCCCCAGAATCAAACAGACGCCGGTCCGCAACAAGCCTTGGTCCAAAAGTTGCTGCGCGGTTTTATCAGCCCAATCCGGTGACATCAAAACCCGTGCCCCATAGTTATCACTGACGATAGCCAACCGGCACCATGTAAAGAGGTTCGAGATGACTCGGCAGCTCAAGAACCTTGCTGACAGAGGCATCATCAAAAGCTCCAACGGCGACAGAGCCAAGTCCCAAAGCCTCAGCCTGCAGATGAACATTCTGAGCGGCGTGACCAGCCTCCATATAGACGTAACGAATGCCTCGCTGACCATAGCGACCAGTTGTCCGAGCAAACTCTGCCGCAAAGACCAGTGTCACCGGAGCAGCAGCGATAAATTCCTGTCCCCAGGCAGCAGCGGCAAGTCGGCCACGCATATCCTGGTCGGTAAGCCTCTGCAGAGAATGTTTGCCGGGCAAATAGTGAAAAAAGCCTTGCTCGGTCACGAGGAAAAGCTCCAGCGGATAGGTTGCTCCAGCCGATGGTACGGTGCGATACCTGCTGCGGGCGTCCTGGCCCTGCGCCGCCCAGACCAACTGCCCGATCTGCTCCCATGTGAGGGATTTCGACGAAAACTCCCGCCGCGACCGCCGAGCAGCGATAGTCTGCTCCAGCGGCATCGAGCCTTTGAGGTCTGGCTTGGGAAGAGTCACTATTGTATCCATTTTTTAACCACCCATTTGTGATCAAATTTGCGGTTTGCCAAATTTAGCTATCCATTATAGCTGCCGGATAGAGAATTTCCATTTTCAAGCCCCTGCTGTCAAATTCAGGATTCTCCGGCAGAGTCCTGGCTTTTCCGATAACAGCCTGACCCGCTGTCCAGGCAGCGGCAACAGCATCCAGAATATCATCCGCAGCCACTTTATTCGGCTGCCGGGCTTGAGCCAGAAAGCACTGCAAGTCCGAAAAAATCTGTGACAACAATACTATCCGTTCATTTCGGCCAGCAAGCGTTTTCTTGTTGTGTTCTGCCGGCTTGCCGCCGGCCAGTGCCCAGAATGAAAGCTCAGGATGAATTTCACGCACTCGCTGCTGAAGTTCCGGTGTCATCACTTGGTCAACTTCGTGAATCTTACGCATTATAAAGAAACCTTGCTTACTGAGCTTTTTGCCGGAGCGCTCCAAACAGATCCGGCTGGCAGTTTTATAATCCTTGGCGGCTAAACACGCCCTGATTGGCGGCGGGAAAATGCTGCTTGCCCGGCCTGTGCCGAGGATCCTCCGCGCGGTGACATCACACTGCCGCGGCTTGGCACCATCGCTTAAACCAATAGGAATATCAACGCAAACCAATTCGCAGTCCGCGGTTTTTGAAAGCACATCGGCAAAGGTCTCGGCCACGTAAAAACCTTTTAGCTGTAAGACTTTTTGCTTTGTCACTGAAGCTACCGCAACGAACCAGCCGGCTCTGCATCCATCTACGCCCGCAACCTGAAAGGACTGCTTTTTCATCGCCGCCTTTGTTAGTCCGCAGGACGCCTTCCGGCGGAAGGCTCCTTTAGAAACGAAAGGATTTGGAGGATTTCCGCTATCGTTTGGTCACGATTTTGACGCGTCAAGCTAAACATCCTTACGCCTGGGCTTTGCTTGACTTGCGAAATAAGGCCGCTGCCCTTTTGCGCTACGGTGGCTAAAACCGATTTTTCAGATGCGAAAAGTCTGCGCACGGCAGCGACAAATTTCCCGGATAGGCATTCCATCTTGCCGATCTCGTCTATAACAAACAATTCCGCGTCAGTTTGCTCAATATCCAGGACCGGCACGACAGACTTCTCAAAGCCAGCGACATCCACGCCGTATTTGCCGACTTTGAATCGGCTTTTGATGGCAACGTGCGCCAGTATTCCGGTAGTCCCGTCGAGCCGGGTCCAGCTAAAACCCTTGCGTTTATCACCTTCGCGGATTTCTTGTGTATAAAAGCCCACCGCCTTTTTGCAGTTCAGGCTCTCCAAGATTCGCATAAGGGCGGTTGTCTTGCCGCAGCCCGGCAAACCGGTTAGTAAGATTTTAGCTGAATCGGATAACATAGCTGAAAAAGCAATTTCGAATATCGAAATACGAAACAATATCGAAATTCGAAATCCAAATGTTCAAAGCAGTCACATGGGGATTCTGCATTCGTTAATATCTCTAGCGTTGTTCTGTTGGCCTATCTATACCAGTCGATCCAGGAGATTTTGCATTCCACTTTGAGCAATTCTATGGCCGGCGGCAAAAATGTAACGTGAACTTCGTCGCCAAAGACACCGAACTTGAAGTATGTGCCGGTCTGAACTTTCGAGGGGCCTTGCCAGTCTATGGAACTGTTATCTCTGGTGAAATAGTCCAACTCAGCGCCTTTGAACGGCTCGCCCGTCAACATTACGCAAGGGGCAGCAAACGTGAAATTCTCAAGCATCGGCGGCATCCCCGGCGACGTCCGGATTGCCAAAATCAGTGTTTCCGGCAGGTCATTCGTTCTCGCTCTTATCGTGACTGATGCGATGTCCCCCACGATATGATAGCCGGGCAAATTCGGGTCATAGCCTTTATACTGCTGTGACCATTTCGCTCGATTGCCAAGCGATATTTCGAACGGCTCCTGCTCAGACCCGACATCAATACGCCAGTTCGCAGCTAACCTGGCAAAATCGCGGAAGTCTACAGCAGCATCGTGGTTCAGGTCTGTCGCAAGAAGTACGCCCTGGGCTAACCACATATCTGCCAGCACAGCCAGGTCATTTCCATCGACTGCGTCATCATGGTCAAGATCGGCAATACTGCCCACAGTAGATAAAGACATACTGGCTTGGGGCGTGCCGCCGTAAGCGCCCATATTTATGCGTTTTCCGTGCGGCCAGAGTTCTGCAGTCCAGTCAGAATTGAGGTCGCCCGCATCAATACAGGGACTTGATACGGCATCTTGAACCCAGCTTTGCGTTTTCAGGTCCCATCGGCCAGCCTGCGATTTGAGGTGATAATCACGGTTAGCCGGGTCAGCAAATTGCGGGGCGGTGTCAATATTACCATCACCCCATGTAACAGTCGAATAAGTCCCGGAGACTGATATGCTGTTGCGTCCGCCCTTAATGTCACAGTAACTAACCGTTACGTGCGAGCCACGATCGGCGATTTGGGTGTTTGAACTATCTGCCAAAGTCATTGCCTGTGCACAATCCCAGATGATGCAGTTGATGACCGTTGCCGTTCCGCCGCCCGGATTGAGCCGATATGGTGGTCCCCACCTTCCCAGGTCAAAAAGCCGCAATCCCCTCGGGCAGTTGACAATCGTGTTGTTCACTAATAGTGCTGTGCACGAATTCTCCACCGCGATGCCGCCACTGTTACAGTTATAGATTACGTTGTTCATCACGACAGGCGAACATTTATCCCGCAGGACAATGCCGTGATCATCGCTTCCCCTGACGACGTTTTCGACGATGATCGCCGAACACCTGGTTGGGTTGATCCTGTCATCGTGTTCCGGGACATCAAACAGGTTGCGCCGGATGAGGCACGGTGGCGTACTCTCCCCCCAAAGATCGACGTCGTCGTTGTCGCCGCGCTTGCCCTGGAAGTAACAATCCTCAACCAGCACATAGGAGTATCTGGTGTGCACGCCCTGTCCAATGGAGAGAAACTTGCAGTATCTGATGTTAGCTGACGCAGCCCCAGGGTGATCCTGGTCATCCGAGATTATGGCTATGGCATCGCCCTCAGCATTGTTGCTTTCGTCAGGGAGTTTTTGAAAGGTGCACCTTTGGAAATCGACGTGAGATGACAGGACAACGACCGCCTCGTGGTAATTCCTCGGCCCGGGCTCATAGTAGTCCTGGTGCACACCTTCGCTATCGGCATACTCGATAATACAGTGGGCAAGCCGACTATCTGCCGCCTCAACAAACATAATCTGCTTCCACTTTATGCCGACGCCGAATCGCGTGAAACGAATTGGATTGGCTTCGGTCCCCTCCGTCAGGAGCTGTCCGGAGACGATTATCGCCACTGCGTTCTTCATCGAAACTACCGTCCCCGGCTCAATCTTCAATACTTTGCCGGCTGGGACCGAGACGGTATCTTCAAGAGTGACGATTCCGGACCAGGTGGTATCTTCAGTCAGCTCACCGGCGACTGCAGACGACAAACCAACAGACGAAATAGCCGATATGCTCAGCCAAATAATTACACGTGTCCTGTACAATTTTGCTCCTCCTGCAAAAAATACTACGCATATTTATAAAAGATATTGTACAAAATCGGCCAGCTTCTGTCCAGAACCCCCACCAAACAAGATCGGCCACCGCGCAACCTTCTCTGCCTTCTGTCTTGCGTTTTCTGTGTTATTTGGGTCTTTTGGCCTTGACAAAGGCCTTTATTTTGGCTGGCGACATGGCGTTTAGGACATCGCTTTTTGTTACCCAGCCGCGAGCAGCGGTAGCGACGCCAAAGCCCATCAAGCCAAGGTCTCCAATGCTATGGGCATCAGTTCCAATTGCCAATTTGACCCCCGCTTCTATAGCCATCTTGCAGTGGACATCCTTTAGGTCCAAACGATATGGATGGGCATTTACCTCCAGAGCGGTGTGCGTTTCGGCGGCGTGCTTAATCACCGCGGCAATGTCGATATCCATCGGCTCACGCTGACCGATTAGCCTGGCGGTTGGATGAGCAATGCAATTTACATAAGGGCTATCCATAGCCTTGAGGGTGCGAGTGGTCACCTTTTCACGCGGACTGCCCATGCCCGAATGTATCGCAGCTATCACAAAATCCAGATCAGCCAGCAGCTTATCGTCGAAATCCAGAGAGCTATCGGCCAAAATGTCCACCTCTATTCCTGCCAGGATGGTAATGCCCTTTAGCTTCTCGTTGAGTTTGTGGATTTGCTTTATCTGCTCAGCCAGTTCTTTAGCCGACAGGCCATTGGCAATAGCCGACGATTTTGAGTGGTCGGTGACGCAGATGAATTTATAGCCCAAGCTCCTTGCTGCCTCAGCCATCTCAGTAATGCCTGCCCTACCATCAGAGGCATCGGTATGAACGTGGAAGTCGCCCTTAATGTCACCAAGTTCGATTAGCTCAGGCAGAGAATGTGACTTTGCGGCTTCGACTTCACCACGGTCTTCGCGTAATAGTGGGTCGATGTAATCCAGCCCGAGTTTCTGATAGATTTCCTCTTCGATAGGCCCAGCGATCACTTTATCGCCCTCGAACAGCCCATATTCGTTCAATTTCCACTTAGCCTTTACGGCGATTTCTCGCAGCCGAACGTTGTGCTGCTTTGAGCCGGTAAAATATTGGGCCGCAGCGCCGAAGCTCTCTCGCGGCACCACACGAACGTCAACATGGACAGGCGTAGTTTCTATCTGGATTATGGCTGAGCCTTTTGTCGGGCCTGATGCAAGGACTTCCTGGACAAAGTCCGCGCCGGTAAATGCCTTGACGATTTGCTCGCCTTTTTCGGCAGCAACCAGGATGTCAACGTCCCCGATAGTTTCAGCTCGGCGCCTGAGCGAGCCTGCGGGCTGTATCTTTTCTATCCCGGCTGTATTCTGAAGAAACGCACAAACTAACTCTGCCGCCTCCAACGCTTGGTCGAGCCGAATTCGGCCGGTTGATTTCTCAAGAAACTCGATGCCCCTTTGTATGGCCGCCGCTTTTTTCTCGCCGAAGCCCGGCAACTGGGCAACAGAACCATCTGCAAGCGCTTTTTTGAGGTCAGCGATGGTCGTAACATTCAGCTTTTCCCAGACAGCTTTTGTGCCTTTTGGCCCCATGCCAGGTATGGTAAGTAACTCTAACAACGTGGGCGGGATTTTGCTGAGCAACTGCTTATGGGCGGTTATTGTGCCGGTCTTTACAAATTCTTCGATTTTGGCCAGGCTTGACTTGCCGATGCCGGGCGTCTCCGCCAATTTGCCGGTTTGCAGCATGGTCTCGACGTCTGTCGGCATATCGCCGATAAGGCGTCCGACCTTCCTGTAGGTGTTGATGCGGAATTTGTCCTCGCCAAGGATCTCCATGATGTCGGCCATCTGGTCAAAAAGCTCACTGAGGACTGCGTTTTTCATGGCGTTGATTATACCCTGCCAGAAGCAGAATCAAAGCGAGAATTTTTTGTCCCCGGATGTTTAGCCGTCGCCGGTACGGCGACGGACCCCGCAATAAACCTGTCCTGAGCGAAGCCGAAGGATTGCCGGGCTAAATAATACAACTATGCGCAAAACTATATTTCGGCTATAATGTCGATTGAGATTCGAGTATGAAAGTTCAGTGCGAACTGTGTCCAAAGATGTGTCTGATTGACCACGGACAGAGCGGCGACTGCCTGGTCAGGGTCAACATCGACGGCGTTCTGCGCACGGTGGTCTACGGATACCCGTGCTCGATTGCTATCGACCCGGTAGAGAAAAAGCCTCTTTTTCATTTTCTGCCGGGCACAAAAATCCTCTCCACTGCGACTGCCGGCTGCAACCTCCATTGTAAGAATTGTCAGAACTGGGAAATATCGCAGGCCAATCCTGAGGACACGCCCGCAGCATTCTGTCCACCTGAAAAGCTGGTGGCGCTGGCTAAGGAAAGTCGTTGTCCATTGCTGGCATTCACATATACTGAGCCGATTATTTACTATGAGTACACTTATGATACGGCCAAGTTAGCCCGAGAAGCAGGCATGCGGAATGTCCTTGTAACGGCAGGATACATAAATGAACAGCCCTGGAGGCGATTGCTTCAATATGTCGATGCCGTGACTTTAGATTTGAAGGCGATTAGCGATGAGTTTTACCGGGACGTTTGCTCGGCGACGTTAAGACCCGTTCAGAACGCTCTGATCGTAGCCAAGGCGTGCGGAGTGCTGCTTGAAGTTTCGAATCTGGTTATCCCCACGTTGAATGATAAGCCCCAAGAAATACGCGAACTTTCCCGTTGGGTTAGAGCAAACCTTGGAAGGGAAACGCCACTCCATTTTTTAGGGTTCATACCACGGTACAAGATGCGTAATCTGCCACAAACTTCATCAGAAACTCTGGAGATGGCTCGCAGCATTGCGATGGAAGAAGGGATGGATTACGTTTATATAGGCAATGTCACCAGCAAGGAAGGCCAGAACACGTATTGTCCGGGCTGCAAGGGCCTGCTGATTGAACGCAGCGGCTACACAATCCTCAAGAACCGCTTGAAGAATGGGCGGTGCCCGGATTGCAAAAAAGAGATTTATGGGGTTTGGACACGAAGTGGTGGTAGCTAAATGACGCGAAGAAAATTCATTCAAAAACTGATTGCAAGTTTTTCGACAGTCCCTATCGTAACCTGGTGGCTGGCTAAAAAGGCGAGCGCCCGTAAATTTGTGTGGGCTGTGCGAGTCCGAAAGTATCCGGGGCCCTTAAGGCCTTTATCAGAGATTTCTAAACCAGGCAAATGGAGCGGTTAATATGAACGGTAAGTATTTAGCCCCGCAATTGATTGTGGGGTTCTTTCAGTGCATTCTCGCAGTTGTCCTGGTCAGTTCGTGCGCAAAGAAAAAGCCGGCTCCATCCCAAGAAAAAGCAGAAAAGCAGACTCAAGAATCTGCTGAGGCGGGCAAGAAAGTGGTTCTGCGCTGCTCACTTGCCGGCGCTTGGTATTCTGCGGACCCCAACGCACTTACCGCGCAGTTCGACGACCTCTTCAAGAAAGCTGACACTAATGCGATAGACAACGTTATTGCTCTTATCCTTCCACACGCGGGATACCAGTGGTCGGGCCAAACGGCGGCCTTCGGCCTGAAAACCACCGACAAAAAATACAATCGCATTATCGTCATCGGCCCGAGCCATCGCACCTACATGGAAGATGTATTTAGTGTGCCTATAGCAACACATTACGAAACGCCTTTAGGACAAATCCCGCTGGATACCGAGTTTATCGACAAGCTATTGAAGTTTTCAGTCTTTCAGAATCTACCGCACGCACTCCAGTACGAGAATAGCGTGGAGATGCAACTGCCGCTATTACAATATCGCTGCAAAGATTTCAAACTTGTGCTAATTGTGGCTGGCCAATGCTCGTTGGATGTAATTAAGAGAGCAGGTGACATTCTCAAAAGTCTGGTTGACGCCGATACATTGGTTGTAGCAAGCTCGGATTTTGTGCATTATGGCCGGCAGCACAACTATGTGCCGTTTACAGAAAATATTCCGGAACGGATAAAGCAGCTCGATATGGGTGCATACCAGTACATAGCTAAGCTGGATAGCGCTGGTTTTCTCGAATACCGGCGGCAAACAGGCGCTACGATTTGCGGTGCTATACCGATTGCAGTGCTGCTTTCAATGCTGGCTAACGATACCAAGGTTACTCTTGCAAAATATGCAATTTCCGGGGAGTTAACAGGCGATTTTTCAAATTCAGTAAGCTACCTGGCGGTTGCTTTTTCAGGAAAGTGGGCAGACCAGGTGGAAATTGAACCGGATAAAAACAATCCTGAATTGTCTGAACAGGATAAAAAGCAGCTTTTAATTTTAGCCCGGCAGTCAATATTGTACGCCCTGCAGAATCGGCGATTTCCGCAGCCGAGCGAGCTATCTGCAACGATAAGCGATGCAATGAGTCGGCCCCAAGCGGCATTTGTGACGCTTTGGAAGCGGTCCCAACTTAGAGGCTGTATAGGCGATGTTTACCCACAACGGCCCTTGTATAAATCGGTTCTTTTCAACGCCATTCGTGCAAGTCTCAGTGACAGGCGTTTTCTGCCGGTGACAGAGGACGAATTCAAGGACATCACCATAGAAATATCTATGTTGACCGTGCCCCGATCTATTGACTCGGTGGACGAAATCAGAGTCGGCATAGACGGAGTGGTGCTAAGTAAAGACGGCAGGTCGGCTCTATATCTGCCGCAGGTTGCGACCGAACAGGGCTGGAACCTCGAGCAGACGCTCACCAATCTATCACAAAAAGCTGGATTGCCTGCGGATGCCTGGAAAGAGGGTGCGAGCTTTCAGGTCTTCCAGGCGGTGGTTTTCGGTGAAGAGTAATGAAACTTGCCCGGGCATTTTTGATATTTAGTTACGGCCTCTTTACTATCGCTGCCCAGGCATTACTTTTTCGCGAGTTTATCACCACCTTCGAAGGCAACGATATAAGCGTTGGCATTTTCTTCGGCTGCTGGTTTTGCTGGGTCGCAGTGGGAGCTGCGCTAATCTATCGGGCAAAAACTATTGCCGACAAACTGCTCCAGAATATAGAATTTTTGCTCCTGACTTTTCTGCCAGCCTTTGTCCTGGAGTGGATACTAATTGTTCAAGCCCGCGAAATTGCCGGCATTGAATCCTATACACTCTGGTCGGTGCGTGACATTCTACTTCTGGCATTATTGGTCAACGCACCGGTCAGCATTATAACAGGGATGTTTTTCCCTGTTGCCTGCCGATGGGTTCAACGGGATGTGGCAGTCGCTGTTTCGCATGTATACATTATCGAGGCAGCAGGAAGCTTCCTCGGCGGCTTGGGGACAACAATCCTTCTTGGACTCGGCGTAAGCTCTGCCAGAATTTTCTTTATACTGGCATTTATCCTGTCTTGCTCTGCACTCTGTGTCCAGTTCGGTAGGGTATGCTATGCATACCGGAAAATTCTACGCGTGTTGATACTTTCTCTGCCGGTTCTTATGCTGCTCTGCCTTGTCGGCAGTATAGATGTAACCTTGATGCGCCACGTCAGAATCATGAAATGGACCAAGCTGCTACCGAGAGACGCGCTACGTGGTTCATTCCAGACCGCTCAGGCTGAGTACCTCTATGGCATCTACCAGGGCCAATGGATAGCTGTGCGCGAAGGCAGCACCTGTGAAGTTTTGCCGAACCACGAATCAGCAGGAAGAATCGCGGCAATTGCTCTGTGCCAAAAACCCGATGCTAAGGCCGTTCTGGTCATCGGTTCAGGCTTAGGCTTGTGCCACGAATTCCTCCGATTGCCACAAATTGAGACGGTAAGCTGGGCTCATTGTGACAGCGAATACGTGCAGAAGATTGAAAGTTTTATACCGGCTGAGCTTAGAATCAGCGACCAGCGATTTCAGCGTCTGGCTGGTGACATCCGCTCGTTGCTGGCTGCAAAGAAGAAAGAAAAAACCACAGAGGACACAGAGGGCACCGAGATAGAAAAATATAACAACTCCTCTGAGTTCTCTGTGCTCTCTGTGGCAAAAAAGTATGACATAGTGGTTGTTAATCTGCCGGAGGCAACCAGCTCGGTGCTCAACCGGTATTACACCCTCGAATTCTACCGCCAGGTCAAGGAATCGCTTACGCCTGATGGGGTCCTGGCAGTCCGCGTAGCAGGCGGCGAAAATATTATGGGCACTGAGCTAATCAATCTCGGTGCCTCAACCAAACTAACCCTGCAGAAGGTATTCTCAAAAATCGTGCTTACGCCCGGCGAGGATACGTGGTTTATTGCCTCGGATTGGGAAAATCTCACAGGCCAGCCCGGCACTTTGCAGGAGCGCTTCGCCAAGATAGAAGGTGCAAGCCGGGTATTTTCGCCACAGGCGTTGCTTTCTATTTATTTGCCGGACCGTGCCGACGCTGCTCTTGCCAGCTACTTGACCGCGGATCTACCTGAGAATCTATTGGTCAACCAGGATTCCAGACCCCTGGCCCATCTGTACAGTCTGTTGCTGGCGGCCAAACAATCCGGGGCGCCAGTTACCAAACTCGTTAAGCATTTAGCCCTGGCAGGGTCGCTGGTCTACGTTGTCCCTATTCTGGTTCTGATAGCCGTGCGGGGTCTTTATATCTTTACGCAACCGGTAGGCCGCCAAGCGGTAGGCAGTCAACAGCCCAGGACATCGAGTTTCGACAGTATGTTTCTAATTTTTTCCGCCGGTCTGATAGGTATCGGGGCAGTTGTTGTGCTGATGTATTTATATCAGACGCGATTCGGCTCACTGTATTTGCATATAGGAATTATTTCATCTTTGTTTATGGTTGGCCTAACAGCCGGTGCAGCCTTTGCAACGTATGTTCTGAAGCGTATCTTACATCACGCTTGGCTGGCCCTTGTAGTAATCATCATGCATACGCTAATCTTAACTGCGGTTAGTTTTTCGCCGAGTCAGCAGCAAACGCACATATTTTTCGCGGCTACATTTGTCTTATGTGGTCTGGCTGCCGGCTGCTATTTTCCACTGGCTGCCAGGCAGCTCGCTGATCTCGGCTTCGAGACGGGCCAGGTCGGCAGCAAGCTGGAAACCGCTGACCACATCGGCGCCTCAGCCGGTGGATTACTCACCGGCCTTGCGCTTGTCCCTGTGCTGGGAGCAAACGCAACGCTCTTTGTATTTATCCTGCTGATGCTTGCCAATGTGCCGCTTATTGCGTTGAGTGCCTACAAACGGGCAATTTCCGATTTTCAATTTCCAATTTCTAATTTTCAATTGACCCGGCTGGGCTACGTTCTATTTGGTATCGCTGTATCCATTATCTTGTGCTCGAATTTACTTGCAGACGTCGGAGCAAAGCTTCGGCCATTGCTGTCACTACACGCCGCTACGGCACTGGCCGGCCCGTCACGACTTGTGCAGGCATCGACAGTCCTTACTGACAGCGGTCGCAAAATTCAGCATTTCAGCGTTCACGACGCTAACGACCAACTGGTGGGCTATATCTTCAGTTCCCAGGACCTTGCACCGGAGGTGCGAGGTTTTGGCGGAAAGATGAATCTCGCTGTTTTCGTTGACCCTAACGGCGTGCTGACCAACTTCCACACAATACAATCTAACGAAACGCCCGCGTACCTCGACCTGCTCAGTCGACGCGATGCAAGCGATGTCACGTGGCTTGACCGGCTTAAAGGGCGTCGTCTTTTTCAACCTGAGCCTTTCGCCGACGTGGATGCGGTAACGGGCGCCACAGTAAGCTCTGAAGCGATTCTCTCGGCGCTGCAAACATCGGGCCATAGATTCGCCATCGAGGTCCTCGGTCGGTCAGTTGAAGCGACGGCTACGGCCCGGATTTACCGGGGGAAATTTTCGCCCGACAAACATGCCGTATATCTGATCGGCGCTTTCTCGCTTGCCTTGACTGTGATCTACCGGGGCGGTTTTTGGAGCCGATTGGCTGTGCTCTTGCTCAATCTTGTCGTTGGTGGCATTTGGCTTAACGCTCAGTTCTCCACTGAACAAATGGCAACGTTGCTGTCTTTTCATGCCCCCACCGCAACGTTAACAGGCGTGTTTCTATTGACCATAATAGTGCCGCTCTCGGTCGCACTTTTCGGCAACATCTACTGCGGCTACATCTGTCCCTTTGGTGCGGCCCAAGAGCTGCTCGGGCACGTGATTCCTCAGAAATTCAAGCCTTCGATCACCGCTGATAAAATGCGTCTGCCAAGATTTGTCAAATACGCAGTCCTGTTCATCTTGATCCTGGTATTTTTCTTTTCGAGAAAGCACACCACGCTCCGCGCAGATCTGCTCATCTTGGTTTTCCGTCCACATTTTTGGGGAAAGTCACTACTTGTGGTGGCGGCGATAGCTCTGATAGGCTCAGCATTATATAGCCGCTTTTGGTGTCGGTATTTGTGCCCGGCAGGGGCCTTCCTCTCGCTGCTGAACAAAGTCGCAATTCTAAAGGGATTCTTGCCGGCAAAGAGATTTGGCTTCTGCGAGTTCGGCCTCGCGCCGAAAGATCAATTAGATTGCATATATTGTGACAGGTGTCGTTACCAGCCCAAGGCGTTGCCTAAAAAAGAAGTCTTGCCGCGTCCCGATTATGCGCCGGCGGGGTTCCTCTCGCGCTATTTCGTAGTTGGCGTGCTCGCGGCAGGGGCACTTATATCGGCAATCTCGGTCAGGAGATTTCTGCAAGTTATTCCGGCCAGCATCGAACATCCGGTTGCCGCAGCCGCCGCGGTTGGCCAGCCGAGAGATGTCGACTTGCAGCGAATTCGCACGATGATTGAGCAGAAAAGACTTTCCGACCGCGAAGCCGAATTTTACAAGAAAATCGAGTAGATTAGCCCCCAAATTTATTTGGGGGGTCGTTTAGCCGTCGCCAGCACGGCGATGGTTCTCATCGACGGAAATAATTTATAAGCCACAGAATAAGCGTCAGGATTATGGAGATTATTATGCAACTGGCGATGGGAAAATATATCCGCCAGTTTCTGCCGCCAAATTGCAGGTCGCCGGGCAATCTAAATAAGCCCACTCGACTCAGCAGCACCATAAGTGCCCCCAGCACCGCTATAGCAACCCCTACCAAGATCAGCCATTTACCAATTTGTTGCGGTCCAAAATCCATAATTCTATCCCTGAACCAGGCAATAATAGATTATAGAAGTTTTCTTGATTCTGGAAAGTGCTAAAATATCCTGTATGAGTCACACCCACTGCGACATTCGAATAGGCACATCGGGCTGGCATTACGGTCACTGGGAAGGGCTGTATTATCCCGCGGGTCTGCCAAAGAGCAGATGGTTCGAGTATTACGCAAAAGACTTTGATACGGTCGAAATCAACAACACTTTTTATCAACTGCCAAAAGCCGAAACCTTCCAGACCTGGCACAAACAAGCGCCAAGAAATTTTCTCTACGCCGTCAAAGCGAATCGATTCATCACCCACATTAAGAGACTAAAAGACGCTGAAGAAACGGTGCCCCGCTTTTTTGAGCGAGCCGAGTTGCTGAAGGAAAGTCTCGGCCCTATCCTTTATCAACTGCCGCCCGGCTTCCACAAAGACGTTGATCGGCTGAGAGATTTTCTGCAGCTTCTGCCGAAAGGCCGGCAAGCTATTTTTGAATTCAGGCACGAAAGCTGGTTTTCGCAGGATACATACGACCTGCTTAACGAATTCGGCGTAGGCTTTTGCATCCACGATTTGTTGGGCGTCCCTACGCCTCGTGTCATAACCGGCAATGTGATTTACGTTCGCTTTCACGGCACAATCGGCAGATATGATGGCAACTACAGCAAATCGGCCCTCAAAAATTGGGCCGAGTGGATAAAAGCAAACATCAAGCAAGTCCATGGCGTCTACATTTACTTTAACAACGATGCCCATGCATACGCCATCCATAACGCAAAGCAATTAAAAGAGCAATTTAAGTAAAAGCATGTCCTGAATGAAAGCAATTTAACTTTTTGCTTGGTTCTGATCTTAACATCGAAAACGCGCAAAAAAGCCTCTATGTTACATTTTGGCGGAAGGTGCAAACAAACCTTTATGGAGGTTTGAGCTACTGGCTTTGTTTTTTACCACAGATTTCACAGACGCCATTCTGAGCGGAGCGAAGGATCCGGCCTCATGCCAGATGTTCCCGCCTTCGCGTAGCCCGCTACGGTGGGCGAAGGAAGGTCGGCTGCGCCTCAACAGTGGAATCCGTGTTAATCCGTGTCTTTTGTCTTGGCGTAGGCAGCGACAACCTGCTGCTGGACGTTGGGCGGCACAAGCTCATAATGGCTGAACGACATAGAGTAGCTGCCGCGTCCGCCGGTTACACTTTTTAGCTGGCTGGTGTACTGTGTGACTTCCGCCAGCGGCACCTGGGCTTTAATAACGATGAAATTTCCGGGCAGCATATCTTGTCCTAATACCCTTCCGCGTTTTCCGGCTAAGTCACCGGCGATGTCGCCGACATTCTCAGCGGGCACTGTAATTTCAACATTCACTATCGGCTCAAGCAAAACGGGCTTGGCTTTTTGAACCGCGTCGATAAATGCGCCCTTGCCGGCCGTCCGAAATGCTACTTCTTTTGAATCAACAGGATGATGTTTGCCGTCATAAACCGAGACTTTTATATCCTGCATCGGGAATCCTGCGACCACGCCGCTTTGCATCACATCGTTGATGCCCTTGAAAACAGCAGGCTCAAACTGTCCGGGTATTGAGGCGCCAAAAATATCCCAACTGAATTGTAGCGGTGGATCGGAATTGCGCTCGGCCGGCTCCACGCTAAGGAAGACCTCTCCAAATTGTCCCGCTCCGCCGGTCTGCTTCTTATGGCGATAATGACCATCGGCTTTAGCGGTAATTGTCTCGCGGTAGGGTATCTTCGGGGTCTTGGTGCGCACCGAAAGCTTAAAGCGCTTCTCTAATTTTTCCAGCATAATCCGCAGGTGCAAATCGCCCAGTCCACTGATGACCAGCTCCTTTGTCTGGGTTTCTCTGGTGACCTTAAAGCACGGGTCTTCTTCTGTGAGTTTTTCAAGGGCAGCGCTTATTCTTTGCTCATCGCCGCGTGCGACCGGCTCAATTGCCAGAGAGAACATCGGCTCGGGCACTGCCGGCACTTTGAATCGGCCGGCCACCGCCCCATCGTGAATAAGGTCGCCGATCTTGAGCTCTTCTACCTTGGCAAGTGTCACAATGTCACCTGCTATGCCGGCGTCGATTTCCTTATTCTCGCCACCCTGCGGCCTGTAGATGTGTCCTGGCCGAACGGCCCTTTTTTCATCATTGCGCATCAGACTCGTATCCGAGGTGAGTTTGCCGCTAAAAATTCTAATGGTCGTGTACTTCATGTTTGAGCGTGGGTCCAGGCCGATCCGGAAGACCAGGCCGGCAAGTGGCTCAGCAACATCTGCCTTCAATTCGGTCAGCTTATCGCCGTCGGTAAGTAGCCGTGGCTTTGCCTGGAGCGGCGAAGGCGTGTATCTGGCAATAATATCCAGAAGCTCGGCAATGCCGATTTCTCTGCGGGCATCCGTGAAAACTATCGGAGTCAATGTGCCACTGGTCAGGGCCTGGACAAAGACCGAGGCTATTTTTTCAGAGGATACTTCTTCGCCGGCAAGGTAGCTTTCCATAAGGGCGTCATCGGCCTCAATGGCGCTTTCTATTAGCTGCGTGTGGGCAGCGGCAACATCCATTACGGGCGATTGGCCGGAGTCGTTTTCAATGCAGTCGATGATCGATGCCTTGTCGGCGGCAGGCAAATTTGCGCAGCGGCACTGCAAGCCGAAAATTTCCTGGATATTTTTTATAAGTTCCGCTAAATCCACATTTTCGGCGTCGATTTTGTTTATGACAATCAGTCGCGGCAAATCGGCCTTGCTGGCCAATTCGAAGAGCTTTCGTGTGTTGGTCTCGATGCCGGCAGCCGTGTTTATAACAATGACTGCGGTGTCGGCGGCGGGTATCGCTTTGATGGCCGGACCTATGAAATCTGGATAGCCCGGCGTATCTATAATGTGAATCAGTTTGCCGTTGTACTCAACGTGAATGACGGCAGATTGTATTGAGTGTTGATGCTCCTTTTCCTCGTCGTAATAGTCGCAGATGCTTGTCTTGTCATCGACGCTGCCCAGCCGGCTTGTTACGCCGGCTTTGTGCAAGATTGCCTCAGCCAGCGAGGTTTTTCCGCTGCCGCCGTGCCCCAAAAGAACGATGTTACGGATGTCGGCACTATTAGCCACTTTTTGACCTCCAGATTTTAAGTTCTCATTCGTTTCCTATTTAGTGAAACAAATTATGATATTTGCTAATGCCGCAAAGAACAAGGAATTTTTTGCCTATTTCAGCTAATGAGTGGCGCACAGTTTCTGTCGGGGTCAGGCTGCATCAGGCAATGTTCAGAACCGCATGGTGTGCTGTACACATGGTCACATGATCGACAGGCATAGCCTGCCCTACCCAGTTATGGATTGGATCCAACCAGATATACCTTGCCTGCCTGGCCTTGCCGGCCGTCGGGAAGGAGCGCATCACGAAGAAGCCAGATAACTTGCGTGGCGTCGCGATCATTGGTCCAGGTGTAGCCAGTGTCATCGGTGTGGACGAAGCGGTGTACCATAAGGTCTTTGACCTTCTTGTAGTCCTTTACCACCTGGCACACCTCGCGCCGCGCGGCCTCTATGTCGTCGCTGTTTAGTTTTGTACTGTAGAGAAAGTCCCAATCGATGACCCAGACCGCGCCGCTGGCGACATATCGGCGGAAATGATCGAGGTAAAAACCTGGATTCATCGAGCCGCACATCAGCGTGGAACCGTAGTACAGGTCTGGCTCGGGCATCTTGCCCCATACTGTTTGCCAGTCCTCTCCAATCGCGATGCCGTAGGCGCCGATAGCAGAGGCGTCGCCTTCGACGATAAGATGCCTCGCCCCCGCTTTGATGAAGTCATGGTAAATCTCTGCCAACCTTGCGCTGTGGTCGGCAGGGCACGATTGCTGCGCGTAAGCCAGGTGCGTATCCACCCACAGACCGTCCAGCCCGAATCTTCTGACAGAGCCGATGACCTGGTCGCGGTAGTAGTCACGGAAGGCGGTGTCCAGCGCGCCGTGCCAGATGCCTCCGGCTGGGTTTACAAATGTCTGGCCGCGATTGTTTTTGAGAATCCATTCCGGATGGGCTTTCCAAATCCGCGATTGACTCCACAGATGCCCCGCCGGCACCCAGGCAACCACCAGCAGGTTGCGTTGTTTGCATTCGTCTACAAGAAACTTCAGGTCACCCTCGCCGCCATAGCCCTCGCAGATGGAGTAGTCCCAGACGTTCATGTTCTTCGCTCCGCCGTGGAAGTCCGCGTTGTCCCAGATCACGTCAATAGAGGCTCCGCTGAACCCTTCGCTGACGGTTACAGCAGCGCACTGGCGTGCCGTCTGTCGGAATCCCTTGCGGCTAAACGTTGGCCACTGAAGAAAGATTTCGCCGCTGCGCTCAGGGAGGTCTAAAGCCCGGCGGAGCTCAGAATAGACCATTTCGTAGGCCCGCGTCCAAAGGTTGATGCGGCTGTCACCAGATGTGGTGAAGACATAACGGTCAATTGTCGTAGGTCCGTGAAAGGTGGTCTCAAACTCCAGAGCTGCCCCCCGCGAGACGTTCTGCAGGCGGTCACCGGGGGTCGTATGGAAGTGGACAAGGGCACCATTTTTGCCGTGTTCAAACTGGAACCCGGTGCCGTGCAGCAGCGACGGCATGAGCTTCGGATTGGTCGGCGGAACAGCATGCGCCCATATCCAGTCCGGCGGCGCGTGCCAGCCCCGATAGCCGTCGAAGTAGCTGAGCCCTTTTGTGGAACCGCCCAGTTCCCATGAGGCAGTCTCTATGATCGGTCCCCCTTCGGCCTTGAATTGGATATGTAAGCCAACGAATGCGGTGCCAGCACACTCGCGCCGTTCGGGCGCAAGTGTCAGAGTTGCCTGCGGGTCGCGGAGCACAACTGTCAAACCGTTGCGACGGGCGAAAGCAGGAAACCTTCCTTCCACCTGCCATGTGACCAGAAAGTCGCTACGGCGAAGCGGCAGGTCACCCCGACGAATCTCGCCCAGCCCAAATGCGCCGTCCTCACGGCGACACAGGTCGATCAAAAACTCGGCCACTTGCAGCGTTTCGATTACCTCAAAACGGTCGAAGCGCTCGGGCATCGCTTCTAACAAAGGTTGCTTGTCATCGGCTGTCAGTGTAGGTTCGGCCTGCTTTTTCACGCCACGCCACGGCTGGCTGGCCTGCTTATGTGCCTCGTTGGGGTAACCTTGCGCCCCTGCAATACCAGCCCATGTGACCAGCCAGAGACCGAAAAGCAATATGGTATGAAGCAGTCGTCTACTTGGCATATAGTTCTCTGCCGGCTCACGCGTGTCACCGGCCAAGCAGTTGCCGGTCCATAATTGGTTTCCTGTAAAACATCAGTTGTTGGGGGTAACACGCATCTATTCTCAATCTTACAGACTGTCCATTCTTCTGGCCAGATAAATAAGTCGCGCCGCAGCCAATAATGACCTACATTGGTTTTTTCTAATAACTGCTCACCAACTCGTAAAACTTTTTGTGCGCGGGCAGCAGCAGGGGAGTAATCTTGCAGTCTTTGCAGGCCCAGTGAAATAGAATCTTCTGGTCTTGCTCCGGCAGACCGTTCGGGGCATAAGGCCGACAAATATAGGCATCCACGCAGCAGGCAGGATACCCAAAAAGGAATCCTTCCAGCCGCTGAGTTTCGGGCGATTTATCTATCGGCGTGTCGGCAAAGTGATCTTGGTATAACTGTATATAGCCAGGCAGTCGGCTGAAAACTGTTTCGATGACTTCCTTGCCGGTCTGAACGGTCCGGCGGATTTGTTTGGTGAGTAGGCCCATCTGCTGCAATTGTTCGAGTGCGTGGTTGTCTAACGGTTTTTCCCATCTGCTTAAAGGCTTGATTCCTTCGCCTGTGAGTAGCGCCAGATATGCCAGGTCAAAATCGATTTGTTTAAGTGCCCTTACCAATTCCTTCATTTGTTGCCAGCGATAGGAACCCCGCAATAAACTTGTCCTGAGCAAGGCCGAAGGATTGCGGGGCTAAATATCTTGTTTAGCCGTCGCCGAGACGGCGACGGCTGCAGCTTTACGGCGGATTCGGGTCGGTGCTGTCCAGCCATCTCTCTGCGAGTTTTGCCAGGTCAGCCAGGTCGGTTTTGCAGTCCTGATTCAGGTCTGCCGGAGCAAATATGGTGCCTAAATCGCCGCATCGCCGGGGCATTTCCAGAATTTTTGCCAGTAGCGCCACGTCAATTCTGCCTTTTCCGTGAAGGTTACCCCAGTAGCTAAAGGAGCCGTGCAGCATATAGTGGCAGACGATGTCGGGTACTTCAGTAGAAAGACCGAGCTTGGGATTTATGACCTGCCAGTAGCCCATATTGACGGAATGGCCGCATACTTCACACAACTCGATGCCCCTTTGCATGAAACTTGCCTTATATAGTTCGTCAACGCTGGGGGCGTTGGGTTCGTGGACCGGCAAAGCCTCAATTACTTCGGCACATTGCTTGGCCAGCTCGATTCCATCCGGAACAAGGTTGCTATCCTGATCGGCATCATAAAGGTTGTAGCCTGCCGCCAGCTCTTCATTATCTGTCAGAAGGTCGCCATCTAAGTTGTCGCCGGCAATCGGCAACTGATGCTCATTTGGATCACCAGGGAAACGCACTTCAAGCGCCCGCATCAATGTCGGAATATCTATTCTGCCGGTGTGCACGTTGCCGGCAAAGCTGAATGAGCCGTGCTCCATATAGTGCAGAGCGATAAGTGGGCAATCCACATTTAGGCCCAGCTTCGGATTGACTATTCCTGCCGGACCCATATTGACAGTTTCGCCGCAGATGTCGCAGGTTTCTATGCCCTTCTGGGCGGTGTGCCATTTATAGGTTTCGCCGGGTGCCGCGTCAGCCCCAGCAGTTTCGTTTCGGTCAGAAACGAACCTGGAGGGGTCAGCCTGCCAGGGCAATTGCGCAATAATAGCGGCACAGCGTGTGGCTAATTCCAGCCCGTCGAGCGTGCCGTTGCGATTCTGGTCAGCTAAAAAGGGGCTGTATCCGATGGCGAATTCTTCGCGGTTGGCGAGCAAATCTCCATCTATATCTTGCTTAACGGGCAGTTGGTGCTTATCCGGGACATTCGCGGCAAGAGTCTTGTTGATGGTTAGCCCTGCCCCCAGGGTGATTACAGCCGCGGTGCCAGCAGCGATGGCCCGTCTTTTGAAGATTCCGCGCTCTCGGTCGTGTCTTTGCTGTGCTCTTCTTAGTCTTCTCATAATACTCCCCAGTCAAAAATCCCATCGTACTGCCGAATTATATCAAATAGACGGGCTTTTTTACAGTGCTTTGGCTGCAATGTTTACTTTGCTACCGCCTATGCGCCACACCGACAATGTAGAAAATTGAACGAATAGCCTTATTCGCAAGGTTTTTTTGGCGAAGGTGGAGCAGTTTGTGGTGGCTTACCCCGGGCCTTATCATAAATGCCCCCCGCTTCTGTCTTGCGACAGGAAGACACGGGGGGACGTCCCCACGAGGGCGGCAGTTCTCCGATAAGTAGATTGCCGATCGGCCGAAGTGTCTCAAATTGTATCAGGACAATTCTTAGAATGCCCGTCAGCGGTACAGCCAAAAACATCCCAGTTATCCCCCAAAGCAGACCCCAAAAGGATAGCGCCAGCAGGACAACTACCGGATGCAGGTCCAATTCCTTGCCCATCCACTTTGGTTCGAATAGATAGCCCAGAACAATCTGGATCGTCCCGGGAACAACTACGATGAAAATAACAAGCCACGGGTTTTGGAATTGAGCGACTGCGATGGGAATCGGCAACAGAGTAGCAATTACAGAACCAATATTGGGGATGAAATTCAAAATAAATGCAAGCATACCGAAAACACTGGCCAGTTCCAGCCCTACTGTTGCCAGAACAGCCCAGACCAGAAGGCCGTTTAGTATTGATATCGCAATCATAATGGCTATGTACCGGCGTATTTGCAGGTCCACTTCCCTGTAAACTCCGGAGCGAACAGCGTAAGGATTGCGCCCTGCCAGAAGGAAAATAACGATAATTAATACAAGAAACACATTCGACAAAAGGTTGAAAACCGCCCCCAGAGTACTGGTCACCATGCTGGGGACAGTATTTCGCAGGTCGTTGACAATTTTCTCCTGATTGAACTGGTCGCCCCATCGACCCATTTCCGAAAACGCTCGCTTGGCGAGGTCTGCAAAACTATTGCTGTACTGGCCCACAGTGGCGATGATGGTCTGAACCACCCGCGTCATCAGAAAACAAAAGACGGCGATCATCACCACGACCACAAGGAAAGTTATCGTAACTGCTATCAGACGCGGGAACTTCAATCGGATTACCTGAAAGTCCAGGATGGGCGAGACAAGTGAAACGATAAAAACGGCAAAGACAAAAGGTATCATCACAGCGCGGGTGTAACGCAGCACAATAGCTATAGCTACCGCTGCAAGAATGACCAATGAGCTCGTCATGAACCAGGCCGACTCGTCGCGCTTATCTGCCATCCCTTTATGGGCCTTTCAAGAATGGTGCCCGGAGAGTGCCTAAAGTGTCGAGTGACTAAAGTGCCTAAAATCATAACTTCGAACTTTAGTTCACTTCCGCCGATATGGTAAAGGAAAGGGAAAAACAAAACAAGCCTCTTTTGCCGAGAAATTGGAAAAGACCTGCCTGGTTTGCAAGTGTATTCAGATGGGGCTTGCTTTGATGTGCGAACTTACTTTTTCCAGCACCGTTTAAGAGCGCACCCGGTTGCGTTGTGGCTCCTTCTTGAACTGCTTGAGCGACTGGGGTTCAGCGACTTTTCGGTAGCCGAGTGCCTTTATCACCTCAAGGACCTCCGTCCAGGTCGGAAAGGGCCTGGCGTTTTTCTTTTTATACTCATCAATCGCCATGAGGAACTCAAACTGCTCATCCGACATCTGGCCTTCTTCAGCAGCTTTTCGCTCATCGGTTCTGCGTCTGCCGGGACCACGCCGGCGATCCAGCCCCAACCGTCTGTCGACGACGCTACACCTGCGGTCTTTGCCGCCGCGACGCTCTATAGGATGTTCTGCATCCATTAAAAGTCGTCCTCGAAAAAGTCGCTGTCGAAATCACCCTCCTGTTCCTCTTCCACGGCAAAGTCATAGTAATCATCGTAGGCATTCTGCGACTCGATGATTACATGTGCTTCGTCAAGAAAATCTTCGGGAACCATTATGGCAATTTCTTTGGCACCTGCTGACTGCTCCTCTTGCCCGCCGATAACAGCAGGAATGTCATTGACCTTAAGCAAACTCTGGTAGTCTCTGGCCTGCTCCCAATCCTTGGCAAAAGCAACGACAACAAACCCTTGTAGCTTGGCCTGTGATTTGTGCCCTTTTTTGGAACGCTTTGCCATGTTATCCTCCCAAACAAACTGCTTCGAGCGGCGCCCAGGATCCTCGAAAATCCTTCGTCAAAATGGCTTACCTGAACCACTCAAACCATCAAATACCGCCGGCTGGATAAGCAACGCCATTTGCCAGCTTGGTTTTGCCTGATACCTCTTGGCCTATCGGCGCTATAACCACAAAAATTTAGCATTTACGCGGATTTTTTTGTTGAAAATCCTAAGCCTTTGTGTAATAAGAGCGGGCAAAGTGCCAGACTGAAGGACTGGCGTGGCTCAGCAACGGTCAGATTAAGACAGGGAGGACTTTTAGATATGGCAAGAAAAAGAGATTCTTTGATCGTAGCAAGCAAGGTCAAGGCCTACATCAAAAGCAAGCAGATGATGACCGCATCCGATATGCTGGAAGCGCTGAGTGAACATATTTACTCGGTGCTTGATGCTGCCGCTGCCCGAGCTAAGGCTAACCGTCGCAGCACAGTCAGGACACAGGATTTGTAGGCTGGTCATGGCCAACACGGTTAGGCTGCCCATATTGCGCTGCCAGTAACGTTATTAGCAGCAAACCATTTCGCTTTTTGAGCCATGGAAAGGCTTGCCTCAACCGATGGTATCGCACTCGAATAGCTGTGCATCCCAGTAATTTTCCGGCGTGAGCCGTGACCTGTTGGCCAGCGCCATACACATATTTGAGCAATCAGTGCTGGCAAAAAGTGACAGGAAAACAGGTGCCCGGGAGTATTTTCAAACCCGGCAATCGGCCTATAAAATCTGAACTTCTGATACTAAAAATGTGGATTTTTCAAAAATTTGTTGAACTTAATCGAACACAAATCCCGATTATATAAGTAGGAGCTTAGGAATAGGCATCAGTTTTGCCCGTCGTAGTTAAGGTTATATAATTTCTGGCCGAAAAGCCTTTACGATAAACCAACAGCAAGGTTCTGCCAATGGAGGACCTCAGAGCAAACCGCTCCTGATGGTTTGGACCGAAAATAAGCTTACAAAAGCCCTCGGAGAAAGGATGGTTATAGCAATAGTTCAGCGGAGGAAAATATGAGAGTTTTCATGTTAGGCTGGGAGTTTCCTCCGTTCATCAGTGGGGGGCTGGGTACAGCTTGCTATGGGCTTACCAAGGCGATGGACGAGCTTGGAATTCAGGTGACCTTCGTGCTGCCGAAAATGGTCGACGGCAAATACGGCAGTCACGTAAGATTGTTAAGTCCTGGCTTTGGATTATCGGCTCACGCCCTGCGGTTAGGTGGACTGAAGAACGTAAAGTTCCGTGCGATCGCCTCTTTGCTGCGGCCTTATTCAACATCGCAGGCTTACCAGCAAAGGATCAAAGAAGCTCTCAGACAAAGGGGGGCCAGTAGCCTCGGCCTGGCCAGCCTGCCTATCGGAGCGGTAGACTACAGCGGCGATATGTACATGGAGGTGCACCGCTATGCCGCGATTGCCGCAGAGTTAGCTCGAGATGAGCAGTTTGACGTTATCCACGCGCACGACTGGATGACGTTTCCGGCTGGCATTGCGGTGGCGGGTATAAGTGGAAAGCCTCTTATAGTGCACGTGCACTCGACCGAATTCGACCGCAGTGGCGAGCATGTAAATCAAATGATTTACGATATCGAAAGAAAGGGCATGGAATCGGCTGATAAAATCATCGCTGTCAGTAATTATACCCGCAATATCATCATTAGCCGATACGGCATCAGCAAAGAGAAAGTCGAGGTGGTCTATAATGCCGTCGAACCCAACAACTGTTGCGCCGCAGCCGATGCCGTTATCAGAAAAGATGAGAAGATCGTTCTATTCTTGGGCCGAATTACCATGCAGAAAGGTCCGGACTACTTCCTGGCAGCAGCCAAAAAAGTCCTTGAGGTTATGGACAACGTCAAGTTCGTTATAGCCGGCTCCGGCGACATGCTGCACCGTGTGGTCGAGATGGCTGCAGGACTCGGCATCGGACACAAAGTGCTCTTCACCGGCTTTCTGCGCGGCGAAGACGTCCAGAAAATATATCGGATGGCCGATCTGTACGTAATGCCTTCGGTTTCGGAGCCGTTCGGCATCACACCTTTGGAGGCACTAAACAATGATGTGCCCGTCATAATAAGTAAGCAAAGCGGAGTGTCGGAAGTCCTAACGCATGCTTTGAAGGTCGACTTCTGGGACATCAACGAGATGGCGAATAAGATTATAGCGGTCCTAAAATATCCGTCATTAGGAATTACGTTGCGCAATAACGGCAATTTTGAAGCGCGAAAGCTGCGATGGAAAGACTCGGCGGCAAAGTGCGTAAGAATTTATGAGCAGATGTTGGCCGCGGTTTAATCTACGAGACGCCAGAGATGCCTTCGGTATGCTTCTACTTCCAGGTGCACCAACCATTGCGTTTGAGGCACTACACGGTATTTGACAAAAGCGAGCATTATTTTGACCATCATAAGAACGCTTCTATTTGTAGAAAGGTAGCAAACAAGTGCTATCTGCCGACAAACCGCTTGCTATTGAAAATAATCCGGCGGTTTGGGGGTAAATTCAGGATAGCCTACAGCTTGACCGGCGTGCTGCTGGAACAGCTCCAGCGTTACTGCCCGGAAGTAATTAGCACCTTCGATGCTCTGGCAGAAACAGGCTGCGTAGAATTTCTTGCAGAGACTTATTACCACAGTTTGAGTTTTCTCTACTCGCGCGACGAGTTCGTCGAGCAGGTAAACAAGCACGTTGAGACCATCGGGTGCCTTTTCGGCCAAACGCCGCGGGTCTTCAGAAATACCGAGTTAATATACAACAATGATTTGGCTGCTCTTATTGAGTCGATGGGCCGTTTCGACGCGATAATTACGGAGGGAGCAGACCACATCTTGGGCCTGCGAAGCCCCAATTTCGTCTATCGCCCAAAGGGCTGCAGCAAACTGAAACTGCTGCTGAAAAACTACTGCCTCAGCGACGATATTGCCTTGCGGTTTTCGGACCACAACTGGCCAGAGTGGCCTTTGACCGCAGGAAAGTTCGCCAGATGGATAAGCAATATCAACGGCAATGTAGTGAACCTGTTTATGGATTATCAGACTCCCGGCGAACATCAGGCGGAGGATACGGGCATATTCGATTTTATTTCACAACTGCCCGAACAGATTCTGAAACATCGTGGCAACTGCTTCAAGACGCCCAGCGAGATAGCCCAGAGCTACGAGGCTATCGATGCGGTCGACGTGCCGCATCCTATAAGTTGTGCAGATACTGAAAGGGATCTGGCAGCCTGGCTTGGAAACGCTATGCAGTCCAGCGCAATTCATGAGCTATACAGACTCGAAAAGGCAGTTAAGCAAACCGGCGATGAGAATATAATCGCCGATTGGCGAAGGCTGCAGGCGTCCGACCATTTTTACTACATGTGCACGAAGTACTTTGCCAACGGTGACGTGCATAGGTACTTTAACCCCTATGATTCGCCGTACGATTCCTATATTAACTTCATGAATGTGCTAAACCATCTCCACCGCCGTTGCTTGAATGCCACAACTGGGGGCGCCGCTCGGAATTTGGAACTCAAGATCAAAACTTCAGAAGGTCTTGCTGCTCTGACTGTCTCGTGATATCCGAAATCGTCCTGACAAACTGGGAACCGGGAGCAGGCTCGTGTTAGAATTGCAAAAAGCCAACAACGTACAAGTTGTGTCCACATTGACTCTGAGCGAACCCATCGACAACCTGTTAACCAAAGAGTGGCTGCTGACTAACCAGCGCGGCAGCTACGCATCATCAACGATCATCGGCTGCAATACACGCGGCTATCATGGTCTGTTGATCGGCTCTGTTGCCCCACCGGCAAACAGAATAATGGCTCTGGCAAATTGCCTGGAGATGGTGACAGTCAAAGCAAAAACCTTTGAGCTTTCAACCTTCGAGTTCCCCGGAAGGGGTCCTTCGGACAGCGATAAATTTGCCCCGGTGGGCTTTAGCTACATAAAACAATTCTGCCAGGACACCGGCGTGCATTTTAACTACGAACTGGACGAGTTCAAACTCACCAAATCCATCTATCTTCTGCGGGATACCGACACGGTCGCCATAGCGTATGATTTCACCGATGTTGATGAGCCGATAGAATTCATTGTGCGCCCGTTTGTGGGTTTGCGAGATTTTCACACACTGCAAAAATCTTGTGCGCCGTTGTGTTCGACCTGGCTTGGCAATGGTCTATTGGTTCGACACGATGTGCCGGGTAGTTGCGAACTGTTTCTCAGTTGTCCCGGCATAAATTTTGAAAAGGACCCACAATGGTGGTTTAATTTCGTATATCGCCAAGACAGGGAAAGAGGCCAGAGCTTCACCGAGGATTTGTGGACGCCTGGGTTATTCAAATGCCATATAGAAAGGCCCGCTCAAATCGTTCTTTGGGCACGTTTAGGCGACGCAGCCATGGTACCCGACCCCGACTACGGGGAATGTTTAGCCGTCGCCGGAACGGCGACGGACCCTAAACTAAACGCGGATATTGAAACAGTGAAGGAAACTCTGGCCAAACACCAAAATCAGATAATCACAACTGCCAAAGCCAAGGACGAAAAATTCAGAATCCTCTGTTTAGCGGCAGACCAATTCGTGGTTCGCCGCTCAGGTCACGGGTCACGAGCGACGAGTCACGAGCCACGAACCACAATCCTGGCTGGCTATCCCTGGTTCGCTGACTGGGGCAGAGATGCCTTTGTGGCTCTGCCTGGCCTATTGCTGTCAACCGGCAGGTTCGAAGAGGCAAAATCGGTCCTGTGCACATTCGCCCAGGCAGCAGACCAGGGCATGATCCCCAACCGATTTGATGATTATAGTGGCACCGCCCACTTCAACAGTGTAGATGCGTCTCTCTGGTTTATAAACGCAGCTTTTGCCTACCTGGATGTTACCGGCGACTCACAAACCTTTACGCAGCAGCTTCTGCCGACCATCCGTTGGATTGTCCAATCCTATCAAGCCGGCACGCGGTTCGGTATCCATGCCGATGTGGACGGCCTTATAACAGCAGGCAGCCAGGATACGCAACTGACCTGGATGGACGCCAAATATGACGGCGTGGCTTTTACGCCGCGCTACGGCAAAGCGGTCGAGATCAATGCCCTGTGGTTTAATAGCCTTCGCTGGCTCGCCTACTTTTATGCGGGCCATAACAGCGAAAACGCATACCACTACCAGGATATGGCAGAGAAGGTTGCATGGAGTTTCTGCTCGCTATTCTGGAACGAAGCGGCCGGCTACTTGAACGACTGCATCTTGCCCGATGGTAGAGTCGATGCGAGCCTTCGCCCGAACCAGATATTTGCTGTCTCCCTTCCATTTGCGCCGCCGTTTTCGCTACAGCAGCAAACCTCGATTGTTAATACGGTGCAAAGAGAGCTGCTGACCCCTTACGGCCTGCGAACATTAAACGTCCAGCACCCCAGCTACAAAGGCAAATACATCGGCTCACAGAAAGATAGAGACCGAGCCTATCATCAGGGCACGGTCTGGCCGTGGCTGATAGGGCCGTTTGTGGAGGCATATTTGAAGGTCAACGAGTTCAGCCGGGTAAGTAAGAAAAAGGCCGCCGAATTCATTCAGCCGCTGCTGCAACACCTGACCGAGCAAGCCTGTCTTGGCAGCATTTCGGAGATATTTGACGGCGACAGCCCTCATACTCCCAGAGGTTGCATCGCTCAGGCTTGGAGTGTAGGCGAACTCATAAGAGCCTACAAGTTGATAAATAGCCCCTGAATTGAACTTTGAATATCGAACAAGGAACTTCGAACTTCCCCTGCTTTCGCAGGGGTAAACTTGTCCCCGCAAGAGCGGGGATTCGGCATTTGATATTCGATATTCTCGTCCTGCGCGCCGGGACTCGATGCCCGATACCGGATGCTCGATACCCGCTCCGTTCAGATAAAAATAAGTAAGAATCCATATAAAAGTATGCTATAATTCAAAAGATGGAATACAGAATAAAATTCAAGCCAAGAGCTATAAAGGACTGTAAGTCAATAAATAAGAAAGTATTGAAACTAATATTCTCAAAAATCGAACTACTATCAAACAACCTGCAGGGCGACGTTAAGAAATTAACCGATTTCACACCGGAATATCGCCTTCGAGTTGGAGATTATAGAGTTCTTTTTGAAACAGAAAAAGACGAAATAATCATTTATAGAATAATGCATCGAAAAGAAGCATACAGATAAGGTGGTAGCGATATGGTGAAATTTCATGCTAACATATTGGAAAAAAATGGCGAAAAGGAATTTGTTATACTCCCTTACGAAGAATTCGTAAAAATTCAAGAAGAACTTGACGATTATGAATGCTTAAAAGCTCTTCGCGAAGCAAAATCGAAAGAGGGTAAGGCAAAAACTTATTCAATTAACGAAGTAAAAAAAGAATTGAAGATTAAATAAATGTATTTGCGGAATTCAGTCGCTATACGCAATACGAAATACGAGGGACGAGTCACGAAAATTTCTTGCTTTTCCGACAATGCCGACCATAATGTCACCAGCCTAAGCGGAGTTAAGACCTACATAATAGTACAGAAAAATTGTTGCATAACAGATAAGGATAATTATCATCAAGTTATGGTAAGTTTCAACGAAATTGAAGATGTTGCCAGAAAAATTGGCGAGCAAATCAATGCTAAGGCAGTGATTCTTTTCGGCTCATACGCCCGAAACCAACCCGGAAAGCATAGTGATGTTGACCTGCTGGTGATTGCCGAAAGTGATTTGCCAAGACACAAAAGAAGCCGACAACTGCACCTTATGTTCAAGCCATATCCTTTTCCGATGGATATCCTTGTTTATACTCCCGAAGAAGTAGAAAAGGAAAGCGAATTCGAGCTTTCATTTATCTCCACCGTGTTACGGGAGGGGAAAAAACTTTATGGATAAAAACCTTGGATATGCCAAGCGGTGGTTCGATAAGGCTAAAAGCGACCTATTAGATGCTGACAATAATCTTGCCGCTCATAAAGTACCTTATGATACGGTCTGCTTTCACTGCCAGCAGGCTGCCGAAAAACTGCTCAAGGGTTTTCTTGTCGCGCATGGCTGCGAATATCCGATAAGACATAACTTGTTTGTTATCTTAGATAAAGTTGTTGAATATGACGGCCTTGCAGAATCATTGCGAGAAGCGGTTGCTTTATTGAATCCTTACGCTGTGGAGGTTCGCTATCCTGGAGATGAGTTGACATTGACGATTGACAACGCTACTGAAGCAAGACAAGCAGCACAAGAGGTCCTTGACTGGGTGAAATCGAGGTTTGGGCAGTTTTTTGAATGAAGAAAATCAAGACTATGTTCTTATGCACTTGTGTTCTTTTTTCTCTTTATTCTTGCCTTTTCCGACAATCCCGACAATAATATCCTTTGTTCTTTTATGTTTAGCCGTCGCCGGTATTTATCCTTCGTAGTATATTTTTACGTAGAAGGACGGCGACGGCCAGGATTTATCCGTTAGACATAAGGCCGATTTATCGTGCAATGTAAACGAGATATGCTTCACGAGATACGAGACCTGTCCTGAGCGCAGTCGAAGGGACGATACACGACATACAAGAGTTGAACCAGCGGCTGCACCCGGATCTGCCTTCGGCAGACCGATGAACTGAACCGTTAAGCTACACCGAGATAATTTTATGAAAAGAATTAAACGCGAGCCAAGCAAATTTGAAGTTCTCAATCTATTCGCCGCCCTTGGAAGGCATGAGGGATTAGTTTTGGGTGACAAGCAAAGCGAGAAAAAATTCCTTGATAGTATTTCTTCATCACTTCTACGTAATAAAGACAACCCAGCACTTCTACATGGTTTGCGAACAGAGGATATGTTTCAATACGTTGCAGCCTCTTTAGGAAAGTGCCTTTTAATCAAGAAGGAGGACGCAGGTGAACCACTGGCAACCGCCGATAATATTCAACCGCCAGACTATCATCTTATTCTAAGTGATAAGTCTCGTCTTCTAATTGAAGTAAAGAACTGTAACAAGAAAAACCCGCTGTGTACCTTCAGACTTAAGGAGACTTATGTTGATAAGCTACTACGTTATGCAGATCTTGTTGATAGTGACCTCAAGATCGCAGTCTACTGGTCTGCATGGAGTCTGTGGACACTCGTTCCCCCATCTCAGTTCGAGTGTTCAAATGGCAAGTGTTCCATCACAATGCTCAAAGCGATGCAGATAAATGAAATGGTAATGATTGGTGATTACTCCGTTGGCACGACCCCTCCTCTGATTCTGCGTATTGTCGCCGATAAGAAAAAACCTCGTTCAATCGAAAAAGATGGTATGGTTCAATTCACGATCTCTAGAATCGAGTTACTATGTGGGGACAAAAACATAACCGATAAGACAGAGAAAGAATACGCATTCTATTTCATGCTTTACGGGGATTGGCAGTCAAATGACCCCTTAGCTAACATAGAGAATAACAAACTTGTATCTATCGATCACATCGTTGAACCGGTCGAAAGAAGTCCCGGACAGGGTTTTGAATTGCTTGGATCCATGAGTAGTATGATATCTAGACGGTACCGACAGTTGATCTCTACATCATCGAATGGGCAGAAGGTAAGTATTCATTTGGAGCCTAGCTCGCTGGGCATTAACATCCCCAAGACGTATAAAGGAAAAGCAATGCCTCTATGGCGATTCTACCTCCGACCTAGTTGCGGAAAAGGTAAGTAAGAGATCGGCTAACATGCCGTTTAACCACCAGACTATGTTGAATGCGGCTAATTAGCTCTATGTTATTCAGAAATAATATAATCAGTATTTTGGTGAAAGAGATGAAACTTTTTATTACGTTTTCTATAATTGTTTTGCTATTTGGTTGCCAAGATGTTTCCCCAAACAGAACCGGTTCGATTTACGATACTCAAGGCCAGTTTTACGGCCCTAATAGAAAAGACAAATTCTTATCAACTGAAATACAGGAACGAAACGAAATCTTTAGGTCAGACCAAAGTCTCCAGAGAGTTGAATATTTCAAGGACTCAATCATCGAAAAAGAAGGAAACTACATACGGCTTCTTGGAGGTTCCTCTTGGATTTTGTCTTTTCCATCATTGGCTCTTGTGACAGACGATATAATAATCGTCTTCCAAGTTAATAACACCGTCGCCTATATTAGAGGCGACGAGATACCTGTAAAACATGTTGGGGGAGTATATGTGACCCAAATCGGATATTTGACCACCGTTGTTCGTTCGCTCGGAGACGGTGCTGTCCTTAAGTTAGCTGATGGTTCACTTCTATCTGTTCCCAAATACGACCAGTTTGACACCGGCTGGTGGATCCCACCTTATAAGGCTTTGCTGACAGAAAACAAACTTTACTTGTATAATCTGAAAAAGGGCAAGAGAGTGTGGATTAAGCCTATTGAATAATAGGGACCGAATAATAGGGATAGCCACATATTAATGGATAGGTACAGTGCACAGAAAACGGTGACATTTATAATAAAAAATAGTGGGCGGCGCCCACCCTACCAAAGAATCAATAATATATCGCAGAAGCTAAAGCTTATTCTATCGCTGTTCCATCCATTTCGACAACTGCATAATCAATTCCATCACCTCAAATCCCCTACGCTTGAATCACTATATAAGTATATACGCATATACTTATATAACCTTGCTACCAAACACTTGTTGGAATAATAGGGAATAATGGGAATAATAAGGACAGCCACCTATTTTTGTTGGTGACAGTGCACAGAAAACGGTGAATGTCGTAATAAATGGAGAATGTAAATATGGCAAAAATACAAAGACAGACGTTCGGCCGAGCTCATTCGAGGACATGGGTTTACTGCCCTCGGCCTGCTGCGCACGTGATGGAGGCTGTTAAGGAGCAGGTCACGGCTAAAGCCAACAAAATCGTGGAGACTTTGTTTAAGCCACAATACGTTAAGCCGCCGGCTAAGAATGAAAGATTTAACTACATTGTTGGTATCTACACGAAATGGCATAAGAATTGTCTATACTTGCGCGCCAGGTTCGCTTGTCCAGGCCCTAACGCACTGTCGCCGTTTTTTGAGGATAGCTTTACGCGACTTGCATACATGGCGAACGGCCGGTTCAATCTGGCGTACATGCGCCACACCGGCAAGTGGTGGGAAGTCTTTAGCGATCTGTCGATGGAGGAGGCGTTTGACGCCATCCGGAATCAGGCGCTTTTCCATCCTCCAGGTTGAGCAAATTTTAGCTGGGTCAGTACGATTTCATCAGCCCTACGTTCTTCTAAAATCCTTGATTCTTAAAGGGCTATATAAGTACATACGCATATGCTTATATAGTCTTAAATAATAAAGGAAATAATAAGGACAACCGCCTGTCTCCGATTTGGGGTTTGTGCTCCCTTTCGGCATTCCTCCTCATTCGCTGCTCGTATATCGTCTCTCCTAATCGAAGTTTTTGTATTCCGTATTCTGTCCCTTCGACGGTTCGACTGCGCTCACCGCAGGCTTTGCTCAGGGCAGGTTTCTGTTCCCCGCTTTCGCAGGGACAAGCTTCTGCCTCCTGTTTTCTCTGTGGACTCTGTGGTCTCTGTGGCAAAAAAATCTCACCACAGAGCACGCGGAGGTCGCAAAGAATAGAGAAATTTTTTTAGACACGGATTTACACAGATTCACACCGTTTTCTAACTGGTAATTCAGTCGCCGTGTTAATCTGTGTCCAACCTTTTCCTGTACCTCGATAAAACCGGGTTCTTCAGACGCGGATTTACACAGATTCTTCAGCTTTATTCCTCTAACCCGTGTCCATCAGTGTCAATCCGTGTATAAGACAGGGTTTTTGCTTTACGCCGAAGAGATTTCTGGGTATAATATGCCCGTAACTAATGGATTAGAATCGAAATGCCAAAACGAAAGAATACAGGAGACAGAAGTCAGAAGACAGAAGACGGAAGACAGAAGGCAGAATGGGAGAGCCAGGATAACAGGGTGAAGGTGATCAGGATAGCAGGGAATCAGGAAAAATCGTCCAGATGCTCTGATAACCTGATGTCCACTACCTGATCGTCTGGTTTTCCGGTCTCCTCATTCATTATCGGTAAGGTGAGCAGTCGACAAAAACCGAGGTAATCAGCGAAAAAAGCTATCCTGAGTTTGCACTAAATTATGCAAAACAAAGCCAATTTGCGAAAAGGGCAAATGAACGCAAGCTGAATTGTTAGAAGGGTTTATGAGAGAAATATCGTATTGGACACTTGGTGAAAACAAAGCCAAACAAAGCCAATTTACATTTTACCGCAGAGAACGCTGAGTACGCAGAGAAGAATATTTGTGTAAGGATAGTACCTCATAATGTTGGTAAAGATTTTTTACGCTGGTAGACATCCAAAGCTGATAGCAGAACACCCTCGCGCTGCTCGAGCCAGCATCGACACTGAAGGTCGCTGACATGCA